>RCNC010000913.1_pt1 | contig 19619 bp, 18 predicted proteins | sample 2041301 | NCBI WGS metagenome assembly RCNC01 (sample SAMN09708231, study PRJNA481090) | Marine sediment metagenome, whole genome shotgun sequencing project. | biome: marine sediment; feature: ocean; material: sediment; isolation source: Sewage treatment plant 13A marine sediment (STP13A) ...
CAATTTTATTGGACAGGATTTCCGGAAGGATTCTGATTCTGGACATTTAAGTGCTCTGGTGGATATTCAAAAAGGGTAGATTGTAGTTCAGATCAAGGCCGCAGCGTTTTGGGAACCTCAGGCGTAGAAGCGCTACGTCGAGGATTTCCCAAACGTGAGAACGCAGAGCTGGGCCACAAGATGCCCTTGTTTGGATGGACACTACTTGGCAATCTCCTTGAAACTGCGCGCTAAATATTCCGCCTCCATGGGGGTCAGGTTGAATTTCAGGCAGGCCGCCTCTATGAGTTGCTGTCGGCTTTTGGGTGACCCCGCCTTTTTTTCTTCGGATATCCACTGGACTGCTTTTCTCAGGCTTTCGCCTTCAGGCTGTATTGTCATGCAAACCTTCCTTTTTGGACCTCGATCACAAGGGCGGCTTTTTATCCGTGATGTTCGCCGCCTTTTCGAACTGCCGGGCAATTTTAAAAAGCATCGGTTCGTTAAAATGGCGACCCATGATCTGCAGACCGATGGGCAGACCGTCGTCCGAGAAACCGCAGGGGACCGAAATCCCCGGGATGCCCGCCAGGTTGGCGGACAGGGTGAAAATATCCGACAGATACATGGTCAGCGGATCGTCAAGGGTTTTGCCGATGGGGTATGCCGGTGTGGGCGCCACCGGGGAGACAATCGCATCGCAGGATGCAAATGCCGATTGAAAATCGTTCTTGATCAGCGTGCGAATCTGGGAAGCCTTGCCGTAGTATGCATCGTAGTAACCGGCGGACAGGGCATAGGTACCCAGGATAATGCGACGCTGCACTTCCGCACCGAATCCTTGTGACCGGGTGCTGCGGTACATCTGAAGCAGATCGGCCTGCGACTTGTCGCGGAAACCGTATTTCACCCCATCGTAACGGGCCAGATTGGAACTGGCTTCACTGGGGGCAATCACGTAGTAGGCGGCCACCGCATGATCGGTGTGGGGCAGAGAGACATCGATGCATCTGGCGCCCAGCGATTCGATGGTTTTTACCGCCCGTTCCACAGCCGCACCGACTTGAGGATCCAAACCTTGGGCGCCGCTGTATGCGTTGGGGATGCCCACCACCACATCCGAAAGCCCATCAGCGGCGATCGCCGCAAAGGACGGCACCGGTTCGGGGACGGAGGTTGAGTCCTTGGGGTCGTGACCGGCAATGGCGTCCAGCATGATGGCACAGTCGTCCACCGTTTTGCCCAGCGGACCGATCTGGTCCAAAGAAGAGGCAAAGGCCACCAGCCCAAAACGGGATACCCGTCCGTAGGTCGGCTTGATCCCTACCACGCCGCAGTGGGAGGCGGGTTGGCGGATGGAGCCGCCGGTGTCCGAGCCCAGGGCACCCAGGCACATGTCCGCCGCCACAGCGGCAGCCGACCCGCCGCTGGAGCCGCCGGGGATACGATTCAGATTCCAAGGGTTGCGGGTAATCTGAAAGCCGGAGTGCTCGGTGGTGGAACCCATGGCGAACTCATCCATGTTAAGCTTGCCCACGATTACCGCTCCGGCATTTTTCAATCGGGAAATGACTGTGGCGTCGTATGGCGGAATGAAATTTTCAAGCATCTTCGACGCGCAGGTCGTGCGAAGGCCTTGGGTGCAGATCAGGTCCTTGATACCCAATGGGATGCCGGTAAGGGGTGCCGTGTCACCCTTGGCCAGGCGATGGTCCGCCGCTTCGGCCTGGGCCATGGCACCGTCGGCATCGACGGTCAGAAAGGCACCAACCTTGCCGTCGACCGCCTCGATGCGATCCAGGACGGCCCGGGTCAGTTCCACGGAAGCAATTTCTTTATTTTTCAACAGGTCGCTGGCCTGTTCAATGGTCAATTCATGCAGTTTCATGGCATCCGTTCCTTGCGGAGTTGCGGCCTGGTGCAACGACGGCCAAATCGTCAATGCAGCGTCAGAATACCTTGGGCACCACAAATGCGCCGTCTTCCCGCTCCGGGGCATTAGCCAGAGAAGCCTGCGGGTCAAGATGGTTCTGCTCTTCGTCCTCCCGGAATGCATTGGTCAGGGTGATGGCATGGGAGGTGGCAGGGACCCCGGTGGTGTCCACCTGATTCAAGGTGTCCACATAATCGAGAATGGTGCCGATCTGGTCAGCCAGCCGGTCGTTGTCCGCTTCAGCTATATCCAGTCGGGCCAGGTGGGCGACGTGCAAGACTTCCGTTTTGGTGATTTTCATTGCGTTCATCCTGTTATTTTTTCACCAAGATTGGCTTTTTTTGTTCTCGGGTCAACCGCTTCATGTCCGCAGCTGCCTGGTCGCGGTCCTGGTAGCGGCCCACCCGAACCCGAAACCAGAGGCCTTTATCGGGAATCACAATTCTCGACAGGTAGGCAGGATACCCGTCCTTTTTCAGATTTGCAACGACTCGCTCGGCGGCTGCCCCATCTTTCATGGAAGCCACCTGAATAGTCAGCTTGGCCGTGTTTTCAGCAGCTGCCGGAGCGGACGAGGGCGCTTTACCGACCGTTGGTTTTTCCGGCACCCTGGATTTCTTGGCCATGGTGACGGTTCGCGACTTATGGGGTGGTTGCATCGATCCGGCGGTTTCCGCGCGGGGTGGGGGTTCAGCCGTCGACGCTTCGGGCACGGGAATCTGGACGGCGGTGTCCAGCCCATCTTTTTTCAGGGCCTCATAAAACTCCAAAGGCGCTTTTTCATCTTCTCCCCGAATGGCTTTTTCGACCGCTTGCCGCTCCTTTTTCATCATGGCGTCACGCAGGGCCGCCAGCTCTTCTTGCAGCGCCTGGGTATCGAAATGCAGGGGGGCCGTTCCCCGGCCCACCAGCACACCAAGAACGAACATCCAGGCCGCAACGAAAAAGACCAGGAGGTATCGACCCCAGGCAATCCGGCGTTTTGACGCAGTGGCCTTGGCCTTTGTCACAGATTGGTTCCTTTGCCCGGGAAATGGGGCACGCTGAAGGCGGCCTACATGGCGTCCGGAGCCGAGACGCCCAGCAGCGCCAGTCCGTTGCGGATCACCTTCTGAACGGCCGAGATCAGGTAGAGCCTGGCCCGGGTCAACTTCAGATCGTCTTCACACAATACCCGGTGCCGGTTGTAATAGGTGTGAAAGGCAGCGGAAAGGGTCATCAGGTAGTAGGTGATGCGGTGAGGTTCCCTTAGGGCGCCGGCAGTTTCGACCGCTTCCGGATAACGGGCCAGGGCTTTGATCAGTACGATGTCTTCCCGTGTTTCCAGGGCAGACAGATCCGATGGCGCAAATCCGCTCACATCCAGCCCATCGCTCCCAGCCTTGCGATGGATACTGGAAATGCGCGCATGGACATATTGGACGTAATACACGGGGTTGTCGTTTGTCTTTTGTTTAGCCAGTTCCAGGTCGAAGTCCAGAGAGCTCTCATAGTGGCGGGTCAGAAAAATAAACCGGGCCGCATCCCGGCCGACCTCCTTGACCACGTCGGATAGGGTGACGAACTCACCGGCCCGAGTGGACATGGCCACGGGCTGACCGGCCCGCAGCAGGTTGACCAGCTGCACCAGCAGGACGTCGAACTGGTCGCGATCGTATCCCGAGGCCACCACGGCGGCTTTCATCCGCGGGATGTAGCCGTGGTGGTCAGCCCCCCACACGTCGATCACTTTTTGAAACCCGCGCTCAAACTTGTCCTTGTGATAGGTGATGTCCGATGCAAAATAAGTGGTCTGGCCATTCTGGCGGACCACCACGCGGTCCTTTTCGTCGCCGTAGTCGCTGGTCTTGAACCACAGGGCACCGTCTTTCTCGTATATCAGTCCCTTTTCCTTGAAATCACGGATATCCCCAGCCACTTTGCCCGAATCGTAGAGGCTCTGTTCCGAGAACCATTGGTCGAAGGTCACCCCGAAATCCACCAGGTCGGCCCGCATACCCTCGGTAATTTTCTCGGCCGCATAACGGGCGCAGGGCATGATGGCCTCCGCCTCGCTTTTATCAAAAAGCTCCCGCCCCTCCCGTTCAAGCAGCTCACCGGCCAGGTCCCGGATGTAATCACCCTGGTAGCAGGTGTCGGGAAAATCCACGGTTTCGCCGAGCAGTTCTTTTCCCCGCAGGTAGACCGACATACCCAAGGTTTGGATTTGTCGACCGGAATCGTTGATGTAGTACTCTTTTTGTACATCAAAACCGCAAAAAGAGAGAATGTTGGCTGTGCTGTCCCCCACGGCACCACCTCGGCCGTGGCCCACGTGAAGGGGGCCGGTGGGGTTGGAGCTAACGAATTCGATCTGAATGCGGGTCCCCTTGCCCAGGTCGCAGCGGCCATACTGGTCGTCCTGTTCGTGAATGGCGGCCAGCACGGGGTACCAGGCGGACGGACGGATGAAGAAATTGATGAACCCCGGCCCGGCGATTTCCGTACGGTCGATGAGGCCCCTTGTATCATCCAGATGGTCGATGAGCGTTTCGGCAATTTTCCGCGGTGACATGCGTTGGGTTTTGGCCATTTGCATAGCCATGTTGGTCGACAGGTCGCCGTGGCTGTCGGCCTTGGGTTCTTCCAGCACCACCTCACAAAAATCGGAAGAGGGGAAGATACCTTTTTGGTGAGCGGCCGTTGCTGCCGCCAGAATGATTTCCTTGAGCGCGTTCTTCATGAATGAATTCCTGACGGCCGATTGATTAGGAAGGGTCAGCCGATGCGGTTTGGTCAAGTTGATGGTTGCCGTCATCCGGCAACGGCGTCTGCCGTCGGGCACACGCATTTTTCGATAAAGTCCAGTTCATAAAGAGTTTTCCGATCCAAGTCAAGAAGGTTCACCCCGACTGCAGGATGCTTGTATGGGGTGTTTTTGACAGGCAGAACATGGGTTGGGGAAACCAGCGGCAAAACCCGTGGCGATGCCACATGAAGGATCGAGACCCTTTTTGGGCAACATCCTGCCTGCCATTTAATGTCGGGTTTGCCGGATTTGGCCTTTTCCCTTGCATATCCATAATTTCCAACGTATTTTATTGTATCTGCTGGACACTGCAACACAATTGTTTGGACTCTGGCGCGACCAAAAAGGTTTATTATTATTATGAATTTGAGTATCTGCAAGCAGCGGCAGAAGATTGCCGTTGATGTTGATGCGGTGTGCCGTCTGATCGCCGCCACTCAGCTTCCCTCCGGTGAAATCCCCTGGTCCACGGGAGACAAGACGGACCCATGGGATCATGTGGAGGCGGCCATGGGGCTGACGGTGGGGGGATACCTGGAACAGGCCCGACGGGCTTTTATTTGGCTGCGCAGCATGCAGCTGGCCGACGGCAGCTGGTTTGCCGCCTATCGCAGAGGCATCCCCGAGGACCGGACCCGCGAAACCAACATGAGCGCATACATCGCCGTAGGCGTATTCCATTACTGGCTGATCACCGGCGATCGCCATTTTCTGGAATCCATGTGGGACACGGTGCGGCGAGCCATTGACTTTACGGTCAGCCATCAACGCACCAACGGAGAAATCTGTTGGGCCATCAGCCCCCAGGGCAAGGTGGACCCCATGGCCCTGCTCACCGGATCCAGTTCCATCTACATGAGTCTGAAATGCGCCATGGCGATTGCCGACGAGCTGGGCATGGCGACCATCCCCTGGGCCGATGCCTACAAGCGTCTCGGTGATGCGATCTGCAATCGGCCATACCTGTTCAACATGACCAAATCCCGATTTTCCATGGACTGGTTCTACCCGGTACTGTGCGGTGCCGTTACCGGAGAAATGGCCGGTGGACGCATCAAGCGACAGTGGAAGAAATATGTGGTGGAGGGCTTGGGGGTTCGCTGTGTCTCCGACCAACCCTGGGTGACGGTCGCCGAAAGTTCAGAATTGGTGCTGACCCTGGCCGCCATGGGGGATATGGAAAAGGCGCTTATCATCTTCAATTGGCTGTCGGATCACGTATTTGATGACGGCTCCTTCTGGTGTGGATTCACCTTTCCGGACATGACCCGGTGGCCCGAAGAAAAAATAACCTGGACCAATGCGGTGGTGCTACTGGCAGCCGATGCGCTGTTCAACCTTACCCCCGGAGGACGGCTGTTCAGTCATGCCTGGTGGGCTGAAAACGGACACCCCGGTTGACGGCCGGCCATTCTGCGCATGTATTGGTTAGGGGAGTCCCCCAATATTTGATGAAGTCAGAATAAATTACATTATAGATGGATTCGTAAAAAGCCCGAGATCAAGGCTTGCGAATCTCGAGAAATGAGGCGTACATGTGGTACGCCGCAGTGACGAGGGATGAAGCGTAACGCAGATATCGGGCTTTTTACGGATCCATCATGATTAAAGATCATCGCCCCTACGTTGTCAAAAAGGCATACCTGAAGTTTCAGAGGTTCTATGCCCACCACTTTCTGGGTCCCCAACTGGAGCACCTGGGAAGGGGGTTCACCTTCATGCGGCCCTGGCATGTAGAGCTGTTCGGTGCGCCGATCGCCATCGGACGATTCGCCACGATCATCGCCACCCCGGACAAAAAAATCCGGCTGTCGGTATGGCCGGACCAGGCAGGCAAGGGACATATCACCATCGGCGACTACTGCCTGATCTGCCCCGGCGTCAGGATCAGCAGCGCCGCCGGTATCAGCGTCGCCGACAACTGCATGATCGCCAATGGTGCCTACATTACCGATTCCGACTGGCACGGGATCTACGACCGCATCTCCTTTGGCAATGCCATGCCGGTAACCATCGGAAAAAATGCATGGATCGGGGACAGCGCCATCATCTGCAAGGGCGTAACAATCGGCGAGAACAGCATCGTGGGCGCCGGGGCCATCGTGGTGGATTCGGTTCCCGCCAACTGCGTGGCCGCCGGCAACCCGGCCCGGGTGGTCAAACAGCTGAACCCGGAAGAGTCCTTCACCACCCGCGCCGAATTTTTCTCCGACCCGGCCAAACTCTCCCGGGAATTCATGGCCTGGGAGCAGGCCATGCTCCAGGGCAACACCCTGTTTGGCTGGCTGCGCCACCTGCTGTTTCCCGCCAGGGGGGATTGAACCAACGTCGGCAGACCGCCGACTTATCTCATCCCGCTCAGGAAGGTCCCTTGGGAACCCCGACGATGTGCGATCCCAACCCGGGGCCGGCCATGAATCCCTCCGGGTTGGTTTTCACCTGGATATCCCTTCCCCTGCAACGGGGGCAGACAGGCGGGGTGTCATCGCCTTTGAATGTCAGATGCGCAAATAGGTGGCCGCATGCGTTGCACCGGCACTCGGCTGTGGGCATGGTAGTCGACTCCTTTAACGGTCTACAGGCTGACGGCTCATGCCGCGGTTTCCGATTTCCCATCGGAAGCAACCCAGTGAAATCCTGCAAACAGCAATCCTCCCGCCAGCGCTACACCGGCGCTGAACAGAAATAGCGGTGCGGTGTTGCCTGCGTCATATAGCACGCCGCTGACAAAAAAACCCACGGTGAGCCCAAGGCCATAGGTCACGGCATTGTTCAATGCCTGGCCCAGGGTTTTCTCCGATGCCGGCGCAAGCTGATCCATGTAGAGGATGCCGGCCATGTGAAAGGCACCGTAGGTGATGGCATGGAGCAGCTGGCTGGCTAATATGACCATCGCCGACTGGGCGACGTACAACAGGCACCAGCGCAACACCGCCACCGCAAAGGATACAGCCAGTATCCGTTTGAAGGAAAAACGGGCAAACAGCCGGGGTGAGTTGATCATCACCACCACTTCCGCCGTGGAGGCCATGGCCCAACAGACGCCGATAAAGCTGCCGCCGTGCCCCAGTTGGGCCAGGTGAATGGAAAAAAATCCGTAGTAGGCCCCATGGCTCACCAGCATGAGAAACGCACACAGGAGAAATACCAGGGTATGACCCGAGAACAACCGCACGGCATCATGGGGCTGAGCCTGCCGCTGTGTAAGGATTCGAGGCATGCCGGTGGCAGTCATGGCCTGGGCGGTTGATATGGCCAGCACCAACGCAATGACGATACCCACGGTATAGCGGTCGATCATCTTTCCTGAAATAAGCACCACGGCGATGAATGCGATCGATCCCCACGCCCGGGTGCGGCCATAGCGGTGTTTGGTTTTGCCCAGCACGTCCATGGCAAAGGCTTCGAGAAAGGAGATAATAGGGGCGTAAAAAGCACCGTAGAAGATGGTGAGGACCAGCATGAAACGAAAATCGGTGGTGAAGAGAAAAAGCGCCCACAGGGCGGTACTGACAAAACTGCAAAGGATGTAGATGGGACGGCGGAGGTTCTTTCGGTCCGCCAGGGTTCCCCAGAAAATGGAAAAGAGAATCAGCACGGCTGCGCGAACGGCACTCAGGCTGCCGATCTGAAAGCCGGTAAAACCGATGTTCAGGCAATAGAGGTTGAAGTAAGGCAGAAATACGCCCATAGCTCCGAAATAAAGGAAATACTGAACTCTGATGGCGTTTTTCTCGCTGATCATGGCTAAATCGCAAACATAGAAGATGACAATATTGATCGTCCGGGCATCATATCCATTCTGGGGGGAAAGGCAACGCCTTTCCCCATTTGGATTACTGAGAGAAATTGGCCGGGTGTACTGAAATGTTGACATAAATCGAAAACATGCGCATCATTCACGACGCTGATGGTTGCCTGCCATCGATCGATCCCGGAAAACAGATCCACAAAAAAATCGTCCCCACCAAGGAGGAAAAAATGAAAAATTGGGCGAGACGTCCCATTTGGATTTCCCTGGTAATTGTCGGTCTGGCCTTGACCGGATGCGTTCAGTCTCAGATGGCCGGCTCCGCGGCGACCCTCGACCCGAACAAGGCCATGATGGACAATCCGGTGGAATGGGTCAATCAGCTCAGCAGCGATATTTCCGAAGCACGCATGGCCCAGCTCAACATCCTCTCCCCCGATAGGTTCAAAAAGGCCGAGAGCGCCTTTTTCAGCGCCCAAAAGGATCTTGAAAAAGGCAATGAGATCGCCGATATCCGCAAGGCCGTCATGGAATCACGCGATTACCTTCAGCAAGCGGAAGAGATTGCCACGATTTCGCGAACGACCCTGACCGACACCCTCAAGGCGCGTGAAATGGCCCGCAGTGCCGGGGCTGCCAAGTTCGAGAATGAATACCGCCGGGTGGAAAACGACTTTCTGGACCTGACCCGGGCCATTGAAAGGGACAATCTCAGCTATGCCCAGAACAACCGAAGCAAGGTGCTCGAACGCTACCGGGAATTGGAAGTTCGCGCCATCAAAGAGGAGACCATCGGCGAGGTGCGAACGCTCATCGCCCGGGCCGAAGCGGCCGATGCCCGGAAGATCGCTCCCCTCTCCTACGGCCAGGCCGTGGATCAGATCAACGCCACCGACGCGTTCATCTCGGCCAATCCCTATGCCAAGGAAGAGATGCACGCCATGGCCCGGGAGGCCCTGTTTAAGGCCAACCGGCTGGTAGTGGTCACCGAGCAGAGCAACCAGATTAAAACCATGGAGCCGGAGGCAATCGTCCTGTTGATGGAAAATCACCTGCACACGATATCTGCCGCACTCGGTGCCCAGGACATGCGCGACCAGGCATACCAGACTCAACTGGACAATATCATCGGTTCGGTAAATTCACTGAACAGTGACCGCCTGTTCATGTCCGAAAAAAATCAGGCCCTGCAGGCGGAGATGGAATCGATCAAGGCTGACTACCAGGCCCAGATCGACGCCTTCAACGTTCGCGTGGCCACACTGGAAGGCAAAACCCGGGAAGACCAGATGGCCAAGGAGCGCATGGCCAGAGAACATATGGCCGTGGAGCAGCGCCTGGCAGCGGAAAGAAAGTTCAACCAGCTCTATGTGGCGGTGCAGAGTTATTTCGAAAGTGATGAAGCCGAGGTTTACAAACAGGAGAACCAGCTGGTGATCCGGCTCAAGGCCATGCGGTTCCCCGTGGGAAAAAGCATCATCATGCCGGAAAACTACGCCCTGCTCAGCAAGGTCCAGAAGGCCATCCGCACCTTCGATGATCCGCGGGTGATCGTAGAGGGGCATACGGACGCCACCGGTTCCGACGAAGTCAACATGCTGCTGTCCCAGCAGCGGGCCGAGGCCGTCCGCGAATACATGATCGCCAACCAGACGCTTCCCCCGGACAGCCTTTCCGCCGTGGGATACGGTTCCGAGCGCCCCCTTGCTTCCAATGCCACGGCAGCGGGCCGAGCCATCAACCGCCGTATCGACATCCTGATCATCCCTGAGGCAAAATCCATATGATTGGACTTATGCATTTATTAACCCTATCAACGATCCATCAATCTAAGGAGGTTTCATGAAAAAAGTACTGATCGCCTATGTCAGCCGGACAGGAAAAACCGAAGCCATGGCCAACTACATCGCCGAAGGTCTGCGGATCGGCGGGCAGGGCGTGGAGGTCAAGAAGATCGCAGCCATTGAAAATGAGAAAGGCATCACCGGATACGACGCCTATGTGTTCGGCTGCCCCACCTATCACAAAGACCTGACCAGCGGGATGAAACAGTTCCTGTTCAAGGCGGAAAAAGCCAACCTGACAGGCAAAATCGGCGGCGCTTTCGGTTCCCACACCCACAGCGGCGAGAGTGCACCCATGATCTTCGACACCATGCAGCACGTTTTCAAGATGGACATGACCAACCTGGGGCCCCTGAACCTCACTGAAGCCATGGTCGAAGGCAGCGAAGGAATGAAGTCCTGCCAGGATTACGGCAAGGCGCTGGGCGAAAAACTCGGCTGATCGTATCATCGGCGATTGAGAACGGCGTTGGACCGGCAGGATCGGCCCACCGCCGTTTTTTTTTGGCCGGCACCACTGGTCAAGGCTACACAGTGGAGCAAGCAGTCACTTCAGGCGGAACTTCGAATCCCAGCCGTCTCCCGGAATTCCGCCATTTAAAATATCGCCTGAGGCAGTCCCCACATCAATGACTGCTTTGAGATACTCCTTTTCAGTTGACTGGGCACCTACGGATAGGCTACATTTAACTTACTGATAAGATAAGATCTTGTCGCGACACCCCCGGTCTGCCGCGCCATCGTAAACTTCTGAGCCAGACGAGCTACGTTCTGTTTTCCTGCGATATCACGCTTTCCTTGCAACCCGTTTCTTGGACCGCATAACATTTTTCGATCCGGTTGATTCGACGCTCACCCAAGGTGGCCATGTGCGGACGCCGGCATCCCTTCCAGGTTAACGATGGCGAACCGGCTGACACGATGTCGTGGCGAACAAAGGGGCGTTCACCGCCCGTCATGGATTCACTGTGTATCTTGGATCCATCATCGCAACCCTAACGAAAAGGAGGCCCACCCATGTATCTTAAACAAGGAGATCTTTTCTGGGGAATGGACACGGACTTCGTCAAGGAGGCCATGGCGGCCACCACCAAGGAGAACCTGGAAGAGGGACAGGTGGTTTTCAGGGAAGGAGACCCGGCCGAGTCGTTCTACATCCTGGTCAAAGGCCGTATCAAGCTCACACTGGGCGAAAAATCACGTGAAGTTTACGTGGCCTACCAACCAGGGGAGATCATCGGCTGGTCCAGTCTCATCGGGCGCGAAACCCTCTCCGCCACAGCCCGCTGCCTGGAACCCTCCATCCTCAGCAAAGTGGACAGGCAGCGATTTCTCGATATTCTTGGGGAACATCCGACCGAAGGGGCCACCCTCTTTCAGCGTGTGGCCACGATGCTGGGCAACCGATTGGTGAACCTTTACCCCAGTATTGCCTGATGATCATTGATCGGGCCATGACGGTATGGGTCGTCAATGTGCATGGTTAGCCGAACGGTAGCACGGCGAAGGCACATGCAAGCGTCTGGTGGCCGCCATATAACTGCTACATCAAGTGTTTGGTGGCCTTGTAAAGCGCAGGGCTGGTGCAAACTTCGTAGTATTTACGGTGGGTCACGTTCAGCGGGCTGAGGTCCTTGGGGTTGACCGCGGGCACCTCAGCTTCGCGCAGTACCAGGCGTTGGTATCGGCCGGACTGGGTGGGAAACTTGCCCGTGAAAAGACGGACCTTATCGAGTTGAAGGGCGGGAATATCACCGGAAAACTGCTTCAGGTCGATCTCCTGAGCCAGCTTGCGGAATCCGGCCTCGTTCAACTCAATGCCGTTGACGTTGTATCGCAGTAGAAGATCGTCGGCCGTCTGTCGCATTTCCGCATCCGAAGCCCCCTGAAAAACGAAAAGATTGAAGGGGCTGTTGTTTTTGCGGATGATCCGCCGCACTGATTTGTGACATCCGGAAAGGCGATCGGCCAGGTTGATGGCCGGGGATATCATGATACGGTTGTCCCCGTCGAAAAGAAAGGTGGGTGCGTCTGATCGGTGGCAGATGCCGATGCCCAGTTCCAGGATCGGCAGCTGGTATTCCTGGCTCTTCTTGTTGTAGCGGTTGATAATCATCAGCACGTTGATGGCCATACCGCAGGACCGGGCCACGCTGTACCAGCCGCTGGGCGTATCCTCCCGCTCGAAGATGGAGAGGATGATGGCATCGCCTTCGATGAACACCTTGTGGGCGTCGTACTCCGAAAGGATCTCGGAAATGGGATCAAAAAAATTGAGGCTGAAGTAGGAGGCCGGGTTGAGCCCGCGTTCGTTCATCTGGTGGGTGATATCCGTCGATCCGCGTAGATCGGCCTTGATGATGGTGTGGTTCATGATGGGTTTTTCACCCATTTCCTGCTCATGGGGCAACAGAAATTCATACAGGGTGCGGTTGGCTTTGGAGAGCGCCAGAATTTTTTTGTCGGTGACCAGATTGATCCGCTCCGCCGCATCACGATAAATATTGAAGCAGCAAAAATCGCGATGATACCGGGAGAAGGCCCGGAGGAATCGGACCAGGTATTGCTTTTTCCGACGGCGGCCCATCCGCTCCATCTGAACCACTTTGCGGTTGAGCGGCCACATGCTGAACGTCTTGCCATACAGCTGTTTCAGACGCTTAAGCCGGTTTCTCACCAGCTTTCGGCTCTTGGGGTTGATCAGGTACTGCAGAATCTGCTGAGGGACAAGGGGGGGACAGTAGTCGCGATAAAGGGTCTGCATTTCGTATGAAGCCGTAATCCGTTCCATGAGGCCGGTCCGGGAAAACTGCCGGAAAAAATAGCCCATCAACAATCGCTGGTTTTTCATCCTCAGCCGGTGGGTTTGGCGGGTCTCCTTGTCCGCCCTTGATCGTTTCAAGGCTTTGTATTGTTTCTTGGCCAGATCCCGGTTCAACAACAGGTCGATGTTTTCCGGACGCTTGATCCACTGATCCAGACGTTGCAGCTGAAATTTTTTGGCATCATCATTGCCCGGCAATTCCGACGCCGATATCTCCCGGCGTCGCCGGTCCAGCGTCCAACTGATCGCTGCGGTTTCCTCCATGTCAAGAAAACCGAAAATGCTGCGCATGAGGCTGAGCATCATTTCGTAGCGGTCCGGATCTTCGACCCGACGCCCCAGGCAGAGGTCATACTCTTCAATCATGAAGTGGTCATTGAACGGATTATCCATGTGAACGATAGGATTGGTGAGCAGGTCGAAAAGAAATGGCAGATCCTGGCCAAACACCGCTTCGCGCATTTCCCGAATGTCGGTTTCTCGAATTTCCCTGAAATACCCACAAAGCTCAAGCCCCACCTTCTGCTGCACCGATTCACGGCTCTGGAGGACATGGGCCAGATTCTCCTTAAGCTTCAGCGCCTTCTTGTGATCCTCGTGGTGAACCAGGTCCGACCGGCGGATCGCGATTTTACAATGGCCGATCAAAATGTCATACTGTTTGCGGATTTCGTCGTGGACCATGGAAAGAATGGCGATCTGGGCCAGAAAATCAACCTGCATTTCTTTGGCGGCCCTGGCTTTGTTGACCGCATCACTCATGATCTGCCCGTAGAGCTGACGGTAGCTCTCCTGCTCCCTGGAAAGTACACTCAGTCGCTTTTTTTCAGAAGTGGTCCAGATTCCGGTTTCGCGCTCGATGAGAAGGGCGGCCAACTTGGCCGTGGCACTGCAGAACGCAGGACTCATGCGGACATCGCAGCGGATGTTGTCCACCCCCAGAACCAGGCGCTCCAGCGAGAAATCGGTGGAGTAGGACTCCATGGGGAAATCCTTGAGCCCAGGCATTCTGGGTTGGAATTTTAGAAAATCGAGCATCCCTGCGCGTTCCGTCCGCTGTATGAAAAAGGTAAAGACCTGATCAACCCTTTGTTACCTTTACCATTTGGCTCTTGCGGTGTCCATAAAATTAACCCACCACCCAAGGCCACGTCTGTTGTCCAGCCTTGGAAACAATGGATTTAAAAAGGCCACAACAGTGACGCTTGCCCATCGTGAAAGGGAGCATCCATGACATCCATTCTTATCACAAATGCATTGACGGTAAATGAGGGCCGGTCAAGCCATCAGGATCTGCTGATTCGTGGCGGCCGCATTGAAGCTATCGGCGGTGATCTGTCCGGCAAAGGAGCAGACCGGGTCATCGATGCTGGCGGTCGTGCGTTGCTTCCGGGGATGATCGACGATCAGGTTCATTTCCGTGAACCGGGCCTGACCCACAAGGGAGACATCCGTTCGGAATCCCGCGCGGCGGTGGCCGGTGGAATCACCAGCTATATGGAAATGCCCAACACATCACCGCCCACCATCACCATCGACCTGTTGGAGGAAAAGCACCGCATCGCCCGGGAAGCCTCGTTCGCCAACTACAGTTTCTACCTGGGAGGCGCCAATGACAACATCGAAGCCGTCAAGATGCTCGACCCGAAACAGGCCTGTGGTGTTAAGGTTTTCATGGGTGCCTCAACCGGCAACATGCTGGTGGACGACCCCGACGCACTGGAACAGATCTTTACCCACAGTCCGACCATCGTGGCCACCCACTGTGAGGACAGCCCCACCATCGATGAAAATACCCGGCGGTTTCAGGCCATCCACGGCGAAAACATCCCCATCGCGCTTCACCCGGCCATCCGCAGCGAAGCGGCCTGCTATCGTTCCACGGCCCTGGCCGTGGAACTGGCCCGCCGGTGCAAAACCCGGCTGCACATTTTGCACTTGAGCACGGCCAAGGAACTGGCGCTTCTCTCTTCAATGCCATTGGAAGCCAAACGGATTACCGCCGAAGTCTGTGTCCATCACCTGCTCTTCTCGGGAACCGACTACAGAGACAAAGGCAACCTGATCAAATGCAACCCGGCCATCAAAACGGAGGCAGACCGCCGGGAACTGCTGGCGGCATTGCAGGCGGGAACGATCGACGTGGTGGGAACGGACCATGCGCCCCACACCCTGGCGGAAAAGCGGCAGTCCTACCTGAGGGCGCCGTCGGGTCTGCCCCTGGTCCAGCATGCCTTGATCAGCCTGCTGGAACACGTGCATGATCGGGCGCTCTCGTTGGAACAGGTGGCGGAAAAGACAGCCCATAACCCGGCGCGCCTGTTCGAGGTAAAGAATCGGGGGTATCTTCGGGAGGGTTACTGGGCGGACCTGGTGCTGGTAGACCTGAACCGACCCACCATCGTAGACGACCAGCCGGTGTACTACCATTGCGGATGGACACCCTTTGCCGGACGCACCTTCCGGTCGAGCGTTGCAGCCACCTTCGTTTGCGGCCACCTGGCCTATTTGGACGGAAAAATCGATCCGCAGCCTGCGGGTATGCGCCTGGAATTCAATAGATGAGTCGTTCGGTTATTAAACGTTCCAGTTCGGCCAAAATCATGGCGGGCGATCATTTCAACCGGAGGAATGCTTGTTGTATGTCGAGGATTGAAAGGTGAGCCCAACGCCGATATTGGCTGAAATAGGACATTTTGGCGTTAGAAAAGAAAAGACAGCGCCCCATGCTCCCTCAGAATATTCACGCCAATGGCCAGAAGGACAATTCCCCCCGTCATTTCCGCCCATCGGCTCAACTGATCCATGCTGCCAATCACTTTTCCCAGATGCATGCCGACCGTGGTAAACACACCGGCTACCAATCCGATAATCAGCGCGGGCGTCCAGATGGAGACATTGATCATGGAAAGGCTCAGGCCCACGGCCAGGGCGTCGATGCTGGTGGCCACGGAAAGCATCACCATGGTCATACCTTTGGTGGGGTCCTTGGCATCTTCCTCCACCGGCTCTCCCTTGAATGCGGATCGAAGCATTCCCTGGGCCACGAAAACGAGCAGTGCAAAGGCGACCCAGTGGTCGTAGGCCTCGATGCGACTTCTGACTGTAAATCCGGCACTCCAGCCGATGACGGGCATCATGGCCTGAAAAAGGCCGAAGTGCCAGGCCAACCGAAAGGTCTGGCGGGCGCTGACAGTCCGGAGGGAGACCCCGGAGGCGATGGAGACGGCAAATGCATCCATGGCCAGGGCCACGGCAAGGGCCAGTGTGTTGATCATTTCCAATGATCGATTTCCTGTTACCGGCGGTTGGCTTCCTAACGGTTTCAACCGGCCTGTAAAGTTGAAGATTCCCCGCGGCGAACGGCAGTGCTACGCAGCCCCGTATGGATAAAAATCGATGTCCCGTCCGCTCGCCAAATCCGTGGCAAACGGCGTGGGATGCGCTCGCTATCGCGGTTCAATGCAAGGTGGCATTACCAGCACTTTTCCGCTTTGGGGTAGCTCCCCAGCAGCTTGACGAACAGGGCATGCAGGGTCAGTTCACCGATGGCCGATTTGACCTCGTCCGCGTCGATGCCCGCTTCGAAGGCCGCATAGAAAACATACTCCCAGGGATTTTCCGGGATGGGCCGCGATTCCAATTTAGTAAGGTTCAGGCTGTACTTCTGGAAAATCTTCAGACAGTCCACTAAGGCGCCAGGATAGTGGCGGGTTTTGAATGCCACGGTGGTTTTGCCCGTCTTGTGGTCCACCGGCAGGTTCTCCTTTTTGGCAATGACGAAAAATCGGGTGGTGTTGGAGCTGTTGGTCTGGATGTCCCGCTCCAGGATCTCCATATCGTATATCTCGGCGCACAGCGCCGAGGCGATGGCGGCACAGTCCAACCGGTCGCCAGATGCCACGGCCTGGGCGGCACCGGCGGTGTCGTAAGAGGGAACCATTTTTATGTTTTTCGACTTCAGGTACGCTTTGCACTGCTTGAGCGCGTGGGGGTGGGAACGCGCCTCTTTGATCTCCTCCAGCCGGGCGCCTTTTTTGGCCAGCAGGGTATGGTGGATAGGCAGATACACTTCGGCGATAACGAATATATCATTGGCAAAGAGAAGATCGTAGTTCTCTACCACGGTGCCGGCGATGGTATTCTCCACGGGAATGAGCCCGTAGGTCACCTCCCCGCTTTCCACCCGATCGAACACATCGTCGAAGGCATCGCAGCCGACCGTATCCACCGCTTTTCCAAAATGTTCGTGAACGGCCATCTCGCTGTAAGCACCCCGGATTCCCTGAAATGCGACTTTCATTGGCTGAGCCTTTCGTGTATGTCGGTCATGGCGTCGATAAATGCCTGGCGTGTTTGTTTGGCATAGGGGTTATAGGTATGCATGTCCTCGAAAAGTTGCCACGTGTCGTGGCTGACCACCCCTAAAATGTGCATGAGCCGCTTGTACCCCTCGGTGTCGATATCCAGGTCCCGGGCACCGAAGGCCGACAGGGACCGGCCTATAAAATGGGTCAGAGAAAGGCTTACGGCAATCTTCTCGTCATGCTCCTGGGCCGTAGCAGTGATGACCACCAGCCCCTGGCTCTCCAGCCAGCTCCTGATTTTCTCAAATCGATCACTGTCGATACGATCCGGACAAAGGACGATTTTGCGGCCTTCCAGGGAACTGGCCGCACTGTCCGGGCCGAACATGGGATGGGTGGGCAGGATTGAAACGTTTGCGGGAAGCAGTTCCCGCATCCACTGCACCGGATAGACTTTCACCGAGCATACATCCACCACCAGGGCGTCTTCCCTGAGCAGCGGTGCCACTTGCCGCAGGGTGTCCCGCATGGCGGAAATGGGCATGCAAAGGATCACGATCCGCTGACGGCAGGCCGATTCAAAGGATACCGGCCGGGCGCCGCAGGCCTTGATGGCCTCGTCCTTATCGCTGCGGGTAAATACCGCGACTGAGAAATCTTTGGACAGATAGCTGGCGGTAAGCTTGCCGAAGCGACCGAAACCGATGATACCGATATCGCTCATAGCACCTCGCGAATTCGTCTGAATGCGTCCAGCAACTGATCGTCAGGAACAGCAAAGCAGATGCGTACATGGCCCTCCTTGCCGAAATCCTCACCGGGTACGATGGCGACACCGGTTTTTTCCAAGATCCGGGCAGCGAAATCCCCCGACGTCTCCCCCCGTTGCAGGTGGCCGGAAATATCCGGAAAGAGGTAAAAGGCACCCTGAGGGCGGATGCAGGGAAACATGGCGGAGACCTGCTCAAAGGCCAGGTCCCGCTTGCGCTGCAGGTCCGCTCGGCGCCGGATCAGCAGTCCATCATCCATTGCCAGGGCAGCCACGGCACCGTGCTGGGCAAAGGTGCAGACGTTGCCGGTCAGATGGCTCTGGAGCCGCACCATGGCCGCCGCAACGACTGTCGGGGCTACGGCATAGCCCACGCGGAAACCGGTCATGGCATAATGCTTGGAAAAACTGCGGGTGAGGATGAGCCTCTCCCGCACCGCTTCCAGTTCGTATAGTGAGAAACGCGGAAGGTTGTCGTATACGAAAAAATCATAGGCCTCGTCGGCAATCACAACCAGGTCATGTTCGACGGCCAGGCGGGCGATCCGTTCCAGGACCGGCCGGGGATAGACGGCGCCAGTGGGGTTGTTGGGAGAATTGATCAGAATGGCCTTGGTTTTTGCGCTAACGGCGGCCGCTATGCCCTCGAGATCCAATTGGTGGTCCGCTTTGGTGCGGACGAAGACCGGTTCACTGCCGGCCAGCTTCACCTGTTCGGCGAAGCTCACCCAACAGGGCACGGGAATGATCACCTGGTCCCCGGGATCGCAGATGCACTGAAAGATGGAGTAAAGCGCCTGTTTGGATCCGTTGAAAACCACGATATTTTCGGGCCTGCAGCCCTCGAAACGGCCGGCCAGGGCGGCTCTTAACGCCATCAGCCCGGCCATGTCGCCGTAACGGGTCTCCTGGCGGTCCAAGGCACGTTTGGTGCCATCGATCACCGGCGCCGGCGTATCGTCGGTCGGTTCGCCGACGGCCAGGCTGATCACCGACCGACCCTGCCGCTTCAATGCATCCAGCAACGGAATAAACCGGGCGGTCTTGGAGCCCTCAATTCTTTGAATTCTCGAGGAGAGTTTCACGTAATTATTTCCTAACTCTGGGAGCAACGGAAACAACAAATTTCAAAAACTAAATTCCAGATAAATCCCAAATTTCAATATCTAAACAAAGACCAAAAACCATCATCAATAGTTGTGCTTTTCTTTGACAATGTTTTCACGAAAATCCTCACTGCCGTGGTGAATTGGAATGTCCTTTCTTCAAGATCATGATTTTTGGAATTTTAAATTTTAGTCATTGTGATTTATTTGTTATTTGATTATTGGTGATTTTGATTTTTCTCTTGTTTTCTGGCGCATCGCAAAATCCCCCAGCACCAACGCGGCCATGGCCTCCACAATGGGAACGGCCCGGGGCAC
>RCNC010000914.1_pt1 | contig 19617 bp, 9 predicted proteins | sample 2041301 | NCBI WGS metagenome assembly RCNC01 (sample SAMN09708231, study PRJNA481090) | Marine sediment metagenome, whole genome shotgun sequencing project. | biome: marine sediment; feature: ocean; material: sediment; isolation source: Sewage treatment plant 13A marine sediment (STP13A) ...
CGACTGGAACATCAGACACAATTTCAAAGGCACAACTAAATGAACAGGTTTTTTCATAGCTTGCCCGGGGAATTGAAGCTAAAATACAAGAGGGGGAATTTTTTCGATTCAATTTTTCGACCAACATCAGCATTGGTGCGCCGTTTCGGCCGCGGAATTCCTCCCAGCGCGAGAATTCGGGTAGGCTGGCCTCAGCTATTGGGCGGCCTGCCCGGCAGTCGAAGGGGCCCGCCATGAAAACGCGCCTGACCGTTGCCTTCCTCATTCTGTTCCTGATTGGCGCCTGCAGCAGCGACGACCCGCCTACCGCTCCTCCCTCTGGCGGGACAGGCGGCACCGGCGGGGACAATCCGACCCTCACCGGCATCTCGCCGCCGGGAGCAGGGATCGGCATCGAGGTCAAGATCATCGGCACGGATTTCGGCACCGCCCAGGAAACAGGCGGGGTGAAGGTTGCCGGGGTTGACGCAGCCATCGAGTCCTGGTCGGCCACGGAAGTAGAGTTCATCGTGCCGGCGGGGATCCCTTCGGACTCCATGGCGGGCATCGTGCTGACCACGCTGGCCGGCAAGACGGTTTCGTCGGAGATCGACATCCCACCGCCCAACGTCTATCGGGTCACCACCGACATCGCTTTGGACCAATACCCGTGCTGGGGGCCGGGCGGGAACTACATCTTCTTCTGTTCGACACGATCGGGCGGCGCCAACTGGGACCTCTACCGCATCCCGGCTACCGGAGGCGAGACGCAGCGGTTGACGAACTACGACGGGCCGGATTTTTATCCGGACGTCAAGCAATCCAGCGGCGAGGTCGCCTGGAGTTCGACCCAGGACCATCTCGGCTATAACATGGACGGCGACTATGAGATTTTCGACGGCTACCTGGTTGCCGTTCAGGGGGGCTTCGTCACGCAGGGGATCCGCACCCAAAACGAATCCCGCGATCTCGATCCCGCCTGGAACAACAGCGCCTATGGGGGCTATGACATGGCGTCCACCTGGGAACTGGTCGACGAGAATGGAAATTTCGTGGCGTGGAAAGTGGTGCTGCACGAAAACGTGGGCACCAGGGAGCTGACCGAGGGGCGGCAGCCGAGTTTTTCAGATAACGGTCGTTGGTTGGTCTACAACTTTCAGGAAAACATCTTCAAAATCGAGATCGATGTGGGCCCGCCGGTCCAGCTGACCGATACCGGGATGGATTATTATCCGCACTGGGGTCAGGTCAACGACAAGATCGTGTTCCAGCGAGGGGGCGCCGGGGACATCATGGTGATGAACTCCGACGGGACTGATTTGCAGGAACTGGTCGCCACGCGGAACAATGAATACACCCCGTCCTGGTCGCGGGACTGCACCAAGGTTGTCTATTGCGCGCATCGCTGGAGCAACTTCGACATTTACGTTTACGTGGTGCCTTGAGGGCGGACGCCCGTTTCGCCACCGCACATCAGGCCAACCTGCGGCTCATCGCCACGGATGGACAAGCATGACCCAGCCGGACAGCCTCCTCGGGAATAGACAGTGGTTAAGCAGCGCACTCTTGGCGCTCAGCGCCGCGGCGGTCCTGCTGCGGATCGCCTCGGAAGCCTGGGTGGGCGAAGACGCGCTCATCACCTTCCGGACCATCGAAAATTTCGTGAACGGGTACGGTCTGCGCTGGAACATCGACGAGAGGGTCCAGGTCTACACCCATCCCCTCTGGATGCTGGTGAACGCCGCCGCCTACGCGGTCACCCGTGAAATACCGTCCACCCTCACCTCGGTCAGTCTGGGCTTTGCGGTCGGCGCCTACCTGCTGGTCGCCTGGCGGCTGAGGTGGCGGCCGGTGGCGCTGCTGGTGGGGTTCTTCCTTCCTTTGGTCACCTCGCGGACGCTCGTCCTGTACGGGACATCCGGTTTCGAGACTCCGCTGGCCTACTTCCTACTGGCTGCCTACGCCCTGTTGCTGTTGCCCGGGGACGGCTCCGGTCCGGTCCGCTGGGGGCTGCTGTCCTTTTGTGCCGGCCTGGCGACCCTGAACCGCCCGGATCACCTTCTCCTGTACGGCCCCTCCCTGATGTTCCTCAGCGTCGCCTGCAGGAAGCAGGTAAAATGGAAATCCATTCTGCTCGGTCTGTCGCCGCTGATTCTCTGGTTCGTCTTCGCCCTGGTCTACTACGGGTCGCCGTTGCCCAACACCGCCCGCGCGAAGCTGTCTCCGGAGATTCCGGTGAGCCAATATGTGCAGGAAGGGGTTCTGTACACCGCCAACCTTGTCCGCTGGGATCCGGTGGCGGCCATCATTCTGGTGAGCGCTTTGGCGGTTTCGGCCGGCGCTGTGATACGTCGTCGGACCAACCCGGGCGGAACCTGCGCCGGTCGCCTGGCGGCGCTGGGCGCGGGGATCTGGCTCTATGGCGGCTACATCCTGCTGATCGGGGGCGGGTTCCTGTCGGGCAGATTCTGGGCGGCGCCCCTGTTTGCCGCGGTGCTGATCGTTGCGCTCGGTGGCACGGACGCCGTCGCGCAATGGAAGAGGTCCGGGGGCAGGTTCAAGATCGCCGCCTTGGCCGCCGTGGCGGTGCTGCTGGTCACCGCCTTCATTCAATCTTACCGGCTGGAATCCCACGCAGCGCGCGGACCTCATCTCGCCCGGTCGGCCGCCCATCTCTATCTGAAGCCCGATCTGACCTGGGCCATGACGGACCCTGCCGAGGCCTGGTGGGAGCTTGGGCTGAAACATCGGCGAAGGGCTCAGATGACCCGAGGACGTTTCGTGACCACCTCCGGTACCATCGGCTTCGAAGGCCTGGCCGCCGGGCCCCAGGTCACGATCATCGATTTCCACGCCCTGGCCGACCCCCTGCTGGTCAGACTCCCGCTGGCGGACGCCGAGTTCTGGCGGGTCGGCCACTTGGCGCGGCCGATTCCCCGGGGTTACGAGGGTGCGCGCCGAACGGGTTCGTTCGCCGAGATGGACCCCCGGCTGCGGGAGTACTATCGCCACCTGCGCCTGGTCGTGTCGGGGCCGGTTTTCGACCGGGAACGCCTGCTCACCATCGTGAACTTCCAACTTGGCCGCTACGACCATCTCCTCGAAAAGTGACCGGTGCTTGTTGGCCCTTCCCTGTCACTGAAGCAGCGTCGCCTTCCGGTAATGTTCCTTTCCCCCAGCGCGCAGACGCACCACGTACATGCCGCTCGACGCGGGCTGGCCACTGTTGTCCCGCCCGTCCCAGGTTTCGGTGTGGCGCCCGGCCGTCCTGACCGCTCCGTCCACCAGGGTGCGCATCAGTTGGCCGCGGACATTGAACACCTCCAGGTTGACCGTACCCGCCGACACCAGGTCGAAATCGATGGTGGTCATGGGGTTGAATGGGTTGGGATGGATGGAGGCGATGGCCGTCCGCTGCGGGACGTCGCCGTCGCCGGGCGCCCCAGACAACCCACCTGTGAAGGTCAGCTCGTACTGTGCAGTCGTCAGCAGATCCGCGCTGCCGACCTTCCACACCGCCAGACCGTACCGACCGGACAAGGGCACCACCACGGCGATCATCTCGTCCTCCCCTGGACCGGCCCGCCAGGCCGAGCCGTCGGTGACCCAGTTGGCCTTGAACGAGTAGGGCACGTTGGGGGGGTGCAGGGTCAGACCCAGGTCCGTGCCCGCAGACTGATTAAGCACCTTGATGGTCAATTCGCCGGGGTCTAGGTAGACCTCGTACAGATCGAGGATGTGCCGTTCCTCGATCAGGCCGGATACACTTGTGTCCTCGGGATTGCGGCCCAGATAGGATGAAGCGACGACCTCGGCCCTGTAGTCCTGGGCGCCAACCACCCGGATCACCCCGGCGTCCGTGGCCTCGCCGTCGGTCAGGCCCGAATTGACCAGCACGAAATCACTTTCACCGACCGACCAGGCCGACAGGCTCTTGATCTGCTGGAAACCCTGCTGGGCGTTGTTGTGCTTTTCGTGGAGACGAATGTCCACGTTGCTCGTGTCCCCGGGCATGACTGCGGCGGCGAGCCAGTAGCCGTCGTCGCCGACGATCACGGGAGCGGGAATGCCCAACCCGTCGCAGTTCATGGCGAGCGGCCTGCCTGCGGAAACCAGATGTTCCCAGCCACCCTGGGGGTCTGGTGGCACGGCCCTGATGGTGGGTGTTGCCAGATCCATCTCGGGCGGCGACCACACCCACTGACGGGCAAAGAAGTTGTTGAACTCGTTAGTCTCTTCGAGTTCTTCATCCCCGTCGAGGATCATGGCCAGGGTATGACGCCCCCCGCGCACGAGGTGGGGCGTGTAGCTGATGGCCAGGCGGGTCTGTCCGGGTGAGACGAATGGCCATTCCTGTTTGGCGATCTCCTCGCCGTCCAGTTGCTGGGCATTGATGACCTCGTTCGCTCCCACGGGTCCCTGGTTCATGAAAGCCGTACTCAGGTAGGTCGAGGCCAGGTCCCCCGGCAAATCAGCAGGCGCGGGCACCGAAGCCGGTGTCGCGTCGGGCAGGGGGCGCGGCACCAGAGGCAAAGCCCAGCCGGACGGAGTCACCGGCACGACATCCGGCGGGGTGGGGCGTACCTTGAGCGTCAGCTGCAGGGCCGGGACTACCTTTTCTTCGCCGTCCTTACCAGCGGGAATCTCCGCCGGGTCCCTCCATACCACCAGTCCGTAGGAGCCCTGAATGGGCGCCTCGAAGCTGACGTTGGCCAGGCCGTTGAGGTCAGTCACCGCCTCAGTGGTCAGGTCGTCCAATCCGCCGTAGGTATGGCCCGCGGATAGGTAGCCCAAGTGGACCGGTCCGGCGGATGGATCGATGAACAGCTGAACAGTGTTCCACCCCAGGTTTCCGGTTTCCAGCTGGAAATGGCGCAGGTGGAGATACTCGTCGATCTCGAGCGTGGCCGCCGTCTCGGTGTCGTACTGGATGTACGTGCTCTCCACCCGCTGGATCTCGTATTCGCCGACTCCGTCAGGCCAGTTGACCACGCCGACGTCGTGCTCGAAGCCGGCCGCGTTGTACTTGTTGAAGATCACGGCATCCAGGCAGCCGGCCGGCCGGGAAGAGAAGGCCTCGGCGGTCGTGGTCTGGAAACCGTTTTCCGACCCCGTCGAGTGGGGGAACATGCGGCAGTCGTAGTCCTCGGTTTCGTCCACGTTTCGCAGCAGACCGCCGACGAAGGTCCCTGAGCCCGCCGTGACGGCGTAGCCGTCGCAGTTGGGGCTGTAACCGGGCCAGAGGAAGACCATGCCGCCGGTAGGATCGGGCGGGTGGTTGGATATTTCAGGGACGCCCACCGCCAGATCTTCCGGCTCCCAGATGAACTGTCGCCCATACCGGTTGTCAGCCTCGTTCATCTCGGGGTTTTCTTCTTCCATGTCGATCCACATGGAATACATGTGACGCCCACCGTCCACGTAGAAGACCCCCCTGTTGTACCAGGTGCGAACACCGCCGGCCGTCAGGTTGAGCGGAGGCACGATTGATTCCGTGGTGTAGTTCACCCCGTCCACATAGAACCCGATATCCCAGCGGCTGTTGGTGGCGAGTTCGCCGTCGTTGAGGACCGCGATGTTGTAGTAGTTCATCCAGGTATCTGACTGAAGCACCGGTGGAACGTGCACGTTGCCAATGCTGGCGGTGTCATCGTTGCGCGGCACGATGGGGTAGTCCCAACCCAGCGCCCAGAAAGGACCGAGATCGGCGGGGAAGGGATCGCGGATGGTGATGGGTCCGTAGGCCGCGTAACCGCCCCAGTTGCCCGCTCCATCCACGGCCCGGATGTTGAAATAGTAGTCGCCGGGATCCAGGTCGTTCGTCGTGTAGCTGGTGGCGGTCCCGAGCACGTTGACGCCGTAACCCGGAGGCGTGATGACGTTCTCCGAGACCAGGACGGCATAGCCGCTGATACCCGACATGTTGTCCACGGCCTTGGTCCAGGTGTAGTCGATGGTGCCGTCGGGAGACGACTCCACCGTGTTGTGGCTCGACGAGGTGAGATTCGTCACCGCCGCTGGGTTCTGGTGGTCCAGCTGGTAACCGTTGTTCAAGGCGGTGGACCAGTATTCGACCTGCAGATCGGGGTGACGCGCCCTGAAATCATCATGGAATTCCTGAGGAGTGACCGGTCGATCGACGTTGGCGATCTCGAGGATTTCCCACGAGCCAAGGGCCAACCGGTCGCGACCGGCGGGGAAAACCGGGTCGAAGTCGTAATTGTCGTCGTAGATGTCGTAGAGCAGGCGAGACATGCAGCCCTCGACCTTGAAGGGGTCCAGCCCGGCGGCTTCGGGTCGGTGATCGTCCAGCTCCTCGAACCGGAAGGGGGTTTCGTTGTAGTCGCTGACGTACTGCTCGACCACCGAGGCGGCGTACCAGTTGGGAAAACCCTCCGTCCAGGCGATGTAGAAGTTCTCCTCGCTGTAGTCGCAATGGCCACAATCGTCGGGATAGGAAGGGTCGCACCAATTGTTGCAGTAGATGCCGTCGTAGAACACGTAGTTGGACATGGTCTTCGCCCAGTGGTGGCCGTATTCGTGGCTCACCACGCCCTCGCGCCAGAAGAATTCCGGGTTTCCCACCACGATGGCCGGCGTTTCGGCGTGGTAGTAGGCGTGGTCCCCGCTGGGAATGTAGATGTAGGTCTGGGGCGGGTCGTAACCCCGGACTTTGGACCAGCGCCAGGCCCGGGTGCCGATGGAAAGAACGTTGGGCACCGCGTTGTCGCCTTCGTTGGCGGCACCGAACCATCCGTAGTCGATAAAGGTGCCGCCGAAGTCATCCTTGGTGTGGGTACGCCACACCCAGGTGTTCACGAAGTAACCCTGCCAGGCGCAGTGGATCTCGCCGTTGGCCATGATGATCCGCGTGTAGATGTCGGGTGCTTCGCTCTGATCGAAATCGAAGACGAAGTCGAAGTAGCCGTAGGGGTCGGTCACACCGATGCACAGCAGATCGTCGGGGTTGATGTCCTCGTCCCAGATCTGGATCGTGGCGTTGTCCACGCCCACGGTCACGCCGTCGGGACGCTGGTAGCAGAAACGCCCGCGCACGCGGATGGCGTAGGCGGCGTCCTTGTCTTTGACCTTCTGGTCCTCGGGGCTGGAGAAATCGGGATCCGGCGACCAGCCCTCGGGGCCGTCGCTGACCGGGTCGGCCATCAGGAAATCCTTGCGGACCCCGGGGAAGGGATGTTCATCGGGCGCGGCGATCTGCCGGATTTCGGGCTCGCCCGACTTCTGCAACTCGTAGTGGGGTGGCACCAGGAAGAAGTCGCGCACCACAATTCGGCCGCCGGCGCGAATCTTCACCTGCACGGGCTCGGTGATGTCGTTGCTCATGATCTCGAAAGGAACGTCCCGGGGTACGCCCGGCTCCAGCTCGAGGCTGTCATCCCAGGCCAGACCGATGTACATGGCCTCCCAGCGGCCCGGGAGTTCCACTTGACGCATGGTGATTGGCTCGGTGGATTCGAACCGGAACGAAGCGCCGAAGATCTGGCCGGGGATGGGCACGACGTCGGGATCGCCGATCAGGGTGATGGTTACGGGCGGTTCGAGTTCGCCGTGGGCGGGGGGCGCGGCCAGAATGACGGTGACGATGACGGCCAGGAGGCCAAAGATGAATCTAATCTTCATGATCGCCACCCCCTTCCCCGGATTCTTCAGGTGGTGATTGTTGGCTTTCGCTGGGGCCGGCAAGGAGCGCCAGGTTGGCGGCGATTTCGTCAGCCTCTTGGTCCAGGCCCAGGCCGCGGGCGTGATTGAGCTGGATGGTCATGATCTCGGTTTCGATGCTTCGCTTGAGATCGCCGATCTTACCTTGGATCGCCCGGCGTTGTTCCAGGTCCCCGGTCGCATGGTAGGAGGCGGTGAGCTCCTGCAGGTGCTTCCGGAAGTTCGTGCGCGCATTTTCCATTGCGGTGACCAGACGAAGGGTGGGCTGGGTGGCCGGATCGGGTCCGGTCGGCCGGAATACGGCCACGGGTGCCTCGTCAGGTGATGGAATAGGAGTGGTCTTGGCCCGGGCCGGCGGATCGGTTTGGGATTCCTGGGCCGGCGTGCCGTCGATGAAAAAGGTGAAAGAGATTGAGGTGATGAGCAAGAGCAGGAGCAGGAGCTTGATTTGGTGCGGGATCCGCATGGTCCGAACCTCCGGAAATCCTCGACGGCTGGGCCGAGGGGTCTGGTTCGTCACCGGCAGCGCTCGGGTGCGAGTTCTGGTTCGTGGCGTCCTTTCGGAGTATCAGGTGCTGCCCGAATGACTCGGCGGGCCAACTCTCAGCCTTCGCCGCGCCCGCCGGCCGCGAAGGGAGAATGTCCTTGAGCAATGGTCCTGAAACAGAAACAGAACAGCCCCAAGCACAGCATCCTGCTTGAGGCCGGTGGTTCCCCCCTTTGATCGTCCCTGATATTGATTGGGCGATGTGCAGATGTTAGCACAATTTGAGAATTTTGCAAACTCGGTATCAAATAGGGAATGTAAGACCTTCATTTGAGAACTGCTCCGGAACCCTACCGGTCCAATTGTTGCCGGATTGGAAAAACCCACCTTCCTTGAAAGGGGGGAATCTTCCCGGACAGATACGAAGGGGAACTGTCGGCCACGAGCACAGCGATGCTTGCGGCCGTTGTCTTTTTTCGATGACAGGGGGGATGCTCGGCGCACAGGCCAGTGATATGGACAGGACCCAGGAGAAGGGAATGAAGCCCATGAACCGAACTCTGCCCGGTCTGTGTCTGCTTGTGATACTCACTTCGGCCGCCGGCGCTTCCGCCCAGCAAACCTATACCGAAACCTTCATGACCACCGCCTACCAGGACGAATTCAACAACACCGCAGACTGGAACACCGTCGAAGGTGAACTCAAGCTCCCGCCGTTCTCCCCCTCGCTCGTTGGCGTCGTCGAGACTCCGGGCCAGGCGGTCGACCTGGTTGTATCCGGTCGGCTGGTCTTTGTAGCGGATTCTTCGGCCGGGCTCCAGGTCGTGGACATCCAGGTCCCCGCCGCCCCCATCCTCGTCGGCGGCTACGTGACGCCGGGATCGGCCCGTGGCATCGCGGTCGCCGGAGATCGGGCCTTCATCGCGGATCATGATGCAGGGTTGCTGGTGTTGGATATCACCGTCCCCGCGAATCCAATCCTCATCGGCAGCTTTGCCACCCAGGGCCCCGCCCTGGCGGTGGAAGTGGCGGGCAACCTCGCCTTCGTGGTGGATGACATGGGCCTCCAGGTGATCGACATCACCGACCCCACGACTCCAGCGGCCGTGGGAAGCTACCTGACGCCGGGATCCGCAGGAGACCTGGTCATCGCAGGCGACCTCGCCCTGGTGGCCGACCATGACGCCGGTCTCCAGGTGATCGATATCGGCGATCCGGCCAATCCCTCGCCTGTCGGTAGCTTCGCCACGCCTGGCCCGGCGCTGGGCGTGGCGGTATCCGGCCGGATGGCTCTGGTGGCCGACGGTATGGCCGGACTTCAGGTGGTCGACCTTGCCGACCCGACGAATCCCACCCTCGCGGGAAGCATCGACCTTCCGGGCTCGGCCCAGAGGGTGATCGTGACAGGCAACCAGGCCCTGGTGACCGCTCAGAACGCCGGCCTCCAGGTGGTCGACATTTCCGATCCCGAAAATCCTGTGTTGGTCGTCGGATACGACACCCCGGGCGATGCCACCGGCCTGGCGGTGTCCGGCGAACACGCTTTCGTGGCGGACATGGAAGCAGGGGTGCAGATCATCCGCATCGCCGATCCGGTGAATCCGATTTCCACCGGTTTTTCCGCGCCCCTCATCTTCGCCCTGGATGTGGAGGTGTCGGGCAACCTCGCCCTGGTGGCGAACTACATCTTCGGATTCCAGGTGGTGGACATCACCAACCCTCGGTATCCCCTGGTCAAGGGTGTGTTCTCCGGGATGAACTATGCCAACGGGGTGGCCGTCGCGGGTAACCACGCCTTCGTGTCGAACGGATTTTCCGGCATGCGGGTGATCGATATCTCGAATCCGAACAATCCCACCCTGGTCGGCAGCATCAATGCCCGGGGCTTTGCCCGTTCCGTGGCAGTCGACGGGAATCTGGCGTTCATGGCCGAGGATCTGGGATTGCGCGTGATCGACATCAGCGACCCCTCCCACCCGGACCTGATCGGAGACTACACCCCACCGACCTCCGCCTGGGGGGTCGCCGTGGCGGGTGATCTGGTCTTCCTGACGGGGGAATTCTTCGGGCTCCACGTGCTCGACGTCTCCGACCCCACCCACCCCACCTTGATCGGCAGCGAGAACACGCCGGGTCAGGCGCGAACCATCGCCGTCGCCGGCAATTTCGCCTACATCGCGGATTACCCCCACGGCCTCCAGGTGATCGACGTCAGCGACCCGACGAACCCCGAGCTGGTGGGCAACTTCGACACACGGGGCGACGCCAGGGGGGTGACCGTGGTGGGGAACTTCGCGCTGGTGGCCGACCATACTTTCGGCCTGCAGATGATCGACGTCAGCGACCCGACAAATCCCCGCATCAAGGGAAACTACGATTCGCCGGGTTTGGCGACCAGGGTCGCGGTCGCGGGCAACTATGCCTACCTGGCCGACGGCAGCGGCGGACTGAGGGCGGTCCAGGTGTTCCAGAGCGAATTCGATATCGACCGCAACCGAGGCCAGTCGCTCACGGTCAACGACGGCATTGGCCTGGTGGGAAGTGCCAAGCTCACGACCACCCAGACCGACGGGGTGATCTGGAAACTGAGCGCCGACGGCGGGACCAACTGGCAGTTCTTCGCCCCCGACGGGAACTGGCATGCGTTCTACAACCCCGGCCAGGATCTGAGGTGGCGGTCCACTCATCTCTGGGGGGGGATGGAGAATCCCACGGTTTCGGAGATGGCGGTGTCCTGGGTGGAGGAAGAGGTGTCGGGAGTACCCGCGCAGTCCGGGTTCGCCCTTCATGGGGCGGCGCCCAATCCGTTCAATCCCGCGACAACCCTCTCCTTTGAAATCCCCGCCCGGATGGGGGTGAGCCTGAAGGTGTTCGACCTGACGGGGGGGGTGGTGGACGTACTGGTGGACGGCATGACGCTGGACCGAGGGCGTCATGAGGTCGTCTGGCGGGGGCAGGATCGGTCGGGGCGGAGGGTGCCGTCGGGGGCGTACTTCTACCGGCTGGAGGCCGGGGAGTATTCGGCCGTCCGGGGGATGGTCCTCATGAAGTAGGTGAGGCGCCTCCTTCCCCATTTCCCGGGTCGGGTGACTGGTGACCTGGGCCGATCGTCTCTAGGTTGTTCCAGGGGATAAATCATTGCATCAATATGTCAGGCCAACGAATTACGCCTATGGATTCCCGCCGGTCTCAATCATCCCTGTGGATATTTTTGCGGGTGTTCGGATCGAACCCCGGATCGATCTCTCGTATCTTCCATGACCCCTATGCGAAGGAGATATCATGAGCTTAGTAACAGGAAATTCATATTTCATTTCCGTGAGAGACGCCGTTCTTCGCGATGATGCCGCGGAGAACTCGGACCCCCTCAACCACCTGCTCTTCGGTGACTGGCTGAAATTCCTGGGCGAGGAAAAAAACGGTTGGGCGAAAGTACGGTGTCGGAATGACACGGGTTGGTTACGAAAGGAATGGTTCACGGCCGAACGACCCCTAGAAGTCAATTTTGTGGATATCGGCCAGGGAGACGGTTGCCACATCGTGACCCCGGATGACGAGGTTGTCCTGATCGATGCGGGGATCGGCGAAAACATGTTTCGGTTTTTGAACTGGCGCTACAACCTCCGCAAACGAAAGGTGGCCGGGGTCGACGGGGTCGAAGCCGGAGACGATGGGGTGCTGGAGCCGTTCAGCATCAATCACGTGTTCATCTCGCATCCGGACAAGGACCACTACAACGGATTCCAGGACCTGTTCGAGTCGGGCAAGGTTGCCGTTCAGAACATTTACCATAACGGCATCGTGGAACGGCCCATCAGCGCGGAGGACAAGGACCCGGACCTGCGATATTACAGCGATGACGACCTCGGAGGGTATGCGCAGGATGACCAGGGTAAATATTTCTTGTGGGATATCGTTGCGTCAAATACGGCCATGCACGAACTAATCGTCAAGCATTCGACCACCCAGAAGTATTATCTGAAAACCCTGCGCAAAGCCCGGGAAAACAATATCAACGTGGTATTCAAGGGATTGACCGCCGCCGACGATTTCGTGGCCGGTTTTGAGGAAGGGTCGAAGGTTGAATTCAAGCTGCTGGGCCCCCTGACGGAGAAAATCAAGCACGGTACCAAGACTCGGGATTGCCTGATCAGGCTGGGCGACGAGGGTGTGACCAAGAACGGCCATTCGGTGATCCTGCAGTTGCGCATCGGGAAGCTGAAGATCATGCTGGGTGGCGACCTGAACACGGAGTCCCAGGATTACCTGTTGCAACATTACACTCAAACTTCCCTGGAAGCTTCGGATCTCGAGAACAAACGCTACGAGATCCAGGCCAAGGGGTCCACGGCGACCCTGGCGGAGAAACAGGAGCTTGCCGAGATCGAAGCCGACCTGGCGGCGATCATCACCAAGGGCCGTGGCCATTTCCAGGTGGACGTCAGCAAGGCCTGCCATCACGGAAGCCCCCATTTTACGGAGACGTTCCTGCAGGCCCTCAACGCGATCGCCTATGTCATATCGAGCGGGGACGAGGAAAATTATGCCCACCCGCGACCGGATACCCTGGGGGCGTTCGGCAAGTACGGCAGGGGTGTGCGACCGTTGATCTTCAGTACCGAACTGGCGCGGAGCACCAAGGAATACAGCCATATCTACGACTATTTCACCCAGCTGAAAGACTACGAAGCCCGCATCGAAGCCGCGACCACGGAAAGTGACAAGAAGGCTATCCAGAAGGAAATGCAGGAAAAAAAGGATCGAAACGTCTCGGTCTATGGAATGATCACCCTTCGCACCGATGGAGAAAAAGTGGTGATCGCCCAGAAACTGGAGATCTCGGGCGGCGAAGGCAACAAGTGGGATATCCACGAGCTTCACTTCAACCAGAATCTGGAAGAATTCGAATACATCATGCCGGCCAAATGACGCTGAGTACTAACATGGCCCAATGCAGAGTGAAGTGTTGTGGACACTGGCTACAGTCATTTTTCTCCATTATTGTCACGGAATAGAACTACAAATCAGGTTTGAGGAAATTTGGGAGCAGGGAACATTGGACCAACCCCAACAGATTTCAACGACCGCAAACAATACAGTCGACGCGCCTGAACTTGCTTTGTGCCTGTCCGGCGGCGGCTTCCGCGCCGCGATCTTCCACTTGGGGGTCCTCCACCGCCTGCACGAAATGGGCGTGCTGTCCAAGGTCAAGACGATCAGTTCCGTCTCCGGTGGCAGCATCCTGGCCGGGCATCTCGCCGATCGCATGGTCCATCACGGGATGAATTCCCTGGGTGAAATCAACGACTGGGACGAACAGATCGGAGACCCCTTCCTGAAATTCGTGGCCCGCGATCTGCGGACCTGGCCCATCCTGTGGACCCTGCCGTTCAACTGGCTGCTGCCCGTCCCGCGCGCGGCGCACTTGGTGCAGATGTATCGCAAGCGGCTGTCCGGTTTGATGTTGCGCGACATCCCCGAAACCCCCAGGTTCAAGTTCTGCGCGACCGATCTGGCCTTCGGGGTCGGCTGGTACTTCGAAAAGGCAGAAGTCGGCGACTATCAGGCGGGGTATGCAGAAACACCGGGCGACATGTCGCTCGCATTTGCCGTCGCCGCCTCGGCCTGCTTCCCTCCCGTTCTGGGCCCCATGGGGGTTCCCATCGGTTCGGAGAAGTTCAAGAGGGGAAAGTACAAGGATGATAATCGCGCGAGGATCATGCGCGGGTTGCGGCTCAGCGACGGCGGGGTGTACGACAATCTGGGATTGGAGCCGGCGTTGAAGATGCACGACACGGCCATCGTTTCGGATTGCGGGGCGCCGTTCACCTTCAAGGTCAGCAAGATTCCGCTGATCAAGTACTCGCGGTACATCACGGTGGTTCAGAAGCAGGTGGGGTCGTTGCGGAGGTCGCAGCTGTTCAGCCTGATCAATGACGGGTCGCGGGAAGAAGACCTGGCCCCGCCCGGAACGGCGAAAAAAGGCCGGACCAAGCTGCGGCACGGCGCGTACCTGGGCCTGACGAGCGATGCGGAAGGCTACAGGGCCACCTCACATGAAGGCTGGAACGGATATTCGAGAACCCTGGTCAAGGAACGGTTCGGAAAAATACGCACCGATCTCGACGGATTCACCGCGGGCGAGCGGGCCATCCTGGAGAATCATGGGTATGCCCTGGCGGACGTGGGCCTGCGGAAGCATCTGGCGGGACTGGGTGACGATGAGGCGCCGTTCGTGACGCCTCATCCGGATTGGTGTGAGGAAGAGAAAGTGGCCAAGGCACTGAAGTTCAGTTCTTGGCGGATCTGGCCGCCACGGTGGTTCGACCGATCCTAGTTTGGGCTGGATCCGGCCCACGACCTCAATCAAAGTCGATATCGCCCCTGTCATTCTTGACCTTGGCCACCGCCATGGAAACCGGGCCACCCTTGCCGATGATTTCGATGGTCAATTCACTCTTGGAGAGACGGTCAATTTTGCCGGAGATGCCAAAGGTCATGAACTTGAGAATGGCGCGGCCCAATCCCCCGAGCTTGATCCTCTTGTTCCCCCTGGAGCTGGCCAGGAAGAGGAATTCCTGAGCGCGATACACACGCCAGGCGATGTAGAATTTTCCATGGTTCCAGTCCGGGTGATTCTTGAGCTGTTTGCCCACCGAGAAAAGATTGTCGATCCCCACGCCGGTGAGCATTGGGGTCCGGATCAAATACGAGTCGATACGATCGAATTTGATTTCGAGTTCGGCCTGGGCTTTGACATCGATCTTGCTCAGGTCAATCTCGGCACCGGCCTGCAGCACCTTGGTGGAAACGCCCCGGGCCTGAAACGCCAGGGACTTTTCCTTGCTCAGGGTTTCGCGGCGGTACGTGACGCCGAAATCACTCAAATTGGCGATCGGTCTGAAAATTCCGTCTTCACGCTGGAGCACGTCGCCCAGATCCATCGGGCTTCCCGGCGTCCATACCGCCCGCATGCCCAGGGCTGTTTTGAGACGGTCATCGAATTTTTTGGGGAGCCCCATCTTGTTCTCCTTTTCATTGGCATCTTGAAGATCCGCAGGTAGCCTACATCGGGATGGGGGTAGGGGTGTAGAAAATTCTATTCCAGGAAGTATCTCGCGAGCCCGCTTGCCGTCCCTGCCATCTCGGGTTAAAATCCGACTCTATGTCTCTATATTAGTGCCACCCCGACCAAAGCGACCCCCATGCCCGATCAGGATTTTCCCACCCAACCCATCCCTCCCTCCGAGGACGACGACCTCCTGGGTTTCACGGTCGACAGCACGCCCCTGTCCCCCGGCGACCAGATCGGTCCCTACCGCCTCCAGCGCCTCCTGGGCGAGGGCGGCATGGGCGTCGTCTGGCTGGCCGAACAGCAAAAGCCCATCAACCGCCGCGTGGCTTTGAAGATCATCAAGATCGGCATGGACTCCCGCCGCGTGGTGGCCCGCTTCGCCACCGAGCGCCAGGTCCTCGCCCGCCTGGACCACCCCAACTTTGCCCGCGTCTACGATGCGGGAACCACCGACAAGGGCCGCCCCTACTTCGCGATGGAGTACGTGCACGGGATGGCCATCACCCAGTATTGCGACAAGCACAAGCTCGACACCAACCAGCGCATCGAGCTTTTTCTGAAGGTCTGTGAAGGGGTGCAATACGCGCACCAGAACGCCATCATTCACCGCGACCTCAAACCCCACAACGTGATGGTGACGGTTCAGGGCGACCAGGCGATTCCCAAGATCATTGACTTCGGCGTGGCCAAGGCCACCGATCAGCGCCACGCCGAAGACACGATGTTCACCCAGCTGGGTCACTTCATCGGCACGCCCGAGTACATGAGCCCCGAGCAGGCCGATGTGTCCGACCTGGATATCGACACACGCACCGATATCTATTCCCTCGGCGTCCTGCTCTACGAGCTGTTCACCGGGCAGCTGCCCTTCGATTCAAAGGAGCTTCGCCGCCAGGGCCTCGAGGAGATCCGCCGGCGCATCCGGGAAGACGATCCCCTACCGCCGAGCGCTCGGGTCAGCCATCTGGGTGAGGGCACTCAGGAACTGGCCCAGCGCCACAGCACCAGCGCCGGCAAGCTGGTGCGGGAAGTGCGCGGTGATCTCGACTGGATCACCATGAAGGCGATGGAAAAGGATCGCACCCGCAGGTACAGCTCGCCTCAGGAGATGGCCGACGACCTGCGCCGGCATCTGAACGACGAGCCGGTGCTGGCCAGTCCGCCGAGCGCGGTCTATCGCGCCGGGAAGTTCGTGCGTCGAAATACGGTCGGGGTGACGATCGCCGCGGTCACCACCGTGATGCTGATCGCGTTTGCCGCCTCGACGGCCATCCAGAACGCTCGCATCGTCCGCGAGCGCGACCGGGCCAACGCCGAGGCGGAAACATCGCGCCAGGTGTCGGAGTTTCTGGTGAATCTCTTCGACGTATCCGATCCGAGCGAGTCGAAGGGAAATTCGATCACCGCGCGGGAAATTCTCGATGCCGGCGCTGAGCGGGTGCGGAAAGACCTGAAGGATCAGCCCTCGATCCAGGCCACGATGATGCGCACCATGGGCCGGGTCTACACCGAGCTGAGTCTGTTTGATGCCGCCGAACCGCTGGTACAGCAGGCGGTGACACTGGCGGAGGAAGATCCCTCGGTTGACGACCTGGAACTGGCGGCGGGGTTGTACGAACTGGCCAAGCTCTACACCTGGACCGACCGCTACGACGAGGCCGAAGAGCTGGCGCGGCGCAGCCTGGCCATCCGCGAGGAGAAGTTGGGGCCAGACCACCTGGAGGTGGCCCAAAGCCTGAACGCCCTGGGCAACGCCCTGCAGAACAATGACCGTCTGGACGAGGCCGCGGCCGCTCACGAGCGGGCCATGCGGATCCGCGAGCAGGCCCCGGGCGATCACGCTGAGGAGCTGGCCGCCAGTGTGCACAACCTGGCCATCGTCTATTACTTCAAGGGCGACCTGGACAAAGCCGCGGAACTCTACCAGCGATCGGCCGAGATGGAACTGGCGTCCGGCGGGCGCGACAACCACCACTACGCCACCAGTCTGCACACCCTGGCGATCGTCTACAAGGACCAGGGCAAGCTGGATGAGGCGCTGGAGCTGGAGCTCGAATCACTGGAGATCAGGGAAAAAGTTCTGGGCCCGGACCATACCCACGTGGGGTACAGCCTGAGCACGCTGGGGGAGATTTATCGGAAGCTGGGCCGGCCGGCGGAGGGTGAAGCGCCCGGGCGAAGGGCCCTGGTCATTTCCAAGGCGACGCAGGGATTGTCGCATCCGGAGACCGCCTGGGTGCGGGGGAATCTCGTGAGCACGCTTCTGGCGCAGGACAAAATTTCCGAGGCCGAAGAGGTCGTGACCCGGTCCATCGGGGAGATCGAAGCCGAAGGAGAGGAAGCTGCCCTTCCCGCCGCCCTGGACGAACTGGGCGATATCCGGCGTCGTCAAGGGAGGTTGGATGAAGCGGTCGTCCTTTATGAGCGGGCCGTGGATATCCAGCGGCAGACCTCCGGGGACGATGATCCCCGGACCGGCCTCAGCCTGGTCGGGTTGGCCAGGGTCTACGTGGCCAAATCAGAATTCGACCAGGCGGAGGGGCTGTTCACCGAAGCCTTGGCGTTGATGGAAGCCGGGTGGGGGAAAGATGATCCCGACCGGCTGGACGCGTTGCGCGAATATGCGGATCTATTGAGCGATCTCGGCCGTGAAGACGAGGCCGCGGCGCTGCGGACCGAGGCGGACGGCGGGTAGGGAACAGCCAGATTTGTTTTTTGGGTTTATTATTTCATAAAGAGTTGATTTTTAGAGCTGGATATTCTAAGATGTTTTTGTTCCGGAGGGGATAATTCCTATAGTCAGAAATCATCACGGGATGGATGCCCGACGGTCTTGATCACCGTGGAATCGACAATCTCCGCCGGTCATTTTTTGAATGGTGACCAATTGGTTTTGGGGGGGTGTCAGATAATTATTGACCAAGTGCGTCAGATCAAAAAACAAATCGTTTGCCCACCTTTGCCATGCATCAGGCTCCAAAGAAAGGGATACATCATGAAACGTTTGTTAAAAGGCGCAGCTTTTTTCATGACCTGCGCCACGATTCTCACGTTGAGCATTGTCGCTAGCACCCCTGCCCTGGGCGGGGACCTTTTGAGCATGGATATGCGCTATGAGGGCACTCAACCGGCCGGGTATCCCGTCCATTTGACCCTCAATATCTACGAAGACGACCAGGTCAACCCCAGTGCCTTGGTGGGTACGGCCGAAGTGGACTTCGACGGGGCCTCCATGTCGAATCTGGATTGCGATGCGGTGGCGTGCATCACCGATGTCACGGTCGCGGATGGCCGGCTGGTCGTCAATTACACGACCAATGGCTGGGACAACGACACCTTCAAAAACCAGACGACGTTTGAAGTGCTGGTCGGGGATCGTTCCGAGTTCTTGTACCTGCACACATCCTGCTCTCAGACCATTTACGTGGAACGGCCTTATCCCGGCACCCCTGATGGCGTGTTTTACGTCGAGGGTGGCGAGGGCGGCTGTTTTGTCGGCGGTGGCGATTGCCCTCCGGGCAACGATCTCTACTGGCTGGTTGGACAGTTCCGCATTCCCTGCACCTCGCCGGGAACGATCACCTTCAACCTCTACCGGAACGAGGACGATTTGAAGGCCACGGCGACGGCCTATTTCAACGGTGGCGGGCTGTCGGACATCCAGAACAGCTTTTGGGCGGAGTTCCAGAACGCCTACCTTGATGGCGACGATATCGTGGTGGAGTTCATCGCCTACGGCACCAAGGACGGCGGGGATTTTGAATCGAATTCACGCTTCGAGATGGTCACCCCCTGCGGGCCCTACTATCTGGATCAGCACACATCCTGTTCGGAGGAAATCTACCTGAACACGCCGCTTCCCGCGACACCGGCCGGCGACGTGACCTACGTCGGCGGCTGCGGCGGCTGCATTGAAACCGGCGAACCACCGGTGGATTGTCCTTACGATGACAAGCTGTACTGGGTGGCCGGCGAGTTCCGTGTGGCCTGTTCGGCCCCGGCGGACCTGACCTTCCAGGTTTTTGAAAGGGACCATTGGGGCGAGCCCGAGGGCACGGCCACGGCCTTCTTCAACGGCACGTCGTTGCAGAATGTCTCCAATGGCCCGGTGGCCCTGATCATGAACGCCCGCCAGGAAGGGGGCATCATGGTGGTGGAATTCGAGGCCTTTGGCTGGGACGTCGACAAGTTCAAGAATAGCACCAGCTTCGAGCTGACGGTCGCAGGCTGTGGAACCTTCCGTCTGGTTGAAATCCATACCTCCTGCTCGCAACCCATTCCGCTGGGCGTGCCCTTGCCGATGGAGGCGTCGGGGACATTGACGTTGACCAACTATTGCGGCTGTGAGGACTCCGTCGTTCCGATTGAGTCCACGACCTGGGGCAACCTGAAAAGC
>RCNC010000916.1_pt1 | contig 19565 bp, 14 predicted proteins | sample 2041301 | NCBI WGS metagenome assembly RCNC01 (sample SAMN09708231, study PRJNA481090) | Marine sediment metagenome, whole genome shotgun sequencing project. | biome: marine sediment; feature: ocean; material: sediment; isolation source: Sewage treatment plant 13A marine sediment (STP13A) ...
GACACCGAGGTAGAAGAGCTCGGTTCCGAACCCGTCGAGACTCCTGAAGCTCAGGACACCGAGGTAGAAGAGCCCGGTTCCGAACCCGTCGAGACTCCTGAAGCTCAGGACACCGAGGAGCCTGAGGAAGAAGTCGAAACACCTCAAGAGGCTCCACCGGTGGAGACCCCGGAACGCATACCTGCGGCCCTGGACCCCAGAGCGTCTTCCCCCTCCGCCATGGGAGATCTGTACTCCGATGCTTATGGCGAGGAGGAATTCGATGTATCGCATGACGATTTTGAGACCATCCTCTCCGATCACCAGCTCTTGTATGGTGAGGTGAAGGAAGGCGAAATCGTCAAGGCGAGGGTCCTGAGAGTCACGGAAGCCTCCGTCATACTCGATTTCGGATTCAAGAGTGAAGGGGCGGTTCCCAAGGACGAGTTCAAGGACGCCGACGCCCTCGAGGTCGACCAGGAAGTGGAAGTCCTCCTCGAAAGCTTGGAAAATGAGGACGGAGTGGTCGTCCTTTCCAAGAAGAAGGCCGACTTCCTGCGGGTTTGGGAAAAGATCAAGGAAGCCCACGAAGCGGACCGTCCGGTGGAAGGCACCCTCGTCAGGAAAATCAAGGGTGGTGTCACCGTGGACCTCATGGGCGTGGACGCGTTCCTGCCTGGCTCCCAGATCGCTCTCCGGAGAGTCCCGAATATCGAGGACCTCCTGGGTCACCAGTACGACTTCAAGATCATCAAGTTGAACAAGCGCCGGCGGAACATCGTGGTTTCGAGGCGGGTGATCCTGGAAGGAGAGCGGGAGAAGAAGCGGGCGACGCTGGTGAAGGAGCTCCTGGTCGGTCAGGTCCGGGAGGGCGTGGTCAAGAACATCACGGACTTTGGGGCCTTTATCGACCTGGGTGGCCTGGACGGACTCCTCCACATCACGGATATGTCGTGGGGCAGGGTCGGACATCCCTCGGAGGTCGTGGACATCGGGGCCAACCTCGATGTGAAGGTCCTCGATGTGGATTGGAACCGGGAGCGTATCTCCCTGGGCCTCAAGCAGCTGTTGCCCTACCCCTGGACGGAAATCGACAAGAAATACCCCGTCGGCGCCCGGGTGGTCGGGAAAGTCGTATCAATCACGAATTACGGAGCTTTCGTGGAGTTGGAGAAGGGCGTGGAGGGTTTGGTCCACATCTCCGAGATGTCCTGGACCCGGAACGTCCGGCATCCCTCGAAGCTCGTTTCCATCAGTGACGAGATCGAGGCCGTGGTTCTCAAGGTCGATACCAACGACGAAAAGATCTCACTGGGTATGAAGCAGATCGAGGAGGACCCGTGGCTGGCCCTCCCCATGAAGTATCCCACCGGTACCAAGCTGGACGGAACGGTCAGGAACCTCACCTCATTCGGCGCTTTCGTGGAAATCGAGCCTGGCATCGACGGCCTGGTCCACGTGTCGGATATGAGCTGGACCAAGCGGGTTGAACACCCCTCCGAGGTTCTCCAGAAGGGTGAAGACGTGCAGGTGATGGTTCTGGATGTGGATGCCGAGAACAAGAGGATCTCTCTCGGTCTGAAGCAGCTCCTGGACGATCCGTGGCCAACCATCTCCGAACGGTTCGCACCCGGAGTTGAGGCCCCTGGCTCCGTTGCTCGAGTCCAGGACAAGGGCCTGGTAGTGGATCTGGGAGACGATATCGAAGGATTCGTACCTGGTTCCCAGGCCTCCATCGAAAATGCGGATGAGCTCGAGCTGTACTATGAAGCTGGGGACCCGGTTGAGCTGAAGATCATGGAGTCCGACGCAGCCAATCGGAGAATCGTCCTCGCGATCACCTCCACCCCCACGCTCAAGCCGCCGAAGGAAGAACCGGAAGAGGCCGAAGGCGAGGAGGGTGAAGAGCCGTCAGCTGAGTCCGACGCTGATGCGCCTGCAGAGGCTCCGGCAGAGGCAGAGGCAGAGGCTCCGGCAGAGGCAGAAGCTCCAGCTGAAGAGGAAGCCCCGGCCGAGGAAGAGGCTTCATCTGAAGAAGCTCCGGCTGAAGAGGAAGCCCCAGTTGAGGCAGAAGCTCCAGCTGAAGAAGCTCCGGCTGAAGAGGAAGCCCCAGCTGAGGAAGAGGCTCCAGCTGAGGAAGCTCCGGCTGAAGAGGAAGCCCCAGTTGAGGAAGAGGCCGAGGAGCCAAAGGAAGACGCTTGATCCATACGGAGGGGGAATGATCCACCGGGTCTCAAGCCCTTCTAGGCCAGAGTTCCGCCCGGGTGCCCAGTGCGCCCGGGCGGTTCTTTTCGCTCTGGTCCTAGGCCCCTGGGCTTTTGCTTGTACTCCTGTCGGCATGCCCTCGGCAGAGCCGGAGCCAGTTGTAACCACCATCCCCTCCGTGGAGGAGGGAACTTTGCCTCCCAGCAGTGAGGAGGAGGCCCGCCGCATCCTTCAGGAGGCCCGGGACTATCTGGAGTCCGGCCAACCCGAACAGGCGGTGGGCCGGGCCTCGGTGGTCATCGACCGATACCCTCAGTCCTCCGGCTCGGGTGAGGCTCTCGAAATCCTGGCGAGAGCGTCGCTGGCAGTTGAGGATTTCCCGGCTGCGGCCAACGCCTCTGAGCGCTATCTGGGACTATTCGGTTCCACCGATCAGGGATACCCTGAGGCAGCCCTTCTTGCCGGTGAAGCCCTGGCGGCTGATGGCCAACCACTTATCGGCCTCCAGGCCCTCCTCTCCATTCCTCAGGGAGCGCCTCCGGAGGTTCAGGCCCAGGCCATTGGCCTGTTGAGGACGCTGGTCCCCCAGATCACCTTTTCCGGGCTTCAGGAACTCAACCTCGACAGTTCCATGGCTCCAGTTTTCAGGGGTCTCCTTGCAACTGAGCTTGCTGTATCCCTCTACCTGCGGGGGGACAAGGACGAAGCGGTAGTGTGGGCTGAAAGGGCCTTGGAGTTTGGGGTTCAGGGTGAGGCGGCGGGTTTCGCCCGGGGGATTCTCGATGACAACCCGGAAGAGGTCATGGGCCAGCCGCTGGTCCTGGGCGCGATTCTCCCACAATCCGGTGTGTCTCCAGGCTTGATGGAATATGGAGAATGGGTCCTGGAGGGTATCCAGATCGCCGTAGAAGAGTTCCAGAGCGAGCTACGTCGACCCATTCGGCTGGAGGTCTTGGACCACGAGGGGCTGCCGTCCGCGGCCAGAGAATCAGTTCTTCGGCTGGAGGAGCTGGGCGCGGTCGGGTCCATAGCCCCCTTCCGTGAGGATCTCCTCGAAGAGGTGGCAAGCGCCCGTTCCGGCAGTTTGCCCCTGGTTTCCCCTTTCGCCTCCATCTCAGATGGGGCGGGGACAGGGGTTTTTTCCCTTTCAGGCCCCAGCCCCGTTAGCGCCGAGTTCGTGGCTGACTACAGCTGGGACCTGGGCCTGGAGAGGATCGCGATCCTCCGCCCTGGTGATGGGGGTGCAACAAGCGAGGCCGCTGCCTTCAGCAGCGCCTTCGAGGCCCGGGGCGGTTCGATCGTCGCGGACATTGTATACCGATCAGGGGCTACTTCTTTTCAGGGGGAGTTCGATCGTGTGGGGTCCCTGTTACCCGACGGGCTCTTTCTTCCCCTCACCCCCCGGGACATTCAGCTTTTAGCTCCTCAGTTCACTTACTATGGGCTGGACACCCTTGGGATCCAGCTGCTGGGAACTTCGGGCTGGACGGAAGACGAGGTGGTCCAGGACGTTGACTCGAGGCATACCGATGGCGTGATTGCCTCCACGACTCGATTGAGCCAGGAGGAAACGGAGGCCTACCGGGCTTTCAGGCTGCGCTATGAGGATCGGTTTCAGCGGAGTCTTCGGAGCCAGATCCCAGCATACGGCTATGATGCCGCCGTGGTCCTGCTCCAGGCCCTGCGATCAAATCCCCGAAACGATCGGGAGTTCCTTCAGGCCGTGGAAATGATCGACGACTTCCCGGGAGCCACGGGGCACCTGACCGTCGATGGCGGTGCTATTCATAGGATCCCTCAACTTGTCCGGATCCAGAACCACGAACTGATCTATATATCCACCCACCTTCACTAGGCATCGGACCCATGTCTTTGGACGAGAAACTGAGGCGGTTGGAGGATCTCAAGAGAGAAGCGGAGTTGGGCGGAGGGGAAAAGAGGCTTGCCGCCCAGCACGCTAAGGGAAAACTCTCGGCCAGGGAGCGCTTGGATCTTCTCATGGACGAGGGATCCTTCGTTGAATTGGATCGTTTCGTAACCCATAGGTCCGTCGAATTCGGATTGGATCGGCAGAAAATCCTGGGAGACGGCGTCGTCACAGGCTACGGGACAATCCATGGCCGTCTTACCTACGTTTTTTCTCAGGATTTCACGGTCTTCGGCGGGTCTCTTTCTGAAGCCCACGCCGAGAAGATTGTGAAGTTGCAGGAGATGGCCCTGAAGAACGGAGCCCCCATTGTGGGCCTCAACGATTCCGGAGGGGCCAGGATTCAGGAGGGGGTCGTCTCCCTCGGGGGCTACGCCGACATCTTCCTTCGGAATACCCTTGCTTCAGGGGTCATTCCGCAGATCTCACTCGTCCTGGGTCCCTGTGCCGGGGGCGCGGTCTATTCCCCGGCGATCACCGACTTCATCTTCATGGTCCGGGGTAGCTCCTACATGTTCGTGACCGGGCCCGATGTGGTGAAGACCGTGACCCACGAAGACGTGGATATGGAGAGCCTGGGAGGTGCCGATATTCACGCCTCGAAATCCGGGGTGGCTCACTTCGCCCACGACTCGGAGCCGGAAACCATCGCGGCCGTTAGGGAGCTTCTCTGCTTCATCCCACAGAACAACACCGAGCCCCCACCATTCCGTCCGACGGAGGATCCGGCCGACCGGAGGGACGAGAAACTACTCGAGATCGTACCGGACAACCCCAATCAGCCCTACGATATGCATGAGGTGATCGAGTGCGTTTTCGATGATGGGGAGTTCCTTGAGGTCCACGCAGGATTCGCCGGAAACATCCTGACCGGATTTGCCCGCCTTGGCGGCCACCCGGTGGGGATCATCGCCAATCAGCCTTCGGTTCTGGCTGGGGTTCTGGACATCGACTCCTCTGACAAAGGTGCCCGTTTCGTTCGGTTCTGCGATGCGTTTAACGTCCCTCTGGTGATTTTGGAGGATGTCCCCGGCTTCCTCCCCGGAGTCGCCCAGGAACACGGAGGAATCATCCGCCACGGGGCCAAACTCCTCTATGCTTTCAGCGAAGCCACGGTTCCGAAGGTCACGGTGATCACCCGGAAGGCTTACGGTGGAGCCTACGATGTGATGAATTCCAAGCACATCCGCGGGGACATCAACCTCGGATGGCCCACAGCGGAAATCGCTGTCATGGGGCCCAAGGGCGCAGTGGAGATCCTCTTCCGAGGGGAGATTTCCGAAGCCGACGATCCGGCTGCGGCCACGGAGGAGCGGATGGCCGAGTATCGTGAGAAATTCGCCCATCCGTACATCGCCGCCGGCCGGGGATATCTGGACGACATCCTCGATCCGAGAGACACCCGCCCTCATTTGATCTCTGCCCTGGAGATGTTGAGGAACAAGAGGGACCAGAACCCTCTGAAGAAACATGGGAACATCCCTCTCTAAGGGTCCCGAGTGCCCTTTCTGCAGCACTGCTCTGGCCCCGGGCCCGCCGTGGGCCCCCGGCCAGGGGCACCGGCTGGCCTTCGATCCGGAGAGAGGCCGTCTCTGGAACGTCTGTCCAAGCTGTTCCCGATGGACCCTCACTCCGATGGAATCCAGGTGGGAAACTCTTGAGGCCTGTGAAGAGGCCGTTGGTCGGCTCGGGAAAAACATCGTCTCGACCCCCCACCTGAGTCTCATTTCCGTAGGGGATGGGGAATTGATCCGGGTGGGCCGCCCCGAACGACCGGAATTCGTGGGATGGAGATACGGTCCTACTCTCGGGAGGCGGCCTTCGTCTCCCGGGTTCTGGGCTCGCCTCCTGGGTAGGCTTCCCTCACCACCGGTGGGTGGATACGACCCCTATAGGGGGTTCGAGGGGGCTGTTCGGTCTCAGCCCTGGCTCGCCTCCCCATTTATCGGGAGTGCCTCCATCCTTACCTACCTCTTTTCCCAGGTTCCCTTGGTGAAGAGCTGCCCTTCCTGCCAGCAACCACTCGCTCTGAACCCCTGGGACTTCCAAGCCATCGAGTTTCTCCCGGGCCTCGGCCTCCCGGAACTCCTGGCTTCCTGCGCCCTTTGCCACACCGAGGTACCGGTCAGCCTTTCGGAGGCCCGACCGACCCTACGAATGGGCCTGGGGTTGGTCACACCACGGGAGGCCGTAGTTGAGGCGGCTGAACATGCCGCACAGGAGTTGGACGCCATGGGAGGAGCCCCTGCCTTCCTGAACGCCCTCGCCTCCGGAAGACTCGTTCTTGGTGACCTGGATCTTTCAAGAAGGGCCGGGCTGATTATCAGCCTCGATGAATTGGCCGAAGCGGCGGCACTGGAAGCCGAATGGCGCCTGGCGGAAGAAATGGCTGCCATCATGGATGGAGAGCTTACCCGGATTCCCGGGTTCGAGGCGTTCCGCCGTCAGGTCATAGACGAGGGAAGCTGACCCCAGCCGGGGCCTCCCAGGCAACGTTTTATTTTCAGTGGGACATCCAAGGGGTTGAATGGGCAAGAAACCCAGCTTCCTGCCCTCCCAACGTTGCCTTCTGGAGACTCGTACCATGAGCGGCTATTCCCGCATCCGTAGAAAAGTCCCCCTCATCGTGGGGGTCGGCCTCCTGTGCCTCCCAAGTATTCTCCAAGCCCAAACGGCGGCAGAACGGGCCCAGGTCGAGGAGCGGGCCAGGGCCGTGGAAATTGCCAGGGCTGCGGAACTCACCAGGGCCAAGGCCATCCATGAAGCCAGGGCTCAGGAGCTCCAGGAGCTCCAGGAGGTCCACCAGGGGCGGGCCCTGGAAGTCGAAACCAGGATGATGGCTGTCCAAGAGGCCCGCCGGAGCGCCCAGGAGCACTACCAAAAGGCCCGCCAGGAGGCTCTTAAGGCCCAGCAGGTGATGGTTCAGGTCAAGAGCCGAGTTCGACTAGGCGTCTCCCTGGATGGGACCCAGAGCCCTGAATACGACAGCCAGGGGGTCCGGCTCGCGGGGACCCTCGATGAGTCTCCTGCAGAGGAGGCCGGTCTTCAGGAAGGGGATATCATCACCCATTTGAACGGGCAGAGCCTCTTGGATCCGATTCCTCAAGAGGCCGAGGCGGATTTCGATGACGAGGGATCCCTGCCGGTTCAGCGCCTCATGGCCCTCGTCCAGGAGATGGAGCCTGAAGAGGACGTGGAGGTACGGTACCTCCGGGATGGCTCACCTCAAACCGTCAGCTTTCAAACAGCCGATGTTGAGGAACCCACCATCACCATCGTACGCGGTGGCGAGGGCGGGGAAGCCATCTACCGTGTCCGGCCAGAGCAGGGAGGGGTTTGGACTTTCGAAGGCCCCGACAAAGAGCTGGTGGAACTCCAGATTTCCAAAATCAAAGAGTTGAAAGAGCTGGGGGAGTTGGAACACCTGGCGGAGATCGAGGACCTTCAGGTCCACATGAAAGACCTTCAAGTCGAAGTCCAGAACCTCGACGATATTAGGAAGACCGTTCTCATCAAGGGACACCCCGGCTCAGAGGCCAATAGTTGGACCTTCAGAAGCGGGGACGGCTCCCCCCAACTGTATGCCCTCGGCGGAAGTTCAGCCGGTTTCGGACTCAAGCTGGCGGAGATGAACCCGGGGTTGGCTGAGTACTTCACCTCGGATGAAGGGCTGCTGGTCCTCGAGGTCCAGGAAGACTCCTCTCTGGGCCTGGCGCCTGGAGATGTGATCCTTGCCATCGACGGGAGGGGCGTGACCAGCCAAAGGGATGTAAGAAGGATTCTTGGATCGTATGAGGGAGATGAAGCCGTTTCCTTCACCGTGATTCGAAAGGGCAGGGAGACCACAGTGGAGGGGTCGGTCGGGTAGTCCTTTCCGGGCGGCCTGCCGCCGTCCCGAAGTGAGGTCCAATATGACGGCGAGCCGGTTCACTCCGGCTCGCCGTTCGGCTTGTGGTGGTCCGCCAAACCGGTCTACCTTCCCCTCTTACCTGGAATCAACTGATCTTCCGTGGGAAGGATCCAAACCGAGTGTTCGAACGTCTCCTCATCGCCAACCGTGGCGAGATCGCCGTCAGAGTCATCAGGGCTTGCAGGGAACTGGGAATCCACTCCGTGGCCATCTTTTCGGAAGCCGATCGAAGGGCTCTACACGTACTGGAAGCGGATGAAGCCCACTGCGTCGGTCCGGCGCCCTCCTCGGAGAGCTACCTCCGAATCGACAAGATCCTCGAGATAGCGCAGAAGGCTGGCGTTGAAGCCATTCACCCGGGGTACGGATTCCTGGCCGAGAGGGCTCCGTTTTCCCGGGCAGTGACGGAGGCCGGGCTGGTCTTCGTGGGACCGAGTCCGGAAACCATCGAGTCGATGGGAGACAAGACCGAGGCCCGGAGGAGGATGATGGATGCGGGTGTCCCAATCGTACCCGGCGTTACCGAGGCAATCGATACACCCGGCGAGGCCGGAGAAATCGGTGAACAACTAGGGTATCCGCTTCTTTTGAAGGCCTCCGCCGGCGGTGGCGGAAAGGGGATGCGGGTCGTTCGCACTCCCGAGGAGCTGCCGAAAGCGTTTGAAGCCGCGAGTCGTGAAGCCTTGGCTGCCTTTGGGGACGGTTCAGTTTATCTGGAGTGCTTTCTGGATTCGCCGAGACACGTGGAAATCCAGGTGATGGGGGACCGGGCCGGGAAGGTTCTGCATTTCGGGGAGAGGGAGTGTTCGATCCAGCGGCGTCATCAAAAGCTCATCGAAGAAGCCCCTTCACCCGTCATTACCCCCTCCCAAAGAGAAGAAATGGGGGCCGCGGCGGTGAAAGCGGCGGAGGCCGTCAACTACCTCGGTGCGGGGACGGTGGAGTTCCTTTTCAAAGACGGCGAGTACTTCTTCCTGGAAATGAACACCCGCCTTCAGGTGGAGCATCCCGTTACCGAGCTCGTGTTTGGAGTCGACCTGGTGGAACTCCAGCTCAGGGTGGCCGCTGGAGAAACCCTGGATCTCGACCAGTCCGACCTGAGCCCTGAGGGACACGCCATCGAGTGTCGGATCACCTCCGAAGACCCTTTCCGGGGCTTCTTGCCGTCCACTGGGCGTGTGGACTACATCCGGACCCCTGGAGGTCCCGGCGTTCGTTGGGACGGGGGGGTCATCAGTGGATTCGAAGTCGGTCTACACTACGACCCCCTCCTCGGCAAACTGATCGTCCACGCGCCCAGCCGGGTTTCCGCCATTCGAAGGATGGCTCGGGTTTTGGATGAGATGGTCATCCGGGGGGTGGAAACAAGTATCCCCTTCCACCGGAGGGTCATGGACGAACCGGACTTCGTAGCGGGGGATTTCTCAATCCAGTATCTGGATGAACACCCGGACCTAATGGGAGGGCCCGAGGAGGAGGACCTCCTTCGAGCGGCTGCCGCAGCCGCAGCCATTCTCCAGGAAAAGGAAAGAAACCGACTGCAGGTTCGGCCTTCCTCGGAGAGCGAAGGGACGGAATTTTCTTCCTGGAAACGGGCCGGATGGCCCTTCTCCGGACAGCGATAGAAAGAAGAAACAAGGATGTCTGTCTTCGAGATCACGGTCCAAAGCCTTGGATCCGGCGGGGTCGGAATCGGGTCCCTCCCGAACGGGAAGGTCGTTTTCCTCCCTCGTACGGCCCCGGGTGATCGGGTTCGCATCAAGATTCTCAAGGAGAAGCGTCGCTGGGCCATCGGAGAGCCGATCGAGTGGCTCGAGGAGGGTGAGGGGCGACGACCACCTCCATGTCCTCGTTACGAGGAATGCAGCGGCTGCTCGCTTCAACACCTGGAGTATGAGGAACAGGTGAAAGCGAAGGCTAGCTTCGTCGGGGATGCCCTTCGTCGGATCGGGAAGCTCGATATTCCGGATCCGGAGATCATCCCCTCTCCTCACGAGATCCGGTATCGGAATAGGGTGACGTTCACCCTTCGCAGGCTCCCCGGGGATTTGGTCGTAGCCGGGTTCCGAGAGCGCCTTCGAAAAGGCCGGGTCCTGGATCTCGGCCCCGAATGCCTCCTTCCGGAGGAACCCCTGGCGGAGCTGTGGCGGGGACTCCGGGCCGGTTGGGGACCCAACGCCAGGCTTCTCCCCAGCGGCCGAGAACTCCGCCTGAACCTGCGAACCGAGCGGGGTGGCGGGGGACTGACGATCAAAGGAGGCCAGGGGGATGGGGACCCCCAGAAACTCCTGGCCGAAGTGGATGGCCTTACCTCGATCTGGAGGGAGGGACGGGATGGCGTCCTGAGGCACGTTGCCGGGAAGCCTGAGCTTTCGGTGTTTTGGGGTGGGGAAGAGATCCCCATGGGCGGAGCGGGCTTTACACAGGTGAACCCGGGGGCGGGGGAACTCCTCTACACTTACGTTCTTGGCCAGGCAAACGGCGCCGAGGGGATAAGGATCATCGACGCCTACTGCGGCCTCGGAGTCCTTGGAAGGGCCATGGCACGGTGGGGGAACGAGGTTATCGGTATCGATATCCATCCTTACTCGGCGGGGACCGAAACCCCCGGGGGTTCCTTCAGGGTGGTGAAAGGCCGGGTGGAGGAAGAATTGGCCGGGGTGCTGCCGGCCGGCCTGGTGCTCCTGAATCCACCCAGAACCGGGGTAGATCCAGCCATTTCGTCAATCCTCACGGATCACCCCGTCCCCAAAATTCTCTATGTCAGCTGTGATCCGGGGACTTTAGGGAGGGATTTGGAGAGGCTGAGCAGCGCATACACCGTGCAGAGCGTGCGAGGTTTCGACCTGTTTCCACAAACCGAGCACGTGGAAACCGTGGTCTCCCTCGAAGGACCAACAAACTAAGGGATAAATGCGATACTTCGTGACGATCGGCGAACGGATTCTCGAGGTGGAGCTGGGACCTGACGGGATCCTGGTAGACGGGAAAGAGGCGGCCGCCGACCTGGTGGAGATGGACGGGACGGATGTCTATTCCCTCCTCTTGAACAAGAAATCTCACCGCATTCTCGCCAACAGAGATGGGGCGGAAGGATGGGTCCTCCACCTCTCGGGAAGGCACCTCCGCACCCAAGTCGTGGACGAACGAACGCGAGCCATCCGGGAAATGGTAGCGACGAAGGAGGAGCCCAAGGGTCCCAGAGCTCTCAAAGCCCCCATGCCCGGAATGGTTGTGAAGGTCGACGTCCTACCCGGTGAGGATGTCCAGCAGGGTCAGGGGCTCGTGATCGTGGAAGCCATGAAGATGGAGAACGAACTAAAAAGCGAGGGAGACGGTCGAGTAAGTCGAATCCTCGTGGAGGCAGGACAAGCCGTGAAAAAGGACCAGGTTCTGGTTGAGTTCGAGGTGCCTGATTCTCCCCCTCAGGAAGGCTCAGTGGAATGACGGACCCAGAGAAGAGCCGAAAATTCGTCACCGGCAGCGGCCTTCCGGTAGAAGCGGTCTATCGGGCCCGGGAGGTAGAGCCGACCCTCGGGGAACCCGGCGAATATCCCTTCACCCGGGGGGTCCATCCGGACATGTACAGGGGCCGTTTGTGGACCATGCGGCAGTACGCCGGGTTCGGAACCGCCGAGGACACGAACCGCCGGTACAGGTACCTCCTGGAGCAAGGCACGACCGGGCTCTCGGTCGCCTTCGACCTCCCGACCCAAATGGGATACGACTCGGACCATCCCATGGCTGTAGGGGAAGTCGGCAGGGTAGGGGTGGCCATCGACTCACTTTCCGACATGGAGGTGCTGTTCGAAGGCATCCCCCTGGAGGCCGTGTCCACCTCCATGACCATCAACTCCACCGCCTCCATCCTCCTTGCGTTCTACGTAGCCCTGGCAGACGAGAGGGGCGTCTCTCGGAACTCACTGCGGGGCACGGTCCAGAACGACGTCCTGAAGGAGTATATCGCCCGGGGTACCTACATCTATCCAGTGGACCCTAGCCTCAGGCTCATTACCGACGTCATGGCCTTCTGCGGAGATGAGGTTCCCCGATGGAACACCATTTCCATCTCCGGCTACCACATGCGGGAGGCCGGGGCCACGGCCCCACAGGAGCTGGCTTTCACCTTTGCCAACGGCCTCGAATACGTCCAACGGGCCCTGGCGGCGGGCCTTGCTTTCGAAGATTTCGGCCCTCGCCTTTCCTTCTTCTTTGCAGCCCACAGCGATGTTCTGGAGGAGGTGTCCAAGTTCCGGGCTGCCCGCCGACTCTGGGCCCGGATGATGCGTGAACGGTACGATGGTTCCCCTGCCGCCTGCCGACTCCGGTTCCACACACAGACCGGTGGCTCCACCCTCACGGCCCAGCAACCGCTGAACAACGTGGTTCGGACCACCCTTCAGGCCCTCTCCGCAGTCCTCGGCGGGACCCAATCCCTTCATACGAACGCCTATGATGAGGCCCTGGCCCTTCCTTCCGAGGAATCGGCCCTACTGGCCCTTCGCACCCAACAGGTCGTGGCCCACGAATCGGGCATAACCAGCACCGTGGACCCCCTGGCCGGGAGCTATTTCGTGGAGGCCCTCACCGACAAACTGGAAGCCAATGCCGTTGATTACCTGGCCCAGATAGAGGAGATGGGAGGCGCCGCGAAGGCCGTCGATTTCATGACCGAAGAGATCCACAAGGCAGCCTACCGCTTCCAGCTCGAGATTGAAGGCGGGGAGCGAACCGTGGTGGGTGTGAATGCATTCGAGGAAGAGGGCGAAGATCCTGGAATCGAACAACCAGATTATGCCGCCCTGGAACAAGCCCAGACCACCGGGCTGAAAACGATGAGATCTGGCCGAGACCCGGAGGCCCTTCGGGATTCCCTGGAGCGGATTCGAGGTGCGGCCAGATCCGGAGAAAACCTTCTCCCTCCCATGATCGATGCAGCAAAAAGACGGGCCACCCTGGGGGAAATCAGTGACGTCCTGAGAGGGGAGTGGGGAACCTACGACCAAGGGTGACTCGGACCCCATCCATAGTTAGGTTTTTCCCTGGTTTTCCTGTACGAGACGGAGGCGTGTCGGGCTATGCCCACCTACGAATACCGGTGTCCGAAGGGGCATCATTTTGAGCTGTTTCAAAAGATGAGTGAAGAACCCCGGGCGGATTGCCCGGAGTGCGGGTCCATAAGCGAAAGGCTCCTTTCCGGTGGAGCCGGGTTCCTGTTCAAAGGGGACGGGTTCTATATCACCGACTCCCGGAGCGCTTCCTACCAAAAGGAAGCCTCCCAGGAGCGCTCCGACGGTCTTTCGGACAAGGCAAAAGCCGGCGGATCCAAGGGCAAAAAGAAAGAGTCCAAGCCTTCCGAAAAACCCGGGGACTCCGGAGCCAAACCCTCCTCTGGCGGGGGTTCGCCCTCGGATGGAGCCTGATCGTCCATGTCCGATTCTCAAATCAAGAAGGCCCTGGAGAAGACTCTTCAGGACATGGGTGTAGCGGACGTCGCTATCCACCTGGAACGACCGAGGGATCCGGCCCATGGTGACTGGGCCACGAACCTCCCACTCACCTTGGCCTCCTCCCTCAAGAAGCCGCCCCGTGTCATTGCCCAGGAGATCGCAGACCGACTGGATCCGAATGCAGCCGGAGTGGTTTCGGTGGAAATCGCCGGCCCTGGTTTCCTGAATTTCAAACTTTCTTCCGGCGCCGTGGCCGGTGTCCTGCCGGAAATCATCTCCCGGGACCAGGAGTTCGGCCGGTCCTCTGCCGGCTCCGGCCAGCCTTTTATGGTCGAGTTCGTTTCGGCCAACCCCACGGGCCCTTTACACCTGGGCCATGGCCGGCAAGCAGCTCTGGGGGACGTAATCTCCTCCCTTCTGGCCTGGACTGGTTGGTCGGTGTATCGGGAGTACTACTACAACGACGCAGGCCGACAAATCGATCTGCTCGCCGAGAGCGTCTGGGCCCGGTACCAGGAGCTTCTGGGAGAAACCGTGGAGGTCCCGGAGGGGGGCTACCAGGGTGAATACATCAAAGAGCTGGCCGAAAGCCTTACCTCCCAGGAGGGGGAACGCTTCCGGGGGGACCATTCCGAGGAGACCCTGACCTTCATGCGGGCCTTCGCCGTGAAAGTCCTTCGCCACGATCAGGATAGGGATCTCAGGGATTTCCACCTGACCTTCGATAACTATTTCCTCGAATCGTCCCTCTACTCGGATGGGTTGGTGGATTCCACGATCCTGAAACTGAAGGAGACGGGGTTGGTCTACGAGCACGACGGCGCCGTCTGGCTCAAGACCACGGAATATGGGGATCAGAAGGACCGGGTGATGGTCAAGGGAGATGGGTCTCCCACCTATTTCCTACCTGATGTGGCCTATCACGTGACGAAGTGGGAGCGGAGCTTCAAGAAGGTCATCAACGTTCAGGGAGCGGACCATCACTCCACCGTTGACCGGGTTCGAGCCGGCCTTCAAGCCCTGGGGCTTCCCGAGGGTTATCCGGAATACGTCCTCCACCAGATGGTGACAGTGGAGAAGGACGGCCAGGAAGTGAAGTTGTCGAAGCGGGCCGGATCCTACACCACCCTCAGGGAACTCGTGTCGGAAGTGGGCGTCGACGTGGCCCGGTTTTTCTTCCTGATGCGAAAGCCGGAAGCACACCTTGTTTTCGACCTCGACGTGGCCATGGATCAGTCGGAGAAGAATCCCGTCTTCAAGGTGCAATATGCACACGCGAGAATGTGCTCCATTTTCCGGAAGGCCGGGCTGGAGGAGACCGACATCAGCCCGGATGGAGCAACGTTCGAGGAACTCTCCCATCCCCTGGAGAGAGAGTTGATCAAGCGCCTGGCCGACTTCCCGGATACCATCGAGAGGGCAGCGGCGGCCAGGGCACCCCATATCGTTTGTGACTTCCTGGAACAGACGGCAGGAGCGGTGAATTCTTGGTACCACGCCGGGAATCCTTCCCGAAATCCTGAACTGGCGGTCCTGGCGGAGGACCCGGGCATCCGGAAGGCCCGGCTTTGCCTGGCCCGGAGCGTTCGGGTTGTGTTGCGAAACGGGTTGGAGATCCTCGGAGTGACGGCACCTATACGGATGGATCGCGAGGAGGAGCAGCAGGATGACTGAAGAGAAAGGCCTCAGCTATAGCCAAGCTGGCGTCGACCTGGATGCGGCCGACCGGGCCAAAGAGGCTCTTAAAGAGCTGGTAGCCAGGACCAGGGACAGCAACACCCTCTCCGAAATGGGTCTTTTTGGTGGCCTCTACGCGGTGCCAGAGGAGGTCGGGACTCCGGTCCTGGTTTCCAGCGCTGACGGGGTCGGGACCAAGCTGAAGATCGCCTTCTTGACGGGACGCCACGATACCGTCGGCCAGGACCTGGTCAACCACTGCGTGAACGACATCCTCGTCCAGGGTGCGACCCCTCTCTTTTTCCTGGACTACCTTGCAGCGGGTCATCTGGAAGAGGGAGTGGTCACGGAAGTGGTGGGCGGGGTCGCCCAGGCTTGCCTCGAGAACGGGTGTGCTCTACTCGGGGGCGAAACCGCCGAAATGCCAGACTTTTATTCCGAAGGGGAATATGACCTGGCCGGTTTTGTCACCGGAGTGGTGGAACGGGAGAACATCCTCGACGGCTCCCGCATCAAGGCGGGTGATGCCCTGATCGCCCTGGGGTCTTCGGGGCTCCATACGAACGGTTATTCCCTGGCCCGGAAAATTGTCTTTGAGGCTATGGCCCTGGGGGTGGATGACGTCGTCCCGGGCCTGGGGACCACCGTGGGCGAGGCCCTCCTGGCGGTGCACAAGAGCTATTTGAAGTCGATCCTCCCCTTGTTGAAAATGGATCGGATCAACGGATTGGCCCACATAACCGGCGGGGGCATTCCCGGCAATCTCCCAAGGGTCTTCGCAGAAGGCCTCGGTGCCCGGATTGAGACTCGGAGCTGGGAGGTGCCGCTGATTTTCCGGGTCCTGCAGGAGGGCGGCCGGGTCAGGACCGACGAGATGTTCCGGGTCTTCAACATGGGCGTGGGCATGATCGTGATCGCAGATGCTGCTGAGGCAGATTCCGTCGCCAACGACCTGGCTGCCGCAGGTGAACGAAGCTGGGTTTTGGGGGAGGTGACCGACGACGGGAAGGTGGAGTTGATTTGAGGCTGTTCAGGGTCCACGGCTTTCCAGCCCTGATCTTTGTTGGTCTGGCCCTTGGCCCGGTCAACCGGGACCTCCAGGGCCAAAGCCTCCCCGAGCTGGCTTCCGGATGCGCCAGCACAGCTTCCCCATCCCAACAGGCCTGGTGTGAGTGGACCCTTCTCGGGGTTCAAGCCGCCCAGGGGGCTGTTGGGCTGGCCATCTCCGGGGGGACGGATCTCCCAGGTTCAGCTAGCACATTAGGATGGCGAACCAAGGGCTCCCCGCGGTTCGCAATCAGCCTCCGTGGTCTCCTGGTCAGCGCGCCCATGCCGGCCCCGGACGAGACGGAGTTCTCACCCTCGGGCGAGGTCTCCGCCGAACTTCCTTCCATGCACTTTTCTGGGACCGTTGGGGTTTTCGATGGGTTCTCGATCGGTCCAACCGTGGGGGGAGTCGGATCGCTGGACCTCACGGTTTCCGGTCAGTGGGTGAACACTCCAGAGGATGCCGGATTCAACGAGAATCTCTGGGCATGGGGGGCCGGGGGCAGAGTCGGGATCTTTCGAGAGTCTTTTTCCCTTCCCGGGATCTCGGTCTCAGGCTTCTACCGAACGGTAGGAAGAACCAGCCTCTGGGGCAGACAAGATGGATTTCCGGCGGAGTCCGGTTTTGAACTTGCCGTCACCTCCCTCAGGGGTGTGGTAGGAAAGGACATCTGGGGGATCGGTTTTCTTGCCGGGGCAGGGTGGGACCGATACTCGGGGATGGTGGATACCACTGTGGACGACCCGGAGGGGATGGGGAATAGCGCCGATCTGCTCGGGGAACTCCAGTCCGACCGACCCATCTTCTTTTTTGGCACCTCCCTGACTTTTCTGGCTCTCCAACTCTCGGGCGAGTTCGGTTGGGCTCCCGGTTTCGAATCTGATCTGGCCGTGGCGGCGGACTCGGAGTTCGACCCGTCGGATAGCTCCATCTTCGGGGCTTTGGCTCTTCGTCTAACCTTTTGAGGGGCTGAATTTCTTATGATGAACCCCATCTCATCCACCGATCGAATACACCTCCAACGGGCCCTGGAAATCGGCCGCCGAGGATGGGGGAGGGTCCACCCCAACCCTGCTGTAGGCTGCGTGATGGTGAAGGATGGCGAGGTCATCGGGGAGGGTTGGCATGAAGAGTGGGGGGGGCACCACGCCGAGATCAATGCCTTGAGAGAAGCTGGGGCTCGGGCCGAGGGGGCAACAGTGTATGTCAGCCTGGAGCCCTGTAACCACTTTGGACGGACCCCTCCTTGTTCTCAGGCCCTGGTGGGAGCGGGAATCTCCCGCCTGGTATACGGTGCAGCCGATCCCGGAGAGGCCTCGTCCGGAGGAGCCCTGACGGTCCGGGCACATGGAATCGAAGTCGATGGCCCGGTGATCTCCAGAGAGGATGCCCGGCGGGAGAACCCTGCCTTCTTCCACAACCACGAGCAGGAGTCCACCTATCTGGCCTTGAAGCTGGCCCAGACCCTGGACGGCCGGATCGCCGGCGCCCCGGGTCAGCGGACATCTATCACGGGCCCGGAAGCCCGGATAGAAACCCACCGCCTGCGGGCGGGGTTCTCCGGAATCATGGTGGGATCCAATACTCTTTTGGTGGACGACCCTTACCTGACCGTCCGGGAGGATGTCCCATTTCGGGCTCAGCCCACCAGGATCGTTCTGGATACCCATGGTCGCACTCCTCTTCACGCAAACCTCTTCAAAGACGTGGAAGAAGCACCGGTATTGATCATCACCGGGAACCACCTTCCACCTGAGGTGGGGCGGAGATTCCGGGAGTTGGGCGCCGCCGTCCACGCAGTGGACCAGGTGGAGGGGGGGGTCTCTTTGGAACAGGCTCTGGGAGTCTGTTGGACCCTGGGAATCCACTCGGTGTTCTGCGAAGGAGGTGGCCAATTGGCCTCGGAGCTGTTGAAGGCCAGGTTGGCCCAACGGCTGTTCCTCTTCGTGGCACCCTTTGTGCTAGGTTCACAGGGAGTCCCAGCGTTTCCGGGCCTCACCTCTCGGACCGACTGGGAAGGATGGTCACCCATAGAAGACGGAAAGAGATTGGGCAGGGATTTGATGCTGACCTATGATCGGATGAGCTGATGTTCACGGGGATTATCGAGACTGTGGGGACCATCAAATCGGTCCGGGAACGATCCGGTGCCCGAGAGTTCGTGATTCATGCCCCGGAGATCTCCTCTGAGTTGAAACCCGGAGATTCCATCACGGTCGACGGCGCCTGCCAAACAGCCACCCGGAATGATGCCGATTCCTTCACAATCGAGACCATCGGCACCACTCTTTCCAGGACGGTGGCAGGGGACTACAGAGTCGGTAGCAAGGTGAATCTCGAGCGCTCCATGATCCTGGGTGGGCGCTTGGACGGCCACCTGGTTCAGGGGCATGTTGACGGTGTGGGACGCCTGCTTTCGGTCCGGCAGGAGGGGGACTACTGGCTCCTGGATTTTCAAGTCCCGGAAATCGTGGATGACGTCACGATCCTTCACGGATCTATCACCATCAACGGGGTTAGCCTGACCATAAACGCTCTCCCCGCGGAAAAGCAGTGCCAGGTGGGCATCATCTCGTTCACCTGGAACCATACGAATCTCGGTTCGCTGAAACCCGGGGACCCCGTCAATCTGGAGGGGGACCTGGTCGGAAAATATGTAGCCAAGCTTCTCTCGGCCTGGAAGGCCGGGAATGCAGTCAATCTCAAAGGCCTCGAGGGTTGGGGATACGGAGGGGGAACAGCATGACCTTCGACCGCGTCGGCGACGCAATCGAGGACATCCGCCAGGGTAAGATGGTGATCGTGGCGGACGATGAAGACAGAGAAAACGAGGGCGACCTCGTGTGTGCGGCTTCGGAAATCACTCCCGAGGCCATCAACTTCATGGCGAAGCACGGTAGGGGACTCATCTGTGTCGCCATGACCATGGACCGGGCCAACGAGTTGGGACTCCCTCTCATGACGGATCACAACACCGATCCGTTGCACACCGCCTTTACCATATCAGTAGATGCCGACACTCGTTTCGGCGTAACTACAGGCATCAGCGCATTCGATCGGGCCAAAACAATCCAGGTCCTCCTCGACCAGGACACCCGGCCCACGGACCTTCGAAGGCCTGGACATATCTTCCCCCTCCGGGCCCGCCCGGGAGGCGTCCTCCGAAGAGTGGGGCAAACAGAGGCCGCCGTGGATCTAGCTAGACTCGCAGGCCTTCCGGCAGCTGGGGTGATCTGCGAGATCCTCAATGAGGATGGCTCCATGGCCCGGAGGCCCGAGCTCGAGGTCATCGCCCAGGAACACAACCTGAAATTTATCACTGTGGCTCAGCTGGTTTCCTACCGTCTGGCCCGGGAAGATCGGAAGAGC
>RCNC010000917.1_pt1 | contig 19550 bp, 18 predicted proteins | sample 2041301 | NCBI WGS metagenome assembly RCNC01 (sample SAMN09708231, study PRJNA481090) | Marine sediment metagenome, whole genome shotgun sequencing project. | biome: marine sediment; feature: ocean; material: sediment; isolation source: Sewage treatment plant 13A marine sediment (STP13A) ...
CGATTTCGTACGATCTGACCTTTTTTTTGGCGCTGCGCCTAATTTTTGAGCAAAAGTGAATCGCCGTGATTAGCTAGATTTATCGCACGCCGACGTACCGCTTTCACGCTAATATGGCGAAGCATCTCCAGTGATTTTGAAGGGGCGGATGCAGGCATCCCGCATGAGCAACTGCTAAAACCCCGGATATATCCGGGGTTTCATGGTTAGGTAAGAAGCTGCGATTTTACGCTGCGTGCAGTATCTGTCCGCGAGCACGTGCGCCGTCTGCTGTACTGATCTCAAGACCGTCTGCGTAGAGGATATGAGGTCCGTCACAGAAAATCTGGATCAAAGTTTGTTCCTGCATGCCCAGATCGCGAATGAATTCACCGTCAATCAATGTACGCGCGGCAACAAGGGCGCGGTCAGCGCTGAAGATCGCTTTGGCGCGCCAATCGCGGATCAGGCACATCTGGTCACCTGCCAGAATGGCATCACGCTCAGGGCGTGTGTGGCCCAGCGACCCGGCCGCAACAGCAATGGTATGCACCATGCGTGTCGTCCGCTGGATATGCTCAACGCGGGCGATGCCGCTGTCGCGTGTAATGACTTTATCGCCAATGCTCACAAACTCAATGGGCATTTCGCCCTCAAGTGTCAGTATCTTGGTACCTTGCAGCAGCCCTGTATCGCGGAATGCGTAAGGCGCGTATTTGCGCGCTTGTGGATTCTTTCCACCTATGCGCCCGACCGTTTTCGGTTTCATGGCGTTACTCTCTATTGTCTAACCTACCTCAGGTTGCATTAACAATATGACAAGAAAATGTTATTGTCTCGTGTTTTTTTGCTCGCCATGATCATTGTGGTTTGCTAGGGACGTCGCAGACCGCTTTTACCACGAAAATGGCGGCCTGTGCGGGTGTGGCGGAATTGGTAGACGCACCAGATTTAGGTTCTGACGCAGCAATGCGTGGAGGTTCGAGTCCTCTCACCCGCACCACCCTGAAAACACTCATAAATCTCAGAAAAACGAACAAGTCGGGGACCCGTTATTCCCTGCTACTGCTACAGTTCTGCTACAGTTACGCGGCGCACTGTAGCAGATAGGGTGTTTTCTGTAGCAGACAGGGAAGGGGCGTAGATTAGCCGCCGCGCGGGTTGAACATTCCACCGTAGCGCTGCTGTTCAATCATTTTGGCTTCGATCTTGGAGTCGATGCTCTCTGCAATGGATTCCGCTAAGGCCTGAGGATCGTCACCGACGTTGCCGCCTTCAACCGTGACACTGATTCCACCTTCGAAGACCACACTAGACGCGTGACCCTTTCCAGTGTCGTTCATTTCTACCGGGACCCTTCGCCCACCGGATAGCGGAATCACAGCCTCATTAGGTGTAGGGTTGCGGGTATTCCGCCGGACGTGTTCGCCGTCCCTTCTGCATAGCTTAGGACGCCGTGGAAGATATACTTCCCTTCCGCCTTCGCCTTGGCGATGCCCACCGCGCGGCGTTCGGCAAAGCGGTCCTTCTCGAATTGACCGATAGCGGCAAGAACGTGGAAGTGCAGCGATTGCGCGGCGTCTGTAGGGTCGAGATGGACCTGCCCCGCTTTCGTGCCGCTCCCAGTGCTCGTTTAAGCCACCTTCCGTTCAAAAGCGACCGGACTTTTCCAGCCCAATGTTGAGTGACGGCGGCGCGGATTGTAAAAGCCGTTGATGTATTCAAATACGGCCACCTCAGCCGACCGTCGTGTCTCCCAAGTATGACGCCAGATCAGTTCAGCTTTGATGGTTTTGAAGAAGGTCTCGACAGCAGCGTTATCGTAACAATTACCCTTACCGCTCATAGAAGTCCTGAACCCATGCTGGCGCAGGATTTTCTGATAATCGTGGGAGCAATACTGGCTGCCTCGATCCGTGTGATGGATGCAGCCTTTGGGTGGTGCTCGGAAGGCAATGGCCATCTTCAGCGCACGGATCGCAAGATCACGTTTCATCCGATTGCTGACCGCCCAACCAATGATGCGCCGTGAATGTAGGTCCAGGATCACGGCTAGGTAAAGCCAACCTTCACGCGTCCAGATATAGGTGATGTCACCCGCCCATTTCTGGTTTGGGCCATCTGCTGCAAAGTTTCGATCCAGTAAGTTTGGCGCAATATTGAACTTGTGATTGCTGTCTGTCGTCACCTTGTGTTTGCGTGTTCTGACAACGAATATGTCGTTCTGGCGCATCAAACGCCCCACACGTCGGTGACCAACGTTCAGACCCATCTCCTTCAATTCTTCAGTCATCCGTGGCCTGCCATAGCTCCCCAGACTGAGGCGAGATTGTTCTTTGATGTGCGCTAAAGTGACCAAATCAGACCGTTGTCTGTGGCTGGCAGGACGGCTACGGAATGCCCGCAAACCCCGCGCGCTGACATCCATTACATGGCACATCCGGCCAATAGAAAATGTGAACCGGTGCTCTTCAATAAACTTAAACCTCACGGCTTTTGGCTCGCGAAGAACACCGTGGCCTTTTTTAGGATTTCCCTTTCCTCCTTGAGGATACGGTTCTCACGCCGAAGTCGGTCATTCTCTTGAGCGAGACCCAAATCCTCTTTCGACACCACGTCGGTATCTCGGTGCGCAGTGATCCATTTGTTCAGCGTTGACATCCCGACGCCAAGATCATCCGCAACTTGCTTACGTGTTAGCCCGCTGGTCAGTGCTATACGCACCGCATCCTTGCGGAATTCGTCCGTCCGTTTCAGTCCCATAGTTCATCTCCTTTGTTGCAGTAAATGCTATCAAAGGAGCGGCATCAAACCGCGACAGGTCCACTCCAGCCATTTCAGAACGAAAGCTCCTCCCAACGGTGGCACGCCACTTTATGCTCATCGCCTGCACTTTCCAAAACCGGCTCTTCCACCCGACATCTATCGATCACATTGGGACACCGTGTGTGGAATTTGCACCCTGGTGGCGGGTTCAGCGGTGAAGGGATTTCACCCTCGAGCTTTTGTGCTTTGCCGCGGTCATCAGGGTCAAGTGATGGTATCGCCGACAGGAGTGCTTTTGTGTAAGGATGGCGCGGTCCTGAAAACAACGTGCGCGTCGGCGCTGTCTCAACAAGGCGGCCAAGATACATTACCGCAACATGATCACAAACATGCGCTACAACGCTCAGATCATGGCTAATAAACAGGAACGTCAGCCCCATTTCCTGCTGGATCGCCTTGAGCAGATTAAGCACATCCGCCTGAATGGACACGTCCAATGCGGCAACACTTTCATCCGCGACAATGAATTTTGGCCCCGAGACAAGCGCGCGTGCAATCGAGATTCGCTGCCGCTGCCCACCAGAGAACGCATGCGGGAAACGACGTAAATGCTCCACGTTTAACCGACATTTGGCAGCAATCTCGCGCACACGCTCATCGGTCTCTGCCCGCGATTTGGTCAGCCCCATGACCTCGAGAGGCTCTGCGATAATATCACGTACGGTCATCCGCGGGCTCAGCGCGGCATAGGGGTCCTGAAAAATCAGTTGCGCCCGCTTGCGGTAGTCCTTGAGCTCTTTTTTCCCGAGGGTCTTGAGTGAATATTCAACTTCACCGTCGTCAAACAGCACGTCCCCTTTGGTGATGGGCGCCGCACGCAACATGGCACGACCCAACGTTGTCTTACCCGAACCAGATTCACCAACGAGACCGAAAAAACTACCCGCGGCAATTTCGATAGTTACGTTTTCGACTGCGCCCACATACGGTTTCGGGCCGATCAAGCCGCCGCGCAGTGGATAATGGACCGACAGGTTCTGTGCCGTAACCAGAGGTTTCTGTGTCATTCCGTGCCCCCCGCCGGATCATAGAGGTGACAGGCAGCCGCATGGCCGGTCGCCACCTCGCTGAAAGCTGGCACCTGAGCAGAGCACCGAGGCCCGACAACCTCTTGGCAGCGGGTATTATACACGCACCCCGGAGGCCGTTCCAAAGGGGACGGAATATCACCGGGGATCGGTGTCAGTGGTGCATCAATGTCGTCTAGCGTCGGTAGCGCGGCCAGCAAACCACGTGTGTAGGGGTGTGCTGGTCTGCGGATGACATCGCGGACGGTCCCCTGCTCCACCAGACGCCCAAGATACATGACAGCGACTTTGTCGGCAGTCTGGGCAATCACACCAAGATCGTGGGTGATAAAGACAATTCCCATCCCAAACTCTGAAACAAGGTCCTTCATCAGATCAATAACCTGCGCCTGAATGGTCACATCCAACGCAGTCGTAGGCTCATCCGCGATCAGCAATTTCGGTTTGGTCGATAGCGCCATCGCAATCATCGCGCGTTGCCGCATTCCCCCAGACAGCTCAAACGCATACTGCCCGAACCGCGTACTGGGGTCCGATATGCCAACACGGTCGAGCATTTCAATCGACACTTCTTTGGCCTGCGGTTTGGAAAAGCTGGTATGGATCAGCAATTGCTCGACCATCTGGTCCCCGATCGAGATCGCAGGGGCAAAACTCGCCATCGGTTCCTGAAAAATGAGCGAGATCGCTCCGCCGCGCACAATCTTCATCTCGCGGTCGTTTTGCAGGGCCATGACATCCACAGGTCCGTCATCAAGGTGCAAAGTAATTTTGGTATCTGGCCCATACACCGCATTGCCGGGATTGAGCTTCATCAAGGATTTCGCGGTCACCGACTTACCCGAGCCGCTCTCGCCAACCAATCCCATCACCTCCCCCGCCTCAAGGCTGAACGAGACATTATCGACGGCCGTGATGCGGCCCTCATCCGTGTCAAATTGCAGGGTCAGGTTTTCGACGTCAATCAGGCGGCTCATTTCTTGGTATCTCCATAGGGATCAGCCGCATCGCGCAACCCGTCGCCGACAAACACAAATGCCATAACGAGCACGATAAAGAAAATCACCGGAATGAAATACCATTGATAATTAAGCAAGACATCCGCACTGGTCACGTTCTGCAACATAACTCCCAGCGAGTTGACCGGATCCTTAAGGCCGAGACCGATAAAGCTCAGCGCTGTCTCTGACAGCACCATATACGGAAAAGAGATTACGAGATCGACGATGATGTAGCTGGTAAAACTTGGCAGCAGATGCTTGCGGATAACATGGCCGGATGACGCACCACATAGCTGTGCCGCCAGCACATATTCCTGATTTCGCTCGGTCAGCAGATGGGTTCGGACCCGCCGCGCGAGTGTTGGCCACCCGATAAAACCCAATATGATCGAGATGAAGAAGAACCTCTCCTCCGCGCTCCATGTGTCGGGGATAAACGCAGCCAGTGCCATAAATAGCGGTATTGCCGGTATCGTTCGCACGGCGTCCGTCACCATCTGAATAAAGCTGTCCACCCAGCCCCCATAGAACCCTGATATACCGCCGATAATCAATGCGAGGACAAAGGCGATAAAGACACCGATTGTGCCGACCGCCAGCGACGTATTGATGGCGTGGAAAGTCCGCGAGAAGATGTCCTTGCCCGTGGAATCCGTGCCGAACAGGTGGACGTAGCCTTCTTCCAACCCGAATAAATGGGTGTTGAAGGGAATGCCTAGATACTTGTACTCCGATCCTTCCACAAAGAACTGAACATACAGGCGTTTGTCTTCGTTAACCGTGGTCACCCATCTGAAATTCGTTGCCAGCGAGCGTTCGCGTTCCACCGCATAGATGAATGGGCGGAGCGAGCAGCCGTTGTCATCGCAAAACTGTGGAATAGTGGGTGCGCCGTTCAGATAGTCTTTGTCGCGCCCTGCGATTGTCGGATCATAGGGCGTCAGAAACGGTGCAAAGATGCCCGACAGGATCAGGATCACCAGCACCCATGCCCCGACCATTGCCGCCTTTTGCTTTTTGAACCGGGTCCAGATCAACTGCCCTTGGGAGGCGGTGAAATACGCGTCCTTGGCGGTCTGATTTACGGCAGCATCATAGATATTCTTCTCGGCCATATCACTTATCCCAATATGCTACGACGAATGCGCGGATCGACCAGAGCCAGCACAATATCGGTGATAAAGTTGATGGCAACGATGCTGCCCGTCAGGAAAAAGATGATCGCGCCTGCGAGTTGTTGATCGTTCGAGCGCGCGAGTGCTTCGATGAGGAGTGAGCCTGCCTCGGTCAAGGTCAGGATCAGCGCCACGATGGGGAGCTCGTTGAAAATCCGGTTCAAATCGAAGCCCAGCGAGTTGATGATCGGGCTCAGGGCATGGCGTGCCGGATAGCGCATCAGCAACTTGCGGCCCGACACACCGCGCGCAGCGGCGGCAGTCACGTAGAGCTTGCTGATCTCATCTGACATTAGCGCGCGCACGGTCTGGATCGCAAACGCAGTGGCAGACCAGCCAAGAATAAACACCGGTAACCAGACATGGCTGAGGAAGTCCTTTATCCTGCCCCAATCCCAAGGCGCATCGCGGTATTCAGGTGAGAAAAGCCCTGTGAGACTGTTCCCGAACACTATTGTAGAGAACAGCATGATCATCAGCGCCAACAGAAAATTCGGTAGAGCAAGACCCAGATAGCTGACCAGACGCAGGCCATTGTTCAAGAACGGGTTGCGCGAGGTGGCGGCGATGATCCCAACGGGGATGGCGATGGCATAGGCCACCAACAGAGAGCCGAGGCAAATGCCGATGCTAAGCCAGACCTTCTGGCCCAGCAGTTGATTGATATTAAGACGTAGAATGCAACTGTCGCCGAATTCACCCTGAAAGGCGTTGAATATCCAACTGGTCCAGCGCTCGAGGTAGGGTCGGTTCAGACCCAACCGAACGCGCTCGGCTTCGATATCGGCGATGGAAATTTGTGCCCCTTGGCTGTTTTTAAAGGCGAGGTAGCGCTCGGCGCAATCGCCAGGCACCAATTCCATCAGCGAGAAAACGATAAAAGAAACAAGGCACAGCGTGAAAAAGGCGAGTGCGGCGCGGATCATCGCAAACCGAAGAAACTGGATCATCTGTCTATGCGCCCTGTAACAACATGCGATCCATTTGGGTTCGCTCTTATGTCTTGTGTTGCGGGCCAATCATGCGGCCCGCAACGTGATCGCGTTCAGTAGGTACGAAGATTACTCGTCAAGAAACCACTGCGATGGACGGTAAGGATACGTCCGGTAGTACGCATAGGACGCGGTTTTAAACTGCGGAACATTCTTCAAAGCGGCAGCACGGTAGATCGGCTTTTGCTCCTTGACGGTCCCGATAAACAGCAAGTTGCTGGTCATGTTCTCAACCAGTTTCAGGCCAGCAGCATCAGATTCTGGCGTGCCAACTTGGGCCGCCTGAAACGCTTTAACATCCTCCATCATCTCTTTGGCATACGCAGGTGGCTCAACACCGGATGCGCCATCACTATCGACCCATTCGCCCCACAGCATCGCGGTGCGCATGTTGAAATAATTATCATAGGGTGGAATGAAGATTTCGCCATTCCCTAAAACAACAGCTAATGGCACGCTTTTTTCCCAAAGGGTTACATCCAGCTGGTTTGAGGATTGCGAGGAGCGATACTCGTCCGATGTGACCTCTTTGACCGTATTATTGATACCCACATCGCGCCAGCTTTGCCCGACCAATTCAACGATTTTGATCGAGATACCTTGCGTGGCAACCTGCAGGTTCAAGATAAGCGGCTCACCATTTGGCAGTTCGCGCATGCCGTCACCGTCTGTGTCGACAACACCGATCTCGTCCAGCAGCGCTTTTGCCATATCTGGATCATGCTGCGCGAAGTGCTGCTCCCATTCTGCGGGTACAAAGTCAGGAGTTGGTGAGAAACCGACGTATTGCTGAGGCGTTCCCAGACCAAACATCGCAACTTCATTGATCTCGTCGCGGTTCATGGCAACTGACATCGCTTGACGGAATTTCAGATCACCAAACACTTTGCGTTTTTCAAGATCAGCCGAAGTGACGTTGAAGGCAAATGTTGGCATCGTGATGTCAGGCTTCAGATCAACGACAAATTCGCCCTTTTCCTGATTTTCCATCAGCAACGGAACATAATCGATCTGCAGGGCTTGCGCCTTATAGTCGACTTCGCCGTTGACCAGCTTCAGCAAGCGCACTTCGCTTTCGCCAACAAAGATCTCGTCCATCTCGTTGATATAGGGAAGCTGATGGCCCGCTGTATCCACCTTATAGAAGTAGGGGTTCGCAACAAATTGGCGTCCCTCGGTGCTCTCGGAAATCACGATATGGCTCTCAAGCGTCGGCGCAGCATCAAGAGGCAGATTTGCAACCTTGTCAGGATGGGCCAGCATCGGTGTCGGCGTATCCATCCAGTCAGAGCTGCCGTAGTACGCCTTCACGAGGTCGTAGCCATTCTCGAAACCCAACGATTGCGCCAGCGTGTCCGCATCGGGGTTGATTGCGGGGTGGTACTGTCCCAGGAAATGCTTGGGCTGAAAGCCTTGAGCATAGTGGTTTGCAAAGTGTGCAAGGAAGCCCGGCTTGGGGGATGGCATGTTAAACCGAACAGTGTGCTCATCGATGACGTCAACGGTCATCGCCTCACCGCCCGCCAGAACATAGTCTTTCGGGCTCTCGATTACATTGGGATCAAGGGCGAGGTTTTCGTACCAGAATTCTACGTCCGCAGCACCGAAGGGCTGACCATCGGACCACTTGTGGCCTTCGCGCAGCACGAATGTCAGTTGAGTGAAATCGTCGTTCCACGACCAGCTTTTGGCAACGTTTGGCACGATCGTCGTCAGGTCATCAGAATACCGCACCAGATTTACGTGACGCAAGGACATGAAGTCCGATGTCCCTGCTTCGGTCGCATTCGACAACGCGTTGAATGTGCCACCATAGCTGCCAATCGCATCATAGGGCGCTACAACCAGCGGCTCGGACGGCAGACGGTCCGCCAACGCAGGCATATCTGGATTGCCACGGATGCGGCCATTCAATGCCGCGATGTCCGGGTTCTCGGACATCTCTAACGTGCAATCGCCGAGGGTTTGGAATTCCGTTAGCTCGTACTGCTGCGGGAAAGCACCCGCATCAACGCCCATGGCGTCCGACACGGTGACGGCGGGACAGGCCGCCATTGCCGTACCAGCAAACGCCGTCAGCGCCGCACTGGATAAAAGTATCTTCTTCATAGAATTGTTCCTTGTTGGTTGGTCACCGTATCTCGGCGAAATCTTTTATTGGGCTAGGTGCCACTGATTGAATTTATTACTGGGTTTTCATGTCTGAATTTAGCGAGCAATCCCAAGCGAGCGCAGCAAAAGCAATTGGATCGGCGTTCGCTTGATCTCTCAAACATTTCGCTTGTGATGCAGCAACTACCACCCGAACAGGGCGCATATAAAAACACTTTGTCATGAAAAGTCCCCAACAGATGAGGAAAGTAAGTAATATAACTTTCAACATGTCAACAAAAACTGTTTTTCTTGCATTTCATCACGGAAGGGAGCCTTGTGTTTGCTCCACTCCAATCCTTGTTCCAGAATCATGACAAAGGCATCCACTAATGATCTATGATTTTCTGGTGATCGGCGGTGGAATGGCGGGTGCATCAGCAGCTTATGAGCTGGCGGAGCATGGCCGTGTGTTGTTGTTAGAAGCTGAAAGCACAACAGGATATCACGCCACCGGAAGGTCAGCGGCCCTGTTCACCCGCAACTACGGCGGCCCTGTTGTTAGGCAAATCAATGCTGCCAGTGCAGACTTTTTCCGGTCCCCGCCCCTTGGGTTTTGCGAAACTCCTTTGCTGACGCCGCGCGGCTGCTTGACCGTGTCATTCGGGGATCACGACGCTGAGCTTGACGCCTTACTGGCATTGTCAGAGCCAGGTGAGGAAATTCGCCTGATCGACCAGAGCGAGGCCTGCGCCATGGTCCCCTTTTTGCAAAAAGACCGTGTCAGCCGGGCTGTATTCGAGGAAAATGTCACAGACATTGACGTGGCGACCCTGCACTTGTCCTACCTCCAGGGGGCCAAGGCGCGCGGCGCTATCATCATGACGGGGAATCCGGTCACGGCTATGTCGCACGACGGAAGCATCTGGAGCGTCCAAACGACCAACACCCGCTTTTCTGCGAAACAGGTGATCAATGCCGCGGGCGCATGGGCGGACCATATCGGCGCAATGGCAGGTGCAGGCCCGATTGGTCTCATCCCGAAACGGCGAACCGCAATCATTATCAACGGGCCTGATGGCTTGGACTGTACGACCCTGCCCGCAATCGATTTCGCAGGAAATGACGCCTATATTAAGCCGGAGGCTGGCAAGCTGATGGCCTCTCCGGGTGATGCGACCCCGTCAGAGCCGATGGATGCATGGCCCGAGGATATGGACATCGCCGTGCTCGCCGATTGGATCCAGCGCAACACAACAATCGGCGTCACGCGGATCGAGCACAGCTGGGCCGGACTGCGCAGCTTTGTGGCCGACGAATCCCCCGTTGTGGGGGCTGATACTGCGCTGCCCGATTTCTTCTGGCTCGCAGCACAGGGTGGATTCGGGATCATGATGGCTCCGGTTCTGGCTCGGCTGACGGCCGAAATCTGCTCTGGGACTGAGGGTCGATACCGCGATCTGTTCGCAAAATCCCTGTCGCCACAGCGGCTCATGGATCAACATGATTGAGAGGGATTGATGCCACAAACTTTACGTGAACGACTAACCGATGCAGTGTCATCCTCTTCCAAAGCTGACCGTGCCTTGGCGACGTATATGCTGGCAGAGTTTGCCAGCCTTCCGTTTGAAAATGCCGCAAGTTTGGCGACAAAGGTAGGGGTAAGTGAGCCTACTGTAGGGCGTTTTTGCCGCGCTATCGGGTATGATGGGTTCAAAGACCTCAAGAAAAACCTGCGCAACGATATGGGAGATCAACCTTGGCTAATCGGCGACCGATTGCGTGATCTACAACAACGGACAAAAGCGGGAGAAGACCAACTCACCCGCGGTCTCGAGTTGGAAATGGCAGCACTCGTGACGGTCTATGAGGCTGCCCACACGCCCGAATGGGACCGCGTTGTGAAACGTCTGGCCAAATCTAAAGAAGTCTTTGTCGTCGGTTTTCAAACCGAGCGGGGCATCGCGCAAATCTTTGCCAACCAGTTGCAGTATATCAGAGACAGCGTGCATTTGCTTGATCTGGCGGCTGGCAACTTTGCAGATTTGCTGGCAGCCGAAGACAGCGATGCAACTTTGGTCATCTTTGAGGCCCGCAGATACTCCCGCAACGCCCTTCTTCTTGCGCAAGAGGCCAACGCCGCAGGCATTCCAGTCACGCTCATCACAGACCCATACTGCGATTGGGGTCACAAAATTGCGGACGAGGTGTTTATTGTTCCCACAGCATTTAACCTATTCTGGGACTCGACAGCACAGATGGCCAGTCTGGCCAATTTATTGGTTAACGGTGTGTTCATGGAGCTTGGGCCACAAGTCGAAGCGCGCATGAACAAGGTGGCGCACCTTTACGGAACATTTACGGGCCACGTCGATCCGGCATCGCGCACAAAAACAGATGGCAAACCATAATGCGTACCAGCTGCACCGCCCAAAGCACGCACATAGGTGCCACTACGATACTGGAAAAAATCAATGGCGTTTAGAGTCCTGAGCGCCGAAATTATACACGAAACCAATACCTTCAATATCTACCCGACGACAATTCAAGGTTTCAGGGATCGCTACCTTCTGGAAGGGGATAGAGCGATTGCTGAACGCGGGGATAAAGACACTGAGCTGGCCGGAATGCTGGAGGTTGGTCGGACCTATGGCTGGGACGTCACTCATACCATCAGCGCGGCTGCTGGCCCGGGCGGGGTTGTGACACGCGACGCATTCGATACGTTAACCACCCCGTTGATTGCCGCATTAGACCACCATTGGGATGGTATATTCCTGATGCTTCACGGTGCGATGGTCACCGATTTCTGCGAGGATGGTGAAGGAGAAATACTACGCCGGTTACGGGCCGTGATCGGTCCGGACGTGCCGATCGCGGTCACACTTGATCCCCATGCGAATGTGAGCAAATCGATGTGCGAGAATGCGCAAATTCTGGTCTCGTACACAACCTACCCACATGTAGACATCCGCGCCACGGGTCAGCGCGCTGCCGAGCTTTTGCACCGTACGATGTCGGGGGATATATCACCCGTGACCTTACGTGCTCATCGCCCCATGCTGGAAGAAGCCAATGGCGGCCGCACAGATATTGGCCCGATGATCCAGCGGCACGCCCTTGCCCGCGCATATGAGGCGCGCAACGGCGTTTATGCGATCAGCATCAATGGCGCATTTCCTAATGCAGACATTGTGGAGGTTGGCCCGACCGTGTTGATCGCTTGCGACGGCAAGGTGGCGGCGCACCAAAGCATCGCCGAAACCCTTGCGGACGATATCTGGGACCACCGACATGAGGCACTAAACACCTATCTCCGCTGCGCAGATGCTGCTGCTGTGGCAAAGTCATGGAGCGGTGACGCAGGCCCGCTGGTGATTGCTGATTACGCTGACAATCCCGGGGCCGGCGCATACGGCGATGCCACAAACCTATTGGCCGCACTATTCGAGGCGGGCGTCAAAAATGCATGCTTTGGCCCTTTGGTTGATCCGGTCGCAGCCAAGCTTCTAACATCTCAAGACCCCGGCTGCGAGGTCACGCTGGATATTGGCGGTGCCACAGCACCCCAGATTGGAGGCGGCCCCATCCGCGTCACAGGTAAGGTCAAATGGGCAGGTGACGGCCGCGTTGTGGGCAGCGGCCCGATGATGGCCGGGCTGACGCGCGATTTTGGCAAGACTGTTGTTCTGGAAGTAGAGGGCATCGACATCCTGATCGTCAGCATCGCGCACCAAATGCTCGACCTCAAGCAGTTCGAGACCTTCGGGATAGATCCTGCCCAAAAATCCGTTGTCGCCCTAAAATCGATGCAGCACTTCCGCGCCGCCTTTGCGCCAATCGCGGGGCGTATTATTATCTGTGACAGTGGTGCGCTGTGTACCCTCGATTACGCCTCGCTCGACTACAAGAATGTGCCCCGCTCAACCTTTCCTTTGCACTGAAACGATACGTTCTACGCTCCATCGCGCCGCATCTTTTGACGGGGTCCGCCTTCTGTAATCGTGTCCAAGGACAATGTGTGATCCATGTTCTTCATACGGTGCCTTAACATCAGGCGGGTGAGCCTGTTTAGGTCTTCCAGATGCTCGGGTTGATCCGCCACATTTACCGCTTCCCCGCGCCCGTCATGATCATAGAGGATCGAGGGCAAATCAGCTGCGAATTCCACCAAAGTAAACCGGGCCTCCCGCAGGATCGCGAGTGAGGAATCGCTGGGTCCGGTGCCAAGCGCCTCTTCCCAAAGGGTCGGTGCCTCAGGCTCTGCGAAATCAAGTTCGGAGAAGGAATAGGTCCGCCAATCATTCGGCACCTCCCCCCGCAACAAAGGCAATAGCGATTTTCCATCCATCGAATTTGGAATATCCTGCCCGACCCAATCCAGAATTGTTGGCGTAATATCAATTGTCTCGACGGGCTCGGTCACCACGGCCCCTGCACGCTCAGCGTTGCCCGGTTGGCGGATGATGAGGGGCGTGTGATATGCCGCGTCATGGACCGTAGACTTGCCCCAACTGTGCCGATCCCCCAGCATCTCACCATGATCCGAGGTCACAACAATCAGCGTGTTGTCGTATTGACCTGTACGTTTGAGGAAGGCGATGACCCGTCCGATATGATGATCAACTTCGGTAATGAGGCCAAAATATAGCGCGCGCAGCGCCTGCACATTCTCGTCTGTGGGCTCCAGATCAGGAAACCCGACAACATTTCCCGCCGGTGTTTTATGCTCAAGTGTCGGCCCGAAAAACGCGTGGTTTTCAATTTCTTCCGAGGCCGTGGCGTGACGTGTCGGCAGCGGAATTTCGTCAGGGTTATACATACTGTTAAAAGGAGCAGGCACCACCAAAGGAGGGTGCGGACGAATATATGTCAGATGGGCGAACCATTCAGTTTCCTTGTACGCGGGCATCGTCGACAGGAACCGGTCTGTCAGAAACGCAGTGTCGCTATCCTCGGCGCGGTAGAGCGCCGGGTCATTGATTTTAGGATCATCACCAGTGGGCGATACTGGCTGATAAACACTTGCAAAAGTCTCAAAATCATAGCCCTGATTGATCAAATGCGAGCGCCAAGGGTAAGACATCTCGAAGCGCATTTCGACGACTTCCTGAAAACCGGCCATATGGTATTCATAATGGCGCACAGCAGGATCATTTACATGATAGACGCGCGGGTCTTGCGATGTATCCGTATAGCCGAACAACATGGGCACATAGCCCGCTTTGCGCATCTCGGTTGCAATATTGGGCACATCGTGGCGCAGAGGCGTACCATTTCGAACTGACCGATGATTCATCGAATACTGTCCCGTCAGGAGGGACGCACGCGAAGGCCCGCACGGATTTACAACCGAGAAGTGCCGCTCAAACGTCACCGCGTCCGCCATAAAGGCATTCAGGTTGGGCAGCTCCAGACTTTGGGCCAGTTCACCGAAAATACAGTCCGCTCGGAGTTGGTCGATCACAATAAAGAGGACGTTCTTTGAGCTGTCCATGGGCGAATCCTTTCTGAAACCATAGCCCCGAATAACGCTCAATACGGTGGGCCTGAACAGAGTGAATCTACCAAATCTGTCAATTATGCGAGGATAAATGTGTTAATATTCACAACAAACCCTATAATTCCGGTCAGAACTGTGGGAGTTTGAGGAAAATATGGAAATCTGGCGCTTCCACCATGAACAAAAACACCAAGCACTCACACCGCGAGCTTGAACTTCTTGATGCCTTGCATCGGTTGGGCGGATCAGCACGCAGTAGCGAGCTTGCCAAAACGCTGGATGTCTCGGAAGAAACTGTGCGCCGCACAATAAAGGCGCTGTCAAAGACCGGAGTGCTGGAACGTATGTATGGCGGCGCCCATTTGACCGGCCCCCGTGCCGCCCCAAGCTTTTTTCGCCGAATTGCCAAGCACTCAACGCAAAAACGCGACATTGCGACAGCAGTTGCCGAACACGTGCAGGACGGTATGACGCTGTTCTTGGATGTCGGCTCCACCACTGCGTTTGTTGCACAACGGTTGCGAGACCGCTTCAGCCTGACAATTGCGACAAATTCGATTGGCGTGGCGCAGGTTCTGGCCAATCACAATGGCAATCAGGTCCATCTGTTGGGTGGTGAAATGCAAACTGACGAACGCGGCACATTCGGCTTTGTCACGGAGCAGCAATGTCGCAGATACGCCTATGATTTGGCCATCTTGAGCACGGATGCTTTGTCAGCCAAACAAGGCTTCCTGAATCTCAACGCATCCGAGGCCGACCTTACTTCTGTTGTGGCCAATGCCTCGTCACGTGTGTTGGTGGCGTTGGATCACCATAAATTTGATGAAACCGCCCCGCATCGCGGTCTATCACCCCGCGATGTGAACACCATCGTCACGGACCAAGCCCCGCACGGCGATCTGGCAAAAGCTATTGATGCTTGGGGCATTCAAATTCATCTGGCACGAGGAGGCGATCATGTCGTCAAAAACTGATTACGCAGCCCACGCTGAAGCGATTGCGCAGTTAGCAGCCAAGGCCGCAATGGATTACTTCCGTGGCCCTTTGGGGACTGAGTTTAAGCACGACGCAAGTCCTGTGACTCAGGCTGATAGGGGCGTAGAGACACTGGTTCGCACCTACCTGAGCAACAATTTCCCTGACCACGGCATCTTTGGTGAGGAGCACGGGATTGAGGGTGCAGACAAACAGCGGATGTGGATCATCGACCCGATTGATGGAACGCGGTCCTTTTTGTCCGGTCATCCTTTGTTCGGATTTCTGCTGGGGCATCTGATGGAGGGCACGCCCGAGATCGGCGTGATTGGCATGCCTGCACTGGGTGAGGTGTTTCTCGGCGTCAAAGGTAAAGGCGCCACCCTGAACGGAGCACCGATAAGGTGCTCGGACCAAACGCGTCTGGACGATGCGATCTTGTATATAAATGAGGGTGAGAAGATTTACGCAGATTATCCAGCGGTCTTTGACAGCCTTACGCGATCCGGTCAGACACGCCGGTTCTCATATGACTGCTACCCCCACGCGCTGCTCGCGGCAGGTCATGTCGATGCTGTCGTCGATTATGACCTTCAGCCCTATGACTATCTGCCGCTTTCTGTCGTGATCGAGGAAGCAGGTGGCGTCATGACGGATTGGGACGGCAAGCCCCTCACCCTCAATTCGGACGGTCGGGTTTTATCTGCTGCAACGGCACAGATACATGACCAACTGTTAACGCTGGTCGGGCAATAGATCGTGGTAATCGTCGAATTCCTCATTAGCATCACGGGGGCGACAATGCTGTTGCTGTTTGCCGTGCGCCTTGTGCGTACAGGTATCGAGCGCAGCTATGGCGCATCCTTCAAGCGGGTCATGACGCAGCAAAGTGGTATGGCTCAGGCAAGTCTCGTCGGGATGATTTTAGCACTCGTGTTGCAGAGCTCTGCTGCGGTTGCTTTGTTGACCGCGGGTTTTGCGGCAAGCGGCTCGCTTGGATTTGGCACTGGACTGGCAATTGTTCTGGGGGGTGATCTGGGCTCAGCGTTGATTATCCAGGTCCTGTCCGCCGATCTTGACTGGCTTGTGCCAGTGCTGCTGGCAGTCGGTGGATGGCTGTTTGTGAAAACCGAGGCAAAGAAATTACGGCAGGCCGGACGCATTTTGATGGGGGTCGCACTTATCCTGATCTCGCTCCAATTCTTGCGCGACGCGATGGATCCAATTCGCGAAAGCACCTTCTTGCCCGTTATCTCGGAATACCTTGCGCGCGACTACATCACTGCCTTTATCGTCGGCTGCGCTTTGGCTTTCTTGATGCACAGTTCGGTTGCGGCAATCTTGATGTGTGTGACATTGGTACAAGTAGGCGCCATCCCCTTCACCGCAGGCTTATCCTTGGTCTTCGGGGCCAATCTGGGGAGTGCTTTCATACCGGTCTGGTTAACCCGCGGCATGCCCCTGCCCGCGCGGCGGATTATCCTTTCCAACCTCGTCCTGCGTGGGATCTGGGCAATCATCGCGCTGTTCGCGACTAATCTCCTCTTGGATGCTTGGATATCGGGAGCAGAACACGGCGGCCAATCGCTGGTCATCGCACACATAACATTTAATGCGACAATGCTTTTGCTGGCTCTGCCATTTTGCAATTGGCTTCAACGCCCAATTGAGCGGTTTTGGCCGGACCAGACGGGCGGTGCGGCACTGCAAATTCCTTCTCGACCACCCACAGCCCTTGACCTATCCAACACGGGCACACCCACACAGGCTCTGTCCTCTCTTAAGCGTGAATTGCTGCGCATGACCGAGCTGGTCGAAGCCATGTTCCATCCTGTCATGACCCTGTACAGGTCCGGCGAAAAGGGTTCCATCAGATCCGTGCAGCTCCTTGATCAAGAGGTAAACGATTGCCTCGCCCGCATTCGTATTTTTGTCGCGAGTATCCCTGTCGACATGATGGACAAGGAAAGCCGCCATATGGCTCGTGAAATGCTCGAATATGCTGTCCGCTTGGAGACCGCCGGCGACGTCGTCGCCGCGCGTCTGATGGTCTTGGCCGGAAGCCTCAACAAAGCGGGTGCGACGTTTTCAGATGAAGGCTGGTCGGAATTACAGAAAATGCACGAAAACATCTCAGCCAACATAAAATTGGCATCAAACGTCCTGATCTCTGATGATCTTGAGAGCGCTCGCATGCTCAACATGGAAAAAACCGAGATCAAACATGCCGAACGCAGGAGCCGCAAAAGACATTTCAAGCGCCTGCAAGCTGGCACGGCTGAAAGTCTTGCCAGCAGCGACATTCATCTCGAAACCCTACGGGCATTTCGTGATTTCAACAGCAACATTGCTGCGGTCGCAACGCCGATCCTCTATGCAAATGGCCAATTACTGGAAACACGGCTGATTGAAGAAATGCCCCTGCAGGAGGAGACACCATAGTGTTTAATGGCAAGGGACAATCTGTTTCATGCGTTCTTTATAACAATATAGCATGGCCTCCAGCCCTGAACGATCACCGCGGCACTCACCACCCTAATGGAAATTAGAGGACCAAAATGTCCCTGCCAATCATTGCAATAATTCTGACAGCGGCCCTGCTACACGCCGTATGGAATGCGATCGTCAAGACCGCCATAGACCGTACGACGACGCTTGGGTTGGTGGCCTTCGGTCAAGTCTTGCCCGGCGCGGTCATGGTGGCCCTTCTGCCTCTGCCCAGCGCCGAGAGTTTTATCTACATTGCGCTGTCGACGATTGTTCACTTTGCCTATTTCTACTTGCTCGGGCGCGCGTACCAACACGGTGACCTAAGCGTCGTCTACCCCATGGCCCGTGGTATCGTGCCGGTGCTCGTCTCCCTTTGGGCATGGCTCTTGCTTGGCGAGGTCTTGCCCTTTGCAGTCTGGTGCGGCATCGCATTGATTATCTCAGGCATCTTGTTGAGCAGTTGGAAGGTGTTGAGATCAGGCGTTGGAACTTCGGCATTGATCCTATCGCTGGGAACAGGGTTTTGTATTTCAGTTTACTCTCTGGTTGACGGCGTGGGCGTTCGTATATCGGGAAATACGCTCAGCTATTGGGCATGGGGGGCGTTCTTGCACCTTTTCATCGCAAGCTTTGCAGGCTGGCGCAGACGTCAGACATTGATGCACTTGCCGCTCCGGGTTTGGGCATTGGGGATCGCGGGGGGCATGGTCTCGATGACGGCTTACGGTCTGGTTCTCTACGCAAAGAATTTCGCTCCGCTCGGGGCCGTTTCAGCGTTACGCGAAACCTCGGTGATATTTGCAACCTTGATCGGATATTTCATCCTCAAGGAGGGGAATTGGAAACGTCGGTTTGGCGCCGCAGTATTAATGGCTTTCGGCATTGCCGTTATCGGCATGAACGCCTGATCACTGCGCGAATTACCCCTCCCTTCAAGCAGCGAAATAGCGCACTAGCTCATTATATTACGGTAAGGTCAGACGTGAATTCGCTGTCCTTCCTGATGGGGCTAACTACACTTGCGGCAACGACCCAAAGCAACAGCAGGATATCTAATGGCCTCTACACCCGACCTTTTCCAACCAATGACCTTGCGGGGCATTCAGACACGTAACCGCGTCGTTATCTCCCCCATGTGCCAATATTCGGCTCATGAAGGGCATCTGGACGACTGGCACCTTGTTCATCTGGGCCGCTTTGCCACCGGTGGGGCGGGTATCGTGTTTACCGAAGCCACCGCAGTGCAAAAAGCGGGCAGAATTACACATGGCTGCCCCGGTCTTTGGGCAGATAGTCAAATCGCGGGCCATGCGCGGGTGGCGCAATTCGCGCTGCAAGGTTCGCGGATGCACACCCAGAATATCGGATACCGTCTGCAGCGAGCAGCGCCCGGTGGGAAGCAACTGATGTACCAGCACTTCAATTCGATAGCGCTGGTTATGTTTACTGCTGCCAAGATGCTCGCGAATATACTCGACAACGAGATT
>RCNC010000918.1_pt1 | contig 19548 bp, 15 predicted proteins | sample 2041301 | NCBI WGS metagenome assembly RCNC01 (sample SAMN09708231, study PRJNA481090) | Marine sediment metagenome, whole genome shotgun sequencing project. | biome: marine sediment; feature: ocean; material: sediment; isolation source: Sewage treatment plant 13A marine sediment (STP13A) ...
ACTTGTTGATGTTGAGGACGGGGTGGTAAAGGTACGGCTGCAGGGTGCATGTGCCGGATGCCCCATGTCACAGATGACTTTAAAAAACGGGATTGAGAAAATATTAAAAAAGGAAATCCCGGAAGTTAAATCTGTGGAATCTGCCGAATGATAAAGCTGGGAAGCCAGGAATTGGGGATGATAGCCAGTCACCGGCGAAACACTTGTAAGAAAATAAAACTGACAACTAACAACAGACAACTGGCCAATTTGGCCGGAGGTATTTATTATGACAATAGCAAAAAAAATTGCGACTACGCTTGAAAAGTCTTCCTGGATCAGGAAGATGTTTGAAGAGGGTGGGCGCCTTAAACAAAAGCACGGTGCCCAAAACGTCTATGATTTCAGTCTGGGTAATCCAAACATTGATCCTCCTGAAAGTTTTAAGACAGCGCTTAAAGAAACTGTTGATTCTATCGGTGCTATGGGTCACGCCTATATGCCGAACACAGGTTATCCCAATGTACGCAAGGCTGTGGCTGATTACCTGTCAACGGAACAGGACGCACAGGTTACGGAAAACGAAGTAATAATGACCTGTGGCGCAGCAGGCGGGTTGAATGCAATTCTTAAAGCAATAACCGATCCGGGTAATGAAATTATCACGCCGGCCCCATATTTTGTTGAATATAATTTCTATGCGGATAACCACGGCGGAATTTTAAAACCTGTAACGACAAAGCCTGATTTTACCCTTGATATAGATGCGATTTCTTCCGCTATTAATGAAAAGACAAAAGCCATTATCATCAATTCCCCCAACAATCCGACAGGACAGATATATTCACAGGAAAGTTTAAAGGAACTCGGTGAACTTTTAGAAAAGATGGGGGAAAAATACGGCAGGACTATATATCTTATATCAGATGAACCGTACCGCAAGATTGTGTATGACGGGCACACGGTTCCCAGCATATTTACATGCTACAATGAAAGCATCGTTGGCACCTCGTATTCAAAGGACTTGTCCATACCGGGAGAACGCATCGGGTTTGTCGCTGTAAACCCAAACGCTTCATTTAAAAAAGAGCTTTTAGGCGGCATCACATTTGCCAACAGAACACTCGGATTTGTAAACGCCCCTGCCCTCATGCAGCGAGTGATAGGAGCCATTCAGGGAGAATGTGTAGATATTTCCGCCTATGCCAGAAAAAGAAAGCTTTTATGCGATGGTCTTGGTGGGTACGGGTATGAATTTATTACACCTCCCGGTACATTTTATCTTTTTCCGAAAACGCCAGTTAAAGATGACGTAAAATTTATTCAATCCCTTCAGGAAGAGTTGATCCTTGCCGTGCCAGGCAGTGGATTCGGTTGTCCGGGCTATTTCAGGATTGCATTCTGTGTGAAAGACGAAACCATTAAAAACGCAATGCCCGGCTTTAAAAAGGTTATGGAGAAGTATAAATAAAAGTGACTAAAGGGATAGAATGCACCCGTCTTCGCCTTCGGCTACGCCGAGGCAGGGAAAGGCACAAAGGCAGAAGAATAAAATAGATAGCATTTCTTAACTTTAGACACTTTTTCATAATGAATATCCCTGATATCTGTGTTCATCCGCGTCCCATACAATACAAGGAGAAGATATGAAAGTACTTAAAATAGACCATCTTGGTATTGCAGTAAAAAGCATTGATGAAGGGAAAAAGTTCTGGACAGATGTTCTGGGACTTGAGTTCGAAGGCTCTGAGACTGTTGAATCGCAGAAAGTAACCACGGCTTTTTTCCCGGTGGGAGAAAGTGAAGTGGAGCTTTTGGAATCAACAGCACCGGACGGGCCAATTGCCAAATATCTGGAAAAGAAAGGTGAAGGAATCCAGCACATCGCTTTCCGTGTTGAAAATATTGAAGAAGCTTTAAACGAATTAAAGGAAAAAGGTGTAAAACTTATCGATGAAAAGCCGAGAATCGGCGCAGGCGGAGCAAAGATCGCTTTTTTGCATCCAAAAGCGACTCGCGGAGTTTTAGTTGAGCTATGTGAAAGATAAAAAGGAGCACATCATGTCTGAACATCCTGACAAACAGAAATGGACAGATCTTGCAACAAAACAACTAAAAGGAAAATCACTGGAATCACTGGACTATGAAACCCCTGAGGGGATACGGGTTAAACCCCTTTATACGGCCGAAGACCTTGAAGGGATGGAGCATATAAACACTCTGCCGGGACTTGAACCTTATGTCAGAGGACCCATGGCTACAATGTATGCGGGTCGTCCCTGGACCATACGCCAGTATGCGGGATTTTCAACTGCAAAGGATTCAAATGCGTTTTACAGAAAAAACCTCGCTGGAGGCCAGAAAGGGCTTTCGGTAGCCTTTGATCTTGCCACCCACAGGGGATATGATTCCGACCATCCCAGGGTGGTTGGTGATATTGGAAAAGCAGGGGTTGCCATAGATTCTGTTGAAGACATGAAGATCCTTTTTGATCGGATTCCTCTGGATCAAATGACGGTTTCAATGACCATGAACGGCGCTGTACTGCCGATTCTTGCCGGATACATTGTTGCTGCGGAAGAACAGGGGGTAAAGCAGGAGCAGCTTGGTGGCACTATACAAAACGATGTATTAAAGGAATACCTGACAAGAAACACATACATCTATCCTCCTGAACCCTCCATGCGGATAGTGTCCGATATTATCGCTTTTTGTTCTAAAAATATGCCCAAATATAATACGGTCAGTATCAGCGGTTACCACATGATGGAGGCTGGGGCAAATTCCGTTCTTCAGACGGCATTTACCATAGCTGACGGCCTTCAGTACGTAAGGGCAGCCATTGATGCAGGGCTCGATATCGACGCCTTTGCACCGCGCCTGTCGTTCTTTTTTGGGGTTGGAATGAATTTTTTCATGGAAATCGCCATGTTAAGAGCAGCCCGTTTTCTGTGGCATGAATTAATCAGCCAATTTAATCCTAAAAACCCGAAATCAACAATGCTAAGAACCCATGTTCAAACATCGGGCTGGAGCCTTACAGAGCAGGACCCGTATAACAACATTATTAGAACCACGCTTGAATGTCTGGCTGCCGCACTCGGCGGAACCCAGTCTCTTCACACCAACTCTTTTGATGAAGCTGTGGGGCTTCCCACCGACTTTTCCGCCCGGATTTCCAGGAATACACAGATTATTGTCAAAGAAGAATCCCAGATTTGCCATGTTATTGATCCTTTAGGCGGGTCATATTACGTAGAAGCATTGACCGACGGCATCATAAAAGAGGCTAGAAAGATCATAGATGAAGTCGAAGAGTTGGGCGGCATGGCAAAGGCCATCGAAACCGGTATGCCAAAACTCAGAATTGAAGAATCGGCAGCAAGGAAACAGGCTAGGATCGACCAGGGCTTGGATGTCATTGTCGGAGTAAACAAGTACAAGATAGAGGAGGAACCCTTAGAAGATGTTCGTGAAGTATCAGAAGCTGTTCGTGAAGAGCAGATTCAAAGATTAAAAGAGATAAAGGCCGCGCGTGATGCTGCTGCTGTTGAAAAAGCTCTTGAGGCTATAACCAGTGCCGCTGAATCGGACGGGAACCTGCTGGAAGCCTGTGTTCCTGCTGTACGGGCCAGGGCCACAATCGGAGAGATTTCCGATGCCATGGAGAAGGTCTTTGGACGGTTTGTAGCCACAACCCAATGTATATCCGGTGTATATGCCGCAGAGTTCGGCGACAGCGAAATCTTTGCTTCTGTAAGAAAAAGAACGGACGTTTTTCTGGAAAAAGAGGGAAGAAGACCCAGGATACTTGTAACCAAGATGGGCCAGGACGGTCACGACCGGGGGATTAAGGTGATAGCAACAGCATTTGCAGACCTTGGGTTTGATGTGGATATCAGTCCAATGTTCCAAACTCCTGAGGAGGCAGCAAAGATGGCCGTGGAAAACGACGTCCATGTCGTAGGTTCGTCAAGCCTGGCTGCAGGACACAAAACCCTCATTCCCCAGCTTATAGAGAACCTGAAAAAAGAAGGAGGAGATGACATAAAGGTGGTTGTAGGTGGAGTGATTCCTCCGGCAGATTATAAATTCCTTTATGATGCCGGAGTCGTCGGGGTATTTGGCCCGGGAACCGTTATTACGGATTCCGCAAATAAAGTCTTAAATGCCCTTGAGCAGGGGAATGCATAGAAACTCTCCAAAAGCATTTTTTGCTTGACAATAAGCTCCCATTTTATAAAGTAATTCTTTTACATTTTCAAAGTTATTACACCTATGGGATTGGTTATTGATATCTGTGGAATTTTAAGTGAACATCAGTGGCGAAAAGTAAAAAAGCCAACCTGATTTGATGAGATGAAAGGAAACAAACGATGGGTATTGTGGAAGACAAAATAAAGGATCTGAAAGATCGGGAAGCGAAAATCCTTCAGATGGGAGGAGAGAAAGCAGTTGCGAAACAGCGGGAAAAGGGGAAGCTGACCGCCCGCGAGCGACTGGATCTGCTGTTTGATAAGGGAACATTTCGGGAAATCGATATGTTCGTTACGCACAGGTGCGTAAATTTCGGTATGGAAAAAGTGGAAATCCCTTCAGACGGTGTTATTACAGGTCACGGCCTTGTTGAAGGCAGGCCTGTTTTTTCATATTCTCAGGACTTTACCGCCAGGGCCGGCAGCCTTGGTGAAATGCATGCAAAAAAGATCTGCAAGGTGATGGATCTGGCTCTTAAAGCAGGTGTTCCATGTGTAGGTTTTAACGATTCAGGAGGGGCAAGGATACAGGAAGGTGTTGATGCACTTTCAGGATATGGGCAGATTTTTTACCGCAATTCTGTTGCCTCGGGTGTTATTCCGCAGATATCTGCAATCATGGGACCCACAGCAGGAGGAGCTGTTTATTCACCAGCCATGACAGACTGGATTTTCATGGTAAAAGGAAGCAGCTATATGTTCATTACCGGTCCTGAGGTTATAAAGTCTGTTACCGGTGAGGAGATAACATTCGAGGATCTCGGCGGCGCCATGACTCACAACCAAAAGAGCGGTGTTGCCCAGTTTGCCTGTGAAAGCGATGAAGACGCAATCAACAGGATTAAAACACTTCTTTCTTACCTGCCTTCAAACAACATGGAAGATCCCCCTGTAGTTCCAACCGGTGATGATCCGAAAAGAACCGATGCAATGCTTGATACCATCATTCCTGACAGCCCGAATCAGTCTTATGACATGAAAGAGGTGATTAGCAGCATTGTGGATAATAGTGAATTTTTTGAACCCCACGAATTTTTTGCAGCAAATATGATTGTCTGTTTTGCCAGGTTGAATGGCAGAACCATAGGAATTATCGCCAACCAGCCACAGGTTCTGGCTGGATGTCTCGATATTGATGCTTCGGACAAGGCAACACGGTTTATACGTTTTTGCGACGCATTTAACATTCCCATGCTTACAATAGCCGACGTACCGGGATATCTGCCCGGAAGCGCTCAGGAATGGGGCGGAATTATACGCCACGGAGCAAAACTTCTCTGGTGCTATTCTGAAGCTACCGTTCCGAAGCTGCTTCTCGTTACCCGGAAAGATTATGGTGGTTCCTATCTTGCCATGTGTTCAAAGGATCTTGGGGCCGATATGGCCTTTGCATGGCCCAGTTCGGAAATTGCAGTAATGGGTGCGGCAGGTGCGGCAAATATCATTCACAGAAAAGAAATAAAGGAAGCTGATGATCCGAAGGCCAAACGTGAAGAAAAGATAAAGGAATACGAAGAGCTTTTTTCAAATCCTTACTGTGCGGCAAATCGGGGCTTTGTTGATGCAGTTATCGTTCCGAGTGAAACAAGGCCGCGTCTGATTGAGGCCCTTGAAATCATGTGCAGCAAACGTGAAATCAGGCCGCCCAAAAAACATGGGAATATACCGATGTAGTACTTTTTGCAGAGCGGCCTGACGGCTTTGAGGAGCTTCACTTCGTGACTTGAGGAGTAGCATTCGGCCTTAAGTTTTTGCCTCAAGCGGAGCGCTCCTTGAACGTAGCGCTCTTTAAGCGAAGCGCTCGGCTTTATAACAGCTTCATGGAGATCATATGGAAAACAGCAAAAAAATAGCTGCTGCAATATCAGCGGTGATGGATTATATAAAGACAGAAGAAGAGATTGTATGCATGCAGGCTGCTCCCCGTGCTCCGCAGCCTCCGCCGGCGTCTGTTGCACCACCGAAACTATGGGGAATAAGCGGCAGACAGGCGATGATGCAGATGAGGAATCTAATGCAGGCAAAAGCCTTTCACAGGCAGTAATAATTCAGCTTTGGAAATCCGGCTGATTCCCCTGAAAAATCAGTAGCTGAGTGGTTACAACTCAACTACTTAACGAGATCTGAATTTATGTTGAAAATATAAAATGCTGCAAAACATTTATAAGAGGAGAACTTTAAGATGAGTGATCAAAACCAAGTAAAAATGACCAAAATGGATTATAACGAGGACAGGCCAAAGGCGAAGAATCCTGTTATGATTGAGGATTTAACTTTGCGTGACGGTCATCAGTCCCTGTTTGCCACAAGGGGACGTACCGAAGATATGATCCCCGTTGCCGAACTGATGGACGAAGTCGGGTTCTGGGCTGTTGAAACGTGGGGAGGCGCCACCTTTGATACCATGCACAGATTTTTGAATGAAGATCCATGGGAACGGATCAGGACCTTGAAACGTTATATGAAAAAGACCCCTTTTTCCATGCTTTTGCGGGCACAGAACCTGGTGGGATACAGAAACTATGCCGACGATGTGGCCCGTGCATTTGTGGATCGTGCGGCAGCGAACGGCATGGATATTTTCCGTACATTTGATGCATTAAATGACTACCGAAATTTTGAAACAGTTGTTCCTGTAATCAAGGAATGTGGTAAACATTTCCAGGGCTGTATCTGCTATTCAATGACGGAACCGAGGCTGGGAGGAGATGTTTATAACCTTGATTATTATGTAAACAAGGCAAAGGACCTGGAAAAGATGGGGGCAGACAGTATCTGCGTCAAGGACATGGCAGGCCTGATTGCGCCATATGATGCATATAAAATAATAAAAGCTTTAAAGGCCGCAGTGAAAGTTCCCATCCACCTTCACAGTCACTTTACTTCAGGTATGGCACAGATGTCGCATTTAAAGGCAATTGAAGCAGGAGTCGATATTGTGGATACGTGCATGTCACCCTACGCATTCCGAACTTCTCATCCAGCCATTGAACCCCTTGTAATGGCCCTTCTCGGAACGAACAGGGACACAGGGTTTGACATCAGGCACCTTGCTGAAATTAATGAAATCCTGGAAAAAGAAATACTGCCCAAGTACCGGCATTTGCTGGACGACACCAAGGTTTCAATTATAGATATAAACGTTCTTCTCCATCAGACACCCGGCGGGATGCTCTCAAATCTTGTCAACCAGCTCAGGGAAATGGATGCTCTCGATAGGATTGATGAGGTTTATGCCGAACTGCCGCGGGTGAGAAAAGACCTCGGCCAGGTCCCGCTGGTAACTCCAACCAGCCAGATTGTCGGAATCCAGACCGTAAATAATGTTCTTTTTGATGATGAAAACGAGCGATACAAGATGGTTACCGGCCAGGTTAAGGACCTGTGTTACGGCCTGTATGGAAAGACAGCCGTACCCATAGATCCGGAAATTCAAAAAAAAGTCCTTGAAGGATATGAAAGAGGAGAAGAACCTATTACATGCCGGCCTGCCGAAGTGCTGGAACCTGAACTTGAAAAAGCTAAGGAAGATGTCAAGGGGCTTGCGGTTGATCTTGATGATGAGATTTTATATGCCATTTATCCTGTTACCGGAAAGAAGTTTTTAAAATGGAAATACGGTAAAGAGGAACCGCCTGAAGAGGTAAGAGCTAAAACCCTTGCAGAAGCCCTGGCCGAGCAGGAACTTATTAAAAAAGCAAAAGCCGGGCTGCTGGTTGAAAAACAGGGAAAAGAGGCTCCGCCAAAGGGTGAGAGCCTGCGGACATTTAACGTATTTGTCGGCGATGATTATTTTGAGGTTGGTGTTGATGAAATTGGTGAGTCTCCGGTGATAAGCTATCTGCAACAGATGCCTGCCCCTATGCCTGCTGCAGCTCCAATGCAGTTTGCTCCGGCCGCATCTGCTGCTCCTGCAGCACCGGCACCTCCCAAACCTGCTGCTCCGACCGCACCTGCACCGGCTAAAGAAGCTGCACCTGCGGCAGCCCAGGATACTGACGGAACCCCGCTTCCTGCTCCCATGCCGGGTATGATTGTAAAATATGAAAAACAGGTTGGAGATGCGGTGAGTGAAGGTGAGACCGTCGTGGTACTGGAAGCCATGAAGATGGAAAACGCTTTGCCCGCTCCTACCAGTGGTACAATAAAGTCGATCAATTTCTCCAGCGGTGATTCAGTAGCGAAAAATGATATTCTTTGCGTCATAGGATAGTTTAATAATCTAAGATTTTCAGGATGTTTTGCAGGGGCGGGTTTCTTAACCGCCCTTGTTTGTTAGTAATTTAAGGGAGACAGATTTTATGAAAATCCACGAATATCAGGCAAAGGAATTATTTAAAAAATACGATATTCCCATACCGGAGGGAGGCATTGCTTTTTCACGCGACGAAGCAAAGGCTGTTGCCGAAAAACTCGGGCAATTTCCGGTTGTGGTAAAAGCTCAGATTCATGCAGGAGGCCGCGGCAAAGGCGGCGGTGTTAAACTTGCAAAATCTATCGATGAAGCCGGAAGTCTGGCTGACGAAATTATCGGAATGACACTTGTTACTCATCAGACAGGGCCTGAAGGAAGGCTGGTTAAAAAAGTTCTGGTAGAGCAAGGTCTTGATATAGAAAAAGAGCTTTACCTCAGCGTCATACCAGACCGGGAGACAGCAAAGATAGTCATCATGGCCAGTGAGGCCGGCGGAATGGATATTGAAGAAGTGGCTGAAAAAACTCCTGAAAAAATAATCAAGGTATTCATCAATCCACTTACCGGTATTCAGGCGTATCACTGTCGCGAAGCTGCCTTTGGCCTTAATCTTCCGGCTTCGGTAATGAAGCAGTTTTCAAAAATGCTGGCAAATCTATACAGACTGTTTGTTGCTTATGACTGTTCGCTGTTAGAGATCAATCCTCTGGTAATTACCAGGCAGCAAACAGTCATTGCCCTTGATGCAAAGATTAATTTTGACGATAATGCCCTGTTTCGACATAAGGACATTGTTGAGTATCGCGATCTTGACGAGGAGGATCCCCTTGAAGTCGAAGCATCTAAATTCAACTTAAATTACATAAACCTGGATGGTAACGTTGGAAACATGGTTAACGGCGCAGGACTGGCCATGGCCACCATGGATATCATTAAGCTTGCCGGTGCGGAGCCTGCAAACTTTTTGGATGTAGGGGGCGGAGCAAGCGCTGAAATGGTTGAAAACGGTTTTACAATCATTCTTGGTGATAAAAATGTAAAAGGAATTCTGATTAACATTTTTGGCGGAATCCTGCGATGCGATGTGCTGGCGGAAGGTGTTGTCCAGGCAGCCCAAAAGACAGGGATCAATATACCTGTGGTGATTCGCATGGAAGGAACCAATGTTGATGAGGGTCGGAAAATCCTTTCTGACTCGGGTTTGAATCTGATTACCGCTGTTGACTTGAAGGATGCTGCGCAAAAGGTTGCACAACTGGTCGGAAGTTAGCAAAAAAGGACCTAAAGTTAAGTTGTCGCTGATAAATGACAAAAAACCGAGGTATAAAAAATGAGTATATTTGTTAATAAGGATACACGCATTCTGGTTCAGGGAATAACCGGTAGGGAAGGACAGTTTCATACAAGACAGTGTATTGTATACGGTACAAATGTTGTGGCAGGAGTAACACCCGGAAAGGGCGGCCAAAAGATGGATGCTGTTCCTGTATTTAACACCGTAAAAGAGGCTGCTGAAAATACAGGTGCAAACTGCTCCATGATATTCGTACCCCCTCCTTTTGCAGCAGATGCAATTATGGAGGCTACAGATGCTGGAATTGAACTTATCGTAACAATTACCGAAGGCATTCCGGTTATGGATATGATAAAGGTAAAAAATTACATGGCTGGCAAAAATTCCCGGCTCATCGGTCCCAATTGCCCGGGAATAATAACTCCCGGAGAGTGCAAGGTCGGAATTATGCCTGGCCCAACGCACAAACCGGGAGGCCCTATTGGAGTTATTTCCAGGTCAGGAACCCTGACATATGAAGTAGTGCACCAGTTAACCATGCAGGATATTGGACAGACAACATGCATAGGTATAGGGGGTGACCCTGTAAATGGAACAAATTTTATTGACTGCCTGGATGCCTTTGAAAAAGATCCCGAAACAAAGGGGATAGTGATGGTTGGAGAGATAGGCGGCAATGCTGAGGAGCAGGCCAGCGAATTCATCACTAAAAACGTGACAAAACCGGTGGTCGGGTTTATTGCAGGCCTTACAGCTCCTGCTGGACGGAGAATGGGACATGCCGGCGCTATTATCAGCGGCAAAAGCGGAACAGCCCAGGGCAAGCTTGATGCAATGAAAAAAAGCGGAATCCATATCTGCGAAAACCTCGGAACCTTCGGGGAGCTTTGCGCACAGGTGTTTTAGTTTTGCACGAGATGGGCATCGCAATGGAGATTGTTGAGATTGCAACCGCTTCAATCCCCGCTGATATGGAAAATGTAAGGGTTGAAAGGGTCAATCTTAAAGTAGGCAAGCTGGCTGCGATTGTTCCGGATAGTCTTCGATTTTGTTTTGATATAATTGCTAAAGATACTCCTCTTAAAGGTGCAGAGCTTGTTATCAAGGAAATCGATGTTGTTGCCAGGTGTAATGACTGCCAAACAAAGTGGACCATCACCGAGCCAGCTTTTTCCTGTAAAAAATGTAAAAGTGGCTCCATAGAGATTCTTTCCGGGCGAGAGCTGGATATCGATTCTATTGAAATTGCTGAGTAAAAAATTTACCATGGAAAATCACGGAAATTTCACAGACGTATAAAATCAAAATTCAGTAGATCTCCGTGAAATTCTGTGGTAAATTTTTTCTAACATATATAGGGATTTATCAGATGCAGATAAGCGGTTTTAAAAATTTTAAATATTGCCATCACCATGAATTTCACAAACCACACCACACCCATGCAAAGCCAGGCGGTAATGTGGAGGTTAAGCAATCCGGGACGCGGCAAATAAAGGTCGTTCGCAGAGTTCTGGATGTAAACGATAAAATGGCCCGGCAAAATAGAGAGCTGTTTAAAGAAAAGGGTGTTTTTGTTCTCAACGTGATGAGTTCTCCCGGGTCAGGCAAAACCACTCTGCTTGAAAAGACTCTTGATGAAATCATGCCTAAGATAAAATGTGCTGTGATCGTGGGGGACATATGTACCACCAATGACGCTGATCGTCTTGCCGGAACAGGTGTTCCGGTAGTGCAGATAAATACGGATGAGTTCGGGGGTGACTGTCACCTTGCAGCCCACGTGATTGAAAAGTCCGCAGAAAGTTTAGATCTGGATGCGGTTGATCTTTTGATTGTTGAAAACATCGGCAACCTGGTATGTCCTGCCGAGTTTGACATCGGCGAAGATGCACGGGTGGTTGTCCTCAGTGTAACCGAAGGCGAAGATAAACCGGTTAAATATCCACTGATGTTTCGTGAATGTGATGCTGCCGTATTAAATAAAACAGATTTACTCCCCTATCTCGATTATGACAAGGAACTGGCAGTAAAATATATCCATCAGGTTCACCCGGACATTCCTGTATTTGAATTATCGGCCAAAACCAAAGAAGGCCTTGGTCCCTGGATTGACTGGATTAAGAGAATGATGAGACAGAAAAAATAAGGTCTTACAACTCTTCCGGGGTAAACGCCACCACGTCATCAATCTTCGTCGTATCTGCAAAAAGCATAACAAGCCGGTCAATGCCGAGGGCATTACCGGATGCACCTGGCATGGATTCTAAAGATTCCAGGAATTTTTCCGGCATCGGATAGACTCTTTTCCCCAAGATTTGTCTTTTCTTCTGCTCAATTTTGAATTTCTTTCTTTGTTCTTCGGAATCATTCAACTCTGTAAAAGCATTACACAATTCGAGACCTGCAATATACAACTCAAAGCGTTGCGCAAGAGAAGGATTCTCTGGTTTTGCCATGGCAAGAGGCGCAAAGGAAGCAGGATAATCGTAAAGAAAAACAGGTCTTTTTCGGCCAAGATTCGGCTCTATCTCAGATGTAATCAGTTCATCAAACAAATCTTTCGACAGTGCCCTTTCCAAAGTTGTTGAAGTAAATTTTTCAAAAGCTTCCGCTACAGAAATCTTTGGCCATGGTTTTTTTAGATCAATTTTATTACTCTGATAAACCAGGTAATTACCCGAATTGATATTTTCAGCAATATGGCAAAGCAGGTCTTCGGTTTGAGCCATCATATCAAAATAATCGGTCCCCGAAGTATACCATTCAAGCATTGTAAGCTCAGGCAGATGTTTGCTTCCCCTTTCGTTTTGCCGAAAGCATTTGCAGATCTGAAACATGCGGTGGTACCCTGCTGCAAGGAGCCTTTTCATGCATAGTTCCGGGGAGGTCTGCAAAAACCAGTCGCCTGAAATTTGAGCATTAATGTGTTCCTCAGGAGCCGGAGCAGGAATCCGGCAGGGTGTTTCTATCTCAAGGTAGTCTTTTTCAATAAAAAAATCCCGGACAGCCTGAACTGTCCGGGCTCTTATGTTAAGGTTTGTTTTTATAGCAGATTGTCTGTAAAAGGGCATATGGAGCATCCCTTGGGGATTCGAAGATCAGCCTGACGGCTTTGAGGAGCATCCACCTGCGGCGGATTGAAAGCCTAAAGCGGAGCGCTCCTCAAATGTAGTGCTCTTCAAGCGAAGCGGTCATTGAGCGAAGCGCTCATTACTACCTCGTCATGCTTTGGGGTTTTATAATGACATCGATACGCCTGTTAACAGCCCTTCCCTTTGCAGTTTTATTTGATGCCAGGGGACGAATCGATCCGTATCCTACAGCTGCGATTCTATCTGCCGGCAGGGTTCGGTTCGCTATCAGGTATTGTCCTACTGCGTATGCTCTTTTTTCTGATAAATGTTCGTTTAACTCATCCGACCCCGTGCTGTCTGTATGTCCCTCAATGACGACATTAGGCTCACCGAATATGCGAATGGCCCGTTGAACCTTACTAAGCAACCCATAATTTTCCGGCATAATAACATATTTGCCGACAGGAAATTCAATTGCTCCTAATCTGATTAGAAGCTGGTTTCCCTGCTTATAAACTTCAGCCTCATTCGCATTAAAAAGGCTGCGAACCTTACCGAACAATTTATTAAATTTCTTCTCAGCAGCCAGGCGCTCTTTTGCAGCCTGCTCCTTTCTGGATCTGTCTGCTAATGAGACTGTCTGTTTTTTTAAAACATCGATCTCTGTCTGCTGGTCTTTTACTTTTTCGACCATGAAGTTACGATCGTTTTTCAAAGCAGCAATTGAGCTTAAAATATTTTCAACCTGGGTTTTAAAAGGCTCGTTACGCATATCAGGAGCAGACAGGGCACTTGCAGTTTGATATAAAGCTTTTTCATACCAGAGTGTGATCTGCTCAGGCTGCATGGTTTTAACCTTTTTGCTCTGCCGTGTTACCCTGACACATCGCCAGGCCTCAAAAAGCGCATCGTTTGCCTTTGCAAGCATTTTTTCTTTCTGGTAAGGATTTTTTGAAATAAATGCATCAGTTGCTTTCAACTTATTGGTTGCCAGGGCATATGTGCTTGGAGCGAATTTTTTTGCGTCTTCCTTTTCCGCCTGCTTAAGAAGCTTACGTACCTCGCCCAGAGTCTGTTCTTTAATTGCCCTCAATTCAAGGTCACGAAAAGCGCTGATCACTTTTGCTTCATTTTTACGGGCCGATTTCAGATTGTTATTTTCAACCGCTCTCATAAGGTCAAGGAACTGTCCTTCCGCCTTAACATAATCTTTTCCCATTTTAGTAGCACCTGAAGCGCGGGCAAGTTTTCGCCTTTTTATAACTTTTGATAGAGATGTACTCGTAATTTTGGCAAATTCTTCAGCTCGCTTGAGCTGCGCCCTGCTTTCGGCGATATTTTTTAAAATATCTGAAAGTGCCGCACCACGATTGCGGTCTTTTACTGCAGCATTGAAAGACTTTTCAGCCTTTGCAAACCACTGTGGAGACAAAACGTTGATTTGATTGTTGCGAGCATTTCTAAGATCGTTGTCCAGATGGTTAATTTGCTCGGTCGGATTTTCCGACATTGAGATCTGTTTTACTTTTAAATTGCTTCCTCCGCAGGCACTTAAGAAAAATAGAGCAATAATGAGTGCTGCCATAATTGTGATTTTTTTTCGCATGGTAATAATTCTCCTTTTTTAAGCTTTTTACTGCCTCTTTACTATTGTGGCATTCACTTTTGAATGTTTCGATTTTTGTTCTATTGTTTTTTAACCCAAGAAATAAAAAAATAAACGGTTAAGCCCCCATTTTTTACAACGTTTGCAACCTGAACCTATAAATGAATAGCAAAAATTGTTCCAAAATGACTAATTGAATAATATTCATATAACTACAGATACTTAAACGGAATTAAATATTTAAAGCACCTGTTTTATTCATAAAATGTCTTATTTAGTGCAAATAAGCAGTACATTTATGTGCAGCAGAAAATATTAAGATTTATTCTTACGCTTTTTATTGCCTTTTGCTTTAAGCCATCTCTTTGCATTTCCACTCCCAAGTTTCGCACCCTTTAGTTTATCCAAAACCATAGACGGTAAGGAGTAGAATAAATGATTTCGCTTGAATCATTAATTCTTACCCCTTACCGTCTTGACAGTGAAGGAAATCAAAGGTGCGAAACTTGAGTATTATATTTTATAAAGCATTGCTCAGAAATTTATCCTCAGTTCTATCCTGAAGAAAAACCATATCAAAACTGTCTTTATTTGCCATATCGTACCACTTGTAGCCAAGACCTTTACATTCCTTACAGGCCTTTCTGGGAATATGAACAGCCATTATGTGAGAACCGCGGTCGGAGGTGGAATCTATTTTAAAAGTTCCGCTGCAATTTGGACAAATTCGAATCTTTTCTCTTTGTGATTCGTGGATACCGTCCGTGTCATAGAAAATATTACGCCTACGCTCATCAAAATCTTTTGATTTTAAAATCTTCTCGTTTTCTGTCTCCCTTTGTTCCCACAGGCTTAAAACAAGTTCCCCTGTTTTTTCAATCAGCCGTGTGACGGAAGGCGTCTGCCGGATACTTTCCGGATCATAGCCAGGTTCTTTTACCCTGCTGTAATCGATTCCGGCCATGGCTAAAATTATCCCCAGGTTTACATATGGAAGCGCTCCTTCAATGGAATATCCACCTTCAAGTACGGCTATATCCGGTTTTAACATTTCAGTCAAGTCTGCGTACCCCTGGGCGGAAAAATTCATATTTGTGATAGGGTCTGAATAATGGTTGTCCTGCCCTGCAGAATTGATAATAATATCCGGTTTAAAGTCTTCAAGAACCGGCATGACAACATTTTTTATGGTGTATAAAAATCCCTCTTCGGACGTATTTGGCGGCAGAGGGATGTTAAGGGTAGCTCCTAAAGCGTTCGGGCCGCCAAATTCATTGGGAAATCCCGATCCCGGATAAAGTGTACGTCCGTCCTGATGAATGGAAATAAAAAGCGTATCCGGATCATGCCAGTAAATATCCTGGGTTCCGTCGCCATGATGGCAGTCCGTATCAACAATAGCGACCCTGTCGATATTATATGCTTCACGAAGGAATTCAATCATAATAGCTTCAATATTGACATTGCAAAACCCCCTTGCTCCGTGCACAATACGCATTGCATGATGCCCCGGTGGCCGGACAAGAGCAAAGCCTTTTTCCACCTTTCCGTCCAGCACAGCCATCCCGATGGTTTTGGCACCGCCTGCGCTGATAAAATGGGATTCCGTCATTACATTCCATACATCAGGAACACAAAAATGGACCCTTTGTACATCTTTAACTGTAACAAGGTCGGGTTTAAATTCCATAATACCCTCAATGTCAAAAAGTCCCTCTTCAAACACCTGATCCTGGGTGTATAGAAGGCGTTCTTCCCTCTCAGGATGGGTAGGGCTTATAGCCCAGTCAAATGCCGGGAAAAATACAAGTCCGGTTTTATGCTTTGCACTTATCATAAAAGGATCGTCCTTTCAGGACTTAAGGAGCAGCCCTTCGGGCTTTGATGAGCGTTCCTTCGGAGAACTTGAGGAGCGTCCGCTGGCCTTTAGGAGCATCCGCCTGCGGCGGGGTTAAGACCTAAAGCGAAGCGCTCATCAAGTGAAACGCTCTTCAAGCGAAGCGGTCAGCTGTTCCGAGTTAGATTAGCTATATTATCATTATATTCTTGAATCAACCCCGGTTTCACCTGTACTTTCACGCGGATATTTTTCCCGGTGGCAGAAAACCCTCTTACCATGTTAAATTGCATGGTTTCAAGCACTTCCATTTCAATATGATCCGGATTTGCTCCTCTTTGCAAAGCTTTTTGTTTAAGCAGCTCAAAGGCATTTTTAACAGCGTCATTGCTGTCAAAGTTCTTGGTAATATTGGTAAAATAATTTTCTGCAGGGGCACTTGCAACACACCTTTGGGTATCAGCATAAAAGATGACTTCACAGGTAGTCCTGGCAAGAGCAGCCCCAATGGCATTTGCAACTGTCCATCTTGGAACAACTTTTGTCTTATATTCGGAAATCTTTTCAAAATGTGCTGCAAAGCAGGGGGCCGGCCCTCCAAGTACCAGAATTTTCTTTGGAATAACCTTATAACCTTCCAGAAGTTCATGAACCGTATAGACCGGTTTTTGGTTAATGCGTTCTATCATTCTTTCGGCTTCAGATAAGATTTTTCTGCAGGTAAATTCAAATATCCCTAAAGCGGCTGCTTCCACAGAAAGACCAAGTTCTTTTGCCATAGGTTTTATACCATTTACAGATTTATCCCTGTCGCCATTTTTCATTTCTTCCAGCACAAAAAGAGCGTCTGTGGGAGTGGGCACCGGGCCTCCATATGCCATGGCTGGTCCGAGTCGCTCCGGTCCGACTTCGAACTGCCCGCTTTTAATTTTTACAACGCTGTCCCCTCCCACTCCTATTGAAAGGGTGTCGAGAGAACGTATAAGTGTTTTGTAATCACCCAGCCGGATACCCAGAGGGGCTAAAAGAGGAACACGATTGATAAGAATGGACATGTCCGTTGTCGTTCCGCCGATATCCATAATAAGGGTATCTTCATCTTCCGAGCTGAATGCAACCGATCCCATAACGCTTGCAGCAGGTCCGGAGAGTATGGTCTGTCCGGGAATATCGATGGATGAGTTGAAATTCATATTGCCGCCGTCAGCTTTGAGGATTCGGATAGGCAGCGATAGTCCTTTTGCTTCAAGAGACTTTCGTACAGCCTTATAAAAAGTTTTATGAATGGGATAAACTGCTGCGTTCAGGTAGGTCGTTGCAATGCGTCTGGGAAAATTAAGGTTGCCGGAAATCCGATGTCCTAAAAACACTTTTTCAAAAGAGTCTTTCAAAATTTCATGGATTTTAAATTCATGCTCAGGATTTCGCACAGAAAATTTACCAACAACGCCAATGCATTGTATATTTTCTTTTTTAAGCCTCTCTCCGATTTCTTTTATTTCCACCGGATCCACAGGCTCTATTTCACGCCCCCTGTGGTCAATGGAGCCGGAAACAGCAAAATAATGTCTACCTGTTCGATATAGTTCGGGGTCGAGCCCGGGTCCGCTGGAAACGATCATCCCCACTTCGGGAAATTTTTTCTGGACGATGGCATTTGTAGTAAGGGTGGTGCTTAGCACAATCCGATGTATCTTTTCAGGTTCAACCCCTTCCGTGATCTTTATCAGGCCGGTTAAGACAGATTTGAAAAGATTCGCCGGGTCGGTTGTAACCTTGACCTCCTTGAGGAGACCATCTTTGTCTAAAAGGACTACATCCGTATGTGTGCCGCCAACGTCAAGACCGATAATCATGGTATTATCCTTTCAAAGTAAAATTTATCGAAAACAGGCGCCAATGTCAATGTTTTACGAATATTATGTTTACGAATATTATCCAATTTTTTCGTAAAGGGACGAAGCTCGAAAAGAAAAAATGTTGCATTTTAGTATCACTGTTGCTACAGCGGACAAAACAATAAAAGAGACGAAATGGAGTAATAAAAAATGGCGAGCATCAAGGAAATAAAAGAAAAACTGAAAACAACAGATTCCACAAAAATCTTTTTTACCAATCTTAACGGAAGGCTTATGAGTCTACCTGTAAACCCGGACGACATTGAATTGATAATTGACAATGGAGTCGGTTTTGACGGAAGTTCCATTTCCGGCATGGCTGCGGTTGATAACAGTGATAGACTTCTTTTTCCGGATCCCGAAAGTTTTCGCATTGTAGAATTTAAAGATGAAAAAACAGGTTTTTTTATCGGCCATGTTTACAGTGATCTTAAAAACCGTGCCCTGGCTGATCCAAGAGCGGTTTTAGAAAATGTTCTGGCCAGAGCGGAATCGGAGTATGGATACAGGTTTATGGTGGGCCCGGAACACGAATACTTTTTACTGACCCAAGAAGAGTTTGGTGACAATGTCCATTCCGATAAAGCCGGTTACTTTCTGTCAACTCCCCATGATAAGGGAGAACCTGTAAGAAACAGGATAATTTCAATACTGAAAACATGCGGTATAGATTTTGAGAAAGCACACCATGAGGTCACCCCTTCACAGCACGAAATAAATCTAAAACCAACAAATCCCCTTAACGGCGCAGACCGCACCGTGCTTTTTAACTTCATAACAAAAAAGGTCGCAAATGAGTTCGGCTATCATGCTACATTCATGCCGAAACCTTTTGACGGTTTTAACAGAAGTGCTTTTCATATTCATCTTTCCATGCAGGATCTTGCCGGCAGCAACCTGTTTTATGATAAAGATGCTGATAACAACTTCAGTGAACTTGCCAGGCAGTTTATCGGCGGTATCCTTAAATATGCCAGGGAAACTTCCATCATTATGGCTTCAACCTTTAATTCTTATAAAGCGTATGTCTTAGAGAAGGAAGCGCCTGTTATAAGGGGCTGGGGATTCAGAAACAGAAGTTCTATGGTGAGAGTGCCGTATTCGCAAACACCTGCCGGCATGAGAATAGAACTAAGAAATCCTGATCCGGCGGGTAATATGTATCTTCAGATTGCAACCCTGATAGCAATGGGGATGGAGGGAATAAAAAACAAAATCGACTGCGGCCGGCCTGATGTTGGAAGTACATATAAAAAGAAATACAATATCCGTGTATGGGATAAACGGTTTTTGCCCAAGAGCATGTACGAAGCCTTGGTTGAAGCGGAAAAAAGCACATTTTTAAAACAGATTCTGGGTGAGAGGATTTATAATAATTACATGACCCTTAAAACAAAAGACTGGGAAGA
>RCNC010000919.1_pt1 | contig 19547 bp, 15 predicted proteins | sample 2041301 | NCBI WGS metagenome assembly RCNC01 (sample SAMN09708231, study PRJNA481090) | Marine sediment metagenome, whole genome shotgun sequencing project. | biome: marine sediment; feature: ocean; material: sediment; isolation source: Sewage treatment plant 13A marine sediment (STP13A) ...
AGCAACTCACCCAGGTCTGCCTTGGTCTGGGGTTCGGGCAGGAGCTTCGTGCCGATGAAGTAGGTCAGAAAGGCCCAGATGAACCAGCCTACGAGCGACACGACGAGCCCCGCCAGGAGCCCCCACAAGCCGCCTGTGCCCAGGCCGCCGATACCGCCGGCCAGGCTGGAAAGGAGCACGGCCGTCATGGCTTGGGTCATCGCGGTCTCATCCTTTTCCACCTCTTCGTAGAGCTGTACGTCGAGTTTTGCCGCCCGCATCATTCGATCGAACAGATTTCCCATTTTTCCTTCCTCCGTTTTTTGGTTTTCCGTCATCCGCCCGTATCGTACCATATCGGCGAGGTCAATGCTCGTTCCTGGATGACCTTCTGAAAGGTGTCGTCTGCGCAGGTTGCCGGAAGGGCCGGGTCACCGGCAGAATAGGTGCTGCAATCCACCTGTCTCCAGCTGCACGTCGGGTTTTCCACGACCCGTGCGTAGTAGAAAGCGACCCGATCCGGATCAAACTCAGGGTCCTGCCACACCGCGCAGAGCCGCTCCCAACCCCGGCCAAAGGCCTCGCATGATTCGAGGTCCACTCCGGCGCCGTTGTTCGGGTCGCCCGCAACCTCGAACACCTTCTCCTGCTCTTCCCCGTTCGAACCGACCCACCCCTTTATGATCTGAATTCGCTGCAACGGAGTCCCGGGCCGGGCCGCCGTCCCAGGGTCTTGTGTGGCCATGACGGCAAACATGGGCGTCGAATTAGAACCCGGCCTTACGGCGAGGTCACTCCCCATGGAGACGCCCCGTTCATACGCGACGGACACGAAATCCGGATCATCGCAGAGCGTTTGCGGGTAGTCCCAGCCCCCGAAGAAGCGCACACGGATTCGGGTGCCGCTCGTGCTGTAAACCTCGCGCCTGCGGAAGGCCTCGAACAGGGCGTCACGGCTGTTCTCCACGGCCCAAACGGCTGCAAGCCCTCCTGGATTGTATGTAGGCGTGTTGTGGGTCACCTGGGTCTTGATCATCCGCTTTTCGACCGTGTGATCCGCAACGCCTACATGGCCGGGAAAAGGAATCTCCTCCGTCATTCCCGGTGTGCCGTTGTGCGTGTCCGTAGAGCCGATGAGGCCCAAGGCGTAGGGGTTGACTCCGAGCCGGAGACGCTCGGATAGCCCCAGCTTGAGAATGTTGCGTATGAAATCGTACCGCGAAACGCATCCCCAACCCGCAATGCCCAGGAAGCCGGGCGTGTCGCCGCAATCGAAGAAATCCTTCGTTCGAATCTTCTCGAAATCGCACAGCGGGTCATCCGGAATGCCTGGGAAACCGTTGTGGCACTCCAGATCCCCCTTGTGCTGATGCGCCTCGACCAGGGGTTCCATGTTCACGCGGAACCGAGCAGCCTCGACCTGCTCTTCGTGGCTCAGATGCATATAGTCGGGAACGAACATGTTGCCGTTGCTCCAGTTCATGTTGTGCGGAATCGAGATAAAGTCGCATCCCTTCCCCGAATCGAGGCACGTCTCCTTGAGTTCCGACCAGAGCCCCTGTTCGGTCGGTTCCTCGAAGTAGGAAGGGGGCAATGAAGGCACCTGGGCGTTCCGGAAAATGACGTTGCGGTGGTTGTTGGCGATCCGGGGGGTTCCGGAGTATTCGTAGCCCACGAAGGAGGTAAAGGAACAATCAGAACTGCGATCATAGGCATCTTCTGCGGCCTGGCCGACAGATCTCCAGATCTGCCTGGCCGTTTCCCGACAGTCGACTCCCGGAGCCTGGCAGATATCCCGGAATCGAACCGGAGAGGGGTCTGTGAACTGGATGCCAAAAAGCGCGATGATCAGGTCGTTCCCCTCGCGGAATTTTTGACAAAGGTAGGAATCATACGCTTCTGAGCCGGGGGTTGCGCATAGATAAGTCTCAGCGAGGTATTCCTGATGGTCCGTCAGTGCGACAAAATCCAGGGGTCTGGCGAGTCTCACAAGGCGCGTGCCTCTTCCCTCCGTGTCGAGGGGCGGCAGGTAGAGTTCTTCGCCTTTGGCGAACCCGTAGGCCTGGGCCGGGGTCGTGCGGACCTCGTAGCCGTATGCATCGAAGGAAAGCCTGGTGTGGACGTGCAAGTCGCCGAAATATAAGTTCCTGTTTTGCTTCCTGTCTGCGCAGGGTTGTCTCGTCTCGGTGTAGTGTACGACAGGGCTCGTCGGGCCGTCCTTCGTCTTCTCCTCTTCGGCGCAGGTGAGGAGTGCCGCCGAAGTGACACAAAGGAGAAGGTATTGGATCCGTTTGCCCACAGTCTGCACCTCCCGTAACAGCATAGGGGAAGCGGTGATTGCGTGTCAACGACGAATGTGCTACTGGATTTACATGGTTTTTACATTTGTTTTACCTCGGACTGACAACCTTTCGAAACGTGTGTGCTACGGTCGAAATCAACGAAATCCATGACCCCTCAAACCCAGGGATCACCCGACAAGGCTGTTGCCCTGCGCCCCTCGACCTGTCAATCAGTGAATGTGAAGGCACTCAACGCTTGGCTTGAGAGGCTGCCGTTCGCCTGTACCCTCGTTCCGTCCGTTGGAAGCCCGGGAAGGGCCGCTTCGAGCAAGGGAGGACCGAAATGAATGCCGGTGAGATCGCTATACGAGTTGCGGATCTGGACGATGCGGCAGCCGACGAGGTAACCAAGGCCCTCGAGGCGGGCCTCGATCCGGTCGAGCTCTTGCGGGCTGGGGTCATCCGGGGGCTCGAACGGATCGGTGAGAAATTCGAGGCCGGGGAGTATTTCCTCCCGGAGTTGATGATGGGTGGCGAGCTTGCCGAGAAGTGCATAGCCCTGATCGATCCCTTTCTCCCGGAGGGTGCCGGCGCATCAGAGGGGGTGGTGGTGATCGGTGCGGTGCATGGGGATATCCACGATATAGGGTACGGTCTGGTCGCCAAACAGCTGCAACTCGCAGGGTTCGAGATTCACAAGATTGGTGTCAACGTCCCGGCCATGACCTTCATCGAGAAGGCACAGGAGGTGAACGCGGACATCATCGGCCTGTCCGCCTTCCTGACCACCACGATTCCGAACTGCACCGAAGTGGTCGAGTACATTCGCGACATGGGACTGAAGGATACGTTCAAGGTGATCATCGGCGGCGCGGAAACGAGCCAGGAGAAGGCGGATCAGATGGGTGCAGCCGGTTGGGCCCCGAACGCAGTCGAGGCCGTCAAGCTCTGCCGGCGTCTTATGGGACAGAAAGAATAAGATCCGACTCGCAAGGAGGATATACAATGATCCCGATCATGGAATTCCAGGGACGGTCGCTGAAAGGACCGGTCATGAAGAGCACACAGTTCGACCTGGCCTTTGCGAAGAAGGTGCGCGAACTCGTGGGCACGTATGAGATCAAATACAACCCCGATGAACTCATCGTGGACGACAACACCGCGGACGCTGTCTTCCAGGCGGGAATCGAATTGCTCGCGGAAGTGGGTCTTTATCACCTCGACACGCAGAGGGTCATCCAGTTCAGTGAGGAGGAGATTCGGGAAGTCGCCAAGGAATACCGGGAGAACCCGCCCAGGCAGGTGTTCGGCCAGGGAGAGGACGAGATCACGGTCGAGTACCGCGCATCCGATGACAAGCGTCCCCCAATTCTGGCAGGAGGGGCGCCCGGGTCGATCGTCCAGGACTGGTTCGCCCCGTACGTGCAGTCCTTCATGCAGGAGGAGACGAACAAGGCCATGGGAATCGCCGGCGGGATCACGGCGGTGGGGGATGTCGAGCCCAAGGCGGGCACCCTGAGCGAGGTGTATTGTGGGTTGTGGGAGTGCCGGACGCTCCTGGAGGTTCTCGAGCGGGTGGGCAGGCCGGGGTTGCACCTGGGCCTGTTGTGTACGGTAAGCACCGTGGGCGGGACCATGGCCTGTGTGGGCCCCGGCCTGCGAGGACCGCACAACACGCAGATTGGAATCCACATCGTTCCCGAACAGAAGCTCGACTGGACGCGCCTGTTGCTGGCGCAGTTCTGCGAGGAGAGGGGCATCACGCCCTGGACCAGTTGTATGTCCATGGTGGGAGCCCTCTGCCGGGATGGGGCCGAGGCTGCGATCGGCCTCGTTGCGAATCTCCTGGGACAGTTGAGCTACGGGCACGGGACGATGAGCAGTCTGTTCTCCACCCACCTGGACGGGCGGTGGGCGGACGCGGAGACGCAGTGGGCCTTCAGCGGAGCCGCTCGCGCATCGGAGCGCAACATCCGTGTGCCCATTGCCGGCGTGTGTGGCGGCATGGAGCAGGTGTGGAGGACCGAGGCGGCCATGTATCAGGCGGCTGCCATGGCCGTGTCGAACACGGCGAGTGGATTCTGTTATGCCTGGATCGCCGGTCATTCAGGGCTGGAGACGCGCCTGGTGGGGGAAATTCTGAAAGCGGTTTCCGGCATGGAGCGGGACAAGGCGAACGAACTCCTGAAGGCGATCCTGGAGGTGACCGGGCAGAAGGTCAAGGAAACGTCCGGTCCGAGGGAGTTCCCGGACGCCTACGACCTGAAGACGGTCGAGCCGAAACCGGCACTGGTGGCCGACTACGACCGGGTAAAAGAGAACCTCGCAAAGCTGGGTGTCCCTTTTCCCTAAGCTCTCCGTCATTCCCGCGGAGCATGCTCCCACGAAAGCGGGGAGCGGGAACCCCTTGAGTCCTGAAGCCGTCATTCCCGCGAAGGCGGGAATCTCTTGAGTATTGAAGCTGTCATTCCCGCGAACGCGGGAATCCAAGGGGGGCGAGGGGACAAGCTTCCCGGCAGTGACAGCCACTGCGGATTGCATGAGAGGAAAAAGAGGAATGACTCTCCCAACAGATCCGACTTGGTATTCAGATGTGCAGGCTCCCATCGTTGTGGATGACCCGGAGGCAGCCCAATGGGAGGAGGAAGTCGACGTTGCCATTGTAGGGTTTGGCGGTGCGGGTGCGTGCGCGGCGATCGAAGCGGCCGACAACGGTGTGAGGGTCATGGTGATCGACCGGTTCACGGGAGGAGGCGCGACGGTCGAAAGCGGGGGCGTGTTCTATGCGGGGGGCGGCACGTCTCACCAGCGAGAGGCAGGCGTGGAGGACACACCGGAGGAGATGTTCAAGTACCTCTCCATGGAGACGAAGGGGTGTGTCGATGAGAGCACATTGAAGGAATTCTGCGACACGAGCAATGAAACCCTCATGTGGCTGGAAGAGCAAAACGTTCCTTTCGAGGGAAGCCTGTGCCCTTACAAGACCTCCTATCCTACAAACCGACATCGCCTCTACTACTCGGGGAATGAAACCGTCGAGGGATACAGCCGAAACGCCCGTCCTGCACCCCGAGGTCACGTTGCAAAAGGCAAGAAGGGCATGAAGGCGGTTGCCGGGCCGGCCTTTTACGAGCCCTTGAAGGCTTCCGCCCTGCGAAAGGGGGCCACCCCCAGGCTGCAGGCCCGCGTCGATCGCCTGGCCGTGGACAGAGAGGGAACGGTCGTAGGGCTGGAGTGCCGGGAAATCCCCGGGGGGACGATCTGGGCGCTGTTGCACAGGGTCCTCGCCGCCGCCGACACAAAGTACTACCGGTTCTTCCCGGCCCTCGGACGTCGATTGCGGTCGATGGTGGAAAGGATCGAGAAGAGGAGAGGGAAACGCAAGATGATTCGAGCTTTGCGTGGCGTGATCCTCTCTGCGGGTGGGTACATCCTCAATAGAAGTATGGCGAAGCATTACGCCCCGAAGTACAGGGGTGGGCTGCCGCTCGGGACGGCCGGTGACGACGGCAGCGGTATTCGACTCGGAGAGAGCGTGGGCGGGGTCCCGGACAAGATGGAACGCGTGTCCGCCTGGCGCTTCATCAACCCGCCTATGGCCTGGGCGATGGGGATCATCGTTAACGGCAGGGGCGAGCGTTACTGCGACGAAACGGTCTACGGCTCCTTTCTCGGGGAGCGGATGTGCGAGGACCAAGGGGGCAGGGCGATTCTCATCATCAACCGCGGCCTTTACAGGCAGGCCTTGAAGGAGATCATGCCCGGGAAGGTCATGCCCTTTCAGCTGATGGCGGCGGCGAGCAACATGTTTTTCAACTCGAAGAAGGGGAAGACCGTAGAGGCCCTCGCCGGGACCTGCGGCATGGGCCCGGAAATCCTTAGGGCCACGATCGACGCCTATAATGAGGCCGCCGCTGGGAGGACAGGGGACCCCTTCGGGAAGCCGAAGAAATACATGAGCAGCCTGGAAGAAGGCCCCTACTACGCCATGGACGTATCGGCGGACAGCAAGTTGTTTCCCTGTCCGATGATCACCTTTGGCGGCCTGGTGGTGGACGAGAAGACCGGCCTGGTGAAGCGGGCTGACGGGTCGACGATCCGAGGTCTGTACGCTGCAGGTCGAACGGCGGTCGGCGTCGCCTCCAATTCTTATGTGAGTGGACTGTCGATCGCTGACTGTGTATTCTCCGGCCGCCGAGCAGGCCGCCACGCGGCATCCGGTTCGGGATGAGTGCAAGTTCTTTATTCCCTCTCCCTCGAGAGGGTGTCCGAGGATAAGGCGGGAAGAGTGCAAGGTCTTTATTCCCTCTCCCTTGAGGGAGAGGGTTAGGGTGAGGGTGGCACAGAAGCTCCCTCATCGTGAACCCTAGTGCATTTCGAGGAGGTTCTCGCAAATGAGCGATAACAAGCCGTCAACGACTTGGGACTACACGGTGGATATTCTGGTCGTGGGATCGGGCGGGGGAGCCATGGCCACCGCCGTGTGCGCACACGATCGGGGTGCAAAGACCCTGCTGATCGAGAAGGACGAGTACTACGGGGGCTCGACAGCGATGAGCGGCGGCGCCCTGTGGATCCCAAACAACCACCTGATGGAAGATGCGGGCGTGAAGGATTCACCCGAGGAGTCGCTCACGTACCTCAAGCACACGACCCAGGGGGATGTGCCTGAAGACAGGTTGCAGGCATACGTGCAGTATGCACCCGAGATGATCAAGGTTCTCTGCGAAACCTCCAGACTCGAGCTGCAGGCCCTGCCCGAGTATTCGGACTACTACCCTGAAGCCCCAGGCGGGAAACCCGGTGCCCGTACCATCGAGCCGATCAACTTCAACGCCCGGCGGCTTGGTGAGGAGTTCTATCGGATGCGGGAACCGTCCCTGCAGACGCTGATCATGAAGCGAATGGCCATGACCGCAAAGCAGGGACACATCCTGCTCTGCCGGTCTCCGGGGTGGGGGAAGCTCACGTTCAATCTCATGGCCGGATACTGGTTGGATCTCGGGGGACGGATCAAGTCGAAGCGTGACAGGAACCTGGCCCTGGGAAACGCGCTGGTCGGGATGCTTCGTCTCTCGTTGATGGAACGCGATGTCCCGATCTGGCTCAAGACGCGTGCGCAGGAGATCATCATCGAGGAAGGACGTGTGGTGGGCGTGGTGGCGGAGAGGGGGGAGGAAACGGTTCGCATTCGAGCCGAAAAGGGCGTGATCCTGGGCGCAGGGGGGTTCGAGAGCGACGACGAGATGAGAAAGAAGTATCTGCCCAACCCGACAGAGGCCGCGTGGACCTGTGGCAGCCCGTGCAACACGGGGGATGCGATCCGTATGGGCATGGAGGTGGGGGCCGCTCTCGAGTGGATGGACGACGCCTGGTGGGGGCCCACCACGGTCGTGCCCGGCGAGGACCAGGCGCGGATGCTCGTGGTGGAGAAGAGCCTGCCGGGGTGTGTGTTCGTCAACCAGCGCGGAGAGCGGTTCGTGGACGAGGCCGCCCCGTACATCGACATCGTGAATGCCATGTACGAGAACCACAAGCCCGACGCGTCCTGTGTCCCCGCCTACATGGTGTTCGACGCAACCTACCGGAAGAAGTACCCCTGTGGCCCGTTCCTGCAGAGCGCTCAGCAGCCGGATTGGAGGTTGCCCAAAGAGTTGAAGCAAGGATACCTGAAGAAGCATGACACGCTGGCCGGTCTCGCGGAACAGATGGGGATCGATGCAGCAGGCCTCGAGGCTACCATCGAGAAGATGAACGCGTACGCCATCACCGGAAAGGACCTGGATTTCCAGAAGGGGGACAGCCTTTACGACCGCTATTACGGGGACGCGAATGTCAAGCCCAACCCGTGCCTGGCACCGGTCGACACGCCGCCCTTCTACGGGCTCGAAATCCAGGCAGGGGACCTGGGCACCAAGGGTGGGCTGAAGACCGATGCCCGTGCGAGGGTGCTGAACGAAGCCGGGGAAGTGATTCCCGGCCTGTACGCCATCGGGAACTGTTCGGGTTCGGTCACCGGCAGAACCTACCCGGGAGCCGGGTCCACCATCGGACCGGCCATGACCTTCGGCTACATTGCCGTCCTGGACGCCATACCCGCCTGACCGACTGCAGCTGGACGACAATGGGGATATCTTCTGAGACTCTCGTTGTCGTCCAGCCGCATTCCCCTCACATTCGACTCTTCTGCCCCAGAAAGAAATGAAATGCCACGTATGGAATGAGATGTTCCCGGCACGGCTTTAAACCCATATTGATCTATGATAGTAACGTGGAAACACATTTCGAAAAGGAACCTATATGGAACCCAACAAAGCAATTCGAATCTTTGACGGCGCTACTGCGATTGTAACCGGTGCCGCATCGGGAATTGGCCGAGGGCTTGTTGAAGAATTGGCAAAGCGAGGTTGTGAAGTCGTGCTGGCTGATCGACAGATAGAAGCGGCAGAAGAGATCGTATCAGCAATCAACGCAGTAGGCGGTAAAGCAACAGCGGTAGAATTGGATGTAGTCAATTTCTCCGAAATGGAGCGGCTTGTTGAGGAGACGGCAAAGCGTACGGGACGACTGGACTATATGTTCAACAACGCTGGAATTGCCATCACCGGAAACGTCAGTGATTACAATATCGAAGATTGGAATCAGATTGTAGAAGTCAATCTAAGTGGTGTGATAAATGGTGTGCAGGCAGCCTATCAGGTTATGATGAGCCAGGGCTTTGGACATATTGTAAATACCGCCTCTTTTGCAGGTCTCGTGCCCACTCCGGGGAATGTTGCCTATGCATCAACCAAGCACGCAATCGTTGGGCTTTCCATTTCACTTAGAGCCGAAGCCGCAATGTTGGGACTTCGTGTCAGTGTCCTGTGTCCCAGCTTTGTCCGTACAGCCATTCTGGAAGATGGAGGGAAGTTTGGCAGATCATTGATAGATTTGTCGCCTGATCAGAAGCGAAGATTGCTGGAATACTATGAGAAATTCAAGCCCATGCATCCAAAAGGCTATGCAGCAAAAGCCTTGGATTTGATTGCCAAGAACAAAGCGATCATTGTCTTACCCTCACGCTGGAAAATCATCTGGTTATTCTGCCGACTGTTTCCATCTCGAAGCATATCCTTTGTTCAGAAGCCATTTCAAGAAATGCAGAGGAAGATGAATTTCACATAAGATGCCCTTTACTTGCCTCGCTCTCGTTTGTGGTTGCGAACAGTATGGGCCTCAGCACCAAAGAGATCGCCGACGTTCGGCACGTATCCCACGCCACGGTGAGTCGTCAGAGAGAGAGTATCCGGCAGAAGCTCGCAATCACTGGGAGAAACGTCAACCTGGTGACCTTCCTTCAGACCTTTAACTTTGTGGCTCCTCAGATGGGTCAGACGGCACGTTTTGGACAGGACGGCCTGATGGGCGACTCTGCTTCCCTGCCTGAATCGGTTGAAGAACCAGGATGGAAGACTGATTCTTGAACCCTATTGCCGGAAGATCATGTTCTCGGATGCAACCGCACAGAGAAATTGATGGCCTGACCCTGGAGGATGTTGTTGGAACGTAGATGAAGTCACGGTCGGCTCAGATAAGAGCAAGTTATCGTAAAAGCGTGGGAGCAGGCCCCGAGGGTACGATATCGGAAGGAAACATTGAGAGGGGGAGCAGATGGTCTGGGCAACGATCGGGGTGTTATCTTAATCACAGACTGTGAACGTGCTCGCCAGCAATTATGACCAACTAGTGTAAATCGAGAAAAGCGGTCGGGAGGTGAAAATTACTCAAGGGAAATTTGAACAGAACTGCAAGAAGAATTGCCTGTTCGTCTTGGTGTTATCTTGACTTTTCGCCATCCGGGTACGCCGTCCACATGTTGTGTGTCGGGAGTTTTGACGGTTCTAAGGCGTCAGCGCTCATTGGGCGAGTTCTGCCAGCTCCTCCCTCACCTTATCCGGCCCAATCAGCGCCCCGAGCCTGCCTGAAAAGTGACACTCTCCATGAGAGGTGCAATTTCTGGGTCTATGGAGCAGCCACCGCATATTCGTATCTATCGCTACCCCAAATGTGGCTTTTAGAACCGCCTATTACGACCTCTTCTTCTCCGTCGTTTTGCAGGGAGGCCAAGAAGTGCTCGCAGTCTTTCAAAAGAAGACCGGGATCAAGGTGGACACCCACGACTATTCTGCAGCAATGGCTGTTCTGCACCTGGATCGTGCTTCCGTCGATATCGCCAGCACCTCCCGTAGAACCAACCCCGATCTCTGGGAACCCAGCTATGTCGTGAGCCCCTTCTGCAAAGCCCCGCTGGCCATCATCACCCATGCCCAGTGCCCGGTCGACGGTCTCACATCGGCCCAGTTGCACGATATCTTTGTCAAGGACATCTCCAACTGGAAGGAAGTCGGCGGTCCTGATCAGCCCATCCTGCGGATCGTGCCCGACAAGAAAACGGCCGCCAACAAGAACTTCAGACGGCAGGTGATGAAACACGAGGACGCTGCCTCCGATATCATCACATACAAATCGGTCGACACAATTGCGATCACTGAAAAGCTCCAAGGGGCCATCTCGTTTATCGCCCGAGATGCGGTCTTGGACCGGACAGGAATCAAGGTCCTCAAAATCGACGGACTTTCGCCGGACGACCCGGATTACCCATACTTTCAGGTCTTCTATCTGGTCACCAAGGGAATGCCGAATGGACCGGCAAGAGCGCTGGCGGATTTCGTCTTTTCCCCGGATGCAAGGGCCTTCATGGAGAAGAAAGGCATGATCCCGATGGATAGGGCACCATGAGATTCAGAATGGATAGGGCAACGGAGAACACGAGACAGCACATTGCAACCAAGATGCTTTGGGGGTTATTGTCATGAAACGTAGGTCGCTTAATTTCTTCGTCGATGTTCTCGCATTCGCAGCTTTCGTTCTTCTTTCCGCAACATAGCCAGGGTTACCCCGCATTGAGGCAGATCGTGAGGAGTTGATCCGGCTTTCCAGCAACCTCGTGAGCAACGCCGTCAAATACAGCAAGCCGAACGGCCGTGTCGAGATAGGAGCGGAACAGGAAGGCCCCTTTGTGAAGCCAACCACCTGGCTCCCCGCCAGCTTCGGGGGAATCGACAGAACCAGATGAACATGATCTCCGGAGATGGGTTTTGAGCCTGAGTAAGGATATAATAATCCTTAAAGGAAAGAGGAGTTACAATGCAAGCGAAACGAGTTTCAGACAGTAGCGTGACTATGGTTCAGCAAATGACCCAACAAGACGCCAATCTCGCCGGCAATGTTCAAGGCGGCGTTATCTTGAAACTTATTGATATTACAGCCGGTATCGTTGCCGCCCGGCACGCTTCCGGCAATGTAGTTACTGCTTCCATTGACCGGGTCGATTTCTATACTCCGGTTTATGTCGGCGATCTACTCAAGTTAAAAGCAGGTATTAATATGGTCGGCAACACCTCTATGGAGGTCGGGGTCCATGTTGAGGCTGAGAATTTCATGACAGGCGCAGTGCGCCATACTGCTTCAGCTTACATTACGATGGTTGCGCTTGATGGCCAAGGCAAACCTTGCCCTATACCCTCCCTGCTCGTGGAGACTGATGAGGAGCAGCGCCGTAACAAGGAGGCCCATAAACGACGTGTGATGAGAATTGCGGAACGGAAAAGTGAAGAGAGCAGTGGCTAACTCACAGATTTCAGGACAAAGGTTACCGAGAAGTGTCAGAACATAGTTTGCCCTGTCCTTGATATGGAAGAATCAAGCTAGATGCACCCCTGCATTCCCCCACCGCTTCCCGTCAGCGGAGCGGTTTAGTCCATCTAGCTGTTATGATGACTTTATCCGATGGTAGGTGACGGCGTTGAGCGCCGGCAAATATCTTGAAAAGCCTTTCCATCCGGAGGATCTCCTGATAGAACTAGTAGATGCCACCAGCTGGAAAGGAGGGTCGTGACGGTGCACATGCGAAGCTGCCTTGGATCCTCTCGATGGATACCGTTCTTTCTGATACTCTGTGCCCCTTCTGCTGTCGGTGCGTCCGATCTCAGCTTCTCCGAATGCCTGACGATCATGAGCGCAAACAACGAGGCGATCCTTGCGGCCCGTGAGGAGGAACACCAGTACGAGGCGGAACGGGCCGCCGCCTGGGGGCTATTCCTACCCCGGGTCGCAATCGACGGTACATACACCCGCCTGGATAAACCGATAGAGGTCGACCTGGAGGAATTCCGAGAGGTTCTGCTCGATCTGAAGCTTTTCGACGTGATTCCGATCTTTTCCTCCGGCGCGCTGCCATCTTTCAATATATTGTTGCAGGATGACGAGTTCGTGGTTGCCATGCTGAATGCAACCTGGCCGGTATTTACCGGCGGACGGATTCTTGCAGCGAATCGGGCGGCCCGGGCGCGGCTCGAGGAGTCACGGGAGCAGAAGCGAACAACCACCTATCACCTGATCAGTGAACTGGCCCGAAGATACTTCGGGCTGCGCATGGCAGAAAGAGTCCGTGACGTACGACGTCAGGTCCTGGAGGGGATGAACCGGCACCTGTACCAGGCCCGACGGCTCGAGGAGGAAGGGATGATCGCCAGGGGAGAGCGACTGCATGCGAACGTGGCCCAGGCAGAGGCGGACCGTGAGCTGAAAGGTGCAGGGCGTGACGTAAGAATTGCCGAGATCGCATTGGCCAACATCCTTGCCGTGGACGGGCCTGTCACACCCACCTCTCCCTTGTTTCTCGCCCGGATAGACGAACCTCTTCCGGAATTCATCCGCTCGGCCATAGACCGGCACCCGGGCTTGAAACAAGTTGCCGCCAAGAAGGATCAGGCTCATCAGGGATACAGGGCGGAAGTGGGCCGGTGGTTTCCGGAAGTCTTCTTGTTCGGAACGCAACAGCTCTACGAGCACGATCTGACCTATCTCGCCCCGGAGTGGATGGCCGGCGTCGGCGCCCGTCTGAGCCTTTTCGAAGGGGGGAGCCGGTGGCACAAGATGCGTGCGGCAAGAAGCGTGGAGGAGAGGGTGAGGTATCTGGAGAGAAAGGCACGAAGGGACGTGGCCACGCTCGTGGAGAAGCGCTACAACGAACTGATGAAGGCCCTGGAGCAGTTTGAGGCCCTTGAAGCTTCCCTGGCCCTGGCGGAAGAGAACCTGCGCGTTCAGCGCCGTGCATTTGAAGAAGGATTCGGCACATCTTTGAAAGTGGTCGACGCCCAGCTGTCGCTCTCCGGTGTGCAGGTAGAGCGTCTCGTAGCCGCCTATGATTTCGATGTGGCTCTGGCCGAGTTCCTGGAAGCGGGCGGTCAGAGCGAGCGATACGAGGAATTCCGGCGCCGAGCCGACGTGGAGGTGGGAGAATGAGCAAGAATCACCGAACCCTGGCGGTCATCGTTGGATGTCTGGCTTTGCTGTTAATGTTCAGTGTTGCAACCTGGTTTCTGGTGCACCCGAGCCCCGAGTTCCTTCAGGGTGAGGTGGAGGCAACCCAGATCGACGTGGCTGCAAAGATCCCGGGAAGAGTGGGAACGGTGAACGTGCGCGAGGGGCAACGGGTTCGCAAGGGGCAGTTGCTCGTGACCCTCGACAGCCCGGAGATCAAAGCGAAACTTGCGCAGGCGACCGCCGCGGAACACGCTGCCAGTGCGCAGCGTGACAAGGCCGACCAGGGTGCCCGGGAGGAGGAGATTCGGGGCGCGCGCGAGTTGTGGCAGCGTGCGGAACGTGGGGCCGACCTGGCAGAGAAGACCTTTGGGCGCGTGGATCGGCTCTCCGCCGACGGGGTTTTGCCGGCCCAGAAGCTCGACGAGGCAGAGGCCAACTGGAAGGCTTCCCGGGACGCGGCCAACGCTGCAAAGGCGCGGTACGACATGGCCCTTGCAGGCGCAAGGGCCGAGGACCGGGAGACTGCCGGTGCGCTGGTGGACCAGGCCGCCGGAGCCGTTGCCGAGGTGGAGGCGTTTCTGGAGGAGACACGGCTCGTGGCGCCCATCGCTGGAGAGGTGGTGGAGTGCATCGTCGACCCGGGGGAGTTGGTGAGCGCCGGGTACCCGATCCTTACCCTGGTGGATCTTGACGACATCTGGGTGACCTTCAACCTGCGGGAGGACCGCCTCGCCAGCCTGCGCATGGGGGGCAGGCTGATCGCACGATTGCCCGCCCTGGGCAATCGCGAAGTCGAATTGAAAATCAGCTACATCTCCCCCCTTGGGGAGTTCGCGACCTGGCGTGCGACCCAGGCCTCGGGTGACTTCGATCTGAAAACCTTCGAAATACGCGCACGTCCCGTACAGCAGACCCCGGGGCTCAGACCCGGGATGAGTGCGATCGTGACCTGGGACACACCGGGGTAGGCGGCGTCCCTCGCCTGTGAGGGAGATCCATGATGCACAACCGTAAGGGCATCTTCAGGGTGGCCCGGCGCGAATGCGGCCGGTTCGCTTCCAACCCGATTTATCCCCTGTTGATGGTGGTGTTTCCCTTGCTCTCCTTTGGGATTCTGTGGGCCACCTTCCAGCAGCAGGTCTTGCGCCATCTGCCTGTGGCCGTCTGTGATCTGGATCGATCCATGCTGTCCCGTTCGGTTACCCGGATGATCGACGCAACCCCCACGATGGATGTTGCCTTTCGAGTTGAAGACCCTGCAGCAGGGGAGAAGTTGCTGAAGGAAGGAAAGGCTTACGCCTTTGTTCTGATGCCCCACGGGATGGAAAGAGACGCGAAAAGAGGCGGGGGTGCGGAGGTGGTCGGGTACTACAACGCCCAGTGGTTGCTGCCGGGAAGCCTGATCAACCGGGACCTGCGAAAGGTGATCGGGACGGTATCTGCAGCCCTGGAACTGCGGGCGCGCCAGCTTCGGGGCGAAATGTACGCAGCGGCAAGGGCTCACCTAGAGCCGATTTGGGTGGACAGCCATGTCCTGTTCAACCCTCAGCTCAACTACCTCTATTTTCTGTTGACCACGCTCTTGCCGACCATGCTTCAGCTTTTCATCCTGCTGGTTGCTGTCCATTCCATGGGCGTGGAACTCAAGGAGGGCAGTGCGGGCGAGTGGCTGGAAGTGGCCGGCCACAGTGTCTGGCGGGCGCTCGTGGGAAAGCTCGTCCCCTACACGGTCCATTTTCTTGTTCTGGGTCTGTTCATGAATTCCCTGTTGTTTCGCTACCTGGGGGTTCCCGAACGGGGGAGCATACTGCTCATCGGGATCGGCACGGTCTTGTTCATCCTAGCTTACCAGGCAATGGGCATCGCTCTCGTTGCCTTCAGTGCTAACCTGCGGCTCGCCACGAGCCTCGTCGCTTTTTATTCGGGTGCCGCCTTTGCTTTTACGGGTGTGACCTTCCCCACGATGGCCATGCCGGCCACGGCCAAGGTGTGGGGGGAATTGCTGCCTCTGACCCATTATCTTCGGCTGCTCATCCAGCAGGCGATCCGGGGGGCGCCTTACGAGGCTTCCGTGCCGGCTCTTCTGGCATTGCTCGCCTTCATTGTACTGGCCCCGCTCGTGTCTCTACGCCGAATGGGACGTCTGCTCGAGGAACCCGGATACTGGGGGCGGACATGAAGAGGGTCTTCGTGGTCTGGTGGAGGGAGTATAGGTCGATTCTTGCCGACCCGGGCGCTCTTCTCATCTTGTTTGGGGCGGTCGTATTCTACTCGATCGTCTACCCCATTCCTTACGGGCCCGAAGTCCTGAAGGAAGTCCCCGTGGGCGTGGTCGATCTCGATCGTTCCGCCTTGAGTCGGAAGCTGATCCGCATGGTAGATGCGAACGAATATGTTCGGGTGGCCTTCAGGGAGACCCAGTTGGCTCAAGCGGAGACCGAAGTGCTGGCCGGTAAGGCAGGAGGCATTCTGGTGGTCCCCGAGGGATTTGAACGCAAGATCCTCCGGGGCGAACAGGCCGACGTAGGGGTCTTTGCCGATGCCGGCTACCTGCTCGTGTACAGGCAGGTGTACACCGGGTTGCTCCACGCGACGAGAACCCTCTCGGCCGGCATCGAGATCCGGCGTCTTCGCGCCGGCGGCATGGCCGAGGGGCAGGCCCTGGCTTCGCGGGACCCTCTGGCCCTGATTGCGCGGCCTCTGTTTAATCCTGCCACGGGGTATGCCACATACGTGGTGCCGGCGGTGCTGCTGCTCATCCTTCAACAGACCCTCCTGATCGGGATCGGGCTGTTGGGGGGCACGGAGCAGGAGACGGCAGGGATTCGTCCCGTATCGGATCCAGGGCGGGACAGGCCGGCGGTGTTACAGGTCGTCCTCGGAAAGACAGCCGCCTACCTCGCCCTGTATTTGGTATACTCCTGCTACTATTTCGGAATCCTGTACCGGGTCTACCGCTTTCCGCAGCGGGCCGAGGCCGGGATCGTGCTTCTTTTTCTTCTTCCCTTCCTGATCTCCGTGATCCTGCTCGGCCTCGCATTGTCAGCGCTCTTTCATCACCGGGAAAGTGCCATGCAGGCCCTCTTGTTCACCTCCATACCCGCTATCTTCCTCTCCGGTTTTGCCTGGCCTCCGGAAGCGATCCCCGACTGGCTCCGCATTTTGTCCTACCTTTTGCCGAGTACGGCCGGCATTTCCGGGTTTCTGCGCGTCAACCAGATGGGTGCGTCCCTCGCCGAAGTCCGTTTCGAGTGGCTCATTTTGTGGGGGCTCTGTGTTCTCTATTTCGGATTGGCCTGGTTCTCTCTGGGGCGGCGGGATCAGACAAGAGGAACCTAGCACGCCTATTCATGGAACGGCCACTTCGCAGCAGTTGACAGACCCTCGCGGAAAGCTTCACACTGACCCAGAAAAGTCAGAAATGTTTCTTTCTCCGAGAGGGCTGTTTGGGATTAAGAAGGGAGATGCCTTATGACAAACAGGATCGGATACAGTTTCGCAGATATTGTCGACATCGAACAACTTCAGGATCTGACGGACCTTCTCTACACTGCCACAGGGATCCCTTGTGGTATTGTTGACCTTCAGGGAGAAATGAAGTGCGAGGAGGAGGTCAACTCTTGAACATACAAGCGTAAAAATCTTCGTTTCCAATAAACAAACGGCCTTGGCGCATCATCCTTTCCAACGTTAGGAGGGTTCTCAAGTGAACAATCCGGACCTCGTCAAGAAAGAAGTGGAATCCCTCATCGCGGTTTTGGAGGATGAGACGAGCCATGCCCGCATCGAGGCGATCAAGGCACTTGGAAACATCGGGGATGACAGGGCGATCAAACCCCTCGTCCGGATTCTACGGGAAGAAGACAGCGAACTACGCTTATGGGCTGCGGTTTCTCTAGGCAACATCGGAGACTCAAGTGCATTGGATCCGCTTATCCAGGCCGTTGAGGATGAGGACCCTCGCGTTTCGTGGGGTGCAGCAGTTTCTCTGGGAAGCATCTGTGATCCGAGAGCAATTGAGAAGCTACTCAAGGCTCTGGAGGATCAGGACAGTCTGGTTCGATGGGGCGCGGCAGAAGCCCTAGGAAACATCGGTGACACACGTGCGGTAGATGCCCTTATCCAGGCACTCAAGGATCGAGACAGCCTCGTTCGATGGGGCGCGGCAGAAGCCTTAGGATACATTCGTGACCCCCGTGCAGTAGACCCTCTCATCCAGGCCCTCGACGATCGAAGTGATGATGTCCGAGGTGCGGCAGCCGTAGCTCTGGGCAAGCTGGCGGATCCGAGGGCGCTGCAACCACTCGCTGACCACATAAAGGAGAAATATGAATTCATCAGGCCCGTCCGAAGAAGAGAAGTTTCCGCTTTGGGAGAGCTAGGCGAGGAAAAGGCTGTTGCTATTCTTGTCGAGACCCTTGAGACTGAAGACGATGACATCCGAAGTAGTGCTGCCATAGCTCTGGGGAAGTTAGGTAGTCAGAGCGCAATACAACCTCTCCTTCAAGCCTTTAGGGACCCAAACAAACGCGTGCGAAGTGCTGTAGCAAGAGCACTCGGAGAGATTGCGGATCCGCAGGCCCTGGATCCTCTTGTTCAAGCCCTGCAGGATGAAAGCTCCCGAGTTCGTGGTAATGCTGCGAGAGCACTCGGAAAACTGGGTGATCTCGCGGCATTGGAGGGTCTCATACGCACGCTAAAGGATACGGACGAGGATGTGAGGAGGGAAGCCAAGGAGGCAGTCGTCAAGATACGAAAGACGGGGTCTGTTTGAAATACGAAGGCCGTTCATGTCACAGTTAAGTCATCGTACTCTTTGAGCTTTCGCTGGAGCGTCCGCAGCCTTATTCCCAGTATCTTTGCGGCTTGCGTACGGTTACCGCCGACCGAGTCGAGGATGCGGGAGATATGCCCTTTTTCGACCTCTTCTAGAGGAAGAAGATTCTCTTCGAGGCCAGGGGCTGACCCCACCTCCGATGCAAGACTCGCAACAGAGGACAAACGCAGGTTTTTTTGTGTTTCCCCGAGCACTGCCGAGGCAATCACATTCTCCAGTTCTCGTACGTTTCCAGGGTGAATCTTGACAGGATCGAAGGAGCTTCTCCCCTGGACTCCTGCAAGCACATCACTTCTTTTCAGATAACTGAACTGGTCTTCTTTTGGATCCTACCTCCTAGGGTTCATGTTTGTCTCTGTTACATTCGGGGGCCAAATTTGAACCACGACCAACAATAGCTCTTATACATTGATCTCAGAGTTCCTGCATCGGCACGATCAATGTACCGACTCATACCTGCAATGAGACGAATTCTCATTTTTCGTCTGATTACGTGAATACAAAGGTACTGGACCGGACGCTTACCTCCCAACGCTATCTATCCCACAGCCAACCGGCACAAAAGGATGGATGGACAGGTATGCCAGAATCAGGCCGAAAATAGGAAACGGGTGTTCCTGGGGAGGGACATGGAGTGCCCTTCCTGCGTCATTCATCATTCGGAGTAGAATCTGCCCCGTTGGCCTCCCGTTCCTGCCCTCTTCAACGCACAATGTCCGGAAACGAAGTGGGTAGCCGCATAAGCATTCTCTGTGCCTTTTGAACGAGGAGTATGTTATGGTTTCCCGCATCTCATAAACCATGGCAGGGGAATAATTCGAGCTTAGCAAACGGGAGGAACCATCATGGAAGATCTCAAGGAGCTGTTCGAAGTCGGTATGAAGTTTCACGGGCACAAGTGCCCGGCCATGCCTATGGGGCTCAGGGCCGGGCTGGCAGCAATGAAGGCCCTCAACGTGGAACGCGCACAGGACAAGGAGCTTTTCGTGGTCGCGGAAACCGGAAAAGGGCATGCTGCGGGATGTTTTCTCGACGGAATCATGACCGCAACGGGCTGTACGTACGGAAAATCGAATATA
>RCNC010001060.1_pt1 | contig 19538 bp, 17 predicted proteins | sample 2041301 | NCBI WGS metagenome assembly RCNC01 (sample SAMN09708231, study PRJNA481090) | Marine sediment metagenome, whole genome shotgun sequencing project. | biome: marine sediment; feature: ocean; material: sediment; isolation source: Sewage treatment plant 13A marine sediment (STP13A) ...
GCCTGGAAGAAAATATCCCCGGAACCATAAGGTCTCGGTAAGAAAATTCTTCCCAGCGTATAAACCTATCGGCTAAGGTAACGGCATTGAGTTTAGACTGTTAGACTATTAGCTGTTGACCGCCTATCAGCCTAACAGTCTATACACCTAAATGGCTATAGCCTAATCGCCCCACTAAGGGGCGCCTCCCAGTCAAGCTGCTGATCAACAGCAATCCGGATATCGAATTTCTTTGAGATGTCTTGGGGCATGGCAACAGCTTTACGCAAATTCAAATCTGCATGGGTTCCCAGCACTTCGAGAATGGCGGACAGCTTGCCCGTGGTTTCATTGATCATAAAATTCATAAAATGAAAGCGCTTCTCGGTGCGCCCCAGCAGGCGGATACGCATGGCCACTGTTTCGCCCGCTTTAACTTCAGCAAAATATTGTATGAAATGCTTCAAGGCAAAGACACCCATCTGTTTCTGCGCATAGTAATTCTCATCCAACCCATGGGAAATGAAAAAATTCCAGACCGAGGTATCAAAAAGGGCCATATACCAGCGGACATTCATGTGTCCCATGGCATCCAGATAGGTTTCCGGGATAGTTTCGCGATGATACCTGGACAACACCGCCAGTTTATCCACAGGCACCAGGCATTCCCTGTTCTTATTCCAGATACCGCATTTGTTTTGTGCTTCCATCTTTGCCCCTCTCCCGCCTCATTTTTCCGGCTCCTTAAACCCAACCCGGTCAAACAGGAAAAGCTTAGGTTTTTTTATCACTAAATACACAAATTTTTAAGTAAAGGAACGAACATGATAACGTATACGGCCGACAGATGATCTCTTTCTCAATATAGGTTCTGATAGCTGGCCATCGGCTAATAGCCAAGAGCTACCAGCCCACATCGTTAGATGTTCCTGCCGGCGGCAAATCCATTGTGCATTGCATCGAAGGCCAGGGCAACACCCTGGGCATCCCCCACAACTTGATACGGAATACTCTTTTTCTCCATGGCTTCCTGCAAAGGATTATAGGATTCAGATCCCACGGCCAGCACCACGGTATCTGCCGGCAGGGTTTCTGTCTGTCCGTCCATTTCAACGATGACACCCTCAAGTGTGATCTCCAGCGCCTTGGTGGAAACATTCGTCTTCACCCCGATACGAGACATATCCTGGAGCATACCCCAGCGGGTGGTCAGACCGATATCCTTACCAATTTTTTTGATCATCTCAAGGAGCACCACATCCTTGGTCCCCTGGGTGGCCAGATCATATAAATCTTCGGGAGTTTCCGCTTTGTTCACCAGGAGAAATTTGACGGCTTCGCCGGAAAGCGTGCCCTTTTCACCCAAAAACAGCGCTGTCTCCACCCCCACGGCCCCGCCCCCGATCACCACCACCTTCCGACCCGTAGAAACCCTGTTCAGTAACACATCCCAGGATTGAACCACGTGCGGCAACTCCACCCCTGGTATCGGTGGTGTAATAGGTTTTGCACCGGTTGCCAGGATAACCGTACCCGGCTTTTCATCATCCAGGATCTTTTCGTCTACGGCCGTGTTAAGAATCACCCGGATCTTCTGGACAGCCACCTGGGTCGCCAGATCTTTGGCCAGTTCCTCGAATTCAGCCCTCCCTGGAGGCGCAGATGCCAGGTAGAGCTGCCCGCCGAGACGATTTTCTTTTTCGTAGATCACCACTTCGTGCCCGCACTCCACAGCCGCAAGGGCTGCGCTCATACCGGCAGGTCCACCCCCCACCACCATCACCCTTGAAGGTGAATCAGAAGCCTGCAAACGGCATTCCTTTTCGTGCCCTGCCTTGGGATTACAAAGACACTCCACCTGTTTCAATTTGAACAGATGGTCGAAACACCCCTGGGCACAGGCAATGCAATGAACGATTTCCTTTTCCCGACCGGTGGCAGCCTTCTCCGGAAGATAGGGATCCGCGATCAAGGGCCGCCCCATGGCAACCATGTCACATGCGCCGTCCGCGATCATTTCCCTGGCCGTGGCCGGATCGTTGATACGGTGACTGGCGATGACAGGCACATTCACAAGATTTTTGATCCCTTGTGCCAGATATCCAAACACACCTCTGGGAACCGAAGTAGTGATCTGCGGCACCCGCGCTTCATGCCAGCCCACATTGATACACAATGCGTCCACACCAACATCCGCCAGTGCCTGGGCATACACGGCCAGTTCTTTGCGTCCCTGGCCCCCGGGCATAAAATCATTGCCGTTCATACGCACAATCAGGGGATAATCACTTCCCGTAACCGCTTTTATGCGCTGCATGACCTCCCGACCGAAACGCATCCGGTTTTCATAAGACCCTCCGTATTCATCCGTACGCAGATTGGTGAGGGGAGACAAGAATTCAGAGATGAGATACCCGGTGCCACTTAGAACTTCCACAGCATCGAAACCGGCTTCCTTGACACGTCGCGCCGCCTGGGCAAAGCTTTCAACAATTTCCACGATTTCTTCAATCTTTAGCTCACGCGGGGTTTCTTTGGTCATACGGGATGGGACCGGCGAGGGTGCCACCGGTTTTTTCCCACCGGTAAAAAAGGAAAAATTATAGCGGCCGGCATGATTCAATTGTACAGCGCTCCGGGCGCCATTCTCCTTGATAGTATCAGCCAGTTGCTTGAGCCCGGGGATGAATTCATCCTTGTGAGCCCCGATGTTCATTGTAGAACCTGAAAGTTCGTCCACGGTCGCATAGCCAACACTGATCATACCCACACCACCGCGAGCCCTCTCGGCATAAAATTCCACGAGTTTTTCCGTAACCATGTAATCTTCTGCCATGTTCATGTGCATGGCCGGCAGATAGATCCGGTTTTTGACCTCCAGCCCACCGATGGTAATCGGATTGAATAAGGGGTCCTTCATTCCGTTCCTCCTTCATTAAATATTGTTTAGCGGATTTATGTATGGATATGGACTGATTTGTCAAGTATCTTGAGCCATAGGCGATTTGGATAGGCTGTTAGACTATTAGACTGTTAGGCTATTAGCAGCTAACAGTCTAATAGCCTAACAGCCTATGCTTACTGCTTAGAACTTCCCATCTCTACTTAAATAGTGTAGACTCCTTTACCATGCTGCGCGTATTTCAAAACGACCTGTATCTCCCGGAAGACTTCATCACAACCCTGGAACTGGTTCCGGGCAAAGACTCCACGGGCCGATCCGTGGACACCGTCATGAGTATTGCCCGAGATTCATTTTCAGACGGAAGGCTTTCAGCCGTATCCATCACAGACAATCCCGGCGGCAACCCTTCCCTGAGCCCGGATGTTGTCGGGCATGAGATTTTTAAGGTCGGCATGGATGTGATTGTTCACTTTACCTGTCGGGATATGAACCGGGTCGGAATGGAAAGCAGGGCTCTCCAGCTATCCATGATGGGCATGAAGAACCTGCTGGCCTTGACCGGGGATTATACGGGCAAAGGGTTTGGGGGACAGGGGGCGCCTGTTTTTGATCTCGATGCCGTAAATCTCCTTATGATGCTGGATCAACTCAGCCATCGCTTTCAAGAGAACGGAGACCCGGACGGTTTCTTTAGCGGATGTGCCGTGTCTCCTTTCAAATACACCGAGGCGGAATGTTTTGCCCAGTATGCCAAACTCTGTCGAAAAATTTCGGCCGGTGCCCGCTTTATCATAACCCAGCTCGGTTATGATGTGCGAAAATTTATTGAATTGATAACGGTATTGAAGCAGTTGGAAATAAACCTGCCTGTCTTTGGATCCATTTATCTTCTGACACCCCGGTCCGCCAGGATCATGAATAAGGGCATGGTACCGGGTGCTGTTGTTACAGACCAACTCCTGGCAAGGATACTGGACGAGTGGAAAGATCCAAAAGACGGACGCGTCAAGGCCATTGAACGTGCCGCCAAACAGGGGGCCATTCTCAAAGGACTCGGATACCAGGGTATGCACCTGGGGGGTATTCACAAAACCTATGATGTGGCAGGGGATATCATGAGCCGCATGCAAACCATCCAGGATCAATGGCAGGATTTTTTACCCGAATTTCATTTTCCGGTCCCTGACGGCTTTTATATTTTTCCAGAAAAACCCTCTGAGAATTCAACCCTGAACGGTTTTGATCATGGGCCGGTATCGAGCCCGGTGGGTGAGAAAATTCATTATGCACTGATGAAATCCATGCATGACCGGTTCTTCAACTTCGAGGCCAAAAATGCCAGTAGCCTGGAAAAAATATGTCAATGGGTCAGACAGAATCCCACAGCTGAAAAGCTACTCGGTTTTTTCGAAAATTCAGCTAAAAAAGTTCTATTGAACTGTCAGCACTGCGGAGACTGCGGTATACAGCACCTGGCCTTTTTGTGCCCTGAATCCCAGTGCCCCAAACACACCCGCAATGGGGCCTGCGGAGGCAGCCGGGAGGGCATGTGTGAAGTGAATCCGGATAAAAACTGCATCTGGGTGCGAACCTACCGGCGTATGACTCACAGCGGGTCCTGCCAGGAACTGCTATCCGGGTGCATACCACCCAGAATGTGGGAACTCAACCACACGTCAAGTTGGTTAAATTACCATCTCAGGTTAGATCACCAGAGCGTTTCCACGGGCCTGGAAAAGTATTGCAGCCTGGACACATGCCAGATGTCGTTTTGTGAACATTATGGTAAAGTGCCAAGCCCTAAGTGACAAGGATCAAGACATGGATGCCCTGTTTCATTCACGCATACTACATTGAGATAGCTTATAGTTAGTGTCCGTCCAGAAATAGGGATTTTCGCGTTCTGACAAGACGGGCGTCAGATTTAACCCGGAGTAATAGCGTGCTATTTTGAGGAGTTAAATCATGGCGCCCAACACTGGCAGGGCGTGAAAAGACCATTTATGGATGGACACTAGTTATCAGGGAGCTGCGTTGCGCACCTTGATGATCTCAACGGGTATTTTCGGCACATCGCGAAATCTCCCCTGAGATCCGGTCTCTACCTTGGCAATGGCATCCACCACATCCATACCCTTGATAACTTTCCCAAAAACGGCATACCCCCACCCGGAAGTCGTCTGGCTCTTGTAGTTCAGAAAAGCATTGTCCACCATGTTAATGAAGAATTGAGAGGATGCGCTGTGCGGCGCCTGGGTTCGTGCCATGGCAATGGTACCACGGTCATTTTTCAGACCATTGTCCGCCTCATTTTTTACAGGTGACTTATTCGGTTTTTTCTGCATGTCCCCTGTAAAACCACCCCCCTGGATCATGAACCCGGGGATAACCCGATGAAAAATGGTATGGCTGTAAAAATCGGCATCCATGTATGCCAAAAAGTTCTTTACCGTCAGGGGAGCTTTATCCCGGTACAACTCCAGGACGATCTCTCCTTGGGATGTTTCCATGACCACCTGCGGATTAGAAATCGCATCCTCCTGCCCCACAGACGTCCCCGCCATGATTGCGAGTATCAAAACAGCAAATAGAATCTGTTTCATGCTATCACTCCTTTCATCATAAATTCGTGTAATAATTTTATCAAAGACGATGTTGCCACTCTATTGTGTTATTAACACGCAATATTTGTGCCCTGAACATTTCCCGGTGTCAACCGATTTCTTGACTTCCACCTCGCGAGTGGTCTATAGGGGTTGTCAGAAAAACGTTCCGATTGAGGATCGTTTTTTTGTTACAAACCCTTATGCCGCGATCCTATTTTCGGAACATTATTATGACAAACGGTATAACGTATCCATTTTATCGACCGGCAAGCATTCCTGCCGTGGCACAAAAAAACCAACGTGGAGGAAACCCTCATGAAACCCATTGTCTGTGCGATATGGATTTGCTTTCTGATTCCCTGTCTTTCATCCGCTGCGGAAGTGCTGGTCAGCGAGGCAAGTAGTGAGTGTATCGACTGTCACAGCACTTTTCAACCCGGCATCATCGCCGACTGGCAAAACAGCCGGCATGCCAAAACAACGCCGGCACAGGCCATGCAGGCCGATACCCTGGCCCTAAAGGTTTCAAGCAAGAATGTACCAAAGGAGCTCCGGGATACGGCCGTGGGTTGTGCCGAATGCCACATGCTGCGGCCTGGAGCACATGCCGATACCTTTGAGCACAACGGGTACGACATACATATTGTGGTGAGTCCCAAAGACTGCAGCACCTGCCATCAAACCGAGACAGACCAGTATGCCGGAAATCTCATGGCACATGCCTACAAAAATCTGGCCGATAACGCACTCTATCAGAAACTTCAGCGCAGTATCCTTGGAAAGCCCTCTTGGCGCCATGGCAAGGTACATTTAGAACCTGAAAGCGAAGCCACCAAAGCCGAAGGTTGTTACTACTGCCACGGCACCGTTCTCGAGGTTGCGGGTACGGAAACACGTGACACGGACGCCGCCGGCGAACTGGATTTTCCTATCATCAAAGGCTGGCCCAACCAGGGTGTCGGCCGCATCAACCTAGACGGCAGCCTGGGTGCATGCACCCCCTGTCACACCCGCCACGCGTTTTCCATTGAGATGGCCAGGAAACCCTATACCTGCAAGGAATGCCATGTGGGTCCCGACGTGCCGGTCTATAAAGTCTATTCCTCCAGCAAACACGGCAATCTATTCGAGACCCAAAAGGATGACTGGGATTTCAATGCGGTGCCATGGACCATCGGCAAGGATTTCACTGCCCCCACCTGTGCGGGATGTCATATCAGCCTGCTGGTCAACACCGAAGGCGATGTGGTTTCCCAGCGCTCACATCGCTTCAATGACCGGCTTCCCTGGCGACTGTTCGGGCTCATCTACGCCCATCCCTATCCCAAAAACCCGGACACTTCCATTATTCGAAACGCTGCCGGGCAACCCTTACCAACCGATATGAACGGCGATACAGCCAAGACCTACCTCATCTCAGAAGCGGAACAAAAAGATCGCACCGCACAGTTTAAGCAGATCTGTCTTAATTGCCATGCGTCAAGCTGGGTCAATGGATTTTGGCAGCGCTTCGAAAATACGATCCAGGAAACCAATGGCAGCACTCTCGCCACCACCCACATCATGTCGGATATATGGGCAGCCGGGTTGGCAGATGCAGAAAATCCCTTCGATGAATACCCGGAAAGACTCTGGAGCGATCAATGGCTCTTTTATGCCAATACGGTTCGTTTTTCATCAGCCATGGGCGGAGGCGGAGATTATGGTGTATTTGCAGACGGGCACTATCAGATGACCAAACGGCTGTTTGAACTCGAGGATTGGTACAGGACAGCTATAAGCAATAAGCCGTAAGCTTTAAGCCGCTTAATGCTTACCGCTTATAGCTTACAGGTGCATATCTATCATCACCTTGATGGCCTGCCCGGTATCGATCCGTTTCTCATAAATATCGGGCAACTGATCCAGCGAAATCAGGTCGGTGATCAATGGTCTTCCGTCCAGTTTGCCCTCAGTCATCCAATTCAGGCATTGGATATTCTCCGCATGCGTATTCGAGTAAGAGCCCGTGAGCCGGATTTCTTTAAAGTTCAAGGTGATAGGAGTAATTCGGGCCTCTGTATACATGACGCTCACCACACACACCGTACCGCCCCGGGCAGCGGCATCCATACAGGATTGAATCAGGGAGGGAACACCCGAGCACTCGAAGACGACATCGCAGCCCCTGCCTTCTGTGTGCACAAAAATATTCCGGCTCAGATCCTCCGTCAGGGGATCGATCACATGGCCAGCGCCAAAGGCCTGGGCAATCTCCCTCTTTTTTGCAACCGGCTCTGAAAGCAGGATCGGGTGAAATTCGAGAATCTTTAAGAGCCTCACCAATGCCAGGCCGATGGGACCACCGCCCACAACAAGGGCGGAACAACCTTGCTTGTCGATACATGTAATGGCATGCAACGAAGCGGCAAACGCCTCTGCCAGGGCTGCGTTCTGCGAGTCAACCCCAGCCGGTACCGGGATGAGCATTTCCGGATATGCCACAAAATACTCCGCAAAAGCCCCTGGCAAATCGCCGATGCCAATGGAACGGCGGTTTTCTTGACAAAAATATGGCTTACCTGATTTACAGTCCGGGCAGTTGCCGCAGGAAGTCGGCCGAACAATGATGCGGGTCCCTTCCGGTAGCGCCCTGGCAAGATTTCCTGTTTCAACAACGACCCCACAGGTCTCATGCCCGAGAATCGTGCCTTCCGCCAATCCACCGCTGGATATCATGGAGTGGTCTGATCCACAAAATCCCGTATGGGACACCTTCACTAGCACCTGGTCCGGGCTTATCCGTGGTACGGGAATTTCTTCAATCACGAGCCCTTTAGATACGCTATACACGGCTGCCTTCATCATACAAAAGTGTCCTTTGACCAACCTCGGTGTTATAGGGGTTGTCAGAAAAACGTTCCGGTTGAGGACCGTTTTTCTGCTACAAACCCTTATGCCGCCATCCTATTTTCGGAGCATTATTATGACAAGCGGTATAAAAGTGAGTCTTACATTCTTAAATTTGAAACACGCATTTCATCTAATCATACTTGCGCATTACATAACACCGTTGTATGTGGTGTCATGTCTAATTGCAACAGCGGATCATGACACAATATCAAACTGTCACATCAAACAAGGTATTGTCCCCGTTTCATGAAATATAAGGAGGCCTAATGTCAACACCCAAAGCTCTTGAAATATTGAAAAGTGCCCTGCTGCTGGAACTACGTGGAAAAGCTTTCTATGAAAAGGCCGCTGAGAGCGCCGAAGATCAAGATGTAAAAGACTTCTTCGTCAAACTGGCTGAAGATGAAATCAGCCATGTCCAGATATTGTCGGAACAGTACAAGTCCTATAAAAAAGACGGTACCTTTGTTGAAATGGACCGCAATGTGTCAAATGAAAGCGTTGCCAACGCTGTGTTGACCGATGCGCTGAAAGAGCGCATTGCGGGTGCCGGTTTTGAATCGGCCGCCATTTCAGCTGCCATGGGCATGGAAGAACGTGCCATCAAACTCTACTCTCAAAGAGCGGATGAATCCACAGATCTCCAGGAAAAAGCACTCTATGGATGGCTTGCCGAATGGGAGACCCAACACCTTGAATTCCTCGCAGCCATTGACAAGGAGGTAACTGAAGCGCTCTGGAATGATAATAGCTTCTGGCCATTTTAAATTTAGAGATGACTTCTTAGATCGCTGCCAAAGCCTGTCTCAAATCCTCAATCAACACCTTGGCATCTTCGATCCCAACGGAAAGCCGGACAAGGCTCTCGATGACACCCGCCTTTTTTCTTTCATCCGGATTTAATCCCACATGGGTGTTTGTGACAGGTTGGTTTGCCAGACTGGTGACACCGCCCAGACTGGTAGCCAGCTTAATGCGCTGCAGCTGGTCCATAAACTGCTTGGTTTTATTGAAGTCTGCGTCTAACTCAAAGCTGAGCATTCCGCCGAATCCTTGCATTTGCTTTCGGGCAATATCGTGGTCGGGATGGGACGGCAGACCCGGATAATGCACCCGACGGATCTTTTCCTCAGCCTCCAGAAATTCGGCAATCCGCATGGCATTCTCATTATGCCGGTGCACGCGAATATCCAGGGTCCGAAGCCCCCTGGCGATCATAAATGCCGTCATGGGGTCCATGATACCGCCCAGGATTTTGCGATAGTCCCAGATTTTTTCAAAGCAGGGATCATTGCAGCATGCAAACCCGGCGGTGATATCATGGTGGCCGCCCAGGTACTTGGTTGCGCTGTGAATAACAACATCGACACCCCAGTCAACTGGATGTTGATTGATCGGTGTTGCAAAGGTGGAATCGAGCAGAACAAGAGCTCCGTTGGCGTGTGCTGCCTTGGCCAATGATTCAACATCGATCACACGCAGCAGCGGGTTGGTGGGTGTCTCCAGATAGAGAATTGACAGCCCCTGCTCGATTTCCTTGAAAATCCCCTCCAGATCCCAACAGTTTAAAAAGACGGTCTCAACGCCAAAGCCCGGCAGCAGCTTGTTCAACAATTCAAAGGTCCCGCCGTACGATTCCCGTATGGAAACAACACGGTCTCCTGTCTTCACGAGAGACATGATAGCCGTTGTGATGGCCGCCATACCGGAACTGAATCCCAGAGCATGGTCATATGTCTCGAACTCGGCCAGCATATCCTCGACCTGCCTTACGGAAGGATTGTCCCAGCGGGAATAGATGTACCCACTCCGGTTCTGAACCACATCGATCATATCGTCCGATGTATCGAAATAATAGGTTGCCGTTTGGTACAACGGCGGCACAACAGGTTTTCCTTTCATGTTTTTATCTCCTAATATAAAATCGTTGCACGATTTTATCGAACGCGACCGTGTCGCTGTTTTGGCGAATGATTTGTCTGTGTAAGGCAATGGATGATTATTATATCCTTATACCAAGTGTGCCTCAATAACATTTCAACAGCCACTTGACAATCAGATCCCGTCAACATTGTGCCGTTTTCATTTGTCCTCAATTGTGCTATTGGCAATAAAATCGCAGGAACGATTTTATAATACGCGACGGTGTCGCTTCTATTTGAAAGGTTTAAGTCTCTTTTTTTAACTAACGACTTAAAAGATCTTTTCTCACAACCTTGACACTCCGGGATATGCCACAAGACTTCAACAAAAAGGTCGATTGAAGCTCACCCGAAGCCTTCGGTCGAATCAAAGCGAGAAAACGGACGACTATGGATAATCTGGACGTACTGGTTATTGGACGGAACTGCATCGACTACATCTCGGTTGTCGACCGATTTCCCCGGGAAGACGAAAAGGTTCCGCTGAACACCAGGTTGGTGGAAGGCGGTGGTCAGGGGGGAACCTCTGCCTGCTGTGTTTCGCGGCTGGGTGGAAAAACAGCCGTGGTGGGTAATATCGGGAATGACAAGGAAGGGGAATTCTGCCTCCGGCGCTTGGCAGATTTCACCGTTGACACCCGCTATGTTCAGGTGATCGAAAACGCAAAAACGCCGGTAGCCTATCTTTTTGTCAATCAATCCAACGGCAAGCGGACCATTATTTACGAACCCAGCAGGTTGCCGGACATCGAAATCCCGAGTGACCTGGATCACCTGCTGCAAAGCGCAAAAGCCCTGTCTCTCGATCCGCAGACAACCACACTCGGCAAAACGCTCAAACAGCGTATCCGGCCGGATGCCAAGCTTATCTATGATTGTGAGCGCTGGAAAGATCACATGGAAGACATGATGGATGCGGCGGATTATTTCATTCCGTCATCCGCTTTTTTCGATTCCAGCAAGGACAAATTCGATCCGCATCAACTGTTCGACAATATTTTCAAGCTAAATAAAATGACCCAGGGGCAGCTGATCGTAACGCATGGCGAGGCAGGCGCCTACTATCCATTGGGAAGCACACTGTACCATGTCCCCGTACCGGCTATACCTGTGCTTGACACGACCGGTGCCGGAGACAATTTTCACGGCGCATTTGCCCTGGCCATCAGCCGGGAGTTTGACCTGCACAAAGCGGTCCGGTTTTCAGTTGCCGTGGCATCTCTTTCCTGCCGTGCATACGGCGGCCGAAATGCGGTTCCTGATTTTGAAGAAGCCCTGGCCATGTCCCAAAGGCTCACATCCAGCATTGTATGACTCTCTTTGCGGATCTATAACATCGCTGGGCGATGTTATTTTGGATCAAATTTTTTGATCATCTTCAGCAAGGACTGTTGAGATGCCTTGTCCTGGCGACCCCTGTATCGCAAGGCAATGTATTGATGAGAGATCGCTTCAATCGGTTCTCTCAAATCCCTGCGATTTAAACCGGCCATCCTGGAAAAATCAACAGGTCCCTGGCAGGCTTCTCTCCCAATACCGACATCTTCCAATTTTTCACAGAACAAATCATAGGCCTCTTTGACGGTGTCCTTGTCCCGGGTCTTTTTACCACCTTTAAATTGAAGCCAGCCCATTACGGCCATACCCGCCAGAAGCACACATAGCCCCACTATCCAGACCACCCGAGACCATGTAACGTTTGAAATGAACCCCGCCAGTAAACGTACCTGTTCAAGGCGGGAATACTCCATAAACCAGGCATTCCATCGCAGATTGACGGCATCCCACATATAAGCCATTTTTCTGATATAGGCATGCATGCGCCCAATTCCCGTCTGCATCAGAAATTCCGGCAGATTTTCTGACAACAGGGAATCGGTTAGACCCAGGGATATCCTTTCCGGGGCTACTATCGCGGTGGGATCCACACGAATCCAGCCCTGGTTATCCAAAAAAACCTCGACCCAGGCATGGGCATGGTATTGCTTGACGATCAGATAATTCCCATAAGGATTGCGTTCGCCCCCCAGGTATCCAATCACAACCCGCGCCGGGATACCCGCCGCACGCATCAAATACGCAAAAGCCGATGCGAAGTGCTCACAATACCCGCTTTTTGAACCGAAAATAAAGTCATCCACAGGATCCTCACCCAGCAGAGGCGGCTTGAGGGTGTAGGAAAATTGATTTTGCTTGAAATATTGAATTGCCTGATTCAGAACAGCTTTCGGCGAGCCCAGACGCGTCATCCACGATTCCGCCAGCAGTTTCGCCTCAGGGTTTCCAGTCTCTGGAAGTTGACGGGCAATCTGCCCCTGATGGCCCAGGTCACGTACCCTGGCATCCGGGGACGACCGAACCTGGTATCGACGCGTTTTTCTCAGGGGCCAGTGCGCCACCAATGTAAAATCCCCGGTGAGACGCGTGAGAGGTGGCGCTGACAAGGGCAGGTCCAAAGCAAAGAGGTGTTTTTTTCGGTGAGGTTCGATAATGACATCGTATTGAAATACGTTTTGTCCCCGAACAGATGGTTGATAATGCTCAGGAGCAGCCCCTCGACTCCAGGATTTTCCATCGAAGTGCCACAATACCAACCCCCGCCAGTAAAGGGCGGGCGCATCTGGAAATTCCCCCTGGAACTGAACCCTGAACGCGGTCCTGTCTTGCCGAACAAGTCTCGATATGGATCCCGGCTGCATCGTCTCTGAAAATCCACTACGACCTTGATAGCTTCCCGGAAGGCTAAAAAAGGTGCCTTCTGCCCTGGGAAACAGAATGAAGAACAGGATCATCAAGGGTATTGCCTGGAGAATGATGATGACTGCCAGCCGCAGGTTTTTCTTCAGCTGTCTACCTGGAAGATTGAAGTGAATAAGACACGCTGTTGTCGCCAGCACAGACACGAACATGTAGAGGGTTATAAAAAGGTTCTCAATAATAAAAAGACTGCTGATGATAATGAAATAGGCTATGAACAGCGTCACGACGTTATCCCGATGACTATTTGTTTCCAGGGGTTTCAAACCGGCCATGACGCTCAACAAACCGATAAACATCTGACCGCCCAGGGTCCCGTCTCCCAGAAAAACAAACACCACCATGGATCCAGTGCAGGCCAGGATCAATCGGACCGTTCGACCCGGCCATGGCCATTCCCTTTTATGGGCCAGAACCGCGTACCCCCAAAATGTCACGCACCACCCGGTCACCCACATAGGCAGGTTCAATAAAAGTGGCCCGATGACGATGCCCAGAACAGCCACAACCAATAAGGGTTGCTGTTTTTTTGTTTTCATCAGAATAAGGCCAGTGCACGCAGACAGGCGTGTTTGTGGTGTTCCCCCTTGTCCGGGGCAATCAGGTGGTCGGGGAGACGGATGCCATATTTCAGTTTCATCCCGTGAGCCTTGAGCACCATTCCGCACAACATCGCTAGCTTCTTCTCCACGTCTTCCGCTTTAATTCTTTCCCAGCTGAAGCATAGACAAGGAGAAGCGCCGCCCATAAATTCCTTGACCATCAGACCCTGCCCCTTTGAAAAAGCCTTCCAGAAGATATGCTGGGTAGCGTCTCCATTTTGAAACGTCCGCAAGCCCTTGAAGTCCTCGACGCTGTCCAGGGCGACACCTTTGGCGGAATGAGCCTGAAAAAGATCCTGCATAGATATTTGCTGCACAGGGACCGGTTTGGGATATACCAGACAATCAATAAAAATTTTACAGCTTGTGTAGAAGCCAAACAGACCGAATGGATATTCCGAAAGAATGTACAATACACGAGGTGAGACGCGCCCTCTTTTCCTGGTCGGCATAACAAGCGAAACCCGAGCGCAAGAACCCTGCATCGTCTGGACCATGACCGCTTCACTGTCATCCAAGCGGAAACGAACAGCCACACGCTGCCTTGGCAGCAACCGCAGTTTCAGTTCAAATATGGCTTCTTGCGCCTCGAACACGGGCAGGGCCTGAACCTTGTCAACCGCTATCCCTCGAATGTTTCGATAGCTGTGAACGAGAGATACCAGAAGCATGCTTCCAAGCAGAAAGGTAAAAAGAAATCCCAGGTTATTGTTGTAATTGATGGACCCCATGAGCATGCCCGAAAGAGCAACAACAAAGAGCCAGCCGTAGCGCGTGGGAAAACACGTGATACGATCTCTTTTGCCTGGATCTCTGAGACCTGCCGCCGATTTAAGGTTTGGATTGAAAAACATCGCTCATCGGTTTCAAGGTATGGGGACCTCTGAAAGGATGGTTGTCAGCCGTTGACGAGGTATTTCCTCGAGCGTTTCTTTGGCCCTTAGACGGTGCCCTACCACCCATGGCAAAATTTTTTGGACGTCTTCAGGGAGAACATAGTCGCGGCCACCGATGTACGACCAGGATCGAGCAGCCTGAGCAATCGCCATTCCGGCCCTCGGCGAAAGCCCAATGTGAAAATGGGTTGACGTCCGGGTAAACGCCAGTATGTCCTGGATATAGTCCAGTAGTGCATCAGAAATGTGCACAACACCAATCCGCTTCTGAATTTCCAGAACATTTTCAGACACGATACATGCCGACATGTCTGTCAGGCGATCTCTTAGATTCTCACTCTTCAGTATTTTTTTCTCGGCCATCCTGTCCGGGTATCCCAGGTCGATGCGCATTAGAAAACGGTCCAGCTGGGATTCAGGCAGAGGGAACGTGCCATACTGTTCCAGGGGGTTCTGGGTGGCAATAACAAAAAAAGGACTCTCGAGCCCACGCGTTTCCCCTTCGATGGTAACCTGTTGTTCTTCCATTGCCTCCAGCAGGGCACTCTGAGTTTTCGGGGTAGCACGATTTATTTCATCTGCCAGAAGAACCTGCGTAAAAATGGGGCCCGGATGAAAAAGAAACACGCTCTGTTTTCGATCGAAAATAGAGGTCCCCAGGATATCACCCGGCAACATATCGCTCGTAAACTGGACCCGGCGAAACTGGAGTCCGAGACATGTTGAAAGTGCCTTTGCCAGGGTTGTTTTCCCGATGCCTGGAATATCTTCTATGAGCAGGTGGCCCCTGGCAAAAAGGCATGTCAGCGCCAGGCGGATCTGATCCTCCTTTCCGAGAACTATAGCGCTGATCTGCATCACGATATCATGAAATGGGTCACGCATGGTGTATCTGCCTCTGGAAATTTATCTTCAATATGATATGGTTTCAAAATCCTATAACACGTTCATTATAGCTGTTGCCATAGATATGTTCTGTTTTCCCTTTGATTTAAGCTCCGGCAGGTGACGGCAAGCAGGAGATCCCATATGAATGAAAGAATCTACCAGCCAGGCGAAAGCTACACATACCCTCTGATTTTAAAAAAACTGCTCAAGACCCCTCTCATCTACGCACCCGAGAAAGAGATCGTTTGCAACGACGGAACGCGCTATACCTACAAGGACCTAAACGATCGCATACAAGGTCTTGCCGGTGGTCTTGACAAACTGGGCGTTCATCGCGGCGACGTGGTTGCCGTACTCGATTATGACAGCCCACGATACCTGGAGTGCTTCTTTGCCATCCCCATGATGGGTGCAGTTCTACAGACCGTCAACTGGCGACTATCCTCCGAGCAGATCGCTTACACCATAAACCATGCCGAAGCCAAAACCATTATCACCCATACCGATTTCCTGCCTGTCATCGAGGCTGTTCGAGACCAACTGAGTCATTTAAAAACCCTTGTCGTCATAAAGGAGGAGGATGCAGCCACAGGTACAAACCTTTTGTTGGATGCCGACTACGAAAAAGCACTTAATTCGGGTGCACCGTCCTATGAATTTCCTGATTTAGACGAAAACACCAAAGCCACAACGTTTTATACCACCGGCACCACGGGTGACCCCAAAGGTGTTTATTATTCACACCGGCAACTGGTTCTGCACACCCTGTCCGTCAGCATCGTCTCCAGTGCCTACCAGACCCTTTCCCGTTTTCGCTCAAACGATGTTTACATGCCCCTGACGCCCATGTTTCATGTCCATGCATGGGGCTTTCCCTATGTTGCGACGCTGATAGGTGCCAAACAGGTCTATCCCGGCCCCTATGAGCCGGAAAAAATACTCAGACTGATCGAATCCGAAAACGTCACCTTTTCTCATTGCGTCCCCACGGTTCTGCAGATGATCATCACGAATCCTCTGGCAAAAAAAGTTGATCTGTCAAACTGGAAAGTGGTCATGGGCGGTTCGCAACTCCCAAAAGGCCTGGCCAGGCAGGCCATGAAACTCGGTATCGAAATTCATGCCGGTTATGGGATGTCGGAAACCGGGCCTGTCATGACCACGGCAACACCTAACGAATCCATGCTTAACTGGGAAGGTGACAGGCAATTGAATATCATCACCAAAACCGGGAAACCCCTGCCGCTAGCTGAAGTCGAGGTCGTGGATACAAATGTCCAGAGGCTCCCGCACGATGGCGTGACAACGGGAGAAGTGGTCATGCGGTCACCCTGGCTCACTCAGAGTTATTTCAAGGAGCCGGGCAAAACAAAGGAGCTATGGCAAAAGGGTTGGCTTCACAGTGGCGATGTCGGACATATCGATGAAAATGGGTTCCTTCAAATAACGGACAGGATAAAAGATGTCATCAAAAGCGGCGGTGAATGGGTGTCATCTCTCGACCTGGAAAATATCATGAGCCAACACGAGGCCGTTCTGGAATCTGCGGCCATTGGCATCCCGGATAAAAAGTGGGGAGAGCGCCCCATGATGATCATCACCCTGAAACCTGAATACAGAGGCAAAATATCGGCAGATGATTTCAGAAACTACATGTTGAAATTTGCAAAACAGGGCACGTTGCCAAAGTATGGCGTTCCGGATCGATACGAATTTGTCGAAAGCATCGCAAAAACCAGTGTGGGCAAATTGGATAAGAAAGTGCTTCGCAAGCAATTCAGCAATAAGCCATAAGCATTAAGCCTAAGGGGTAAGCGGCTTATTACTGATAGCTCTTTGCCCATGACAACATCCTAAAACTTAAAACATAAAACCTAAAACGAGAAGATACTTATCGCTTAGAACGAATCAATCCCAGGTGCTTAGCTTGTTCCCAAAGTTGTCCGGCCAAACGAATCGTGGCATTGTCCACCACGCTGCCATCCAGGGATACGGCACCACGACCGGATTTTACTGCCGCCTCATGTGCCTCGATAACCATCCGCGCGCGTTCGATCTCTTCTAAAGATGGAGAAAAAACCGTGTTGACAATTTCGATCTGGCCCGGATGAATGACCCATTTACCATCACACCCCAGAGCGTTTGCCATGGTGGCGGATCGACGCAAGCCGTCGATATCTTTGAAATTGCCATACGGCGCATCCATCACCCGTAAGCCGTTGGCCTTGGCCGCCATGATGATCCGGCTCAAAGGATAGTGCCACCGATGACCGGGGTAAACATCTGCCTCTGCTTCACCATGACCGGAAACAGACACCAGTCTCGCACCGATGGAAGCTGAATAGTCGGCAATTCCGAATACCAACGAGACCAGACGATTGCTAGCCTTTGCTGTGAAAGACACATTTTCCAGGCCTGTGGCACTCTCGATAGATGCCTCAATACCGATCCGGTTCGAAAGTTGTCTGTCCATTTCAATACCATCGAGCAGGCGGTGAACGAAATGAATGTCCCCCGGGTGGTTCACCTTTGGAATAACCACAGCATCCAGTACCTGGCCAGCATTTTCAACGATATCGATAAGATCCCTGTAGCCAAAGGGCGTGTCAAGCCCATTGCAACGGACGGTAACAGTTTTTGCATGCCAATCCAGGGAGAGAAGAGATTGAATCACCTGAGCCCTGGCTGCCTGTTTATGATCCACGGGTACGCTGTCTTCAAGATCGAACATCACGATGTCCACTGCACTGTCTCGGGCTTTTTGGTGCATTTTTTCCACATGGCCCGGCACAGACAGATTTGACCTTCTCGGTTTCATAAAAAAAGTCCCCCTTATATAGGGATTGTCAGAAAAACGTTCCGATTAAGGACCGTTTTTCTGCTACAAACCCTTATGCCGCCATCCTATTTTCGGAACATTATTATGACAAGCTATTATCTACCACCGGATGAATCCGGAGAACTTCCACCATAGTTCATTGATTTTTCATATCATCTTTTAAAATGAATATCAATTTCACATATTTTGTCAGGGTTATCATAAATATATCCTGACGAATGTCGGCCACGAACCTCATCATACTTGCCGTTGTTTAAGGAATGGTGTATGGTTCTGCCATTCTTTATCTGAATTAATCGGAAAAGCGTATGAAATGATGGACAAATAAAATGACCAAAGTAACTGTTTTTATTTCCCTACTGCTTCCTGATCACCCAAATCGCTATTTCGATTCCTAAGCAATATTTTTCTTGACAATAGTTAAAAATATTATCATATTACTTATTTCTCGAATTGATATAATTTTTTTAAGGCAGTTAGGTACTTTACAGGAGGCATGAAGCATGTACGCTGTAGTAACAACGGGCGGTAAGCAATATAAAGTTCAAAAAGGGGAAACACTCAAGATCGAAAAGATAGCCGGAGACATCGGTTCCCAGGTCGATTTTGATCAGATCCTGATGTTTTCCGATGGTGACCGTGTTGAAATTGGTCAGCCACTGGTGGAAAATGCGATTGTTCGCGGTCAAATCGTGGAGCAGGGGAAGCATAAAAAAATTCTGGTGTTCAAGTACAAGCGACGCAAACGTTATCGCAGAAAACAGGGGCACCGACAACAGTTTACAGCCGTTAGAATCGACGACATATCGGTCTGATACGGTCTGGACACATCGGGATCAAAATAGAAAGAACAGCCTTTGGGTTGCTTAAACGGGAGTTATAACAATGGCACATAAAAAAGCGGGCGGAAGCTCAAAAAACGGTCGCGACAGCAATGGCCAACGGCGGGGCGTCAAGCGATACGGAGGACAGATCGTCAGCGCGGGAAACATTCTCGTTCGCCAGCTGGGCACCAGGATACATCCCGGCGAAAATGTCGGCCTGGGTAAAGACTACACCTTGTTCGCCAAAATAGATGGTATTGTCTCATACGAACGATTGGGCCGATCACGAAAAAAAGTTAGTGTTTATGCCGTGTGAAATTCATTGACGAAGCCAAGATAACCATCCAGTCCGGAGACGGCGGCAGCGGATGCGTTAGTTTCAGGCGGGAAAAATTCATCCCCCGCGGCGGACCCGACGGCGGAGATGG
>RCNC010000920.1_pt1 | contig 19537 bp, 16 predicted proteins | sample 2041301 | NCBI WGS metagenome assembly RCNC01 (sample SAMN09708231, study PRJNA481090) | Marine sediment metagenome, whole genome shotgun sequencing project. | biome: marine sediment; feature: ocean; material: sediment; isolation source: Sewage treatment plant 13A marine sediment (STP13A) ...
ATACCGCAGGGCCACGGCCCTGGACTGTACTATACAGGAAGCCTATAATACCAGCCTGCTCCATCCCTTCAAAGGCAACATAGACCTGGATATCCTGAAAAATGTGCTGGAGAAATACACCGATGACATCCCCTTCGTGATCCTTACCCTGACCTGCAATACCACAGGTGGACAACCGGTCTCCATGCAGAATATGAGGGAAGTAAAGGCGCTGGCAGACCAGTACTCCATTCCCCTGATATATGATGCGGCCCGCTTTGCGGAAAATGCCTATTTCATCAAACAGCGAGAGGAAGGGTATAAAGACAAAACCATTGCAGATATTGTAACGGAAATGTTCTCCTACCCGGATGCGGTAACCATGAGCAGTAAAAAGGACGGGAATGTAAACATCGGCGGTTTCATCGCTTTTCGTGAGAAGGATTGGTATGACAAGGCCTGCACCTACAATATCATGTTCGAGGGCTTCATTACCTATGGCGGCATGGCAGGGAGGGATATGAATGCATTGGCCTGCGGGCTACGCGAAGGCATAGCCTATGACTACCTTGAAACCCGTATCAAACAAACCGAATACCTGGCCAATTGCCTGGCGAACAGAGGCATCCCTGTGCAACAACCAACCGGCGGGCATGCCGTCTATGTCGATGCGAAACGTTTCCTTACCAGGGTACCCCGGGAAGAATTCATTGCACAGACCCTGGTCATTGAACTTTACCTGGAAGGAGGAATAAGGGCAGTAGAAATAGGGACTTTACTGGCGGACCGGGATCCTCAGTCCGGGGAAAACCGCTATCCAGAAATAGAGTACCTGAGGCTGGCCATTCCGAGGCGTGTCTACACCAATAATCATATGGATGTGGTAGCCTTTGCACTAAAAAACATTTATAAACGCAGGGAGAGTATCACTTCCGGCTATAGGATCATCTCTGAAGCACCCATTATGCGGCATTTCACCGTTGAGCTTGAACCGGTGGCAACGCCCTGACCAACCGGGATTCCTGAACAGGTTTTTGACGCTTGGCTGCATTGCCATTTATTAAAATTTACCCACCTTTGGTGTTTTTATCCCATCCAGGTTAATGAAGGAACTTACCAGCGGGAATGAAGGCCGCCTTATTTTTAACTTTGCCATGCCCATGTTATTGGGCAATCTTTTCCAGCAGCTTTACAACATCGTCGATACCATCATCGTTGGCAATATCCTTGGCAAAGAGGCCCTTGCCGCTGTAGGCGCATCCTTCCCCATCGTTTTCACCCTCATCTCCCTGATCATTGGGGTGGCTTCTGGTGGGACCATTGTCATTGCACAGTATTTTGGCGCAGGGGACCACAACAGTGTGAAGAAGGCCATTCACACCATGTATATTTTCCTGACCATTGCCTCTGTGGTACTTACGCTGGTGGGAATTCCCATGACCGATGAAATATTCAGGCTGATCCGCCTGCCCGAAGAGATCATGCCTGAAGCAACCACTTACCTGTCCATTTACCTCTCGGGACTGCTCGCCTTTTTTGGTTTCAATGCAACCTCTGCTATCCTGCGTGGACTGGGAGATTCTAAAACCCCGCTGTATTTCCTGATGATCTCGACCTTATTCAACATCGGGTTAGACCTGCTCTTTATTATTGTTTTCAAATGGGGGATTGCCGGGGCAGCTGTAGCCACTGTCATTTCCCAGGCAGGAGCCTTCCTGACGGCGGTGATCTACCTGCACAGGAACCACAAACTCATCGACTTCAACCTGCCTACTTACAGGTTTGATAAAAAGATCTTCTGGCAAAGCCTGCGGATAGGCCTTCCCACAGGCTTGCAGCATACCTTTGTCTCCCTGGGAATGTTGGCCATCATGGCCATAGTAAATACTTTCGGCACCAACGTCATCGCCGGGTACGCCGCTGCCATCCGGATTGACAGCCTGGCCATCCTGCCGGCCATGAACTTTTCTGCGGCCCTGGCTACCTTTGTGGGACAAAACATCGGGGCAGGCAGGTCTGACAGGATCAAACCGGGACTGGTCGCCACCCTGCTGATGTCAACCGCTGTAACACTGATAGTCATGGCCGTTGTCATTTTGTTTAAATACCAATTGATGGGCATGTTCACAAAGGATCTGGAGGTGATACGGATCGGGGCGGAATACCTCCTGATCGTAAGTTCTTTCTACCTCCTGTTTACTGGCATGTTTATGATCAATGGTGTATTGCGCGGAGCCGGGGACACCCTCATCCCCATGTTCATCACCCTGGCCTCCCTGTGGGTTATACGTATTCCCTTTGCCTGGTTATTTTCGAGGAGCCTGGGAGAAACCGGTATCTGGTGGTCGGTTCCGGCAGGCTGGGCCATTGGTTTAATACTATCCTTCCTCTATTACCTCACGGGCAATTGGAAAACGAAAGCAGTGGTGATACCCCGGGTTGCAAATTCCTGACTTTATCTTAATTTTGCCTGACAAGCAGGTAACCAAATCCATCATCTATGCTTATCTCCATGACAGGTTACGGCAGGGCCGAATGTGATCTCAGAAACGTGGTCTATGCCGTTGAAATAAAATCCCTGAACAGCAAACAACTTGATTTCTCGGTAAAAATACCGGTATTCCTGAAAGATAAGGAAATGGAGATCCGCAGGTGGCTGGGCACTGAGCTGCAAAGGGGTAAAATTGAGCTGGGCATTTACCAGGAGATCAAAGAAGGGGCGGCCGGATGGTCAATCAACAGGCCCGTTGTAGAGGAATACATCAGGCAGCTGAGGGAAATCGCAGGGGATACTGGCCTGGCCGATCCGGAACAGCTGATACAGGCTGCCATGCGCTTACCCGATACCATGTTGTCAGAAAAGGATAAGCTGCAGGAAGATGACTGGATAGAAGTCAGGGGTAGCATCCAGGCTGCCCTGGACGAACTGAACTCATTCCGCAAACAGGAAGGGAAAGCGCTGGAAAAAGATATCACACTGAGGATCAACAACATCCTTCAGCTATTATCGGAGGTGGCCCCTTTTGAGGAAGACCGTGTGCTGGCTGTCAGGAAACGTATCCTTTCTGCACTGGAGGAACTGGGACAGAATCATTCCATAGACCCCGGCCGGGTAGAACAGGAGATGATCTTTTACCTTGAGAAGATGGATATCACAGAAGAAAAAGTCAGGTTGGAAAATCATTGCAGGTTTTTCCTGGAGACCATTGCTGCTGCTTCCCCGGCAGGCAAAAAACTGGGCTTCATTTCCCAGGAAATAGGCAGGGAGATCAATACCCTCGGATCAAAGGCCTCCGAAGCCAATATTCAGCGCCTGGTTGTAGGGATGAAAGATGAACTGGAAAAGATCAAGGAACAGGTACTGAATGTACTGTAGGCCATGAAAGGAAAAGCCATCATATTCTCAGCTCCTTCAGGCGCGGGCAAAACCACCATTGTGAAACACTTACTGCAGCTTGATCTGGGACTCGAATTCTCGATTTCAGCCTGCAGCAGGCCACCCCGGGCTCAGGAGGTCGATGGCCAGGATTACTATTTCATGAGCGTGGAAGATTTCAGGAAACACATCAAACAGGATGAGTTCGTGGAGTGGGAAGAAGTTTACCATGATCATTATTACGGTACCCTGAAAACTGAACTTGACCGGATCTGGAACAGGCAGAAACATGTAGTGTTTGATGTGGATGTTGTTGGTGGACTGAACCTGAAGAGGTATTTCGGGCGAAAAGCGCTGGCTGTATTCGTTCAACCTCCTTCCATGCAGGAACTTGAAAAGAGGCTCAGGGACAGATCCACCGATGCGGATGATAAGATCCTTGACAGAATGGAGAAAGCCGGCGATGAAATGAAATCTTCGAAACAGTTCGATGTGATACTGGTCAATGATAACCTGGAAGAAACCCTGCTACGGGGAGAAGATATCGTGAGGGACTTCCTGGATCAACCTTTAATCCAGGAAAAGGAATGAAAATCGGATTATTTTTCGGCAGCTTTAATCCCGTCCATATCGGTCATATGGCCATTGCCAATTACATGGTAGAGTTTACTGATATGGACCGGCTCTGGTTTGTTATCAGTCCCCATAACCCCTTCAAAGAAAGAAAAACACTGCTGGCCGATCATCATCGCCTTGAATTGGTGGAACGGGCTGTTGGAAATGATGAGCGATTTTTGGCGGCTGATATTGAATTCAAAATGCCAACCCCCTCCTACACCGTTGATACGCTTGCCTGGCTGGGGGAGAAATATCCCACATACCAGTTTGTGATCATTATGGGAAGCGATGGACTGCCTGCCTTCCCGAAATGGAAGAATGCAGCGGAGATACAACAAAATTACCGGCGCTATGTTTACCCGAGACCGGGATATCCTGTGGATTTAACAGGACAGGAAAACCTGGAAATTGTAGATGCCCCCCATATAGAGATCTCTTCAAGTTTCATCCGCAAAGCCATAAGGAACGGAAAGGATGTACGTCACTTCCTCCCCCCTGCTGCCTGGAAATACCTGGATGAAATGAACTTCTACCGGAAATAACCTGCCGATCATTGGCTCACACTTCTTTGGAATCATTATAGATTTCTCCATGTCGCCTTATTCTTGCAGGGCGAATTAATTTTATGTATAAATTTACAGGCTTCAACCAAAAACAGTACCAGCTACATTTTATAATCCGAAACCTTTTCAATCCCTGAACCTTATGGAATCAAATCCGAATGACTATCACATCAGCTTTTTTAAACCTGCCACTGAAATGGCCCGGCTGAACCGGAACATCATCATATCCCTGGTAATTATCTGGACCATCACCATCTTCGGCTTCCAGATCGTGTTAAAAGTAGTCAGCAAGCCGACCCCCGAGCCTGCCTACCTGGCTTTTGAACAGGTATGGGATAAGGTCAGCAGTGGCAAGGCCTCAGATGTAGACCTCCAGTTATTTGCACAGTCTTCCTTATCAGTACTCGGAAAGAACTTTATCGATCCCGGGCACAAGAAAGCGTTGAACAACGGTCTGAACTGGTCCATCCAGCAGCTGTCAGGACCGGACAAGGGAGCTTCAATCAAGCAGGAAATTGCTGCCTTTGAAAAACTCAAAGGGGAGATTGAAAACATCACAGACCCTCAATATGTAAAAGCAAGAAATGAACTGGCATCTACCGTTTCTCCTGTTTTGGGACTCAGTCCCGGGGATGTCAGGACAACCCTCATCTCCATTGAATTGAACTCCTCCATGATGGATGCACTGAGCCCGGAAAGCAGGGAAGCCATCCCTGCTGCCATGGCACTTTACCTGATCCACCCGCAATCTTTCCTCACCGACGGCCGCTTTCTTGGATTCCCATTTCACTACTTCTATACCGCCGTATTCCTGCTGGTGCTTTTTGTGGGACTCTGCTGGCTGTATTGTGTACGTGCTGATCGCAGGGATATCATCCTAGGTATTGATCAATAATCCATCCTTTCAACAATTCAAAATTTCCATTATGAAAAAAATAATACTCCCCCTCCTGCTTATATCCATTCCAGCCATGCTCTCTGCCGCCACTGGTGCTACCCAGCTCGAAGGCAGTTTCAAGGTCGGACCTTCTATCATCCTGATCACCATCCTCTGTCTGTTTGTCCTGGTCGGTATCGTTTTTCGTGCCAAGGATACGAATGATTTCTATGCCGCCGGGCGAGGTATATCCAGGGTGGGCTCCGGTATGGCCATTGCCTCAAACTGGATGAGTGCCGCCTCCTTCCTGGGAATGGCTGCCCTGATGTACGGGTCGGGGTACCATGGACTGGCCTATGTGGTCGGGTGGACTGGCGGCTATGTGCTACTGTTGATCCTTATGGCGGGACAGATCCGGAGGTATGGTAAATATACCGCTGCTGATTTTATCGGTGACAGGTATTATTCCCAGTCTCTCAGGGCCATTGGAGCCATCATCGCCATCCTGATATCCATATCCTATTGCGTGGGCCAATTCGGAGGGATAGGCCTGATGTTCAAATGGGTCATGGGGGTATCCTATGGTTGGTCCGTAGTGATAGGGGGAGCCGTAGTGCTGGCCTATACCCTTATCTCAGGTATGCTAGGGGTAACCAAGAACATGCAGATCCAGTATGTGATCATCATCATTTCATTCATCATCCCCCTGTTTATCCTGACCTTTAAATTCGATTATTTCTGGTTGCTGCCGCAGATCGGCTACGGTGCTGTCGTATCTGACGTTGTAACCGGTATACCTCTGGCAGAGACAAAACAGCTGGTTAACTCCTTCGGGCATGCATATGCCATGGTACCGGCACCGGAATATGCCATGCCTTTTGATCCTGCAACGGGTCAAACATTCTACCAGTGGATCGCCATTTCCTTTAGCCTCATGGTGGGTACCGCCGGGCTCCCTCATGTGATCCAGCGTTTCTATGTAGTGCCCAAGGCAAGTGATGCAAGGTGGTCGGTTGTATGGGGACTCTTCTTCATCTGTATACTTTACTGGAGTGCACCTGCCTATGCTGCATTCGGGAAAGTACTTTCAGCCAACCCGGAGGTCGGCAGGCTGGCGAAAGATGCCATTGTTGTTTATACGGCTCAGCTAGGTAATGTACACCCCCTAATCGTGGGCTTATTAGCCGCCGGCGGGGTGAGTGCTGCTTTTTCTACGGTATCCGGACTCCTGGTAGCGGGTGCCTCAGCTTTTGCACATGACCTGTACGTAAAGACCATCAACCCGGATGCCCCTCCCAAAAAACAACTGATGTTTGCCAGGATGGGAACCATTCTCATGGCAGCCATTGTTACCGCTATTGCCCTTGCGAAACTGGCACTGATCGGACAACTCGTGGCCGTTGCCTTTTCCCTGGCAGGATGTACCATTTTCCCGCTTTTCCTCCTGGGGATTTGGTGGAGCGGTTCAAATAAGCAGGGAGCTATAGCTGGACTGATAGCCGGTGGGGCTATTTCAACGATAGCGTTGACCTATTTCATCGCCGGGAAAATGGGGGCCACCCTGCCCGGACATGATTTTATCGCTTACTGGCTGGGAGCCTGGTATTTCGGGATCATAGGTGCGCCACTGGCCATCCTGGTCCATATTATCGTGGCCCGAATGACTCCTGAAACTCCCATCGAAATTCGCAAATTCCTAATTGAAAAAGTCCACTCCCAATGATCCCAGCTGCCGGCAAAATACCAAGAGCCCTCATCTATGTGATGATGGCTCTTGTTGTTATTACCATTCTACTGGCTTATTCACACTACCGGGGTAAAAACCTCAGTGTGGATCCCAGGATAGCGCCGGCACGAAAATTATACGAAGGTTATAATGCACTGGCCAGCAGCAACGACTATGAGGGGGTGATCCGGCTTCTTGATACAATAGCAGAGATATACAGTCAGTATCCCCATTATCGCGGATCTTTTGAGACCGGGGTGCTGGAGAACAACCGGGCAGCGGTATACCTTACTTTGGGACTCAGTTATGACAGCCTTTCATCGCCCTATCATCATTTGGGGCAGGATTCGCTGATGGCATTGGGAGAATCGGCTGCCAGGAAGAGCATTGGTATATATGAGAAATGGGGATCGGTGTATGATGGCATTGGGCCGGAGGAAATACTGGAGCAGGTAATGGCCACTTTTGAGATTGGATTGAACACAGATGCCTCCGGGGAAATGGAGGCCTACATCGAGAACCGGGTAATAGAGATTGAGGATGCCATAGAAGAAACCCCGAGGAGGCTTTCGGTTAGCTATACTAACCTGGGACTCGCATACAGGTACCGGGAAGATTATCAAGGAGCAGCATCCTGTTACCAGCAGGCCATAGACCTGTGGGAAGATAACCTGACGGCCGAAAATAACCTGAATATATTATTGGGTGAACCAATGAAAAAAAGAAATTTTATACAGAAGATGTTTCCCAAACCAAAATAAATTTTTCAATTAATAGAAAGCAATGAAAAAAGTATTATTCTTACTTCTCGCAGGATTTGCATGCAGTTTCCTCTCCGCCCAGGAAGAGGAAAAATCACAATGGGGGATTAAATTCTCCGGTTTTATAAGTTCAGATTATTTTTACGACAGCCGACAAGTCGTCTGTGCCCGGCAGGGGCATTTTCTGCTCTGGCCGCATCCGGAAAAACTTGACCCGGAAGGGGTTGACATCAATGCCAGGGGAGCTTTTAACTTCCTCTCCATCAGGACCCGCGCCAGGGTCACCATTACCGGTCCGGATCTTCTGGGAGCCAAAACCATGGCCGTATTAGAAGGGTCCTTCTTCGGACATAGCAACGTGGACTTAAATGAATTCCGCATGCGGCACGCATTTGTGAAACTGAACTGGGAGCATACTGAACTGCTTTTGGGACAATACTGGAATCCTATGTTCGTTCCGGAATGTTTTCCGGCTGTACTCAGCTTCAACACCGGTGCCCCATTTCAACCATTTGCTCGAAATCCCCAGATCAGGGTGAGCCATAATGTGGGACCAATAAAATTATCTGTAGTAGCATATTCCCATGCAGATTTTGCATCGGCTGCAGGCATACGTGCTTTGCGTAATTCCATGATCCCCGAATTGCATCTGCATGCCCAGTATCAAAAGGCCCCATCCACAGGTAGCGCAGGTATAGTCCTTGGGGGTGGAGCCGGTTTTAAAAGGCTGGTCCCACTAATTGAAACAGAACAGGGTTATCATACCACTGAAGGAGTAGGTAGCTTTCTTACTGAACTCTACGGCAAGTTGACCTTCAAAAAACTAACTATCAAAGCAGAAGGGGCATTCGGACAGAACAACTACGATTTGCTCATGATCAGTAGTTTTGGCAATACATCAGTTGATCCGGTAACAGGAAGGATGACTTATGCCCCGACTAGCAGTTATTCGTTCTGGACTGAGATCCACTCGAATAATCCTAAATGGCAACCCGGGCTCTTTGCGGGGTATACCCAGAACCTGGGTGCGGGTACGGATATTATTTCAGAGGGAATATGGGGGACCCGCGGGGAGATCGATTTCATCTATCGCGTATCTCCCAGGTTACTGTACAATGTAGGCAAAATGAGGTTCGGAGTGGAACTGGAATATACGGTTGCTGCCTTTGGTACCATCAATAATGAGGGTTTGGTAGAAAATTCCAAAGCAGTGGGTAACCTGCGTGCCCTGATAGGTGTGTTTTATTTCTTTTAGGCTTCTGCGACCTCGTGGATGATCTCCATCCCTCTCTTTATGGCTTCCTCGTTGACGGGGATCAGGTGATGGTACCTGGCAGGCAATGATTTTTTCAAGCCTTCAAGCACATTTTCAAGTTTTACCAAGGGCTTGATCTTGAGGTAACCACCGAGTACGATCATGTTAAAGGTACGTGTAGTAGACATTTTTGCGGCTGCATCTGCTGCATCTACGCGGAATATGCTGATATCCTTCCTGGAGGGATGGGTGGTGATCCCGTTCCCGTCATAAACAAGTAATCCACCTGGTTTGACCTTGGATTCAAATTTATCGACGGACTGCTGGTTCAATAAAATGGCCGTATCATATTCGTTCAATACCGGGGAACTTACCCTGTCATCAGACAGGATGACTGTTACATTTGCAGTACCGCCCCTCATTTCCGGGCCATAGGAGGGGAACCAGCTGACTTCCATGTCCTGCATCATCCCGGAATAGGCAAGTATTTTTCCAAGGGAGAGTACCCCTTGTCCACCGAACCCTGCGACTATGATCTCTTCAGTCATATTGAAAGAATTTTATTCCTTATTTTACCAGTTCACCATCTACCTTGATATCACCCAGTGGGTAGAAGGAGAACATATTCTCTTCCATCCATTTATTGGCCCTGACAGGAGACATTTTCCAGCCTGAGTTACAATTTGATACCACTTCAACAAGTGATACCCCCTTTTTCAGATCCTGGTTCTCGAAGGCCCTCCTGATGGCTTTCTTGGTCTTCCTTACATTGCCGGGCTTATGCACGGCCTGTCTTGTAACATAATAGGTGCCTGGCAACTGGGCTACCAGCTCTGATATCTTGATTGGGTTCCCCATGGTACTGACGTCCCGTCCGTATGGTGAGGTGGATGACACCATCCCGGGAAGGGTGGTAGGCGCCATTTGTCCCCCGGTCATCCCATAGATGCCATTATTGATAAAAATGATGGTAATATGTTCACCACGGTTGCAGGCATGTATGGTCTCACCTGTACCAATGGCAGCAAGGTCTCCGTCCCCCTGGTAGGTAAAAATATATTTATCCGGCATCACCCGTTTCAGTCCCGTAGCAACTGCCGGTGCCCTTCCATGAGCCGCCTGCTGCCAGTCAATATCTATGAATTCATAAGCCAGGACAGAACAGCCAACGGGTGCCACGGCGATGGTGTCGGACTGTATACCCATCTCGTCGATAACTTCGGCAATGATCTGGTGAACTGTCCCGTGTCCGCAACCCGGACAATAAGACAGCATCTTGTCGGTCATCAGGGGAGATTTTCTGTGGACCAGGTTTTCCTCTTTTATAATGTCTTTTATAGCTATGCTCTTTGCCTCTGTACTCATGCTTTAATGATTTTTTTTTCAAGGGCTTCCAGGACCTCATTCGGGGAATGTACCATCCCTCCGAAACGCCCATAATGTTCAACAGGGATCTTTCCATTTACAGCCAGGCGGATATCTTCAATCATCTGCCCTGCACTCATTTCAACCGAAAGTATTCCCTTCAGCTTCCCGGCGATTTCCTCTAAGTACACTGTCGGGTAAGGATAGAGGGTGATGGGCCTGAGCAGCCCTACCTTGATCCCCTTATCCCTTGCCAGTTGTACTACTTTCTGGCAAATCCTTGCACTGGAACCGTATGCAACCAGCAGGTATTCAGCATCCTCGCAGGAGATCTCCTCAAACCTCACTTCATTTTCCTTCATTTTTTTATACTTGGCCTGCAACCTGAGGTTTCTTTTCTCCATATCAACAGCCTGAAGGTCAAGCGAGGTAATGATGTTCCGCTCACGGTCGGGAGTTTTACCAGTTGACACCCAGTCCTGGTCAAATTCTGTAGCCCTGGGTATCTGTTCAAAGAGTTCCACTTTTTCCATCATCTGCCCTATCAATCCATCTGTAAGGATCATCACGGGATTGCGGTATTTGAAGGCCAGGTCAAACCCAAGGGGAACAAAATCAGCCATTTCCTGGACAGAGGCAGGCGCGAGTACCAGCAGGTGATAGTCACCATGGCCCCCACCCTTGGTGGCCTGGAAATAATCTGCCTGGGAGGGCTGGATGGTCCCAAGTCCGGGTCCTCCACGCACTATATTAGCGATAATACAAGGAAGCTCAGCACTTGCTATATAGGAGATACCTTCCTGGAAGAGTGATATACCCGGACTGGAAGAAGAAGTAATGACTTTCCGACCGGCGCCGGCAGCGCCGAATACCATATTGATTGCAGCCAGCTCACTTTCAGCCTGTAAAACAACCATGCCTGTCCTTTCTTCGGGTTTTTCCCACATCAGGTACTCCATCACTTCTGACTGCGGGGTTATTGGATATCCGAAATAAGCATCTGCACCAGCCCTGATGGAGGCTTCTGCAATGGCCTCATTTCCTTTCAATAAACGGAGTTCTTTCTTCATGCTGAAATGTTAATATCCCTAGGCTTCTACCTTCACCCGGTAAACAGAGATCACGCCATCGGGACATACGATAGCACAATTGTTGCAACCTGTGCATTCCTCGGGGTTTTCCATGTAGGCAAAATGATAACCTTTCCCGTTAACTTTTCTTTCCATCCGGATTACGCTGGTCGGGCATGACTCTATACAGAGTTCACAACCTTTGCAACGTTCAATATCCACTACAATCGCACCTCTCTGCTTAGCCATTTGAAATTTATTTTTAAGCCTAAGAATTAGCTAAAATAATAATTCTAATTAATAGTCCTCATGCAGTCCTGCATGAATATTATCAGGTCATGCCTGTTCTTCAACAGGATGATCCTTTACAAATCTCTGTAAACGCCTCTCTAACAGAGACATCTGGTCTAGACCAACCTGTGATACACAGGCACGTAATCCTTCTTTCCTTTCGCTACCGGTTATCTCGAGGGCAATGGCACTGATCCCGTAATACAAAAGTTCCCTTAACAGCCTGGCTCCTGAAAAACCAGGATAGCTGAAGGTAAAATAAAATCCATCTGCCAGGGGTTTGTCGATATCCCTGTCATATACGATGCTGAAACCGTTTCTGGTAAATAATTCCTTCATGATCCTGGCCCGTTCAGCATATTCACGAACCTCGTCCACAATGTTAAACTCCCCGTTATTGGCGGCTCTCAGGATGGCCGCCAGGGCATACTGGGCGGAATGGCTGGCCCCTGCAGACAGGGCATACAGGGCCCCGAATATCATGGAATGACCGAAGCGGTCTGTTGTATAATAACGCAGCAGATCGGGATACCTCCTGTGAAACAAATCATCAGACATCACCATCATCCCGATCCGCTGTCCCGCATAACTGAAGGTCTTGGAAGAGGAGATCAGGAGGAGGTAATTTTTGGTGTATTTTGCGACGGTGGACTGGAACGGGGGCTTTCCGGGTTCAGACACATCCTTCCTGAAATCCATGCCAAAATAGGCCAGGTCTTCTATCACAATGATATCGTATTCAGTGGCCAGGTCACCTATGATCTTTAATTCATCCTCGGTAAAGCAGATCCAGGAGGGGTTGTTGGGATTGGAATACAGGATACTGGAAACCTTGCCAGAATCAAGGGATTCCCTTATTTTATCCCGGAGCTTGATCCCTCTGTACTGGTAGACATCAAAAGTCCGGTAGGAATGTCCAAGTACAATGCATTGTTGTTTCTGTACAGGGAAGCCCGGATCCAGGAAGAGGGTCCCTTCCCTTTTCCTGTCGTTCCTGTTGGCCACCATGAAGGCAGCGATACTTCCCTGCATGCTCCCAACTGTCGGCACGCAGGAAGTAGGAGATACATCCAGGTCCAGGAATAATTTACAGAATCTTGATATTTCCTGCTTCAGTTCGGCGACCCCTTCCATATTTGCATATTTTGAGGCCACGCCGTTTTCAAGGGCCCTGATCTCAGCTTCTGTCCCTACACTGACTGGTTCCAGTCCGGGTACCCCCATTTCCATCCGGATAAACTCATCGCCGGTGACTGCTTCAATCTCGTTTACCACTTTCACGATCTCCCTGATCTTGGCCTGGCCCAGGTCACAGATACCCAGTTCATTGATCTTGGAGGTAACGATATGGTAATCTATAGGGGTTTCTCTGCTCATGGTTCTCTCTGTATTATTTTTTTTGATCATCTTCTTTTTCCACCCTGATCCTGGCATCCACAGCCACAAGCCCGGCTTTTGTTCCGAGCATGGGATTCAGGTCCATCTCCGCAATCTCCGGGGCAATGGTCACAAGCTGTGAAAGACGGTTAAGGATATCAATAAAGGCAGGTATATCAATGCCTGCCTGTCCCCGTATCCCTTCCAGTACCGGATAGACCTGCAGGCTTTTGACCATATGTGCTGCCTCACCCTCCGCAAGGGGTGCGAGTCCCGCATTCACATCCTTCACAGCCTCTACAAATATCCCACCCATTCCACACAGGATGAGATGTCCAAATTTCCCTTCCCTTTTCACTCCCGCAAATAATTCAGTCCCCGATAGCATAGGCTGTATCATAACTGATTGTACTCCTTCCAGCTGTATCATCCTTTCGAACTCAAGACTGACCTGGGCAGTATCCCGGATATCCAGGATTACACCTCCGATATCTGACTTATGCAGGGGGCCAACCACCTTCATTACCACGGGAAATCCAAACTCCTCAGCCTTCAGTACAGCATCTACCTTGCTTGCCACCACTGCCTCCCCTGCCCTCGGAATGCCGGCAGCATCCAGCAGGGCCTGGACCCTGTCGGGAGACAAATAGCCGTTTTCTGCATTCTCTATCACATTCCTGATGCTACTATTCTCAAGCTCCGCTAATACCCCATCCATCCTGTTAAAACAGGGGGTATTGAAAACCCTGGCCAGGGATCTCCCCAGGCTGACTTCATCCGGAAAGTTGATCCTCCCGTAGGAGATGAATTCATCAATTTCCTCCTTAACATTAACCACGGAAGGCAGCACGGGAAATATGGGTTTGTGGCAGGTTTGCATTTTCTCGTGCAATAGCAGGTATACATCTTGTACGCTGAAGAGGCCGGGACTGCCAAATATGACGATCATGCCATCGATCTCCTGACATTCCTGCTCACAAAAGTCTATGATGCTTCCCAGTTGCTGGGCAGTCCCCGTCGCCAGAAAATCAATGGGGTTGGCCACAGATGAACCCAGATGTAACTTCTCCAGCAACTTATCTGCTGCAGAGCCCCCCAAAGGAGGAACTTCAAGTCCCCCATCAGACAGGGCATCTGTAAGCATCACTGCAGGTCCCCCAGCATGTGTGATCACCGCCAGGCGTTTGCCCTTCAACTCGGGGTGGAGGAATACGGAGGCTACGCTTACCAGTTCCGCCCGGCTGTGGCACCTGACGATGCCTGCCTTGCGAAAGAGGGCATCGACAGCTATATCCGGACTGGCCAGGGCGCCTGTATGTGAGGATGCTGCCCTGCTGCCTGCATCTGAGGTTCCGGACTTGATCGCCGCCAGCCTGCATCCTTTCTGCACAAGGGAAGAGGCATGTTTGAGCAAAAGATCCGGCTTATCGATATTTTCTATATACAATATTTTAACATTTGAACTGGATGCCGGGTCATATGTTTCATCAAGGTGCTGTAACACATCTTCCACGCCAGTCTGGGCACTATTCCCAACAGAATACACGGACGAGAATGTTAGTCCGTTCGGGATACCGGCTTCCATAATGAAAACAGCCGTTGCCCCTGATCCTGATATGAAGTCACAACCTTTGGGATCCAATCGTGGGACCGGACTGGTAAATACGCCCTGGTAATGCTGGTTGATTACCCCAATGCAATTGGGACCGATCAGGTTCCCGCCGACCGATGATATCATCGCAGCTAAACGGCCTTCAAGCCGGCCACCTTCATCGCTTTCCTCACCAAATCCGGCTGATAATATGATAAATCCTTTGGTACCTTTTTCCCTGGCCAATATTTCAACCACCTCCTCACAATACCTGGCAGCAATGGCCAGTATGGCCAGGTCAATCCGGGGCAGGGACACTGGATCAGGAAAGCACTTCACGCCCTGTACCCTCTCCTCGCCGGGATTTACCACATATAATTCTCCGGAAAATGAACCCTGCAAAAGATTCTGAAGGATCTTCCCTCCGGGTTTATGAAGGTTGTTAGAGCCACCTATCACAGCTATGCTCCGGGGTTCAGTAAGTTCTATGGCCAGCATAATTGATCTTTGGTTCTAACAAAATTAAAAAATCATACCGGTATCTCTGGTGATAAATATCATTATTAAAGAACACCCCTCCAGATAATATGTGGATATCTTTCAACCTTGGGGCATATAAGTAAACAATTCAAATTATATTTTTGCGTTAATAAATCCCCCAGGTCGGAGTTTTATAATTACGGGGATTGCGGACTGCAGAATTTCGACCTGAACAGTTACATCCGGACCAAGACCTCTAACCTGGATATCTGGTCAACCATCAGGGTCCGGGAATACGAATACGATTTTAAAGGAGTTTTTGACTATTTTTACCCACTTACCAAATCTCGTTTTCCATGAGAAGGATTATTATCTCTATGGTATTTGCCATTCTGTGCCTATCCCTATATTCCCAGGTAAAACTGGACTACTACCTGCCGGATGATGACTTCCTCCCCGAAATCCCGGAACCTTCATCCGTTTTCGGCCACCCCGTCGGGGAGTGGCACCTGAGCCACGACAAGCTCACTGCTTACATGACGCTCCTGGCAGGGCAATCTGACCGGGTGATCATGCAGGAGTATGCCCGATCCTGGGAAAACCGCCCACTCTTTCATCTCATCATAACCTCCCCGGCAAATCATGCCAGGCTGGAACAGATCAGGGAGGAACACCTTACACTCTCTGATCCCGGATCCGGACAGCAGCCAGATCCCGCGAACATGCCTGCAGTAGTCAGACTGGGTTACAATGTACACGGGAATGAATCCAGCGCCTCCAATTCATCGGTTCTTGTGGCCTACTACCTGGCTGCATCCCGCAACCCCGAGGTACTCGACTACCTGGACAACCTGGTGATCCTGATCGATCCCTGCCTGAATCCCGACGGGTTTAACCGGCATGCCAGCTGGATCAATACGCATAAATCCCAAACTACCATGTCTGATGATAACAGCAGGGGTTTTAGGGAAGTGTGGCCGGGAGGCCGGACCAATCATTACTGGTTTGACCTGAACCGGGACTGGATCCTGCTGCAGCATCCGGAGAGCAGGGGACGGGTGGAGGTTTTCCACCAATGGAAGCCAAACGTACAGACTGACCATCATGAAATGGGGTCTTCTTCAACTTTTTTCTTTCAGCCAGGCATTCTTTCCCGTACCAATCCCATGACCCCTGAACGCACAACCGAACTGACCCGCAAGATCGGGCAATACCATGCTGCTGCACTTGACCAGGATGGCAGCCTCTTTTTTACGGAGGAGATCTTTGATGATTTCTATTATGGGAAGGGATCATCATATCCGGATGTCAACGGAAGTGTGGGGATCCTTTTTGAACAGGCCGGCACCAGGGGATTTGAACGAGACACACCCCGCGGTAAGCTAAGCTTCCCATATGCCATCAGGAACCAGGTCAGGGTCTCAATTTCTTCCGTCAAGGCATCCTTCGAGATGCGTGAGGAGCTGCTGGCACATCAACAGGAATTCTACGAATCAACAAGCTCACTGTTCAATGCATCAAGCGAGAAAGCTTATATTTTCGGGGAAGCTGACCAGGCAAGCCAGGCAAGCTTCATGGATATCCTGCTCAGGCACAGGATCAAGGTATTCGAATTAAAGCAGGGCAATACCATAGACGGGACTAATTACAGCCCCGGAAGTGCTTTTCTCGTTCCCTTGAACCAACCGCAATTCAGGATGGTACAGAACCTGTTCAAGCCACAGAAAAAATTTACAGACAGCCTGTTTTACGATGTTTCTACATGGACACTTCCCTATGCTTTCAATATTCCCTATGCAGCCCTTGGTCAATCCAAACAAGTGGAAGAACTGATGGGTGAACAGGTGATGGAGATAAAAAGGCAATCGGGAAAGATCCTCGGTAATGTCAGCCAGGTTGGATATATTTTTGCCTGGGATGAATATGACGCACCTGCTGCCCTGTACAAGATACAGGCAACTGGACTGATGACCCAGGTGGCTACCGAACCCTTTGAATTCAAGAACCAGGAAATAAGACATTCTTTTAGCTACGGGAGTATTTTCATACCTGTACAAAAACAGGGGAAAACGCCCGAAGAGATTCATAATATCATTACTATAGCCTTGCAGGAAACATCCATTACTGCTTACGCGATCGGTACTTCCCATACCAGCCAGGGCATGGACATGGGGAGCAGCCGATTTATGCCCCTCAAAAAACCGGTGATACTCTTGCTAACCGGAGACGGCGTTAGCAGCGGGGAGGCCGGAGAGACCTGGCACCTGTTGGATGCACGCATGCATATGCCGGTCGTACTTATAGACCAGGCACAACTCAATGCGATGGATCTTTCCCCATACACACACCTGCTGATGCCTTCCGGTTCATACGGAAGGATCAATGCCAACGGCAAGAAAGAGATCAACCGATGGCTGAACAAAGGGGGAAGCATCATTGCCATCAAATCAGCCAACCGATGGCTGAAGGAGCAAAAACTCGTGGACATTGACTTCACAAGCAATAAGCCCGATAGCAGCGGATATCTGGCTTACGCAGACCTCAGGAACAAGAGCGGGGCACAACGTATTTCAGGGAGTATATTCGAGGCGGAGGTCGACATCAGCCATCCAATAGGGTATGGCCTCCATAGAAAGACCATCCCTGTTTTCCGGAACCACTTACTCATCGCCCGTCCAGACAGACGACCCTATGCCTGCCCGGTCAGGTATACTGAACAACCATTGCTCAGCGGATATGTACCTGAAGGCAAATACGATGACCTGCGTAATGCCCCCGTAGTACTCATCGGCAGCCATGGATCCGGCAGGCTCATATCCTTTATGGACAACCCGAATTTCCGGGGATTCTGGTTTGGAACAAATAAATTGTTCCTAAATGCCATTTTCTTCGGTCCTACTATTTCATCTTATTCAACCAGGTAGTATTTTTGCCAGGAATCAGTAACCGAATATTATGCCCATCAATATACCAGATAATCTACCCGCAGCTGCTGTTCTAAAGAAGGAGAACATTTTCGTCATGGACCAGTCCAGGGCCATCCACCAGGATATCAGGCCCCAGCGCATTGTGATCCTGAACATCATGCCCGTCAAACATACCACGGAAACCCATCTCTTGAGATTGCTTTCCAACACACCCCTGCAGATCGAGATTGATCTTATACATCCCAGGAACCATACCTCAAAGAATACACCCATAGAGCATCTGGAAACCTTTTATAAAACATTCGATCAGGTCAGGTGCCACCGTTACGATGGACTGATCATCACGGGGGCCCCCCTCGGCTTTATCAACTTTGAGGACATTCATTACTGGGATGAGTTGAAAGAGATCATGGACTGGGCGGAGACCAATGTTACCTCAACCCTTTATCTTTGCTGGGGAGCCCAGGCTGCACTCTATCACTTTTACGGGATAGAGAAGAAATTACTAAATAAGAAACTGTTCGGTGTCTTCAAACACCGGGTACTGGACCGTAAGATCCCCCTGGTGCGTGGATTTGACGATCTGTTCCCTGCCCCCCACTCACGATACATGCATATCGACAAGGAAGACATTGAGAAGGTCAGTGAACTTCAGATCATTGCCGAATCTGATGTGGCAGGTATCTATATCATAGGCACAAGGGATGGTAAGAAGGTTTTCGTGACCGGCCACTCAGAATACGATCCCAATACATTGAAGGAGGAATATGAGAGAGACCTTGCAAAGGGACTGGATATACAGGTGCCTGTGAACTACTTCCAGGATGATGACCCCTCAAAAATACCCATGGTCCAATGGAGAAGCCATGCTGTCCTGCTTTATACCAATTGGCTGAATTATTATGTTTACCAGGAAACCCCCTTTAAGCTGGAGGATGATTAGCTGCTCGCCGGAGGCTTTTACATACATTGACGAAACATCAGTTTGAAATCATCCGAGAGGGCAAGTCCTTTCGATTGAGCATAATTCAGCAGAAAACTGGCATCAACCCCCAGGTGCATGGTGTCTGAAGAAGTAACTGAGAGGGAAGCTAGCAATGTACCCAGATCAACAGCAGTCAATAATGGTGTATCTGTGATGTTATTATTTGATACTCCTTTTTGTAAAGGTAATCCACAACTTATACCTGCAATAATCCCGGCGAGAAAAGCATCTCCGGCACCAGCCGTTGATTTAACCTCGGCGGGAAGTACTGAATTGTATTCCAGCTCTCCATGCTG
>RCNC010000921.1_pt1 | contig 19535 bp, 17 predicted proteins | sample 2041301 | NCBI WGS metagenome assembly RCNC01 (sample SAMN09708231, study PRJNA481090) | Marine sediment metagenome, whole genome shotgun sequencing project. | biome: marine sediment; feature: ocean; material: sediment; isolation source: Sewage treatment plant 13A marine sediment (STP13A) ...
AGTCATCAACGGTTTCGAGCATAACGCCCCTGTACAAATATTTCTCGACAAGCATTCCATTGCCATGATCCACGACGGACACGGTCCGGGTATTAAGGTCATGGAGATGGGGGCCACACCCACGAAACGCATAGGTAAGAGCTCCAGCGAAAGTTTCCGGATCGTCCGGTTTCAGAACGGTGAGGTAACCTCCTGTACATATCTGGGCACTGAAGTGGACCCCATTCCATTCCAGCGCGGAGAACAGGCTCCCGTCAGAATCCGCTATTCCCCCGCCAATGACGGGAGTTTTAGCAAGGTCACCTGCACGGTTTCCAATGACCTGGAAGAATCTTTTCCGAATAGCAGGGCTGTTTTTGTGATGCCCCGAACTACCCATTTCGATATAGACAACGCTCAACTTGAGCACGTAATACCAAGCGACGATGGCTCCTTCTCGGTTGTCTCTGTGCGATTCACACTCCCCGCAAAAGACAGCCTGATGGTATCTATAACATGCAGATAAGTATAATTATACAAGGCCGGAAAGCTTGCCTTATCAAACGATTGTCATGAAATGAAACAGATGATGGAGGAAATTGGAACGAACCAGCAAAATACTGGAACATCCCTTATTGTCGGGGTGCAGGATTCGAACCTGTGACCTCGCCAAATTGAACTAAGTTATTGATGATCACAGACAAACAGGGATAAATTAATGGACCACTATTTCTGTTGCTTGTTTGGCTGATATTTATCCGAATATTTCATAAAGCTACTGTAGATATTACTCTTGAAATGGCTCAATTTTTGAACAACCTTGTGATTCCTGACGAGCACGGGCGGCAATCATCAACCTCCAGTTTGTATTTTTGTAATAAAGACGGTAATGTATATAGACTTCCTGAAAACATGAACGGTGAGTGTGAAAAAGCTTTGTTGATTAATTAAACACTTCAAAATTAACAATGAAAAAATGCCATACATTTTTAAAATCAAAAAACTCTTAAAATATTGAATTATGAATTGCATTAAATTTTTTACGGTATTTGTGTTAACACTTTTTTTTACTGATAGTGTAGTTTCTCAATCATTAAACAACACGAAGCATACTGGTTATCGGGGAATTTGGTACGAACTCGGCCAGATAAGTGACAGATATGTTGGAGACAAAAACTCCGGTGGCTTATCATTTTGTTGCGGCCATACTCTCGAACCAATGGCAATTTATTCGCCTGAAGTGGATAAAACATTTTTTGTTTACGGAGGGACAACCGAACAGGAGGAAAGGCATCTTCTAATTATGGCTTCTTATTATGATCATGCGAACCATCGCGTGCCTAAGCCTACAATTGTTCGTGATCAATTGGGAGTTAATGATCCCCATGATAATCCAAGTATTACTATTGATGAGGATGGTTACATCTGGATTTTTATTGCCGGTCGTGGCCGTCATCGCCCGGGGCAGATATTTAAAGCAACTAAACCTTTCTCGGTCGATGAATTTGAATTAGTCATCGAGCGTGAACAAACTTATTCCCAGATTTGGTATGTGCCTGGGAAAGGATTTATGCACCTTTTGACGCTTTATACGGGAGCTCGTGAGCTTTATTGGGAAACAAGTGCGAATGGTGACGATTGGACTCCTGAGCCTGCAAAAGATTTGCAAAAGTTTGCCGGAATTGAAGGACATTATCGGGTTAGCCGAATTGACCAGAGCAAGCAACGAATAGGTCAGGCATTCAATTACCATCCTGATGGTAAACCTGACAACCGTACGAATGTTTATTATGCTGAAACCAAGGATTTCGGCAAAACATGGACAACAATTAGCGGGCAGGAGCTTTCTCTTCCGTTAGTTAATCGTGACAATCCTGCCCTGGTGACTGACTATGAATCTGTTGGCAGAATGGCATATATCCAGCAACTGCTGTTTGATGATGACGGAAATCCTGTTATTTTACTTGTTACAAGTGAAGGATACGAACCCGGACCGAAAAACGACCCGCGGATATGGGAAATAATAAGATGGACAGGAGAAAAATGGTTGACACATGAAATTACAAGATCCGATCATAATTACGATATGGGTATCCCATATATTAACGGAGACCGTTGGGCACTTATCGCCCCGGCGCTTCCAGGTCCTCAGCCTTATTATACCGGCGGAGAAATAGGTTTGTGGGTGTCGTACAATAAAGGTGAAACATGGAGACTGGAACGTGAAGTAACCCGAAATAGTCCACGAAACAATGGCTATATTCGGCGTCCGCATAATCCGGTAGACCCGTTTTTTGCCATGTGGACAGATGGTAATTCAGCCCAATTTTCAATATCCCATCTTTATTTTACCAACTCAAACGGCACCAGGGTGTACATGTTACCTTATACAATGGAAGGCGATTATGCAGAGCCCATACTGCTTGTCCCGCCCACTCCGCCGGGAGAATAAATATGATAAACAATTAAAGTTACGTTTAAATATATTACAAACGGATTGTTGTCCATATTTGCTTCCACCCCCATCATCATCCTGTTTTTTCTGATGGTTTGGTTTCGCTGGCCAGCTGTAAAAGCAATGCCGGTGGCGTGGGTCATTTCAATGGTATTGGTTAATTCCCCTTTTGAGCTGCTCAATTGTTGTGCAAATTGTTTGCAAACAAAAAAACCAGACATTCACAACAGTCGTTGTAACTATCTGGTTTATAATTGTCGGGGTGGCAGGATTCGAACCTGCGACCCCCTGCTCCCAAAGCAGGTGCGCTAACCGGACTGCGCTACACCCCGAAAATAGCATGGGTGTGAGTGTGTGTGTATTTTATTTGTCATAGCTTCTGTACATGCCCAGGAGCATCTTAGAAGCCTGTTCGTATTTTTCATAAAGCTCTTCGTAGTGCTTTGTTTCAATCTGGCCCTGGTCAAAAACCTGTTGCATCAATGCCACACATTGAAAGATACCGCCTCGACTGATCGTAAGATAGTGTTTTTTATCTGATATGGTCATCCTTCCTGTTCCTTCAGCCAGGTTCAAAACTGAACTCTGCGAAGCATTCTTCCATTGATCCTTTACCAGTGGATCAACTATCTTGTCGTCATTTAAGAATGAAAAGACCTTGTAATTAAGATCTCTCAGTACCTGGTAAATATCTAATTTCTCAAAATCAAACATCTCTTCAGCTTCATACTATCTTGCGGAGAGAGGGGGATTCGAACCCCCGGTACCGGTTTCCCAGTACGCCGGTTTAGCAAACCGGTGGATTAAGCCACTCTCCCACCTCTCCAAGAGCTTTGGCTCATTTGCTTTCCGAAAAAGCAGGACAAAAGTATAAAATAAGCCCGGAACAACAAAAAATATTTCATGAATATACAAAGCAGGAAAAGAGTTTATATTCTAGCTGCTTTTGCTTATTTTCAGCCTGATAAACATTCCTGATGGAGAAAATCAAAAAGGCCCTTAATGAATCCCGCTATGCCCGCTGGGGTATCCTGTTCCTGGTAGGGCTCATCCTCTCAGTAAACTATTATTTCTACGATGCTTTCTCCACCCTGAAGGACCTGCTTATGCGGGAATTTGATTTTACGAACACCCATTACGGTCTTTTTGTTTCCTTCTATGCCATACCAAATACATTCCTGTTGATGGCAGTCATCGGTGGGATGATACTGGATAAGCTGGGGATACGGCGGACTGGTTTCATGTTTATTTTCTTTATGGCCTTCGGAGCAATGCTGACAGCCTACGGTGCATCCACAGCATATGGTAGCGGCGGACCAGGATATTCGTTTATGTCTTCATTCTGGCCCAGCTATTCCCCGGAGTTGAAGATGATGCTCCTGGGAAGATTTTTCTACGGGCTTGGGGCTGAAACCAGCATTGTTGTGGTCAGCAAGATCCTGGTGAAATGGTTCAAGGGAAAAGACCTGGCCCTGGCTTTTGGCTTAAAGATTGCCTTTGGACGACTGGGTACATTTGCTGCATTACAGCTCTCACCTGTGCTTGCCCAGGATGGTGCAGGTCTGAATACGGCCGTCTGGTTTGCAGGGGTGTTAGTCTGCTTGGGGCTTCTGGTTTTTATCATTTACATGTTATTTGACCTCAAAATTGACAAGGAGCTCAAGCAGGAGCAGAAGCTCCTGTCTGAGGATGAGAAATTTGCCATTAGAGATATTTTTGGCATCATTTCCAACCGGGCTTATATCTGGATTTTATTACTATGTGTGACTTTCTATTCTGCCGTTTTCCCCTTTATGGCCTATGCTCCGGATTTCTTCCTGCATAAGTTCAACATGACAGCTATACAGAGTGGAAGGATTACCTCCCTGCTACCCCTGGGGACCATGATATTTACTCCCTTATTTGGACTAATGGTTGATAGGAAGGGACGCAGTGCATCGATCATGATTGTAGGTGCACTGATCCTTTTGTTTGTACATCTGGTCTTTGCCCTTACCCCTCTGAAACCTTATGTTTTCATGGTTCTGCTTGGTATTGCCTTTTCCCTGGTCCCGGGGGCAATGTGGCCTTCCATGGTCAAGCTTGTAAGGGATAAGGAGATCGGGACAGCCTATGGATTAATGTATTCGGTGCAAAACCTGGGACTGTGGGGAGTCCCATTACTGGCCGGGATTATTCTGGATCATACCAATCCAGGCAATCCGGAGGTGCTAAACTACACTCCGACTATATTGATGTTTGCCGGACTGGGATTGCTGGGATTATTTTTCGGAATAATGTTGAAGTGGGAAGATAAGAAACATAACTTTGGAATAGAATTACCATTAAATAAGAAATGAAAAAAATCATGAGCTCACAGATTTTTTGGCCGACGGTGGTGATGTTTGTCCTCGCCCTGGCCCTATTTATCATTGCAATATTACAGGGGGAAGGGAAACATATTACGGGACTGAAATCTGCCTGGTCTTTTACCTTACAGATCCTTCCCTTACTGATCTTTGCCCTCATTATTGCCGGTCTTGTACAAACACTGATTCCACGTGACCTGATAAGTACGTGGGTAGGAGATGAGTCTGGATTCCGGGGGATCCTGATAGGTAGCGTAGCCGGCGCTCTTACACCTGGTGGGCCCTATGTCAGCTTGCCCATTGCTGCCGGACTTCTGAAAACTGGGGCAAGCATACCAACCATGGTAGCATTTGTTACGGGATGGGCCCTTATGTCTGTGGCTCGCCTTCCCCTTGAGGTGGGGATCATGGGTTGGCGTTTTACATTGATTCATATGCTCAGTGTAATCATTTTTGCTCCACTAGCAGGAGTTTTAGCCAGCCTATTGATAAAATTGATAAAATAAACGCAGTAAATGAAGTCCACCTACACTGAAAATGCCCCCGCCCCAGGAGGCCATTATTCCCAGGCCATAGTTCATAATGGATTGGTATATGTATCGGGACAACTGCCCATCGATCCTAAGACAGGAGAAAAGCAAACCGGTGCGATCGAAGAGCAAACGAGGCTGGTCCTTCAAAATCTTTCCGCTATACTGGAAGCTTCCGGTAGCAGCCTAGAGCAGGTTCTAAAGGTTACTGTCTACATTTCAGATATATCATTATGGGGAAAGGTGAATGAAGTATATGCCGAAATATTCGGTGACCACCGACCTGCAAGGGCCATAGTTCCTACAAGGGACCTACATTTCGGTTTCAAGATTGAGGTGGATGCCGTTGCGGCAATTATGGGAGCTTAATTATCTTTTCCAGTAAGGTTTAATGATCCTGCCCTGTTGCCTGGCCCTGTAAAGGAGGAAAATGGAAAAACCCAGGATCAGGATAACTGTAAGTATTGAGTTTTCAATTCCAAAATCGCCTCCGGCATACCAGGCCGGTCCCTCGCGGGATGCATCCATAAAGTATACAAAATCATCATTGCCAGATATCGGGAGACCGAAGAAATACTGAAAGAAGTTCCATCCGATATGAACGGCGATGGGGTACCATAGCCTGCTCCTGAGGGTATAAAGTACACCTAGAAAGATACCAGCCACAACAACCGAAATAAATCCCAAAAAATTAGCATGTGAATTGGTAATGTGGCCTATACCAAACAACATGGCTGATATGATAAGGGCGAGCCATGTTCCCAGAGATTGCTCTGTAATCCTGTAAATAATTCCCCTGAATATTATCTCTTCCAATAATGCCAAAAGAATTAGCAAGATCAGCGGTTTGAAAATGACGCTTAGCGGGTTAACAATGGTAAATGCAATGTTTCCTGTGACAATGAAAACCAGAATGATACACCCAACAAGCAGACCGCCAATAATAAATCCGATAATGCTTTCTTTCCTGGCATACCTGATAGCCAACTCTGTTATGATGCGCCTCTCGTATATTTTGAAAACGAACACATAGAGGAAAATTAACAGGAAGATGGAAATGGTCCACCTTATTATTTGCTCTGCTGAATCATTTGGAATGATCCGACCCAGTACCGGTTTCAGGACCCAATCACTGACCAGGGATGGAACTGCTATGAAAAATGCAATTCCTAAAATAATACGGGTCAAAGGAAAAAGAAGGATTCTCAGGAAAATGGATTTAGGAGGAGATGCCATCAGGAATATGTTTATATCAAATATAGATATACCGTTGGATTTCCCCTGGTTACCTAGAATTCCCCTTTACCGAATTCACTATCGATGCCTTTGGATCCGCTCGATGACCAGTTCAATGAATAGGTTAGGTTCAGTTCTAAAATTGGACCATAGCGATGGTATGTGACCGTTTGATAAAAAATTTCGTTCCCGGTTTCGTCTCGTCCCCTGGTATATAATCCCTGGTGATTGGAGGAGAACATATCAATCACCTTGAAGGTGAGCTTTAGGTTCTCAACTTTTTTCGGACCCCAGGATAGGGCCGCATCAGACATATAAAATAATTCATTGCCTCCCTGGGCAGTCACAGTGGCTGAAGTTGCCGAAAATGTCCAGTATAGGCTCAGTCCATCCGTAATGTTGAATGTCGTATTTGTATTCAAAGTCCAGTTGGTGCTCCGGGTATCAACCTGGTATTCAAATATCTCTCCATTGATCCTGAATTCATAAATGGATCCGCCAAGGTAAAACTTCCACCAGTCAGTGAGTTTAAAATCCCCGTCAAGTTCTATTCCCAGGGCATGATTGTTACCTGCATTGGTGTAGCTCCTGATCAAGACAGAATTGCCATGATACCATTGGTAATCATCGGCATTAAGGATAGTATTGACCCGGTATATGGCATTGTCTGTATTCCTGTAAAAACCGGTGAGCGTCAGCTTACTTTTTTCAAATCTCCTGGTATAACTTACTTCACCAACGATGGAATACTCCGGCTTCAGGGAAGGGTCCCCTACCAGGAATACCTCATAATGTCTCCTTAACAGGAAGGGAGACATGTTTTTAGTGGGTGGACGATTGATCCGCCTGCTGAAGGCAAAGATCAGGTCATCCTTATCACTGATCTCCCAGTCCAAATGCAGGACCGGAAAGAAATCAAGTTTTTTATATTCGTGGGAGTTGGTAGTAGGCCTGTCGAAAATATTAAGGTAGTCTGCATTTTCAACATAAAAAAGCTGGTCGGTGTATTCAACACGGAGGCCGGCGGAATAAGTCAGCTTATTACTGCTTCCTGAATAATCAATGTAACCTGCATGGATCCAGCGGGTCAGCTCAACATCGTTTTGAAATTCAGTATAGGGATGCCAGGTATTGTTGCTCACATCCAGAGTGTCAAATAAAAATTTACCTGTCTGCAACAGTGCCTGGGGATGATATCCAATACCAAGTTCACCACCGTTCTTCAATGGAATAGTCAGGTCTACATCCAGGCGGAGTCCATTCAAAGGATTATCATCAAACTGCCGGTAAGCAAGCAGGGTGTCACCATAATTTTCCGGCATCCTCGAAATATCCCTATTGACAAGATTGCTGTATAGGTCAGATTTTTCATAAAGAAAAGAAACATCCAGTTTCTTACCATCTTTAAAATCATGGCTATAATCTATGGATCCCAATGTGAAAATTCCCACCCGTTCATGCGTATTTGGGTTGAATACGACATTGTTCCGTGGATCGTCAATCCGGTTCCCGTCGATGTCTCCGTAATAATTATCATAGAGGTATTCTGCCGTCCGACCTTCGACCTGTTTCCCATGATATAATCCAAAGCTAAGCCGGTCACGGTCTGATATATCAATATCCATTCCTGCCCTGGCGGACCAGTTTATGTGCCATTCCGGCCTGGGACCGTCAGCCACCATCCAGTAATAGGAGCCATCATCCTGAAGTATCCTTGCTACTCCTTCCCGGTTTCCCCTGACGTTTCTCCTCCCATAATCTACTCCACCATATACACTAAACTTTTCACCAACGTGGTTCAGGAGGATATTTCCACTGTACCTGATGGGATCCATTTTCGGGTTTCCCGGAGCACCCCCACCCATTAGTCCACCAGTAAAACTCGTCCCTCTCAGTTTCCCTTCTTTGGTTAATATGTTGATGATGCCTCCTTTTCCCTGGGCATCATAACGGGCTGTCGGAACGGTTATGATCTCGATCTTTTCTATACTGTTCGCAGGCAGCTGGGCCAGTACCACCGAAGGTTCCAGTTGTGTGGGCTTTCCGTTCAAATACACCAGGAAACCACCTGTTCCGCGCAATGAAACACCTCCATCCGGTGAGATTTGTATGGACGGAATCAAATGGAGTATGTCGATGGCTGTACCTCCCATTGCGGTCACAAATTGATCGGCATTATATACCTGTTTATCAATTTTGCGGGAAGTTGTTGCTGCCTGTCCAGTTACACGTACCTCATCAATGGAGGTAATATTGAGGCTTAGCCTTGTTTCCCCGGCCTCAGCAGTTTCCTTACCTGAAATTTTTACAGGCTCAGCGTTTGCAGGCAGGTATCCGATGAAGCTGATGACAAGACCATAGTCCCCCGGTTGGAGTCCGTCTACAAGGTATTCCCCGTTATCATCAGTAATTACCCCAGTTTCAAAAACTGAATCAGGAAGCTGGTAAACTGCAACCTGTGCATAGGGGAGGATATCACCTGTCTCACTGTCTGTTACCTTGCCAGAGATCTTACCTCCTGGCTGGGCAAGCAGGAGTCCGGGTATAAGCAAGAACAGGATTAAAAAAGAACGATAAAACATATTCATATATTAAAATGCGAAAGTACAATAATATTCTGTGGTTATTTGTTAAGTATTTTATAATTTTGTCGAACTCAATAAAAACCAGCATTATGAAAATCATAGCATTGAATGAAGTCGAGAAGAACGAAGTACACATGGACGGTGCTGTCGGAGCCTGGAAACAACTTCCCCTGGGCAATGATGACGGGACTCCAGTCTATTCATACCGTGTCTTCACTGTCGAAGCTGGCGGGCATACGCCATATCACCAGCATCCCTATGAGCATATGAATTTTATTATTGAAGGGGAAGGTGCCCTCGTAAATGAAGCAGGGGAGGAGCAGCCCTTAAAGGCTGGTGATTTCGCCCTTGTTGACCCGAGTGAGAAGCACCAGTATCGCAATAGAGGTGATAAACCGTTTAAGATGATTTGCGGGGTACCGAAGGAGTTTGAGTGATTCATTTTCGCCGAAAAAGGAAATAATCAAAGTAATGTTTTCTGTTATATCGATATCTTCAATATAACAGCCCTGGTTATCATATATTTCTGTATCCAGAATATTATACTTTAAGAGGAACTGGGAGGAATTAGATGAAGGTGTTTCAAAATAACTATCTACAGGCTTCAGATAAGGCACCAAAAGCTGCCAGGATCTTTTTCGCATGAACCACATCATCAGCATAAATTGAAAACTCATTCTCGAAATCTTTCACTTCACCATTCTCATAGGGTTTGATAAGTTCATCACCCCCACGAGTACCCAGGCTGATTTCTATCAATTCTCCCTTAACCTCGAGTTCTGAAATACCCGGATGAATGTCAGAAGCTGTAAACTCGAATATATATTCATCACTTTCTCCATTATCATCTGTCTCTACCCTGGTAAAACTCAGCTTACACGTACCCTCATTCTCAATCTTTAGTGTTTGATCTTGTTTCGCATCCGAAAGTTCAATGTTTGGCATGTTATCAGTGAGAAATGAAATGGCTTCTTCCTTACTCATTTCAGATCGATTCTCAACCAAGCTGTTTTCCTTGAGAAAGCGAACGGCTTCTATAAAGTTCTTTGCAGTGAGAGGATCAAAGAAGTAGACTACTGCATTATCAGTGAAATTCTGATTTTTTCCGTTTTTAAAATTCTTAATGAATTTACCTTTATCTGTTTCAAGAGCTACATTTAATTTTCCCCCGCTTGCTTTGATCTCCATTTCTTCCAGGCGAATATCTTCCGGATAGATAATATATTTTGTTTCAGTAACCTCACTCTCATCTTCAGTTAATTTCATTTCAATGACAAGCTGGTTTTCATTTTCTTCAAAAACTTCAAGCTTTTGCTCATATGTTTCGTCATCTCTGTATAATGATGAAAAATTATCAGCCAGCCATAAATTAACATTATCGAATGTAGTGAACACCTCAATATCTTCTTCACTGTTCCGGATCGCTTGTTCAAATGCATCGATAATATCTCTGGCTAAATCAATACCCGTTGCATGGAAATCAAGATCTGAATCGTATCCGCTTACACCTTCACCTTTCCTTATGAAATTCTTTTTATTCTTCGTTTGCATCTGAATAGTAATATCCCTTTTCGATACATCCAGGGTGAGCTTATCAGTCATATCAGTTAGATAGAATGAATAAATAACTTTCTCTGAATCACCATCTGAATCAGTTTCAATAACTGTAAGATCTACAAGCCCTGAAGGAGAGGTTTCGAACTCGATACTGTTCCGATAAACATCCTCGTTAATCTTCACCTCACCAAGATTAGCCTTTACAAAATCAAGAGCCTCACTATAACCTCCCCATTGAGGTCTTTCAGGCTTTGTACTGGTAACCAAATAGGAAAGAGCATTGACAATCTGTCTTGCAATTTCTATATCATCAGCATATATCAAAATTTCATCAGTAAATTCCTCACCCTTCTCCTGGCTATTTACTTCAATATAATTCTCTCCTTCCATTGTCGGCACTTCAATACTCAATGATTTGCCGGATACTCTTAAATTTATTGCCAGGGGATTAATGTCATTAAGGTCAAAAACATACTCAAAACTTTCCTGTTCTCCCTTATCATCATGTGATTCAGCATTTAAGAGAGCAAGATATACCTTTTCACCTTTATTAAAACTTTGTTCCCATTGAGAATAATCATCCTGTGCCTTGCCAATATTTTCTGAAAGCCAGTTAAAAGCCTCCTCCCGGTCACTCCATTCAGCCTGGGATTCCTTACAACTACCAACATTTTCTTTTAGGACTTCAATCAATGATCTGGCCTTATCAACCTCATTCATAACTATTTCAATCTTTTCGGTGTATTCCTCAAATTCACCTTCTTCATAGTAAGAAATAAACCTCTGTGACAGACGTGTTTCCATAGATATCACTATGGATTTTCCTCTAGAGTCAAACTTTATAGCGGCCGGGTCAAGGTCGGCAAGGTAAAATATCCAGTAGTGACTTTCCGTAGATCCTTTCTTATTTGTTACCAGTTCTTCTATTTTTAATTTACAATTATTACCATCCACATTGCTGAACTTATAGCGGTAGGTATCACTGCCCACTGGCATATCTCCAGTAAAATCTTTAAGCCAGGAAATTTCATTTTGTGCATGAATTGAAGAAAAACTTAAGGTCAGAAAAATGAGACCTAGAAATGAGCATAGACTTTTGATTTGTGACATAATACTGGGCTTTATAGTTTTGACTTTTTAAAAATAAGTAAATTTAAAATTGATATCTAGTGTGAATTATAAGTTTCTTAAGAATGAATTTAATAATCCTGCCATCACACTGGAATATCTGTGTGCGATATTATTCTCTCTTTGTTTGGAATAAAGTATGGAGCTATGACTGAATGTATACAATCCTTTATTCGTTATCGGGAAATTTATCTTTTAATAGCAGAAAATCCTTATCTAGTATTGAAAAGCTTAATAAATCTGTTGTGAAGAAACTAAAAATTTCGACTTAACCGCTGAAATTATCAAAAGTGATATTAAGGTTTTGAAAGTAGCCCCTCAAAGCCGGATGCTTCGCATTGGTCAACCCCGATGAGAAGCACCAGTATCGCAATAAAGGTGATAAGCCGTTTAAGATGATCTGCGGGGTACCAAAGGAGTTTGAGTAGCAGATGCCAGATAGTTCTTGTGGAATTGTATCTTAGATAGGGAGGTGCTTCAAGGAGATTTAGGCAGGGTAAATGCAAAGGTACTTCCCTTACCTGATTCGCTCATGGCGAAGAAAATCCCTTAATGGCTGGTTATGGCTGACGCCTGGCCTTTACTTTATTATTGCGATTTCTGAACTCGAACGTTTCCGCAGGTAAGGAAACGTCACCGCCGAACTCGAAAGTGCCCGGCCATCCTTTTGAAATGAATGATGTTTCGGAAACAGGATAAATTTTGGTCCATTCCACCAGCGGTGCATCTATCCATGCATCATGGCTTCCCTGCACACCCTCCAGCGATAGAAAGTTGCCGCCGTTATAACTTAATGTGTATGTGGTGTCTCCTGCGGCATATGTTCCCGCGAGCCGATCGAATTTCTCAGGTGCAAGTTCGATGGCACGGTCTAACACAAATCGCAGGCCCTCGATATAGGCGGTCGGTTGGATAGTGCCGTGATTTCCGTTTATAGTATATAATTCGTCGAACTTAAGGCTTGGGTAATTGCGCGATTTGAATTTTTCGGCAAATCTCTTCGCACCAATAGTCAGGTGATCATTTTCGCCCGATGCCAGGAATACTTTTACCGGAAAATCGTCATGTGCTTCGGCGAAATCCTCCTCGTATTTCATGATTTCAGCACTTACAGCCGGGGCGCAAACGATATAATTTTCAAACGTGGGAGGCGCATTCAGCATCATGTAGAGGGTGAAATGACCACCAAGGGAATGGCCAAAGAGTGTGCGGTCTTTTTTGGATGTACGGTAATTTTCCTCAACAAACGGGATGAGCTCATTTTGGAAAAATTTCACGAAATCAGCCGCACGTTCCGGTGAACGGAAGTCCCTTGAACGGTAGTTTATCTCGCCAGGACGATATGCCACTGAAATGGCGATATGTTCTTTGACCATATTACCCCAGGTCAACGATCCGTAAGGCTCTAAGGTGAAAACGAAATACTGGTTGCCATCAATGATGTAAAGCGTCGGGTAAATTTTGTCGGGATTGTCTTTGTAACCAGGGGGAAGCGTAACATACACACCGTACTCGTAATCCATGATCTTTGAATCGAGTACACGCTCTTCAGTGTTGGGAATACGAACCTGGGGGTAGGCCTCAGCCACATCAAGTGTATCCCCGGATAGTCCTGAATCAGCGGTTGAAGGATTGTTGCAGGATTGTGTGAGGGCCAGAAAGAGGATCAAGTGTACAGCAATTGTCTGCAGTTTAATATGTATTTTTTTCATGGTTGTTGAATATGATTTATTTCCAACCTGGCATCTCATCGCGTGTGATAATGCGCGGGTCGTCATATATACTTTGGATTTCTTCTGTAGAATTGGCTTTCTTCACCAGCTCAGCCCAGGGCATGAAGAATACCCATCTTGGCTGAGAGGCTAAAATATCAGAATCGGGCAACCTGGAACATTCACCAATGGCCATAGGCTTATCTCCTACTATTGGAAGAATGTACTCGTACCAGGAAAAATCGTATCCCTTTTCATAAATATCAAATCCAAACACATCCCAGTATTCGTCCCCGGGATTATACTCCTCAAAATCCCTGCTCATATCCTGCATGTCCCAGACCCAAACCAGGTTTGACAGACCTTTTACCTCCGTGAAATAATCATGAATGAGGCGGAACAGTTCTGCGGTGCCATCAGGTCCCGGTCTGCCACCCCACCAGAATTTCCCCTGGTTCATTTCATGCAAGGGTCTGAACAGGACTTCAATCCCATTGTCTTCCAGGTACTGGAGATAAACGGCAATGTCATCCATCCTTTTTTTCCATCGTTCATTCAGGGATGTTCCGTCGGTAATCAGCTCCTTCCATTGATCATCATCAAGCTGGGCGTTAAGCAAACCCGGATTCCAACCACAGGGCTCACCCTCGTCGGGTGGACAGGCATGCCACATCAGGTTGATGACAGCTCCATTGTCCCATTGCTTTTTTGCTTCATGGATCATGGTCCAGCGATTATCCATATTTTCCTGTTGGAATAGGAAATCACCACTCCACAAAGCGGGATATTTCCCTGTTGTCTCTTTAATAAAATCCGTCCACTTAGCAGGCACGGCATTGGGCTCCTTGTTGTGCTGTCCGGCAAGGGTTCTTTTACCCGAAATCTTGTAGAGATAATCCAACACCTGTGAAGATTGAGCAAAAGCTGCTGAACTGATGATCATCAGAACCATGGCGATTGATAGTGCAAGCTTTTTCATATATTTTTATTTAATACCGGCTGCATCAAATAACTTCATCGTTTCCATGCCGTTTTCATAGGCCAGATACTCAAACAACATAATAAACTCACAATTACTTTATCCTCATAGACCTTATAAATGAGCCTATCTTTTTTGTTAATTCGTCGCGACCAGTAACCAGCCAAATTATACTTGAGCGCTTCAGGATTTCCCGTTCCTTCGTATGGGGTATTCGATAACTCCAGGAAGATTTGTTCAATTCTTCTGATTACAGTTTTGTTACCTGAGTGGTTTTACCATATGAAAGCTCAGCTTCAGCCTCCTGAACCGTTTGAATCAACTCCTCATTGACTGATAAGCGATCCACATCATTTACTGGGACAAGTACATAGGCTTTATCTTTGCCTCGCTGGACAACTACCTGCTTATTTTGATCCACCAGGTCGAAATACTTCTTCTGATGATCTCTGAATTCTCTACTACTGATGATTACCATAATTTTTACCGTGTACCAATATGGTACAAATATACACAATAATTCGTTGTTTTGTAACAAAGAGTAACCAATATCACCGTGAATATGTAATAAAGTAAGGCCAATTGCAGAGCAATTGCATATTATCCTAATCAGGATTGCAAAATATCCTAGATCGATGTAAATTTATTGATAGGTTATAAATCACCGAATCAACGAAATCATGAATAGACGCAAATTTCTAAAATCAGGTATTCTGGCTACGGCAACTGTGGGAAGCGGGTTGAGCATGCTTCAATGTTCCGGACGGAAATCAATACCTAAATCCAAAAGGGAACTCATTCTGAGCTTAATAAATGAGGACAAACCCCAGGAATACTTTCCTGCGGGCTTTTTCATTCATTTCGGCGAAGGATATAAATCCGGAGAAGCAGCTATACAGAAACACCTTGAGTATTTCAGATTTACCAATATGGATTTCATGAAGATCCAGTATGAAAAGACTTTTCCGAAAATAGCGGGAATTCAAAAACCTTCAGACTGGGCCAGAATGCCATTACATAAAAAGGATTTTTATGAGGAGCCCCTCGCTGTGATCAAAGGCATAGTAAAGGAAGCCAAAAAGGAGGCGCCTGTTTTAGCCACATTCTATTCTCCCTTTGCCTGTGCAGGTCATACTACCAGTGACGAAATAATCACCCGCCACCTGGAGGAAGATCCGGAACTGACCAGGAAGGGACTGGAAATCATAACTGAAAGTCTGCTTATTTATGTAAAGGAGTGTATAAAACTGGGCGTGGACGGATTTCTTCAAAGCACCCAGGGAGGAGAAGGTGGACGGTTTACAGAAGCTTCTTTGTTTACCGAATATGTGAAGCCCTTTGACCTGATAGCTGGGAAGGAAATGGAAGCAGGATGTTCCTGCAATATCCTCCATATCTGTGATCATTCAGGCAATTATGATGATTACTCAGCCTTTGTAGATTATCCTGGACACATCATCAACTGCAGCCTGGACCTCACCAATGATCAGACCATCAGCAGCAGGGAAATGTATCAGTTGTTCAACAAACCCTTCATGGGCGGAATGCATAAGAGAGGGATCATGGCCTCTGGTACCCAGGATGAAATATCCTCTGAAGTCAGCAGGATACTCTCTCAAGCTCCTGAAAAGTTTGTGTTGGCGGCATCATGTACTTTACCGGGTGACATAGATTGGGCAAACATAAATTTTGCCATTGACACAGCGCATCAGTATCGATTTTAGTGTGCTTTAATTACAACCTGTCCCGTAATAAGGGAGATCAGCCCAATTACTGTATCTTTGAATAAAAACATTGCCCTTCAATAAAACTTTTTTTTATGATGTCAAATAAACATTCCCGCCGTAGTTTCATCAGGAAGTCAACCCTCGCCGTAGCAGGGACAGGCCTCGCGGTCAATTCATTTGCAATTCCAAATATTCTTACCGGAAAACAGAAAAAAGTGGGTATAGCCCTGGTCGGATTGGGAAATTACAGTACCAATACCTTGGCCCCGGCCCTTCAGGAGACTGAAACGGCTTATCTGGCAGGGATAGTGACCGGTACGCCATCCAAGGAAGAGGTATGGATGAAGAAGTACGGTATACCCAGGAAGAATGTTTATAACTACAAGAATTACGAGGAAATCGCTGATAATCCAGATATAGATATCATTTATGTTGTGCTTCCAAATTCCATGCACAAGGAATATACCATTCGTGCTGCCCGGGCTGGCAAACATGTGATATGTGAAAAGCCGATGGCATTAAATGCTGAGGAGTGTAGGGAAATGATAGCAGCCTGCAATGAAAGTGGGGTGCAGCTTTCCATCGGGTACCGCATGCAGTTCGAGCCATATACACAGGAGATCATGAGGCTGGGACAGGAGAAGGTGTTCGGCGACCTCAGACAGATAAGCTGTGGCGCAGGCTACAGAGAGAAACGCCCGGATCACTGGAAGGTGAAAAAGGCAATGGGCGGTGGGGCCATGATGGACATGGGTGTTTACCCGCTTCAGGCTGCGCGATATGTCACCGGGGAAGAACCGGTGAAGGTGAGTGCGCGTTCCTATGTTATGAGGCCAGATGTTTTTGCGGACACAGAAGAAGTGATGCTTTTTGATCTTGAATTCCCCTCAGGATGCATCGCCAGCCTTGCAACAGGTTTTCATACAGGCTATAATTACCTGAAGGTGTTTGCAGAGGACGGCAGGTTCGAACTAGATCCATTCTCCAGTTACAGGGGAATAAAAGGCAAGACAAGCAAAGGGGTGCTCGAATTCCCAATTGTCAACCAGCAGGCAACCCAGATGGATGAGGTGGCTGAATGTATCCTCAGCGGTAAACCTTTGCGGGTCCCAGGGGAAGAGGGACTTAAAGACATGATCGTGGTGGATAAGATCTATGAGTGTGCTGCGATAGCCAAATGCTGACTCCTTCTTCAATTCCCGCTTAACTTATCTATGACTGAATCCCTATAACTTCTGCTTATGGGAATCTCATGCTTGCCAATGCCAATAGTATCACTTGTAAATGTTTCTATTTTAGGTATTGAAACAATGAAGGAGCGATGTATCCGGATGAAGTCACTTATAGGTAACCTTGTCTCTATGTTTGAAATAGTATCCCTGGTCACCAGTACTTTTTCCCCTTCAAGATGGATCTTAATGTAGTCGCTCAGACTCTCAATGAAAACAATATCCTTGAAATTGACCTTCATCATTTTACGGTCCGATCGTACAAAAATGGAATCATCCTTCTCAATATGGATCTCTCCAGATGGTCTATGTACCATGGCTAGGCTTTCTTCAAAGAACTTATTCACCCCCTGTAACAGCCTCTCAAATGAGATCGGCTTGAGGAGGTAATCTACAGCTCTCAGATCGAATCCATCAACAGCATACTCCCTGTATGCAGTTGTAAATATTATCTTATAATCTTTGGACATGGATTTGGCAAAAGAAAGCCCGGAGATATCAGGCATATTTATATCCAGGAAAATCAGATCAACAGCTTGGGTATTAATTATTTTAAAAGCTTCTATGGCACTTTTGCAGCTGGCAACAACATTGATGGTTTCAATTCTTTCCAGATGAACCTCAAGTATTTCCCTGGCAACTGGTTCATCATCCACAATAATGCAGTTAGCAGGTTTATCCATTGTCTATTTTGTTTAGATCAGGTATACTCAGGTTGGCAATATACCAACCATCTGTGATGCTCTTTTCCAGCCTGTAATTATCCTTGTAGTTCAGATCAAGCCTCTTCTTGAAATTCTCCAAACCGATTCCATTCTCATTTTCCCCGGTTTCTTCAGAAAGCACAGAATTTTTTATGCTGAAATCCAGCATCAGGTTCTCAACCAGGATATCAATCCGGATCCTTAAAAATCCTTGCGTCAATTTACCATGCTTAAATGCATTTTCAACGAAGGGAATTAAAAGCATGGGTGCAATTTGAATCTTCTCATGGATATCACTGGAATTGAATTCTACTTTTAATGTATCCTGGAAGCGGATCTTTTCCAGTTCTATGTATTCTTTGATGTGTAATACCTCCTCTCTCAGGCTGACCCGGGGCTTTTCAACCTGGTAGAGTATATAATCGAGGAGGTTTGATAGCTTGAGTATGATTTCGGGAGTTTGTTTAGATTGTTTGAGAGCCAGGCCATATATGGTATTTAAAGTGTTGAAGAGGAAGTGGGGATGAATTTGTTTTTTTAGATGATTGAGTTCCTGTTCCTTGAACTGAAGCTGCGCAGACAACATTTTATTCTGAAGGTCTTTGTTTCTTTTTTCTGTTTTAAAACTCCTGTTAAGTATGGTTATAAAACTCACAAGTCCCACAACCAGGTATACAAGAATTAAAATGAAGAAAAAGTTCTTAACCATAGGAGGTATGTTTGTGACATCAAATCTCTTGTATAGAAACAAACATCCGTATATTATCAATACAATAAAATAGGATGATGCCACCAGTGTAAAGAAACTGTACATCGCAAATTTTGCGTATTCTTTTGGAAAAAGGTGTTTAGGTATCAGGTAGTAAATTGAGAAATAGGTAACAGCAATGGTAATCGGGAGGAGCAGGCTGGAGAACCATATTACATAACCTTTGTCAGTGGAATTGTAACTGAAGAAGTAATAGAAAAAGAACCAGACGGCTATCCAGAACAGAACATGCAGCAAGATTTTCGGAATTATCCCTTTCATTTTAACAATATTACGAAAACAGCTTTATTTTACATTGAAAAATAGACCAATTACAGGTTTAAGGCCTGTTTTTGCAGAATTGTTGAAGATTTATCATTTTACCCTATTAATTCGGTCAAATACATGGTGATTAGGGGTACCTATCGCAATTCAAAATATCCGGTTGTAATCCTGGCTATCTTTCGTCAAGTAATCATTTAAAACACAATAATTATGAAAGCTATTCTTGAAAAATTTAATGATGGTGGGCCGGTTTTTACCTATACCATCCTGGTGCTTCTGCTCATCATCATTGCACTGTTTGTTAAATCGATTCTTGAAAAAGACTACAGCAAA
>RCNC010000925.1_pt1 | contig 19520 bp, 19 predicted proteins | sample 2041301 | NCBI WGS metagenome assembly RCNC01 (sample SAMN09708231, study PRJNA481090) | Marine sediment metagenome, whole genome shotgun sequencing project. | biome: marine sediment; feature: ocean; material: sediment; isolation source: Sewage treatment plant 13A marine sediment (STP13A) ...
TAATAATGTTCCGAAAATAGGATCGTGGCATAAGGGTTTGTAGCAGAAAAACGGTCCTCAATCGGAACGTTTTTCTGACAACCCCTATAACCCGGAGGCGCCCGCAAGAAGTGCCCTTGGGGTGAATAGCGAGCTATTTTGAGGAGTTATATCATGACGCCCAACACCGACAGGGCGTGAAAAGACCCTTTATGGATGGACAATAGTTAGCACTCCGGCAGTGAGCCGCACCTTAGACAATATGCCGAATAATCTGGATAATCCAATTCCTCTAAAGCTTTGAGCGTTTCAGAGACATCATAGGTCAATCGGTTTAATTGAACCTGACCGGTAACCGTGTCAAATACGGCAAAGCTAGCCCGCGGGTCCCCGTCCCTCGGTTCGCCGACGCTTCCTGGATTAATGAGAAGTCGATATCCGATTTTTTTAACGTATGGAATGTGGGTGTGTCCGGTAATCAGAATATCGGCCTGTATGCCGTCGTAGTAATCAATCAATTCCTGTTCCAAAGCGTTTGGTGGGATATAGTGGTGCAATGAAAGCTCCGGAACCGTGTGATTCATGTAAAGCATTATGTTTTCTACTTTAACATACTGTTCTCGAGGAAGTTTTTCAAGATAGGATTTCCCGCTTTCCCCGATGCACTCCCGGGCCAAATCCGTCGATCGGGCGAGTGCTGTTGCCAGATGGGCATATTTGTTATGCAGCTCTGGATGGACTTTCAGGCCGTGAGCAATAACATAGTCATGATTACCCATACAGACCCTGGCCCCGATACGTCTAAGCATCCTGATACATTGCTCGGGAAATGGGTAGCCCACTGCCAGATCGCCGCAACAGATGACAAGGTCGTGGGGTGTACGATTCAGCACGCACTCAAGTGCATGCAGATTCCCGTGTATATCCGATAGGATCAAAATTTTCATATGGCATTCAAAGCATAAGCGTCGTTGATCTGATTTGAAAATATGAACAAACCAGCACTATCCCTATCATTAAACATCAAATTCGCCAATCCTAATTTCATCAATTTTTAGGTAGCAAATTACATACTGTGTTAAGTTGCTCATTGGTGACGAGACTATAACTTATTGATAATATTATTAATAAAATTTATCTGCGTTTTTGCATGATTTTTGCTCCTCTCTATCATTATCCAGAAATAATGAAAGAAAACGAAGTATTCACCCGTTCTCTTGTCGGTCGATATATTTTTGGCAAAAACATAGGGGCAAAAAATGTTAGTTTCACCTGTTGAATTAGACTCTTGTGGTTCCTGTTACTACGAACCAACACATAAAACGTTTAACTCTGATAAGCCCACACTATATGACGAAATCAAGGGCAGGTCCTCTAACAGAACGAATTCCGGCACGCGTTTGTTTAGTACCATCAATCAATTAAATCAAGCCGGTTACGGACCTAAAGATCGAATCACCCGTGACCCGGTCTTTATCAATTTATGGCTGCAATATCCCAATGATAACATCAAAAAACTGGCTCTTACAATTGTAGATAGCTTCGACTCTGATGATGTCAAAATGGAAAAAATACAAACATGGGTTGTAGACAATATTGAATACAGGACGGATGAGGAACAATATGGCTTTGCAGAGCTATGGGTTCCGCCTGTTATGCTTTTGCTTACCATGAAAGGAGATTGCGAGGATGGGGCGTTCCTTATTATGAGTCTCGGGTTAAACGCCGGTGTTGATCCTGCAAAACTGCGAATGTATGGGGGGTTTGTGGATGCGGGCCAAGGGGCAGCTTCCGGTAGCCATGGATGGGTTGCATACCGCCGTGAATCAGGTAATGAATGGGTCGCTGTGGATTTTTCATACTATCCGGACCTCAGACCTATGGGCGACAGGGTTCCTTTGAAGGACGATGATAAGTATGTTGATGATTATTTTTTTATAACAAATAAATACATAGCCATTACCGAGGCCACAAATCGAGTTAGAAATCCGGAAGTCTATTATTCGGATGGTCGTGTTAAGCCGAGTATATTATTCCCTACTGGATCGATGTTGAATTGGTATGTATAGGCCCCTGTGCCTATATGCTATTAACGAAATCAGGGTTCAATGATCTCGCTTTTGGCCAACCGGGCTTCGGATGTGTCGGCGTATTTGGAACAAAGAACCTCAAGACATTTACGCTGTTTTTTAAAATTCCCCGTCTTTTTGTATCCATTGGCAAGTTTGAGCAGGGCTGCTGCCAGACCGGGCAGATCCGGTTTTTTCTTTAAAAAAACAGCCAGGATAGGCTCGGCCTTTTCCGGTTGGCCCTGGGCTGAAAATATGGAGATGAGTCGCAGGTATAACACTGCAGATAGTCTAGGCTTTTTAGTGTACCGGGCATATTCATTGTACACGTCGATTGTCATGGTATCCCTGGTTCTATCTTTTGATAGCAACAGGAGAAATCGTTTGGCTAAATCGTGAAACTGCGCATCTTCTGGTTTGGTCTTATAAATATCGAACAACGGCTTCAGGACCGATATATTTTCCGGGTCTTTATCCAAAGCTTCATGTAAAAGTCCGGCCCCCTCTTCCATCTCCAGCCGACTCATATGCGCCAATGCTTTTTCCAGCAGGGGGGATATTTCGTCTTCAGGTTCCGATTCGATGGCATCTTCCCTATAGAAACCCAGATATTTTTTATTGACGAACCCTATTAAGGCCCCTGATAACAATCCGCCGAGATGCGCCAGGTATGCCACATGCTGCATCTCGCTGAATGCAAGCTGGTATACTTCGTTTCCCACCCATAAAGGCAAAAGAATGATAGCCCTGATTTTGACATAATTGAAATAGATGCCGATGGAATAGAATATCTTCATCTTTTTTCTGCCATACAGGACTGTAAAAGCTCCCATCAAACCGGCAATTGCACCGGATGCCCCCACGAGTGGTCCCATGGCGTCCATATTCCAAAGCCAGAACATTCCCACAGCACAAAGCCCTGTCACAATATAGGTAGTGAAATAATATACCCTCCCGCTCCCCATCTCCAGCAAACACCCTACAAGCCATAAAAAAATCATGTTTCCGATCAAATGTCCCAAACCACCGTGAAGGAACATGTGGGTGAACATTGTCAGTATACTCGGGTCAGCCGGTTTGAATCCAAATCTGATGGTAAAAACCCTGGAGAGCTTGGCTTTGTATGCATCCCTTAACTTTTTCCATTCAGCGTAACCCGGATCATCAGGCGCAATAATTTCTCCACGTTCAATCTTCAGCATAAATACCTGATCCTGGCGCATTTCCCTAACCATGTTTCTGCGTTTTCTCTGTTGGATTTCCTTACTGAAGCGTGCCATGGATTCGCGTTGTTCTACCGTGTACTTAAACTCGGCATACTTATTGACTTCGATATCCATCAATCCGGATTCTATATAGTGATTTTCCGCTTCGACATATTGATCGTATTGATTAAATTGAAACAGAAAAAATACGATGCAATTTATAAGCACAAGCGAGATGGTGATAATCGGGGGGTTTCGCCAGCTTAATTTATCTGTCATGGGGATGATCAACATAATATACCCGCTTTCATATGACTCCTGGATTCTTTCTCGGGTTCATTGCGGCATAGCCAAATGTCTCTGACCTGGCCCAAACAGGACCCGGTTTTTAATAACGGAATAAATGTAGGCGCATTTTTGAAATTGCAGCTGTTTCTCAAACAGTTTTACCTCATACCGGCAAGATAATTTTCAATCTTAGGTACGATTTCATGCCCGGGGTATTTTTTTCTCAACCCGTTTAATATTTTAGTCGCCTTCTCAGGATTCATCATTCGATCATTAAATATCTGGGCAGCACGGAAATAAGACTTTGGCACCAATGCGTTATCAGGATATGCTTTGATCAGGCGGTTGAAAGTCCTGACAGCCTCTTTAAATTTTCCGGTTTCATTCAGCCAATCTCCAATTTTGAAAAGAGAGGCTGCCGTCGGAAGAAAGTCTTTATCAACCTTCGTACACTCAGAACAAATATCAAAAGCCTTCTTTTTCTGGTTGGCCTTTATAACCAGATCCAGATGCTTAATTCCGTAGTCACTCATTTCCGATGTTTGATCGGTCATCTTCAGCAATGAATAATAACGCTCTGACAATTCAAGATTCTCGATTCCGGAAATAGAGGTTCTTGCTTTAATCACTGCGGTGGCGTCATCATACTTCCCTTCCTGAATCAGCGGGCTTATTTCTTTTAATATTATGGCGCCTGCATCTGTCCGGACAAGCTCTGCTTTATCCGATGCCTGGTCTTTAAAGTCCTCCTGCTCAATTTTATATCCAACGTCCTCATGATACTGAAGGATAACATACCCCATCAGATGATAAGATATCATCGTGTAGTAGCTTGTTGCCATGCTTATTAAAAACACATGCAGGCCTGGAGGGAGCCATTTGAAAATTAAATGCGCAGCCACCGAAGGTGCGCCACCCAACAGCAGTAAAAATAAGTACATCCCCACGTAGCCCCATCCGATTCGAATAGTTAAGCGAACAAAGATCAGTGGATTCAAGGCATGGAACAGGCTGCTTGTTGTGACCAGAAGAATGACCATGGCTGGTGCGAAAAATAGTGCGACCAGTCTAAACACCCCGCTCAGAAATGGAGATACGGACACATAAATCCATCCAGCTGCCAGGAAAATAAGATAAAAAAGAACATACTGTTTCACTACCTGAGCAATGTCATTCGAGATTGTTCTTGAATTTATCCCGGGAGGTCTTAAATCACCGCCTGCCGTTGATTTTAAGGCTTCAAAAGAATATTTGAGTACAACCAGAAACAAGACACTCCGAATCAATAAATTAAAAAAACCAGGTCCCATAAACAAAGAAAGCAGAATGGACGAGGATATGATCAAGGCTATGGGGTAAATGGAAGAGAATGGATAGGCAAATATTTTAGGAAGATGTTTCCAGAATGGATCAATGATATTCTCAACGCCACTCCATTCCACAGAACGATTGCATTTGGGGCAGAAGTAAAGCAGTTCTCCCTTATGATATTCTCCCATATCGCGTGCCACTACACAATCCGGACACATGTTTGCATCGCATTGCGGACAAAACCAGTGAGCCGTTCTCGTCGGATGATAATCGCAGGATTGTTTCATGTTTACCTTTCTGAAATAAAAGATGAGCGCCTGACTTTTTTGAATTGAAATCGAGTATGCCAAAACATAGATTGTGCGTCAACACCCTATTCAACACTACATATTGTATGTGAGTTCATTTTCAGGATAGGTGGGTCGCTTAGGCGGGTTCTGTTACAAACGGGTGAGCGCCCATGTATATGAATTAGAGAATTCAGGAGACAGAAGTCAGAATACAGAATACAGAATTTCGTATAGCGCTAAATTGTTTTAATGCTGGGGAACGAATGAACATCGGACATCTTTTTAAATCATCATTGTAAAGATTCTGTATTCTGACTCCTGGATTCTTTCTCGGATCCATTCCGGCAGAGCCAAATGTCCCAGGCCTGGCTCAAAGGACCCGGTTTTTAATAATGGAGCCCCCCTGTCATATGGGCGGGGGTGTTCAATGATCCTTATTTTTTGATCATCCCCCGGATATGGGTTGATACATGCGCACAAAATTATCTGAAAACAAGGTTTTAGACTCTTTTACCAGGGTGCCGTCTATGGAAATAATACCCACTTTTTTCCTGGAAACAGCCAGGTGATCGATCAGGTCTCCGACATTCGAGCCTTTCGGGATTTCAACAACAATGCCCGTAAGACGATTATGGTCGGGAAGATGATTTCCCAGGGTGCCGTATAATCTGACTTGAATTTGCATTTTTAAAAATCAAACGTCCGATCCATGTCTTCATCACTGATAATCACGACCTTGTTGTGAGGCGGTAGTGGTTCCTCATAAAACATCTTCGGCAGCCTGTCATCCTTGCTGGTAAAACCCGCATTGCGATTAAATTCCCTCTCGGCCTTCAGAATACGTAGACCCAACGAAGTCCAGTCTTCCTCACTGAAGGGTTTACCCGATTTTGCAGACACCATTTTGCAGACATTGCCCAGGCCTGCCCCGAAACCACTCTGGGCAAAATCACAAATACCGACAGTGTCTACAGCCGCCATGTGAATCTGGGCGTCTCTGGATGCCTCAACCTGCCCTTTAGCCGAAAAACGATCCAGTGTACCGCCAAACTCTTCCAGGTTCTGATCCACTATCCACCCGGCGGTATGGTCTCCACCCATGGGTGTCGTGGCATAAGTAACCGCCATACCCTGAATAGCCCTGGGGTCATAGGCTGCGATACTCTGATTTTTGACCACCGGCACCCGATCATGATTGAAATGCTTACCGACTGCTGCCGGGCCATTACCGATAATCAGACCCAATTCGGTCCCCTTCGCCACCGCTTCCACCATCTCGATGGCCGCCTGGGCATCCCCGAAGGGTTTGTATCCAGCATCCATGGCAACGCCGACAGCAACCCCCGTGCTGATGGTGTCCAGCCCGATGTCGTCGCACAGAAAATCCAGCTTGGCAATCGAGTCCAGATCGCTGTTGCCCAGCATACCACCCATGGACCAGATGGTCTCATACTCCAGTGAAGAGGTTACGAATTCGCCATCTTCATCGACATAATCATTTGAACAGCGGATAATGCACTGGGCGCAACCCATGTGGGCGTTTTTACCACCACGTTTCTTGATGACCGCAGCCATGGTTTCTCCGGTAATTTTTTCCACTTCATCGAATTGACCCTCCCGTGCATTGCGGGTGGGAAAGCCGCCAACAGCATTAATGGGTGCTACCAGCACAGCGGATCCCAGTTCGGCCAGGGCTGGTGTAAAATCATCTTCACGGACAGCTTTGGCATACAGTTTGGCGGATGCCTTAAAGGTATCGACATCCACGAGAGCATCGGTCGCCTTCCCGCCCCTGTCTACGATAACAGCCTTCAGACCTTTTGAACCCATTACCGCGCCCAGACCGCCACGACCGGCTGCTCTACAGGGGCGTCCGTCTGTGTCAGTAGTCTGGATAGATGCCGCGCTCAATAAAAACTCCCCGGCCGGACCGATACAGGTGATGCTCTTTTCTTCACCATAGATCTCTTTTAACTGCCTTACCAGTTCATAGGTCCTCAGTCCTTTATAAGCACTGCCATCCAGGAGCTCTGCGCCACCATCAGCATCGATTTTGAGCAGATAGCATGCATCCCTGGAGGGTTTTCCCTCTACAATAATGGCTGTAATCCCCAAGTGAGCGAGATCTGCGGCTACAGTCCCGCCAACATTGCTTTCTTTGATCCCGCCGGTCAGGGGGCTCTTGGCACCTATGGACAAACGGCTTGAATTGACCAGAACCGTTCCGCTTAAATAACCGGGAGAAAAAATCAGTTTGTTTTCCTCCCCAAGCGGATCACAAGTGGGGGAGACATTTTTGTTGATCATCAAAGACGTCAATCCTCGGCCACCAAGCATTTGATACTCTGGAGGAACGTCTTCAATTTGTATAGATTTGTTCGTCATGTTCACACGTATAAATTTCATGGATTCTCCTTTTCTTAGCGCTAAGCAATGTGGACATTGATCACGCGATTATTTTTTTTGTTAAGTGGATACAAGTATAACCGCCACGACAGCAAAAAGAATCCCGATTCCCTGCTTGACGGTTACTGCTTCGTTTAAAAAAACCATTGCTAAGATGACGCTTAAAATGGGGTATAAAGCCGATAGGGGTGCGATGATAGAGACAGGCCCTTTTGATACGGCAAAAAGAAAGCACAACGCACCGACAAAACCAACCAACCCTGCTGTAACAGCCAGCAAGATACCTTTTGGATGTGTCTCCAGCCGAAAATTCAAAAAGTACAAAACCACCAATGAAAGAAAAATACCCCCGATCACCTCATAAATTACGGCACTCTTCGGGTCGATATATCGGGTTGTAATTTTCGGAATAAAACTCCACAACCCCCAACATATAAAAGTGCCCATTGTCGGTAACACCCATTCTTTCATATACACAGCTCCTTTTGCCGAGCGACTGAAATATTGAAGAACCCCGCAGCATGCGAAGCACTGCCGAACGGCAGAACCTATGGGGAATGCACTCGATGTTTCGGTTCATCCTTATCTATCCGGCTTTATCGCTCTCAGGTGGCCGGGTCGAAGTTCTCCACTTTCGATGACCACATTCATGCTGCGCCAAATTTCCACATAGCGATCAGCATTTTCACGTCCCAATGTGGTTTCCATTTGAGAGTACAGAGGCCCCTTCATCTCAGGAATGTGAATCATGGCATCTTTGCTGAATACCACATCGAAGCTAGCCGGCTCGAATGGAAGCGGTCCGGGTTCAACCAACTGATAAGTGATCTTGTCTGAGAGGCCTTCGGTTTCCGCACGGGCAATGGAGTGATCGAGAACGGGCTGTTCGATGTCAACTCCGACGACACTGCCTGCACCGTAATCCCGCGCCAACAACACATCAATCCCGCCTATGCCGCAACCAATATCAATGACATTTTTATCTTTAATATCTTCTCCCGCCAACAAAAGTGCTACTTCTTCGGCACCTCCCGGTGAAAGAAAGCCCTCCCCCCAGATGATCTCCAGCATAGTGATAAGTATTTCATGATATTCAATTTCTTCATGTTCTGTCATGGGAAACTCCCTGGCAGAAAGGATAATAGCTCAGGAGAGCGCGGTCATCTCCTTGTAAGTCATTTGCGTATTTAAAAAAGAACTCCTGATTCATGATCCAAAATGGGTATGGCGCATAGTTCTTGTATTTCTGCGCGTTTTTCATTGGGGTATCTCCCCCTTTCTTACCATGCTTTTCAGCCTCTCAAGATATTGTTGCTGCCGCAATCCCAGCATACGATAACGTCCTGGCCTTCAGGCAGTAGCAGTCGATACCCCTTGCCCCGGGTCAGATGAACCGTCAACAACATGTCTGCTTCCTTAAGGGCAACCGTAAACTCGCTGAAATCTCCCTGGTAGAACACCTCATTTATTTTTCCATGAAATGTGCTTTGCCTGGTTGGATCAAATGGCAATTCCTCTGATGTTTCCGGCTCAAGACGAATGAGCTCCGGATGAACGGAAAACCCAACAATTGGATCGCCGGAACTATTTTCCGGCTCATGGGCAAAGATCTTCAGCCCCTCCGGTGTCTCAAGTTCAATGTTGCCATCCTTTTGGGAAACCACCTTTCCGGAAAAAATATTTGTAGCGCCCATGAAAGAAGCGACAAAAATCGAACCGGGTGCCTCATAAATTCCATCCGGGGTTCCGATCTGCAGGAAAGCACCTTCATTCATGACACCGATTCTATCAGACACGCTCAGGGCTTCTTTCTGGTCGTGAGTTACGTTCAGAAAGGTGGTACCAACTTCCCGTTGAATACGCTTCAATTCAATCTGCATCTCCTTTCTCAATTTCCTGTCCAAAGCAGCCAGCGGCTCATCAAGAAGGAGAACCGCAGGTTCTAAAATCAGCGCCCGTGCCAGGGCGACACGCTGCCGTTGTCCACCACTCAACTGATCCGGACGCCGGTCCTCCATGCCACCCAAAGTAACAAGATCTATTTTGTCGGCCACTTTTTTCTTGATCTCACTTTTGGAAAGTCTTCTCTCCACCAGACCAAAGCCGATATTTTCGGCCACTGTCATGTGGGGAAAGAGAGCATGATTCTGGAAAACAGTATTACAATCTCTTTTGTATGGCGGTAATTCATTGACATTTTGGCCGGAGATGAGCACATCCCCCTGATCCTGGTTTTCCAATCCGGCCACAACCCGCAACAAGGTTGATTTGCCACAACCACTGGGACCCAGAAAGGAAAATATCTCACCATCTCTGATTTGCAAGTTGACATGATCCACCGCCGTTAATTTACCAAAGCGTTTGACAACATCTCTGACTTCCAAACAGATACCCGAGTCGGTTTTCGTATCGTCTTTATCTGGTACTTGCATCTATCAATCCTTCTGTATCTTGCTGTGCGGATATTGCTCAACCACTCGTTTTGGTTTTCCTCTGTACTAAATATACAAGCAGAATTCCAAGCATTGTCACGGCCACAAAAAGGGTGCCGATGGTGTTAATCACCGGTGTCGAACCAAAACGTAATTGTGAAAAAACATATATGGGCAGGGTGGTACTGCCAACGCCGGCCACAAAATAAGTGATCACAAAATCATCGAATGACCAGGGGAAAATCAACATGGCCGAGGCCATAATGGCAGGCATGAGTTGCGGTCCCGTTACCCGCATAAATGTTCGAAAAGGGGTGGCTCCCAGGTCCAGGGCGGCCTCCTCCCAGGACCAGTCAAAACGCTGCATGCGCCCCAGAATGATAAACACCGCCAGGGGTGAGCAGAATACGATGTGCGCGATAATGATGCTGGGAAACCCAAGGGGGATATGGATCAGACGCGTAAAAAATACCAGCAGAGCACTTCCGGTGACCACCGAAGGAAACACGATGGGCAGCAGGATAGAGGTACGCAGGAATTGCTTGCCCCTGAAATTGAGTTTGTAGAGCCCGTAGGCCGTTATGGTTCCGATCAAGGTGGAAACAACTACGGTTACTCCGGCAATGATCAGGCTGCGCATCAGGGCGTCCCTGACCTGTTCGTTGGTGAACAGCTTCAGATACCACTTGAAGGTAAACCCTTCCCAGGACGAACCGTATTTGCTGTTGGAAAAAGAGTATACGATAATCAGGATGACCGGCGCCCAGAGGAAAGTCAGGGTCAAAACACTCAGCGCCCCCAGTATTTTTGATGCGATTCTTTTTTTCTTCACAGGGCCTTCTCCAGCGCCTCTCTCCCGCCCCATTTAATGGTGAGGTAGAGGATCAGGACCAGTGTCGCTGCCAGCATGATGGCCAGACTGGAACCCTGGGGGATATTACCCACGGCCGTGAATTTGTGCGCCACCAGTGATCCGGCCATCATGATTTTGGAGCCGCCGAAAATGTGTGGAACCAGCCATTCACCGACGGTGGGAATAAAGACCAGAATAGATCCGGCCAGCAGCCCACCGCGTGTCAATGGCAAAGTGACCCGGAAAAATCTTCGAAACGGTGTGGCACCAAGATCAGTGGCCGCCTCCAGAACCGAGCGGTCAAGACCGTCCAGGGCGGCATAAATAGGCAAAATCATGAATGGCAGCCAGGCAAATACCAGTGCCATGATGACAGCAAATTGGGTGTAGAGAATTTGAATGGGTTCGGAAATAATACCCAGGTTCATCAGCAAGGTGTTGATGGTCCCCTTGGTGCCCACCAGGGTTTTAAGCGCATACAGACGTATGAGGTAGGAGGACCATGAAGGCACGATGATCAGGAATATCCACAATGTTTTCCATTTCCCCCCGAACCGGGTGATGTAATACGCGATGGGGTATCCAAACAGAATACATAGCAGATTGGTCTGAACGGCCAGGTAGACCGATTTCAGAAAAACCTTGCCATATCCGCCGCCTAAAATGGCGCCCACGTTTTCAAATGTAAAGGCGTAGACGATCTGGCCGTATGGTCCTGATTTCAAAAAACTGAAAAACAGGATAATGGCCAGGGGGGCAAAAACAAAGATGACCACAATGATGATGATGGGACTTAAATAGGTCGTGAGTTCCAGGGCCAGTTTGCGCTTTGCCCTTTTCTCGGCCTGGGACTTGGACCCTGAGATATCACCCGACGCTTGCATAGATAACTCCCCGTTTGAACACAATTGGAAAGCGTTTATCACGAAAGCACGAATGGCTTGTATTCTTTCATTCGTGCTTTCGTGTTTGTCTGTCTTTCAAATTCTGGAGATTATTTCTTTATATCTTCCCAGATCTTGTCACGCAGCTCCTTGCCTTTTCCCTTGACCAGTCTGTCGTCAAAAGTGTCACACTTGCGCTCATATGCCTTATCGATGATAAAGCCAGGCCAGGCCTTCATCTCGTCGGACATGAATTCCATGGTGTGCTTGTGCACCGGCGGATACCCGATCCATTCGATCAGCATTACGTTGACTTCCGTACGGAAAAGATAGTTGAGAAAGAGATGGGCCGCCGCTGTATGCTTGGAGCCCTTGGGAATGAAATCGGTATTGCCGGCATAATAGGTGCCTTCCTTGGGCATAACACCCTTGATTTCAGGTTTTTCCCGGGATAGCCACCAGCTGTCACCGATCCACAGGTGGGAAACATAGACCTCCTCATCCTTGAGCAGACGGCTAGGCCAGGAGTCGTAGGCTGCCAGTCTTGGTTTTTGAGCCATCAGCAAGGCCTTGGCTTCCATGAGTTCCTTTTCGTTATCGCTGTTCCAGGAGTATCCCAGATATTTCAGGGCCGCACCCAGGCTTTCCTGTGCATTGTCGATCATGGTCATCTTGCCATTGTACTTGTCACTTTCGAAAAGGAGCCCCCACGATCCCACCAGAGGGTCGCTTTCATCGACATGTTTGGCATTGTAAGTATAGGTGGTGAAAAAAATGGAGTCCACCAGTTGAAATTTGTTGCCCGGATCAAAGGGCAGGGTCTTGTATTCATCTTTCAAATAGGCGCTCACGTTGGGCAACCAGGCGTGTGTCAGTTCCTTGAGCAGACCCATCTCATGCAGCCGGACAGCGTCGGCGGGCCCAGACCCAAGAATAAGATCATAGGGTGTGTTGGGATTGAGTTTAAGCTTGGTTACCATTTCTTCGGTATCGGCATAGTGATCCCGGACAACCTTGATTCCGAATTCCTTAGAAAAATTTTCAAAGAGTGCATCCGGCCACCACTCGGCCCAGTCATAGATATACAGCTTGCTGCCCTCTTTTCTGACCTCATCCATGCAAGACTGCGGTACTGGATAATCCTTGTACTTGCCGGCCGCAGATGCATCTGTAAAAATCCCCATGGAGAAAAATAAAAGAATAAAAAGGACGATAGTTGTGTTGAATAAACAATTCTTTTTCATGTTCATACTCTCCTTTCGATCTTGGTGTTTTCATTGTAAACAACTGTTCCGAGGATAGATGTTATGAACCCATGTAAAATTTCTACAAATGTGACATGGATATTTCCATGGAAATAGGATTGTCTGGTAATTTAATAAATTCCATGAATGGCTTTATAAATCAATATATTTATGACATTGAAGAACCTCGCGGCATGCGAAGCACTGCCGCACGGCAGAACCCACGGGGAATGTGCTTGGTGTTTCGGTTCGCGGCTCACCCGGACTTAACCCATCACTTCCTTGACTGCCTCGTCAAAAGCTCCGATGGCAAAATCTGCATCCGCATCCGTATGCGAGGCAGAAATAAACCATGGCTCATGCACACCGGTATCGGGCATGACACCCTTTTCAAGCAGCTTCCAGATGATCTGCTCATAGATAGCATGGTCGCTTGCGGCCACATCACGATAATCAAAGACCGCATCCGCCTCCGTTATAACCATGGCGGGCATGGTCTCAGGGCCCTGGACAAAACCCGGCAGACCCCTGTCTCTGAGTATCCTGGTGATCCCCTGAATCAGACGCTTTCCGTGGGCGGACACCTTGTCCAAGGCACCGGCTTCGATTTCATCAAGGGTGGCACAGGCTGCTGCCGTGGCCACGACATTACCGGAATAGGTTCCGCCATGGGGGATTTTGAGAAATCCAATATCACCCATCACTTCCTTTGTCCCGCCTATGGCGGCGATTGGAAAACCGTTTCCCAGGGCTTTGGCGTAGGTCGCCATGTCCGCACGAACGTTGAAGTATTCCTGAGCCCCTCCCTTGGCCACCCGGAAACCGGTTTTGACCTCGTCAAAGATAAGAACGATACCATACTGGTCACACAGATTTCGCACAAATTCCAGATACCCCTTGCGTGGCATCACAGAAGCACAGTTACCCATGATGGGTTCCATGATAATACAGGCAATGTCACCCCAGTTTTCCTTGACCTTTTTTTCCAACAGCTCCTCATCATTAAAGGGCGCCAATACAACCGTCTGGGCGGACGATGGAAGGACACCGGAACCCTGGCAAACCTTGATGGGTGCATTGCGATAACCCACAGAAGCCAGGGGTGGAAATGTGCTCCACAGCACCTGGTCATGAAATCCGTGATACTGACCTTCGAACTTCACTATTTTATCCCGGCCGGTATAAGCACGGGCGATACGGATGGCGTGCATAGTTGCTTCCGTCCCGGAGTTCGCATATCGAACCAGATCGACACCCGTAAGGGCTTTTATTTTTTCAGCCGCTTTTATTTCATATTCATGGGTCAAGGCAAAAACATTGCCCATATTCAAGGCCTCTTTGATTGCGTCAAGGACGGCAGGAAAAGCATGCCCCAGAATGACCGGTCCGAAACCCATTCGATAGTCCAGGTATTTTTTATCATCCTGATCCCATATGTAAGCCCCCTCACCCCGCTTTAGAACCATTGATTTGTCATCGCCCCAGTAGCGATAGTTGGATGTCACTCCTGAGGGCATACATGCCTTTGCGCGTTTAAACATCGCTCTCGTTTTATCACCGGTCTGCATACTTAATTCCTCCCCACATAAAATCGTATGGACGATTTTATAGAATGCGACTTCGTCGCCTTAATTAATGATCTTTTGTATAACAATCTAATTTGATTATGACCCGCTCTGCAATCAGCAGGAAATAAGCAGATTTTAAAGTTTTTTTTCGGCTGATTGAATTATTTTTTTTATTTCCTTCGCTTGCACTTCTTCCAGTGGGCTTGATTGATGATTTGCCAATATCCGCTCCAGTTCGTTTCTCGCGGCTTCCATTGAGTCAAGAAAGCGATCATGCCGTGGATCCCATTGATGAGAAATACCCGGATTCCACAAGCCGCGCATTTTCTCAATGGTGTAATCGGTGCTGAGAAAATGCCCGCAAGGACCTACTGTTGCTATTTCATCAATGGCCAATGTATTCACATCGACTTGAATCCCTTCTGTCATGCAATGAATGGACTGGACAATATCATGATCAAGGATCAGCTTTTCCGGTTGCAGCCGCGTGTACGTTTCCATCATACCGAGGCAGGGAAGCATGTCGGGACCGGCGGCACAGATATAAAATGCATCCACAGCCTCATCTTTGCCCACTTGCCAGCAATCCGGTTCACAAAGATCTGTTCCGCCGAATGTAGACATCACCGGAATATTATAGTAATGCCCCAACTGGATCGTGGCTGCATAAAAAAGAAACTGATTTTTTGTAGTGACCGCACACCCCCCGGTATGCGGGTTCATCACACCTGAAAAAAACGGGTATGTAACGGGTGTACCGGGAAATGACAGCTGAAGCAGACAGATGGCGCTCAAAATTTCGGCGTTGCCAAGCACGATTGTACCGGCTATGGAGGCCGGACCGGTTGACCCCATGACCGGCATGGTCGCGAATCCTACCGGCAACCCTGCTTCGGCAAACACCAGCGCCGCCTCCAAAGCGCCCTCATCGTTGTTTAGAGGAGAGATGGGACTGACGATCAGCGACAGGGGCGAACGGGTTTTGAGATTTTCTGTGTTCCCAGCCACGACCCCCGCCATGCGAACCGCGGATCGTGCTGTTTTTGAATCAATACAACTGGCGCTGATCACATGTTTTTCTGTGTTACTGAAGGCAGCCTCCAATTCGTGAAGTGCCTGCACCTCGAGTGGTTTATCCTGTGGCGCCACCATGGGCCAGTAAAACCCTATGGATGGCAGGTAATCTGCCACGCGAGCCATCATAGCGGCATCTTTCTTGGTTGAAGGGCGCTGCATACCGGTTTTGTGATCGACCATGGTGGTACCGGTACCCGCGGTACCGCAGAAAGTTTTTGTTCCATCAAGCACGGCATCGAGATCTATAGATCCCCGGGACCCCATGGTGATGTTCCCGGGCACCTTGTCAATAGATGCCAGGAGGATTCCCGGCGGAATTTTTACAATTTCACGTTTGAAGTCAACCTGTGCACCTGCCGCTGCAAAAATATCCAAGGCTCTTCGTGATGGAAACCGCACACCCGTTTCAGCAAGAACGGTCAGCGTTGCCTGGTGAAGCTGGTCCAAGTCCTTCCGGGTTAAGGTTTGTATTTTCATCTCCGGTTTGACGATAACCGGTTTGATCCTTGGGTCACTGCTCGTCACATCATTCATTACAAACTTTATCCCTTCCTCACTAATTATCTATAGCCTAATCCGAAAAAACAGGAAAAGAGAAAGATCTTTTAACCACAGGCTAAAACCCGCTGGTGGGGTCTATGAAAGCCTCCGGTTTGCCCCATTTTTAAGTCAAATGTAGTTTCTCCTTAAACAAGTTGACCGAATTGATCTGTATGTCCAGGAGCTCGGCTATATTCCATTTGGCCGCGATTCCCTTGGCGCTGCCGGCAACGGATGTGATGATTCCGATATCCAGATCTTCCCGTACCTGACGCATGACTTCTTCATTGGTAAGGTCTATTACATCGATCCCGAGTTTTTCAGCGACATATGCTTTGGCTTCGTTAATCTTCATTCTGCGGCTCATTTGCATCCAGGCTACCAGATCTCCAGCAGTCCGGATTCCGCCCATGGCCGATGCCATAATATGTGCTGTGGGCATACCGAATATATCGCCTGTCCCCACCTACAATCCGTCCGCTTTGCCGATCAGGACCAGCGCCTTGGAGGTTCTCGTTACCGCATCGATGGGTGGCACCTCGAACATGGGAACACCACAGACGCCCATGCCCACATTGGGGTGAACAGGAATATTGGCAACGGCAACGCACTCTTTGACAAAGGTAACCGCCCTGGCCAGGTTCCAGGGTGTGGATTCACCAACGCTGACATTGATGGCAGGACCAAAAATATCCGCACCCGCCGCTTCTACGACCTTTACCTGCTGATGGGGGTACATTCCGGCCAGAAGCTTCCCGTCGAAAGTCATTTCACCATGCATCCCCATAACAAACTCCGACGACATGCCCACCTCGATGGCCATATGCCGGGTCTTTTTTTTCAATTCAGACACAGCTGTAAGCGTCGCAAAAAAGTCGGCATCACCTGCCGAAGCGGCTGTATCAAAATTGATACCTTCACAACCCACCTCGTACATTTGTTTGCTGACATAGACCAGGTCTCTTGTTAACTGTGCGGCGGCTTCCTCTTGCGCATCCAGAGCTTCTCTAATTTTTCCGACTGGAAAAAGGTCTGCAGGATTGGGATAGGGTCCGTCAGGGCGAAAATAGCTCCCCATGTTCGGTTGTGAACCATAAAAAAAGGGCGCCGTGGTCATCAAGGAAGTGTTATAATATTCCTGTTTTTCGAAATTGACAATCGGTTTGACCTGCTTGAAGGTGTAATCAACATGCCCGGTGGAAAGGGTATCTGCACAACAGGCACGCTCATAGGCCAGAATAGACTGCACCCGGCTCAATGGCAGCCCCTGACCGCAGTTTTCCTGGTCCAGATAGAAAAGAGTGGCAACGGCATCGTCGGTTACAATAACCTCTTCTCCCGGACGGACGCTGACAACCTTGGAAGGTTCGGCAAAGATGTCAAAAAGGTGTTCCAGATCGTCTGGGGTCAGCACTGGAATATTGGCACGATCTGCGGCATCATTCGTGCCTGCCAAAAGATCCTCTTTGATTTCCTCAGGTGACATCTCGATGCGTTCTCCATCACCCATACGTGTGAAAATACGTTTTCCCATGCTTCCTCCCCTGGCGATGCTGTTTTGATGAGAACCGTTAGCCTGAATTTTACTCGGCACTCTTTACAATTCGCTTGAGCTCTTTGGCCATGTCTTCGGGCAGCGGATCAGGTTTGTGCGTCCTTATCAATTCTGCCGCTTTTTCGTTGGCGGATTGAATGATGCTCTTTGAACCCAAAGCCACCCATTCCTCCCGCACACGTCGATCGATGACCGTGGACTGGACTTGTTCACTTCTTAAATGATCGAGGGTATGTCTTTCCGATAAAAAGTGGCCACCGATGCCGATCTCCTTGATAAGATCCACACCCATCAGCGTGTCTTCAAAATCGATACCGGAAATAACCCGTTTCACCATGGCGGCGATTTCATCGTCGATTACCAGTTGGCCGAAGCTGAAGGTCATACCCATCTCGAGCATGCCCGGACCGTAGATCAAATTTGCTCCAGCCAGCGCAGGAAGAAGAGCACTTATCGTCTTTTCATGTCCTGCCTGGGCATCGGATAACTTTGAATCAGCCTAGCCACCTGCAACATAACTGGGAAGACCATAAAAGTTCGCAAGATCGGCTGCTGCTGCACTGATCATGGCCATCTCCGGCACACCCACAACTGCTGTCCCAAAACGCATATCAAAAGTTGTGGAAGAACTGCCATATATAACCGGTGTGCCCGGGTTGGTCATTTGTGCCAGAATAATACCGGACAATACCTCTGCATTGTGGGTAACCAAAGCCCCGGAAAGGGAAATCGGGCTGGTTGCACCGGCCATAACCATACTGAGCACATTAATGGGCACCCAATGTTTTGCCGCTTCCACAATAACATCCGCACAGGTTTCGATGAGCTGTAGCGGACTCGTGGGACAGGCACACAGGGAAAGCAGGGGGCGCTGCTTCAGGTTTTCCATTCCACCTGCCACCACCGCCGCCATTTCTATTATCTGATGTGCCCGTTCACCGTTTTCAGCATCACAATCATAATGTTTGGTACAATTCAGCAGGGCGGCCTCATACATATGCAATTCAAAAGAAGAATCCGGTTTGTCCCTGGCTGCTACGGGCGAAGATAAAATATCCATGTGCTCCAAAGCATCGGTCAACCGTGCAATACGGGCGACATCCTCCTTGGTGGAGTCCCTGATTTCTCCGCTCTCCAGATCCTCGGTCTGAACACCCGTACCAAAGGTAGTAAAACCTACAGCCCGACCACCCATTACAAAATCTTTTTCACTGTCACGACCAGCCAGTAATATTTGACTGGGACACATGGATAAGGCCTGCATGACCAGATGACCTGGGAATTTAACAACAGCGGTTTTCTTATTCACCTGGCAACCACCTTTATCAAGAATACCCAGGGCTTCTTCCGAATCCACTCGAACACCTGTGGATCGCAACACATCCAGGGTGGCATCGTGAATTTTCTCCAATGCATCAGGTGAGAAGGTCTTTAACCCCCAGCATGCTGCCAGACCTTTCTTTATATTAAAATCATTAGCCATCGCGTTCCTCCCAGTTTGAAAACCCCGTTTGTTGAACAGAAAATTAATTATGTGATTATATCTCGATTGTCAATAATCTTTCTCGATATCAGAGATATTACCGATTGATTTGTTGCGATTAATGACATAATATTTCGAATATTATATTGACCCATGTACAGGTGCAGTGCTAATAATGCCGTGCGGAAATCTGTAGCATCTGTCAAACCATGCGAAACCCTGACGCCAAGGAACACCTTGGGAACGTATTTATACCGCTTGTCATAATAATGTTCCGAAAATAGGATCGCGGCATAAGGGTTTGTAACAGAAAAACGGTTCTCAATCGGAACATTT
>RCNC010000926.1_pt1 | contig 19517 bp, 9 predicted proteins | sample 2041301 | NCBI WGS metagenome assembly RCNC01 (sample SAMN09708231, study PRJNA481090) | Marine sediment metagenome, whole genome shotgun sequencing project. | biome: marine sediment; feature: ocean; material: sediment; isolation source: Sewage treatment plant 13A marine sediment (STP13A) ...
ATCTTGTTTACTTTTTCTTCAAATTCTTTGATGGGGGTTTCCTTTCGGCTTCCCCAGGTTTTTTCTGCAAGTACGGCGATGGGTAAATGATAATAGGGTTCGTACCATTCGTCCGGCCTTCCGTCATTCGTGTCAGTCCACAAACAAACCTTGTATCCCAGAATGCTTGATCCGGTTTTCGGTATCCACTCCTCATAGATCTTTTGGTTCTGGAACACGCCATAATCTCCGGGCTTTCCATCTCCCTTGTAAGGTGTGCTATACAAGGCCTCTGGTCCTTCCTCACTGCTTATGATGACCTTGTAGCCATCATCCAGGATTTCCTGCTGCCTTGGATAGTTCCAAACATGCACAACGATATCTTTGTCAGGCTGTATACTGGTCCGGTTCATCCTGACCTCATTGGCTTTGCCTTTATCCGGACTGAATCTCCACCAGTTCCAGATATGGGTGGTTTTTCCATGTGATTTGACCCAGTCATTCATTTCGTTCGTGAATTCAACAAACAGGTCACCGGGGTATTCATAGCCAGCTATCCTGGTGGCTTCCATCAGCTCAGGACAGGCAAACTTATTGGCATCGTACTGCCACTCATCACCTCCAATGTGAAAATGCTGGGCATCAAACAGGGGGATCCACTCATCCAGGACAGCCTTTAGCCATGTACGGACTTCACGCCTGGTAATGTCAAGGGTAAATTTCCAGTCAACCTGGTCGGATGACTCGAAATTCTCCGTAACCTTATGACCCACACGCATGGAGGCACAGTCAAAGGCCAGGTAGGGGTTATAATCCGTATAGGATGAACCATGGGCAGGCATTTCAATCTCAGGGATAAGCATGATATGGTACCTGGCAGCATAATCCTGGAGCCTTCGGATATCATCCTTGGTGTAATGTTCCGTCGGGTGTGCGAGTCCCGGGAAAAGATCACTTTTCAAACGAAAGGCTTCCCGGTCGGTAAAGTGGATATGCATGAAATTCATTTTCATCCATGCCAGCTTGCGGATAATGGTCTCAATATACTCCACCTCAAAGAAGTCCCTCGCCACATCCAGCATCAAACCGCGCATACCGATAAGTGGATAATCTATGGCCTTGCCCATAGGAACCTTGCTGTCCTGCTTAAATACCTGGAGTAATGATTGCATTCCATAGAAAATGCCCTGGATTGAATTAGCCCTTACTACAACAGTTTTACCAATATCCAGCAGGTATCCCTCTGTGCCAATTTTTTCGATATCGGCATCCAGGACAAATTGAATATCACCACGTTGCGGCTCACCTGGTCTTAATGCCAGATTCATCCCCGAAACAGATTCAAGGTCCTCCTTGAACTGCAGCAGATCATGCTGCAGTCTTTGATAATCATTTTCACTGTAAACAATACTTGCATCCTGGGACAGTTTAAAATTACCTTTTGCAGCGGTCCACTCCTGGAGATTAGGGTAAACAAAAGGCTGACACATAACAAAACCAGGTGACAATGCCAGTACCGCAAAAAGAAAGAAGGACCTCATATTGCTAGGGTTTATGTTTAATATATAGTACATCCATTTAAGGCTTGCTCCATGTCAAATATCCCGGGTTGTCAGCACTGACCAGTGTTTGGCCTCTCCATGAAATGTATGTGCCGTTTACTGTGCCTCCGGCTATTGCATCTCCTGCAGCATTAGTCTGTACCCATAGAATTTCCCCCAGGCCTTCAAATTTTCCCATGCGCATTTTTTTCGGGCCATCGTCGGAAATCAGCAGGTGGTGTGTATGCCCTTTATCTTCAATGACAATACTGATCCCTGCACCGGTATCAGGTTGGGAAGTGTTAATTTGCGGAGAGAGTTCTTCTCCTTCCGGGGCAGTGAAGATCAAAGTATTCATCTTCATCGGCAGCTTGGAATTATATTTATAAACCAGGTCATGTGCAGGATTCCTGCCATGCAAGGTAACCCAACCGCGTACATCCGGCTCAGTCTGTCCGAGATATACGCTGGATTCCTGCGGCAGGTCCGGTCCCACAGGAAGCAGCATCAGGTTGGCATATCCGGTTTCCTCGGTCTTGGCCATACCACTCGTCTCATCAAGGACAAGCTTGACCGGGCGCACAAGTATTTCCTCGCCTTTCTCGACAATCGGGGCTAATTGAAATATCTGCTCCAGGCTTCGCTGTTTAACCTGCTGTGCATCGCTGACATGGTCACTAATCAGGTAGAACCCATCCCAGGGATGGAAAATCGAGCGTTTGTGGATGATATCCATCTCGGTGGACGCGGTGTCACGGTTGCGGCTTTCCGGTCCGACATTCGTGAATCCATCACTGTAAGCGCCGGCTACAAATGCGAACAGTTCATTAGTTTCCCACCTGGCATCGGGGTCAGGGCCCTCAGGCTTCGGCTTACGCAGATGATAGCGATACTGTTCCTTGGCATCCACGATGATGGTATTATGAGCCCTGGCACTCCGAAAATATCGTTCATAGGGATCTCTCCGGTAGGAGTAAATGCCGGGATCGGTAATCATTGAGCGGCCATGTGCATGAATGAGAAAATGCAGTTTATCTTCATGCTGGTGACCGGCTCCGTAAAACCCTCCGTCAAATACCAGGTAACGGCTATCCGGAGTCCAGGACTCACGCATTATATAATAACCAGCCCAGGGGAAGGCATACGAGGTGGATTCAGGAGGTTCTCCCTCCTTATAATTTGAAACGATAAATCTCCATGCAGGATCTTCATAGAAACTGAGGGCCAGACTGAGGCCCTCTGAGGCTGATTTTGGAGCACTGCCCTGGTCCTGCAAGGGTGGGAGAATAAGGTCTGGCTGTGTCATATATACAAACACATCGGCCGCCTTTTTGAAGATCTCAATAAGCTTGGCTGGGATTTCCCGTCCCATTTCACGTGAGATGGTTAAGAGAAGCGCGAGGCTGGAGAATGGATAACCATGATAACCTGGTGATACCTCGATCTGGAAACCATCGGGCAGGAAGCTATTATCTGCTGTCCACAATACCCTCCGCGTACCAATGTCATAGAGATAATCACAAATGTCAACCTCCGGGAAAAGTGCCCCTACTGTAGTAAGGCCGGCACTCTCCACCTGATACCAGTTGCCTGCTGTCATGGCGCGGTGGGTGGCAAGGTATAAGCCCTGCTCTACATATCGTTTGGCAAATATGAACAACACTTCGTCTGCAGTGTTACCCTCCAACATGGCCATCATCACCTCCGGCCATGCCCGCCAGGATCGACTCCCTGCTTCCAGTGTCCGCCATGGTCCGGCCCTGCCGATCTGGCCGGTATTGGGAACAGGGCTCTGATGGTACCAGGACATCCAAAGCTCGGTCAGCTTTTCGAGGTATTTCGTGTTGCCTGTACCCCTGTATACCCGTGCCAGGTTGGCCAGTTGCAAATGTTTATTGATATCCACGAGTGATTCCAGATCATTCAGTATCTCGTTATACACTCCCACAACAGGGCCGAAATTGTGTTTGATGTTCATATGGGTGCTGATGGTCCAGATATTGTCCATCATTTCATCCGCCTGGGGAATCCAGTCTTCATATTCCGTACGAAGAAACATCGCATCATCTGATAATGTTTTTGTCTCACGGAGGTATGCGGCATAGGCCTTTTTCGCAGAAACCAGGTCTCCACCGTCCCGTGCTGTAATCACATCCTGCAATCCCGGGTGATCAGCTTTCAAGCGTTTCAAAAAATCCCAGTCGGTCATCTGTATGGTCAGCGCAGGGGGCGCCATCATGATCTTTCTGGTATCTGAATACCAGGCAGCTGCTTCTGGGACGATGGGCAGCCCTTTGGCCAGTGCTGTTTCGACTGTCATTGTAAGCAAGGCCTGGTGCAATGGGTCGCCCTGGTCCATCTGTTTCGCCATCCGACTCCACCCCACCAATCTCCACAACCAAGATTCCTGTTGGTCATCAAGCATCACTCCCGCCATTGCAATGCTACCGGCGGTTGCCATAAACTCGACCCGTGCCTCCATATCACCGAGCTGCTCACTGACCAACGCTACGATCTTTTCCTTAACGGCCAGTGTTGGACTGGTTGCATATTCGGATAAGGCCGAGATCAAAGGCCTGGGATATTGTATCTCATCCGGGAGTAGCTTTTCCATATCTGACAGTGCACTGGCAATCTCAGGACTGTCTTCCCTATGTACCGCGGCCACATGATTGCCGATGCAAGCAAGGCCTATTGTAAACATGAGGATCCGTAACCACTTTGTATTCACCATAGTGCTGATCATTAGTCTGTATTATAACTAACTCGTTTAAAATCAATCAATCCGCTCGAACATCAGTAGTCTGAAATCCATTACTTGAGAGCCCGGAACATCCAGTGCCTGGAGGATTAGTTCACCGGTTCCCTTTTCCAGGTGCATTACTGGAAGTTTTATGGGTTTCCAATCTTTCACATAGGAATTATGCCGCTCCACCCTGTCCTGATCCATGCCCACCAGGGGGGGATTATGAGCCTCAGTAATTTTCGCCCGGATACTGCTTTCATTGAAACTCAGCTGGAATTCCGATCCAATATCTTCGGCTGGACAGGTATAATAGAGGGTTACCTGAAAATCACCTGGTTCCGGCACTTCCACATTCCATGTAATTTTATCATCGGTGTTAATCCAGTTGGTAAAAAAAGAACAGTTGGGCCAGCGGTTTGACCGTGTAACATTACCGTGAACTACACCGTCCCTGGCCGGGATCTGCGTGTATCTGGCTCCCGGGAAGCCAATGGGAAAGGTACGTTCATCTGTTTCCGGCAGTTCCGCCATTACTGTCTTCTTCCATTCATCACTTGCCTGCCTTAGTTTTTGTTCCATTTCAGGGTATAGTCCAGCAACGTTGGTATACTGGCCGGGATCGTCCACCATATTGAAAAGCTCCCCCAGGTGATCCATCCGGAATTGCTGGTCCCTTGCACTGACCCTGCCGGCCCAATGGCTGAAAATAATTCTGTCAGGGGCTGTATTTTCTCCATCAAGGATCAGGGGTTTCAGACTGATGCCGTCCAGGGGACTGGTACCTTCCACCTTTATGCCTGCCAGGTCAGCCAGTGTGGGCAAAAGATCAATGGCTGCAGTGATTTCCTTGATTTCTCTGCCCTCTTCGATCATCCCCTTCCAGCGCATAAACAAAGGGGACCTTACCCCCCCTTCATCTGTGGATCCCTTTCTGCCTTTCATGCCGTCGTTCCAGCGCCATGAATTGGGACCATTGTCAACCAGGTAAAGTACAATGGTATTTTCTTCCAGTTCCGCTTCTTCCAGCTTATCCATGATCCTTCCAACATTATAATCAATGTTTTCACACATCGACAATGCTGCACGTGTAAACATAAGATCTTCTTTTTCCGGGTCCCTGTGCCGCATGGGAAGGTCTGCATCCTTGAGCCTGTCCCAATATTCATCAGGTACCTGCATGGGCCCGTGTGGAGTGTTATATGGGATGTACAGAAAAAATGGTTGGTCACTGTTTTTATCGATAAAATCAATGGCATGATCTGTCAGGTCATCAATGATAAACCCATTTCCTGAGACAATTTCACCGTTATGTTCGAGCATGGGACTGAAATAATGGCCCCAGTGGCCGGCACAAAAGCCATAGTAATCATCGAATCCCCTGGCATTTGGATGATAGGGATGCTGCATACCACTGTGCCATTTACCGTAGGCCGCCGTGGCATAACCGGAAGCCTTGAAAACATCTGCCATAGTGGTTTCATCAGCATCTATTCTCTCTCCTCCCTCCGAAGTGCTGTAGACACCCATTCTTGTATGATACCTCCCAGTAAGCAACTCAGCCCGTGTCGGGGAGCAGACCGGACATACATAAAACCGGTCAAAGGTGGTCCCGCTGCCTGCAAGCAGATCAATATTGGGTGTATTCAGGTTGGTATTTCCATGATAGCTAAGGTCCCCCCAGCCCTGGTCATCGCTTAGAATGATGACTACATTGGGCTTCACCTGTGGAGCTCTGACAAGACTTGATTTACATGCCGGCAAGCATGCTATAAAACCTGAAATTATGATAAATACAAATAATCTATTGTTAATATAATTCATTGTTAACCTGCTGTTTATTATGAATTAATTAAACTTTCACTTAATATTTTTAATCCATGTCCCTTTTCTGCAGCTGGTTTTCTACCGGCTTCAGTGTCTGCTGATGTTTTGTTATCTCGGCGCGAATGTCCTGAATGATCCCGGGGTGATCGTCAGCAATGTCGTACAGCTCGGATGGGTCATGTTCCAGGTGGTAGAGCAGCGGCGGGTCATGCTGCATTTCATCATCTTGTCCATAGGCAGTTTTTGTAATGAAATGTGCCTTGTAGGGCCCCTTCCTGACAGCGAAGATTCGCGAACCCCGGTAATAGAACACAACATCACGCCCTGAAGGTCCGGTCCCGAAAAGTGCCGGTGATATATCCTGGCCATCGTATACCCTGTCCTCGGGTACATCCACGCCTGCCAGTTTACAAAATGTAGGAAATACGTCCATGGTTGCCCCCATATCCATAACTACACCAGGCGATATCCTGCCGGGCCACCAGAAGATGGTGGGCTCCCTCATGCCCCCTTCGAATGTAGCGCCCTTCTCCCCTGTTAATATCCCCGGGGAGCCACCGTTCAGCTTCATGATGGCCCATGGACCATTATCAGAGGTGAACAGTACCAGGGTGTTCTTTTCAATGCCTGCATCTTTAAGGGCTTTGATTATCTCCCCTGTGCTCCAGTCGATCTCTTCAATGACATCCCCGAAAAGTCCACGCAGGCTCACATCCTCGAAATCTGCTGATCTGAAAAGTGGAATATGAGGCATGGTATGGGCCATGTATAGGAAGAAGGGCTTGTCTTTGTTTCCATGGATGAACTTTATGGATTCCTCTGTATATCGTTTGGTCAGGGTGGGCTGGTCCGCCGGCCGTTCAATAATCTCCAGGTTTCTAAGTAATGGAACATTGTATACGGCCTGGTCTCCATCGTTCTCCCTGTCCATGTCATTGCTGTATGGGATCCCGTAATAATAATCGAAACCATGTTTGGTGGGCAGGTATTCCGGAAGGTGCCCAAGGTGCCATTTCCCAACACATGCCGTTGTATACCCGGCCTTTTTCAATGCGTTGGCAATGGTGATCTCACTCTGTGGGAGGCCGCCGTAGGAGTTCGGGAAAAGTACCCTGTGCCTGTCGTCACACATCCCTGACCTGATGGGCAACCGCCCTGTCATCAGTCCCGCGCGACTCGGCGTACACACACTCGCCGCCACATAAAAGGAGGTCCATCTTTGTCCCTCGCTGGCAAGCATGTCGAGGTTGGGTGTATTGATAGTGGGATGCCCAAAGGCACCTATATCGCCGTACCCAAGGTCATCACAAAAGATAATAACAAAATTAGGCGGTTGGTCCACTGTTGAAGAATTGCAGGATGGAAGCAGGAAAGCAAGGGCAATTAGAAGGAGCAGGAGTACATTTTTCATGGCAAATATTGGTTTAGTGTTCAGTCATCATCATCATCATCATCACCAGCAAATTTTATTGGATATGGTTTGTTCCCCTGGGCCGTAAACCATAAAATCCTGTTAAATAAATCATCATCGCCGGTATCAATACCATCAAATTGAGGTTCAAGACTTTTTTGTGCATAATGTAAGGCTTCCCCTTCAAGTGCTGTCAGGGATGGATTCATCTCATCCAAAGGGATCTGGTTGGGAACTGCTTGATAGGGAGTGAAATCCGGAGTGTCATTAAAACACGCGACCATAGGATCAGCAATAGCATCCTGGATATTCATCGGAGGCATTCCAAGAATTTGTTCCATGGTCCTTATCATACAAGGCTGGTTATATGGGGTACGAATAGTAGATTTTAACCTGGAGTATGGGCTGATAACAAATGCAACCGTGCGGTAGGCAGAGACATGGTCCCAGCCAGCCTGAGAGTCATCTTCCACAACAAATATGACAGTATTTTTCCAGAACCTGCTGCGGGAGACAGCTTCAACAATTCTTCCCAAAGCCAGGTCGTTGTCAGCGATCATCGCCCGGGGAGTGGGCAGACCGGGCCGGGTCCCGGCTGTATGGTCGTTTGGCAGCGCCATGATCATAAGTTCAGGCAGGGAATCACCCTCCATTGATTCATACCTATTCAGATCTTCAATAAAAGAACCGGCCCGTAAAACGTCCGGTATTTTATGCCCATATCCGTATGCTGGAAATTTAGGGTCAAGTATATCTTTTACCGTATTTAAAGTGGTTTCATTCTCAAAATCAAGCTGTTCCCCATTCAGGAAGCCTGTATAAATATCCGTCCAGCTCAGCGTTTTATCCTTCACTATAGGGATGGCAGCTTCCCCGTATATGATCACCTTTTTACCATGGCGCTCTGCATTGTCCCACAGGAATCCGGAAGGGGCGTGTACCAGGGCATCTGTCTGCACATGGGGATAACTACGGAACCATGCCCTGACATTTTTTTCAATATAATCCGTAACAATTGAGGCATCCGTCCACTGATGACCTTCGGCAGAGCATTTTCCGGAGACCATGAAATTATCCATAAGCTGAAACTCCCTTGCCAGTTTGTGTGCATTTGGAGTCACCTGGCTACCGTACACACAAAGGTCAGAATCTCCTCTTCCCTCTGGCATATCTCCCAGAATTTGATCATAGGTCCGATTTTCACGGATGATATAGAGGACATGTTTGAAAACGGATGGTTCCCCAATTCTATCGGGAAGAGGTTTTGCATTAACATTCTCTCGTGGAGGAAGTTCGGCAGTTTTTAGTCTGGAAAGTTGATTTGCTGCATAAACGGTTTTCGTATAAGACTTTAACTTCTTTTCTCCCGGCATTTTGACTACAGATATTGAAGCAAGTTTTACGTGAGAATTATAAATCGGAGAAGTCCTGCCCCCTTCCACTACCGGCAATGTGCCTCCTGAGGCTTCCAGGTTGGTAATATACAGCATGTTTTTACCCGAAATCACCACTGAGGAGGGGTAAGCCTCAGTTGGAATAAATCCTTTTATATAACTCTTTTCAATAATTCCTTTTGCCGATGCATTTTTCCCCAATTGAATAATGGCCACAGCATTGTCCATACCGTTGGCAACAAATAAAATGGATCCATCGTCTGAAAGCCCTATCCCATTCGGCGAATCTCCAAAGTAGGAATTAAACTCTTCATTCATCCTTAGAGAAATGGATTCAGATATTTCATCAGAAGAGGTAGAAATTACGCTTACTTTATCACTGTTTGAATTGGTAATGTAGATATAATCTTCTTCAGGAGATGAAATGATTTCATTCGGATGAAGGCCTACAATAATTTCTTTTATCACATGGCCATCCAAAGGATCGAAAACGCTTATGCTACCCTCACGGGAAGCTGCATTGGAAGGATCTATCCTCATCAGTCCCCAGGGGACACCGGCCACATCCTGATCCGATCCCAATGGTGTTCTGCCCCCCCAATTGGTAACATAGATTTTATCATTGGCCCAGGTAATTCCATATGGAGCAACTCCTGTCTGCCGGGTCCAGATCAGCTCACCGGTTTCGAGATCCTGTTTGACCAGCTGGTTGTTTCCATTCAACACTACATACAAATATTCTCTTCCCGATTCCTTTCTGATCAGGAGTTCATTGGGAATTGCTACCCTGGCTGGTTTTGTGGCAGGAAAAATAAATGTTTGTACGACCTTTGCCTCCGAACCGTTCCAGCTAGCCTTTACAACAAACGACCTGCCTTGTCTATCAGCACAACTCCACAGCACAAAATCTTCTTCCAGGCTTTGGTGCCAGAGGATCCCGGAATACGTACTCACAGCGGTGGAAATTTCTTCGGTATTTATGAAAGGAAGAACATAGGAGACTTTATTTTTCCTTGTATTGATAAAAACAATGCTGTACCTCTCCTCTACAGCCAACCATTTTTCATCAGGTGACAGTGCACAATCTAGTGCATGGTTTTCCAGGGTCCAATCACCAAAGTATATTTGTTTTCCTGCGGGATCCAGGATGCGTCCGTAAGGCAATTCCTTTGCAGAGGTTTGTCCCTGCGTCCATGAGACGGAAGCGGAGATCAGAAGTATAAAAAAAGTCTTTTTCATGTTTGACTTTATTGGGGTTTATCCTTGAAGGTGGAATACAGGATCTCACCTTTCTCATTATAAAATTCAAAGATGATCCTCGGTGTTTCCCATGAACTGCCTACAGGATCAACTTTTACATGCAGAAAACCGCCCGATGGTTCAGGGGATGTAAAAGGCTGTATGATCTCTGCATCCGGATCGGTTGATTCCGGATCGCCAGGCATCCTGCCCATCCTTGAATTGGCATCAACGAGGGCCCCGGTAGCAAACTCGCTGAAACCGGTGGGATCTATCGAATGGTACTGCCAGTGCCTGTCACCGCAGATGATCATAAATTCATACATTCCAAAACCATCCTCCTTCAGCCATTGAAAAAATTCCTGGCCCTCATGTCGGAATCCCTGGTGATTTACATGGTTGTCCGTTTTATAACTGTCATCCGGTCCTACCATGGGATCTGGAGAGATAAGGACCTTAAAAGCTGCGTCACTCTCTTTTAGTGTCTGTTTCAGCCATTCCTTCTGCTTTTTTCCCCAGATGGTTTTATCCGGACCATCAGGCATGTTATTGGGACTGCGATAGTCCCGGTTCTCCACCAGCCAGAATTGTAGTTCTTTTGATACCCTGTAGGTTTTATAAGTAACTTCATCATAATCATTTGGGTCCGTTACCGGAAGCTGTTCCTTGAACATCCTTATCCCCAGTTCATGGGAAGGCATCCTCTGCCCATCCGTGGTATCACAGTCATTCCAGCGATAGTCATGGTCATCCTTTTCCCAGTAGGTACCCACATTGGAAAACAGCTCTACCAGCCTGGGCTGGCTGAACTGCAGATGGTAGTAATTCCTGATGGAGCTTTCGTCCAAACCTTCCCCTATGGGCATAGCTGGCGAGTCATAGTATACATTGTCACCGGTACCAACAAAAAAATCAGGCTGTAATATCAACATCTGTTCCGCAGCCGGAAAACCGTTGTATTTGTCAATCCCGAGGTACTTCCTACCCGGACTATAATAAAAACGCTCGTAGTTCATCCCCGTAACAACGGTAAAACTCAATTTCCTGGAAACATCCTTCCCCGGAAGGGTTTTGAACTCACACCAGTGGCCTGTCCTGTAAGTATCCTTATCCAGGCCATAGAGAAGACGGTAGTAATAGGTAGTATTCGGCTTCAGACCTTGAAGTTTTACTTTAATGATATAATCATTGTCAGGCAGGGCCTCAAACCAGCCTGTTTGTTGCGTTTTGGTCCGGTTACCACGATCGGTATATTCAAAGCATGCCCATCCGGGGCAGCCAATATAGTCATGGTTAAACGCATGATTGGTAAGGGTTAGCCTGGTTTGCAACAGGGCCGTTGTGGCTGTCATATGGCCTGCCATTTCTCCCTGTGAATGTTCAGGATGGGCAAGAAGTTCAAGAATTTTCTGCCTGGTGTCCTGAGCTTCCTGGGCTTTGAGATTGTTTGGGGCCAGCAGTGTTAAAACCAGCATGATCCATAAGAGAGGAAGGAAAGTTTGTTGAATACGATTCATAATATTAAGTGTTTTTATCCAAACGGTTGAGTGCAAATGCATAAGCACCTATGGCAATGGCCTTGCTGGCCCCGACGCGGCTGATGCCAACGGCGGTTTTGGGCTGGTCATCATAATACTGTGTGCTTTCGGTTCCGGGTACAGGTACCTCCCGGCCGGTTTTCTCCAGGAATGCCTGCAGCTCATCCCCATCCTCCAGGTTAAAGGCTCGCTGAACGAGCCTTATCATTGGACTTCCAGATGGATAGGCATAAAAGCCATTCATGGTTTTCATAACGGAAGGCATAAAATACTTCGCTGCTCCTGCAATGCCTCCTCCCATAACGATGAGTCCATCAGTCAGGGTTACCAGGTTGGCTATGGCATCTCCCAGGTGTTCTCCCATCAACTCATATGCCCTTCGTGCTGCATCTTTTGAGCCTGGCGCTTTGCCATCAGCAATGTCAAAAATATCCTTCGGCGTGAGGTTCTGGTCATTGGGAAGTCCGGCATACTGGATATAATTCCGGATAACTGAGCGGATGCTTACTCCCTCCTCTGCGTTACGGTCAGGGGAAAGTCTGTTGGAAAGGAGCCAAACTTCGGCAGCAAGGGAATTATCCCCTACCAGAAGCCGTCCCTGTGAAAAAATACCGGCACCGAAGCCGGTACCCAGTGTTAAACCAACCAGGTTATTGTACCGCTTCGGATTCCCTCTTTCTTCCAGCATCCTGTTGACCTCCGGCAGGAATCCGCCCAATGCTTCACCATAGGTGTACAGATCCCCATCATTATTGATATATGCTGGGATACCGAAGGCATCTTCAAGTATTGCTACAAGGGGTACTCCGCCCCTGAAACCAGGCAGGTTGGCCAGGTCACCTACAATTCCATTGGGGTAGTCGCAGGGTCCGGGAAAAGCAAAACTGATGGCAACTGCAGGCTCTGTAAGCTGTTTGATAACCTCACTGAATCCATTTTTCATTGCTGAGATGCATTTATCAAGGTGTTCCCCATAGGAGGGTTGGTTTACGGGTTTGACTACTTCTTTGCCTTCCTTAATAGCTGAATACACAAAGTTGGTACCACCTGCATCCAGGGTTAGTACGGTACGTTTATCAGAAAATAGATCCATGATTAATTAAATTTAAAGTGAGATTGAGATTATTCTGTTTTAAGTACGGCAATCCAGTGGCCATCACCAGGACATTCCATTCTTATCATTGCCCTTGGTTCAATAATTTTAGCCTCAGACCATTCCGCGGAAAGAACTTCACACCATTCCAGGGTGACCTCTCCCCTAAAGGCAGCATAATACAAACTTACCGATCCGCCTTCAGGAAAATATACCACATATTCCCTTCCCGGAAACACCATACAATATGCTTCCCCGGGATCTCTGTCCGAGAGGAGTTCATTGTAGGGCTCGGATTCAAAAACATTTACTTTTGTAGACAGATCCCTCATGCTCCTGATGACATTTTGCGCCTTCTCATTCAGTCCCTGTCCACTGGTAGGCCTGTGAAACCGGCTAGAGGCACACCCCATCAGCACATTCTGTATGAAAGCCTCTATACCCTGCCGGGTGGTTTTATGCCTGCCGCCGTCATTTCCATAGACCTTCACATTTGTCAATGGCCGAAGGTATCCCAGTTTATCCAGGTTTTTCATCTGGGTGATCCCATTTTCCCAGTGATCATCCCCCGTCTGGTGGTTATTCTGAGATATATCAACGAAATCATAGAATTCAGGATGGTGCATGGTTTCAAAGTGTTGAGGGTGAGAAAGGTCCCAGGAATCCCACATTTCCGTGCACATGACCTCTCTGCCTGCGAGCTTAGCCTTCATCTTGATATATTTTGCCCAGAACCTCCCCCAGCTTGCCGTTACGGAGGTTTCATTATCCATGCAGTAGAGGACATTCCCATATCCAAGGGAGTAAGATAGCAGCTTGTCAACGAAGCGCTGCTGATAGATCATCAGCTGGGCATTGTTGTCCATTTCAGGAACGGACCAGAAAAAGGGATTCCCACGAAAAATGGGATGAGTGGGAACGGATGTATGCAATTTGGTCCTGGCTGTATCGTAGTTCCGGTTATTTTTGGGATTGAAAGGATTGACCTCCCAGTTATCCCGGTAATAATCAAAAGTAGCCCAAATCTCTATCTGGACTATAATATCTCTTTCTTCACAGGCTTTCAGGAAATGATCAAAATGTTCCCAGTAAGCATCATTCCATTTGTTCAGGTCAAATAATCCATCTTCCTGCCGGTGGAAAGCCCAGAGATTGCCCTCGTCACCGCTGGACATGGTATTCCTTACATAATTACCTCCTGATGCCAACAACAGGTCCAGGTGTTCTTCCAGACCTTCCAGCTGGAAGAGGTTATCATCGACCGTTCCACCCAGGAGCAGCATAGGCTTTTCCTTGTAATCGAAATAGGTAGGGTACTGCTCACTTACCTGGATCTCCTGGGCGTAAAAGTTTATTGAGGGAATAGCCAGTAGCAGGATAAAAAGAATCGAGATATACATTCGGATGTGATTTGTCTTCATATTCAATGGTTTTGTTTAGTATCAATATTATCTGATCCTCCTGATTAATTCTTCCATGGCTGCGCCAGGAAGTAATTCATGTCCTCCTTCAAAGATAGTCAGGTTTATGGATTGAAATTGTTTCCTGTAATGTATCCTCCGGCCTTCCGGTTGGATAAGTGGTGCTTCTTCGGACGGATTGAAAGTCCTTTGAGACAACATATACAATGCATCTTCCCGGGGGACCAATGCCGCTTTATTACCCTTCATGTCCCTTACCAGTTTATTGTAAAAATTGATGGATTGAGTAATGGGTACGGATCCGCTATAGCCGTCATGGATACCGCAATAGATATTCAGCGTGCTATTCTTGCGCTGTGAAACCGGTGTATCCATGAAATATGGAGACCGCCGCTTGGCCTCTTCAGTGTCCAGTACTGAATCCCGGCTCCCGGTACTCTGGAGAATATCCCCGGCATATTTGAGTCCCCTGCTATCACATGCCCAATACCAGTCCACCAGGTCAGAGATGGGAACCCATGCTGAAAAACTCTTGATTTCAAGCGAGGTTTTCATATACATCAGTAAAGTTGCATAACCTCCCCCGCTGGTGCCAATTACATGGATATTATCTGGATCGACATTTCCTTGTTTCATGGCGTATTGGATAGCATCTTCAATGTCCTGGATCACTTTTTCACTCCCGCAGGCTTCAGGATGGTTATTGCTTCCCCGGAAATCCGGGTGGATATAGTTCCAGCCTTTTTCACTGATCATGGTGGCCAAGAGGTCTTTTTGCCGGTAATCCCCGCTCCATGTATGCAGACTAACGACCAGCGCTTGTTGCGAGTCCCCAGAAGCAGGCAAAAACATGGCCTTTTGATGGCTGGCATCAAGGGTGGAAGGAATGCTGATCTCCTGAAAAGCGGTAGGCCAGTCAATTCTCCATCCATCATCATCATTTTGAGTTGAATATGGTGGGTTTTCTAAACCTTTGAGATAATGCATAAGTGCATACGCCACAGCCTTTCCGAAAGCCCTGGCATTGTCTTTAGAAACCTGAACTCCCAGGATATTGGCATAGGGAAATTCAATCGTTGTTGCCAGGCTGATGCTATCCAGTCCCTTAGCCCACTGGCTGAAACTTTTTCCCTTGGTATTGTTGCTTTTGGTATTCCATGCTGTTCCGTAATGCAGGAAATCAGCGCTCCGGTATCTTAGTTCACCTTTCGCATGATCTTCAAGCAAGTCACTGAACCTCATTTGCTTTGCAACTATCTTGGGATCTTGCTTACCAACCATAAAGATCCATTCATTGTATTCTCCTTTGATCCAGGGACAATGGAGATCAAGGGCTATTTTCAACCTGCCTTTGCTCCAGTCAGGTATTTCTTCCCTCAGTGCAGCAGTGGACGGATGTATGGATTCTCCCGAATAATCCCGGTTATGGTCCCTCGGTAACCGGTTTTTCCCCTGCTCCCCGTTTTCCACCCCATCCTTATCCATGAAGGGAACAATCAGAAATTCCACCTTATCACGCAGGTAAAACAGCCCAACCTCATTCAGTGTGCTTTCTATTATTCCTTCAAGGACGTAATTTGCCATCATTTCGCATGCATGGTGCCTGGCTGTGATCAGGATCCTCATCTCGGGTTTGTCTCCGGGAGGCCTGATGGATATTTTCTCGATGACCCGGTTTTCAGGAGAAATACAGAGCGTATCGCGGACCAGGTGGTTCCTGATCTTTGGCCGGCTGAGAAACGAATCCAGGTCCTTCCCGGTATAGGGAAAGGCCGTGCAGAACCAGGCTACCGTATCCTCTGGTGAAAATGCATAGGAAAAACCATTATCATGAACACGGTTTTCACCATACCATTTCCAGTTATTGTTATTGTTGATACTGTAAGCCGGACCATAAGCAGTGAACTGGTTATCCAGCATGAATTGGAAAAATATCTCCTTCCCGCTTATGTTCGAAACCTTGAAATACCAGTAGAACCATTCACCCTCGGTCTCCGAAAGATCAGGTTTTAACCACAGGGTATCACCAGTAGTCTTAACCACGATGATATTACCCCCTGCAAAATCGGATGAGATTACAGGTTCAGCCTGGGAGAAAGTAAGTCCCACAGCAAAGAAAAACAGTGGAATCAGCAACAAAAACATTCTTTTCACACTCATCATAATATGCATTTAGTGATAGTCCAGCCAGGCTGTCGCACGGGTTGGCCTGTCAGATCTGAAACGTATCCATCGCGCCTGAAAATGATCAGGAAAATGGTGTTTATATAAAGCACCCGGAGCTATGGTCACCCGCTGGTAAAGCATCCAGGGACCATTACCCAGGGGGTCTGCCTCAATATCAAATGTCACAGGTTCACCTGATTCATGCGAGAGGGTAAGGCTTCTGTCATCATAAAACCCTATCAGGTAGGGATCTGAAGCTTCCCCGGCCACTGTTTCAGTTCCAAACCAGGGTCCACCCTGACCAGTGGGTTTGCCGAGTTTCCACAGATCATCTATAACACCTACCCATACAGCCGCATTGCCATCATCAGATCGTATCACATGGGTTCTGTACCCGGACAGGTCCGGCCGTATACCTGTCATCACAAGTAAGCCACGGTAACTGGCAAAATCATGGACACGAAATGGATGGGATGCGATTGGACGTAACCTGGCAAAACCATCAGCACTTTCTGCGGGCAATTCATAAAATGTTCCATGACAATTGAACAGGTCCCGTTGGGTTACAACCTCCCTGCAGAGGCGCATAGTTGCCGCCCTGGTAGGCCCTGTAAAGGCATCATCACCCATGGGCAAGCGCCACCTCCTGTTCTGATCATCTATGATCAATATGGAAGATTTATCAACATGCAGGACATCTTCAGGTATTGCAAATCCATCCTGTATGAATTGTAGCATGCCAGTATCCTCCACCGGGATAAGCTCAAGTCTTTCATTGAGTTCATAATAACCTTTCAGGATTTTATCACTGCCCTGGAATTGTTGAACCGCCACCCCAAGGGTTCTCCTGTTTTCGCCCAGGCCATATAGCAATCCGCCAATAGATCCAGTATCGTTTATGGCTGCCAGACCCTGGAATATCTTATCCCCTTTGGTATCCCGCCTCTCCTTTTCTGTGTAGCTGAAGTGAACTGTTCCACGAGCAGTTTTGTGGGGGATTACCCTGACCCATTCCGAAGATTCATTCCCGGAAAATTCCACCAGGGCACTTCCTTTTGCCGGCACGTTAATCCTTTTCATTTCCTGCCATTGCCCTTTGCCACGCCTGTCAGTTTCAAACAGGAAGTTTACGATGCTGTCACTTTCATTCTGTATCCAGCAACAGCGCAAAGACCATCCTGCCAGAAGAAAGGGTTCCGAAGGAATCCCTGCAGGCATCTTCTCTTTCAGCCAAACTCCGCCTTCAGCGGTTGTGGGACCAAGGCGGTCGGGCATATCTAGGTGCGTGAACCAAAGGTTGGAATTGGACTGGCCGGGACCACTTATCTTTCCTTTTACCTTTCTTGTATTTAACGTTTGCCCCTGGCCCGAATCATCGCATCCAAATACCAGCTGGCCCTGCCAGCGGGTATAATCACCAATAACTTTCAGATAGGAGGAACGGGGCCTGATACCTCCACTGTTATCCCTTGAAAATTTCTCCGGAAAACGCCAGAACATCCCGTGCATGGTCATTAAATAATCGCGATTTTTTTTCGTGCCGACATCCCGGATCCGTGGCCATTCTGTATACCAACCGTGGGCCCCGTCGTATGTATGGCTGGACTTTGGAAGCCGGTAAAAATCCCATGAGCCATTACCGGCATCCCTGACTCCCAGTATCAGGGATTTATGATCCCATCCAGTGGCCCATATGGGGTCATTCTCAGGATCCTCATTGCCATAGATCCCTCCCGGACCGGTGACTTCGACAAACTGGTTCCGGCGGACAAGTTTCCAGTCTACTCCATTCCATTCCATCAGGGCACCAGACTCAATATCAGAACGTTCAAGGGCTTCTGGTGATAATTCACCATTGTTGGAATAAACCAGTACCCCCTGTCCCGAATACAATCCCTTGCCATGGGCACCTGGTAATAGGATACCATAATCTTCCTCAGGGAGCTCATGTCCATCTGCGTATAAGGTATTAACTTTCAATGCATTAACCTCTACCTCATAGAACCCTTCTTCCATGCTGGCATAGTAGATCATTTCTTCCGGATTTTTCAGGTGCCTGGCATTACCGGTATGCCGCCCGGGCATCTGATCGTAGGGGATGACACGGACCTCACCTCCAGCCGAAATAGCATAAGGTCCAATGAAAAGCTGCCGGCTCTCGGGGTGGATCATCCTGTTGGCAGGTGTGCCACCAATACTTTCCTGCCTCACATTGCTTACCAGTTCCGGGCTTATTTCGTATAGTTTATCAGATGATCCGTAAGGGAAATGGGGACCATAAGTGACAATCCAAAGGCGGTCTGCCCAGGGTACTACCGCACCTGTTCCACACTCCCTGCCATCATTGTAGTATGCAAGGTGGGGGTATATGCCGCTGACCTGTAATGTTTCCTGCCCACAGGCTGAAAGCAGCACGAAAATGGTAAAAAATGAAAGACGAAATAATTTCATATCATCTTATAATCCAGTTATATATTGAATACACTAGAACTATTACTTTAAATTTTATAAAACAATCCATTATTCCGGATTTATTTCCGGCATCTGGGCATTAATTTCGCCTCTCCACTGATGCAGATCCATCCTGAGTTCCTCCAGGATTTCAGGATGATCCGCTGAAAGATCATGTTTTTCTCCCGGGTCTGTCTCCAGGTCATATAATTCCCAGGCTAATTCACCCTTGAGGAATGCTTCATGCCATTCAATTAATTTGAATTTTCCTTTGCGAATAGCTGAAGCTGGTTTCATTCCAGAACCCCGATGATAATGTGGATAATGCCAGTATTGAATTCGTTCTTCCATATGGCCTTTTCCCAATAGCTCGCCTGCAATGGAAATCCCATCAATTGGGTGACCTGCTGCGGGCAGTCTCCCTAATTCCAACAAACTTGGCAGTATATCGATACTGTAGGTAATCGTTGCATTCTGTGAACCTGCCTCCACCCTACCGGGCCACCTGACTATCATTGGTACCCTTATCCCTCCTTCATATAGCCAGCCTTTGCCTTTGCGGAAAGGGGACTGGCTGGCATATGTTTCCTTACCCCCATTGTCAGAACAAAAGAAAACAATGGTATTTTCTTCCAGGCCAAGTTCATCCAGTTTTTCAAGAAGCCTGCCGGTACCGTCATCAAGGCGGCCTACCATGGCTCCCAGTTCCGGGAC
>RCNC010001015.1_pt1 | contig 19503 bp, 19 predicted proteins | sample 2041301 | NCBI WGS metagenome assembly RCNC01 (sample SAMN09708231, study PRJNA481090) | Marine sediment metagenome, whole genome shotgun sequencing project. | biome: marine sediment; feature: ocean; material: sediment; isolation source: Sewage treatment plant 13A marine sediment (STP13A) ...
ATGGACGGCTCGGTGGTGATTACCTTGGTGAAAATAATATATCACATAAATACGGTGGGTTGCGATGTATTGAGAGTATATTGCCCCAATAACATTGAAAATCTTACCTGAAATTAGATTTTCCGGCAAGGCTAAAAAGTACAGATACCATCAAATCGATTGAATGGTGGCGACTGGTGATGTTGATACAGTATCTTAGATCTGTCTGATTTAGTCAGATCTTTATTCTGATAGACCAGATCAGCGACATTGCTACTCAAAACGCCACAACATCAAACCTAAACAGCCAGTCTCTCTATAATTTAATCAAACGGGTATCCATCACCGGCCCATCCGTGCAGGCATGCCGGTAAGGGATGGACGGATCACGGGTGGGGACCACACAGCTCAGACAGGCGCCCATTCCGCAACCCATCATGGTTTCAATGGAGACCTGGCAGGAAATCCGGTGCCTTTCCACGATACCGGCCAAGACGGCCAGCATGGTCCATGGTCCGCAGGCATAGACCTGGTCGGGTCGGCGAATCTTGATGATCTGTTCCACCCGGGACGTGACTATCCCTTTTTCACCGGCATTGCCGTCTTCGGTGACCAGGTGCACCGGCAAATTCAGATTGTTAAATTGATCGATGCCCAAAAGATCGGCCGGTGACCGCCCACCGATAAATATTTCGCACTGCCGGGCCGAAACACCTCTGGCAATCATTTCCTCCGCTAAAAAAACCAGGGGAGCCACCCCGATGCCGCCGGCCACGAGAAAATGTCTACCGGCATCGGGATGAAAATCGAACCCATTGCCCAGTGGTCCCAACAACGCTACCTCGGCTCCTTCCTTCAAGCCTGCCAATCGGTCGGTCCCAGCTCCATTCAATACCGACAGTATGCCCCTTTTCTTTAACCAATGAATAGATAGAAAATGGCCGGCCCAGCAGCGGAGATATTTGATCGACGGGACGTACCATGACAAATTGTCCTGGAACCGTATGGGCATATCCGGCCTGACAGGACAAACCCAGCCGGAAAACCACCGGCGTGATCGACCGGTTCCACAATACTTTTGCGATCTGTCGTTCCAATGTTTTCTTTTCCGATTGTGTCCGCTAAATTATTTCAATCCAATGACCGCTGCAAACCTCCCCGTGGTTTTTTCGGCACGATAGGAAAAAAACCGGTCGGCGGCGCATCGGGTGCAAATCCGGCTCACTTCAATATTTTCCCGTCGCAGTCCGGCCGCATATAATTGATCTACACTAATGGCCCAGAAATCGAAATGGTCCCGATCATCTTTATACGCCCAAGACGACTTCGGTATTTCGGTACGGTAATTGCGAAATTCGGCGCAACATGGCCCCAAGGAGGGGCCGATGCCGGCCAGGATATCAGCCGGTCGGCAGCCGTATTCCGCCGCCATGATCGCTATTGTTCGACCCAGGATATCGGCCACGCTGCCCCGCCAGCCGGCATGGACATTGGCAACGATATGCCGCCCGGGGTCGTAAAGCAATACCGGCTGGCAATCCGCCACCTGGATCGTTAAAAATAAGCCGGGCATCGAAGTGATGAGTGCATCAGCTTCATGCCGTGATGCGTCCTCACCGTTTGTGGATGACCGCTCATCCATAACCAGAACCCGGTTACCATGCACCTGATGCAAAAATACCATAGCGCCGTCACCGATTGTTTGCAATATCCGCCGGCGATTGAGATGGACGTCATCCGGATTGTCTCCTATCCCGAAAGTGACATTCAAGCTGTCAAACGGTGGCGCACCGGCCCCTCCCCGCCGGGTAAACACCGCGTGACTAAGATCGGTACAATCGGCCAGGTGATCAAAACGATAAAATTGCAATCCATCTCTCTCAAATTCGCGCATAAATATATCTTTCCCTTAAATTGCACGGGCCAGTGTCAACACATCCACTCGATCCGCGCCTCCCGTCAGCAGCACCCGGGCGCACTCCGTTACCGTGGCTCCGGTGGTATAGACATCGTCTACCAGCAATATGGAACGATTTCCGACATTCACACCATCGGTTAAACTGAAGGCGCCTTTTATATTGTTTTGTCGTTCCCGTCTGCCGAGGCCGGTCTGAGGAGTGGTCCATCGAACCCGGCGAAGAAGATCGGCCCTGATTTCAACCCTGTGTCCGCCATTTTCCCCGGAAAGATATCGCAACCACTTTGCCACCAGCAGATAGGACTGGTTAAACCCCCGCCGCCGTAACTTTCGTGGGTGCAGGGGCACTGGTATAATCAAATCGATGTCACTGGCTTCCCAGTACCGAGTATAGGTACAAAAAAGCAGTTCCCCCAGCGGTCGGGCCAGTTCGGATCGGCCGTGATATTTGAACCGATGAATGAGGGCCAAAAGAGTCCCGTCATAAACGCCCGTTGATCGGGCCCGGGTAAATTTGTTTGGCCGCTGGATGCAATCACCGCACAGGTGATCCCCGCCGGAGCGGCCGGCAAACATAGCGCCGCATCGTGGACAAAGCGGCGACTCTATGGCTAAGAAATCGCTGATACAAGGTGAACAAAGGTAAAGGGACAACAACCGTTCAAATATTTCGTTGAGATCCGACCCCCCATCATCACCGTGGGATGTCAATCGCCGGGACCGAAAAAACGCCCTGCAGACATGACATTTGGGTGGGAACAGCGCAATTTTAAACGACTGCGCCATGGATATGAAAAATGATTGCATGCCCCGGTTATCGATGGCCGGTTTTTCCGGTCATCGCCTGACGCTGGCGAAAAGTTTCGTACAGAGCCACAGCCCCGGCCACGGAAACATTGAGAGAATCGACCTTTCCCTGTTGAGGAATCGATACCAGAAAATCACAATTTTTTTTGACCAGGGGCCGGATCCCCTTTTCTTCGCTGCCCACCACCAGGGCCAGGGGACCGCTCAAATCGGCCTCGAAGATCGATTGTTCCGCCGACGGGTCCAGACCGGCAACCCAAACCCCGGTGGACTTCAGCTGCTTTAAAATACCGCTGATATTGGTGACCCGGGCCAGGCGGATGTGTTCCACTGCCCCGGCCGATGCCATGGAGACGGCCGGTGTTACCGATACGGATCGATCTTTGGGAAGAAGAACCCCGGTCACGCCGACACAGAGCGCCGTTCGAATCAAGGCCCCGACATTGCGGGGATCCATCAGGCCGTCCAAAACCAGCACCAAACCCGAACCATCAGCTGCCATGAACCGGCCCGGATCGGAAAAGGGAAATCCCTCAACTTGGGCCCCCACCCCCTGATGGGCTTCTGTTCCGGCCAGTGAACCCAAACGATCGGCGGAAATGATTTCAACAGGAATACGGCTCGATTCGGATCGATCCACGATCTTCGAGATCCGGGATGACTTGCGATTGGACACATATATTTTTATTATTTTCCGGCGACTTGCCAGGAGGGCTTCTTCGACCGGATGAATACCATATAATATCATGGGGGGGTTTTCATGATGATATCAACGTTTGAACGTGATATTCCCGGATAATACCGATGAGTGCCTCTATGGCGTGTCCAAGCTGATCATTGATGACCACATGGCGATACCGATCTTTTTGCTTTATTTCATTTTCTGCCTCGGCCAGCCTCCTTTTTATGGTTTCCCGGCTGTCCGTTCCTCGTTTTTCCAGCCGCACTTTTAATTCGGCCATCGAGGGCGGCATGATGAAAATGGGCACGCTGTCCGGGTAACGCTTCAGGATCTGAGCGGCCCCTTGAACATCGATATCGAGAAGAACATCCCGGCCGGCGCTGAGGTGGTTCTCAATATCATCGGCCGAAGTGCCGTAATAATTTCCATGAACCGTCGCCCACTCGGCCCACTTTCCCTGTCCAATCATCCGTTCGAATTCGGGCAAGGAGATAAAGAGATAGTCCCTCCCTTCGCACTCACCTTTCCGGGGTGTACGGGTTGTATAGGAGACAGAGTATTGCAAGTCGGGAAAATGGGTCAATAATGCCCGGCAAAGGGTCGATTTTCCGGTCCCTGACGGCGCCGAGAGAATGAACAGGTGTCCCCTATTTTGGTTTCCCCCGCCCCGGTCTTTCACTTCCATTCACTCCTGATCTTTCAGGGTATTGAATCGATGCGAAATCGTCTCGACATTTACGGACGATAAAATGATATGCCGGCTGTCCATGACGATCACCGAACGGGTCCGCCGACCCTGGGTGGCATCCACCAAACGTCCTTCTTTTCTGGCATCATCCTTGAGTCGCTTCACCGGAGCGGAATGAGGGGCGATGATCGCCGTGATCCGCTGGGCTGCGATCCTGTTTCCAAATCCAATATTGATCAGTTCTTGAGACATGATAATATAATGGCAGGTACGGGGGCCTGCCCCTACACCTTTCTTACGTTCTTACCCTATTCCACATTCTGAACCTGCTCCCGGATCTTTTCGATTTCTGATTTGACGTCGACAATGATATGCCCGACTTGGGCCTTCTCGGTCTTGGATCCCATGGTATTAAATTCCCGGTGTAATTCCTGGAGCAGAAAATTCAGCTTTCGGCCGGCGGATGGCTCCGCTGCCATCAACTCCCTGAAATGGGTTAAATGGCTGGCCGACCGAACCATCTCTTCGGAAATATCGCTGCGATCGGCCAGGAGAGCCGCTTCCCGGGCCATTCGGTCGGGATCAATAATGGCCTGTTCATCGGTCAGTACCCGTATCCGGTCCGTAAGTCGCTTCTGGTAGTGTCGCAAGAGTCCCTCGGAAATTTTTTCAATCCGGGATAAACTGTTCTCGATAAATGTCAAACGATCATTGATATCAACAGCCAGCAATTCGCCTTCATTCCGGCGCATATCCGCAAGATCGGAAAGCCCGCTGGATAAACATGTCTGTATGATCTCCCAACAATCTTCACTATTATCGGCGGTCTCGGCCGGTTGAATAATATCTCCGATCGCCATCAGATGATCCAGGGTCACTTCTCCTTCCAGGCCGAGACGGTGCTTTAAATCCACCAGGGCTTGATAATAAGCGGTGGCCAGGGGCTCATCGATGGTAAATGTCGATGTTTTTGAGCCCCCTTCATCGATTTGGACCCGTATCTCCACCCGGCCCCGGTTCAGCTTTTCGACGACCATCGCTTGAAGCTTGCTTTCCAGTGCCATATGGTTTCGGGGCAGATGAATGGCAATATCCAGATGGCGGCTGTTGAACGACCGAATCTCCACACGAACGGTATAAGGGGGGCGCACGATTTCAGATCGTGCATAGGCGGTCATGCTGTGAATCATTGGCGGTTACTCCAGTTTGAGCGGATAAAAGATCATGCATGTATTTCGATCGTATCTGTGACAAAAATCGTTGCATATCGGGTTGACGGTATCCGGGATACGTCCATGGCAGGGGATGAAAACCACCTTTTCGGTATACCAGGGTCAAATCCGCGTAAATGCCTTCTTCCAAATAGATCCGATGCGCGAAATTCTTTCCCGTTGCCAACACGAACCGTTCCGCCAAAAGGTATCCCGGATCCAGATTGATTCGCCGTTTTTCATTTTGCGACCACTTCTTTTCCAGATCGTTGGTCTTAAGCTTGATACCGGCGAGTGAGGTTTGCTCGACCAACGGGCCGAAGGCAAACAGCCGTCTAAACAACGGTCTCCCCATTTCCGCCTCGTAATAGGTGGTAAAATCAAACGGCAACCAGGGACTCATCAGATCCACCCGGCCAAAGGTATGAATGAGCTCTTCGGCAACCTCCCCGACGGTTTTTTTTTCTTTCAGAATCAGACCAATGATCAGTTTAGCGGGCGCGGGTGGTTGGGGTCGGCTCATAAAACAATCTTACCCGTTGATTTCAGGACGGCAACGGCTTGGCTTCGTCGATAAGCATAATGGGGATGTCATCCTTGATTTCATAGATCAACCGGCACTGATCACAAATCAGCCCGTCCTTGGATTCATTTAAATAGATCTCCCCCTTGCATTTGGGACAAGCCAGGATGTCGAGCAGGTCTTGGCTGATTCCCATGATGGCCTCCGTATAAATGGGTTATCGGTTCAGTATCAGAGTCAAAGCGCCACCACACTGTGACGACCGTCGGCATTTTATCACAGGGATGATCCGTTTTTCAAGCTTCTCAAGGTTGTTTCCCTTTTTTTCGAATGATATTCGCCAGTTTATCAGCTAAAAATGTGTCAAACCGATTGTCATCAAACGTCATCGCTACATTCACCACCACCAGATCCAGGGGAAACGCCCCCCGCTGTCCGATTCGCACGTAGTCCTTGGCCGTTGTGACAATACAATCCGACCCCGCGGCGACCGCTTCCCGACTGATAATAGAAAAATCCCGGCGGCAATAATTGTAATGGTCCGGAAAATCCTGGCGGCCGACGATTGTTCCCCCCAAACGACGAACGGATCGGTGAAAATCGTCATTCCGCGCAATTCCGGAAAAAGCATAAATCCGCTGTCGATCTAAATATCCAGGATCAACAGGCTTACCTAAGTCTGAAGGAGAAAGCTTTCGCCCGGATGGCAGGACGCTGTCGATCACGGGCTGATGGGAAGAACGAAATAGCGGTCTGTCTCCTAAATATCGATTCACACCGGCAAGCGGTATCCTCCCCGCATCGGCCCGGGTCAGCACCACCGTATCGGCCCGTTGGATCGCGGTTGGCGGTTCCCTTAGGATTCCCCGGGGAAGCAGATGTCCGTTTCCAAAGGGCCGGCAACCGTCTAAAAGCAGAATATCAAGATCTCTTTTCAATCTGAGATGCTGGAAACCATCGTCTAAAATGATCATATCCGGTTGAAACCGATCGACGCCCAAAATCCCGGATCGGAACCGATCCCGACCCACGATCACAGGGATGCCGGTCAGAGCCGATGCCAGCATGAACGGCTCATCGCCCGCATTTTCGGAAGACATCAGAAGCGTTGTCCCATCGCTGACCACACCGCCGCATCGCTCGGCCTGTCCCCGGTATCCTCTGCTGACCACCACCACCTTATACCCCAGGCGCCGGGAAAGGGCGGCAACATAATACGTCATGGGGGTTTTTCCCGTTCCGCCGGCCACCAGGTTTCCAATGGAAATTACCGTACAGGGAAGCCGGTGAATCGGCCGCCACCCGCGACGGTAAATATCACTGCTTAACTTTTGAGCGCCCCCGTATATCACGGACAATACAGACAGAAAAGGCCGGATGAGCCGATATTGCTCTGAAACAGATTGCTCATCCGAAGCAATGTCCGTGGCATAGACCCTGGTGGCAGAACCAAGTTTTTTCAATTGGTTATATGCCATGATCGCCATGACGCCTTTGTTTCAGACAGTTTTTAAAGAAGTACGTCTTTATAGTCATCATATTTCTTTTTAAAATACTACACCTTATGTATATCTGACTCCGTTATTTTGCCCCCATTCCTAAAATCCTTCTGCCAAATATTCCACGCCTGGAACATTAGAACAGTCCAGACATGACCATGCAAATGCTGTTTTCCTGAATTTAAATCACCCCACATATTTCTTACCATATCAACATTGAAAATACCTTCACGTTTCAATCTATCAACAGATAAAAGGTCTTCAGCCCAGCCATTCAGAGACCCACTTAACCAACTTCCGACGGGTGGACCAAATCCCTGTTTTGGCCTGTCTGTTAATGTCTCGGGAACATAACGTTTTAGTACATGCCGTAATATTTTTTTGCCAGTTTTATAATCTGCTTTCATTGATAAAGGAAGAGAAAATGCAAATTCAACAACTCTGTGATCTAGAATTGGATTTCTCAACTCAAGACTGACAGCCATGCTTGCGCGATCAACCTTTACTAAGATATCATCAGTTAAATAACTAATCAGATCGGTGAACATCATTATATGGATAGGATCTTTAATAGAAACATTCCTTGCAATTTTATAAAATTCTGCTTTTCTTTCATTCCCATTCAAAACAAGCTTTGCAGGATCTCTCCATTTGGAAACCCGATACAGGTATGTTGATAGAGGGTCATTTATTTTTAGCTCAGAAATAAATTTAACAAGTCTGCTCTCATTTGTTTTACCATAAGTGAATGGTTTTAGCATACTACTAAGAACTGACTTAATAATAAAGGGAACCTGATTCACACGCTTATAAATTTTAGCAGCTCTGAAATACCGTGTATATCCACAAAAAAGTTCATCTCCGCCATCACCTGACAATGCTACCGTTACATTATTTTTTGCTAGTTTTGATATCAAAAATGTGGGAATTTGTGAGGAATCTGCAAATGGTTCATCATACATTTCAGGAAGCTTAGGTACTACATTTAATGCATCATGATCTGTTATAAAAAGTTCTGTATGATCAGTACCCAAATGTTTGGCAATCTTTTTGGCATGAATGGCTTCATTATCTTTCTCCTTCTCAAATCCCAATGAAAAGGTTTTAACAGGCACACTGCTGTATTTCTGCATCAAAGAAACAACAGTTGAAGAATCAATTCCTCCGGAAAGTAAAGCACCCAAAGGAACATCCGACATCATTCGGGATTTTGTAGCATCAAAAAGAAGATCATCTAAAATATCTACAGCTTCTTTTTCAGAACCCATAAATAAATTTGCAAGACTACCCTCTATAGCAGATTTTGCAGACCAGTATATTTCTTTTTTATGGTAAAGATCTTCCACACAGGTTGACTGTTCTATATCCTTTTTGGAAACGGAAACAATGGTTCCGGGTTTTAATTTATAGATTCCCTTATATATTGAATATGGAAAGGGTATATAGCGATATTTCAAAAAAAGAGTCAATGCATCATAGTCAATTTCATTCCTAAATTCAGGATGTTTTAGAATGGATTTAAGTTCAGAACCAAAAACAAAATTATTCCCAGCCCAACCAAAGTATAATGGTTTTTTCCCAATCCTGTCCCTGGCGAGGTGGAGAGATCTGTTTTTTCTGTCCCACAAAGCAAAAGCAAACATTCCATTCGTTTTCTGCAAGGTGTGTAATAATCCATCAATAGCAATGGATTCAAGCAATACTTCAGTATCACTTGCACCTCTGAACATAAAATTTCTCTTTTCCAAGTCATCCCGAATATCCTTATAATTATATATTTCACCATTATAGGATATTATATAACGATGACAATGGGATTCCATGGGTTGGTCCCCCGCTGAACTCAAATCAATTATTGATAATCTATTGTGGGCTAACCCAATACCAGAATCAGTATCAGACCATATACCAACACCATCAGGACCTCTATGATGGATGGCAGAAATCATTCTATCCAGAACTAATTGAATCTGCCTGTCATTTTGTCCATTCGCTTCTTTTTTATATATACCGGTGAAACCACACATAATAACCTTTAGAAAATTTTTATCAGATAATAATACCAGAAACCCGTGCTAATTGTCAAAAGTGGGATATATAAAAATATCGGATGACCGACCGGGGGATGGCGGGGGGCACTCGAACGGGATGACGTACGTCCGGTACAGGTAATTGTTGTTGATCGGGTACTTTCCCTGTTTGGGGTCAATGGTGATGCCGTATCTCGTCAGGTTGAGGTCCTCGACGACCCGGTCGTTCCTGGGCAGCGCCCAGCCCCACGCCTCGCGCCCTCCGTGCCGGTACTGTTCGCTGCCGAAGGCCATTCCCAGCAGCAGTAGGACCGACAGCACTGCCCAGGCCATGAGACCCCTGTGCGCCAGGGAAGCACGCGATCCGCTCAGTACCGCGTCAAACCACAGCACCATCGGCAACACGGCGGCGTGGAGTATGATCAGGTTGTGCCACCACATCGGCGATGACGGCGACAACGCGTTGGAGACAACGGTCGCGGCCAGGACCCAGATTGCGTAACCGCGAATCCAGGCCTGCCCAGTCCGGTCGGCCGCGGACCTGCGGTGCTCTACGAAGCACCGGACATTGGCCACCAGGACCGGAATGAGCGTCAGCGTCAACAATCCGAGCCCCAGCCCGGTGAACAGCGGCGTCAGCAAGCGGTCGGCATCGGCACCGAAGGCCGGCGTGAAGTCGTAGACGTTCATCCCGCGCGTAGTGTAGAGCGACGCGTACCGCAGCCAGTAGACCGACCCCTTAAGGACTGGCCAGATCAGCAACAGGCCGTTGCCCAGCGTACCGCTTCTTCCCGGAACGATCTCCGGCTGCCGGACGACTTCAATGAACCACGGAATTAGCGAGACGACCGTGACCAGCACGCCCAGGGCGACTCCCGGCCAGTGCGGTTTCGAGTACCCGCGCCACCACAGCAGAACGGTCGCGACGACCAGTAGAACGGCGCTCAGATGCAACTGCGCCGTGAGCCCGACCGCGGCGACGAGCAACGCCGAGTGAAACCAGTTCGGTTTCGAGCGCTGCCGGAAACAGGCCCAAGCATGGACGGCGCCGGTCAGGAAGACGTAGTTGGAGTTGTCGAGCCAGGCCGACTGGTACAGCCGCCAGGGGTTGAGCCAGTAGACCACCAGCAGCACAATCCGGGCACGGGAGCCAAGGGTCTCCGCAACAACACGGTCCATCAGGACGTACGCGATCACGTGGCCCAGCAGGATCAGCAACGTCGGGGCGCGGTGATCCATCCACAGCTTCAGGGGCAGACCGACCACCAGCGCTGTAAACCCTCCTGGAACGAACCCGCCGGTCGAAGTGGCGGCAGGGTTGCCGAACGGGACCCAGACTCCCCCTTCGGCGAACAGCCATCCCTTTGTCAGCAAGGCTAGCGCGTCTCCTGCCACCTGTGAGCGGTAGATCATCAACAACGCGATGGCCAGTCCCAGGGCGAACAACCACCGGATCGACGTCGCGACCTTGCAATCCATAAGGATAAGAATTCCCTTTTTAAGAGTTAATCAAGTAAAAATTAGAGTTATGTGGTAGCTGGGGATAAGTAACAACATATTGTACCTTTAGTGGTGCGGTAATAGCCCCCGGCCATTCTCTGCCAATAAAAATTTAAATATGATGACCGATCTGCCCCATGCTCAATCAGCAATTGCCAACAGATAAATGCCAAAAAAGAGAAAAACCGCATTGGCCGTCCAGGCAGCCACCAGCGGGGGCAGCACCTCCCCGTAACCCAGGGAAAGGAAAAGTCCGTACCCGGTCCAGTATAAAAAAGCGATACCGATGGCAGCCGCAATGATGATGGGCAGGCTTTCCTTGGGTCTAATCTTAGCAGCAATCCCGGTACCGATCAGACTCATCAATAGACAGACGAAAGGAAAGGCCGCTTTGGCGTGCAGGTCCACCCGATACGGGGTGGTATCATAACCTTCATCTTCCACCTGATCAATATATCCCATCAGTTCGGTAAATCCCATCTCCTCGGATCCTTTAACCACACGGGTTAAATCCTCCGGTTGCAGGTCAATGGGTTCCGGTGCTTGTTGATGAAACATGACATCGTAAATACCTGTCGACGCATTGTATTTTTGTTCCATGACATCATCCAACATCCAACCTTCTTCTTTAAAGACACCCTTTGATGCATCAACACGCCGAACCAGATTAAAGGTGTGATCGAATTCATAAACCACTACACCAAAAATCGTTTTCTGGGTGGGGTTATAATGTTCGATATGAATGATTTTCCGTTTTTCCTTAAGCCAGATATTTCGTCCCTTTGAGGTGCTAACCGATTTCTTATTCACTTCTTCCAACCAGATACGATTGGCTTTGCTGATCGTTACGGGAACAACCACTTCGGAAATCATAAAGAGAGCGACGCCGAACACACCGCCCACCGCCAGTACCGGTTTCAACAGATGTATGGTGCTCACACCGTTGATGCGAAAGGCAATCAGTTCGTTATGCCGGTTCATCAAGCCAAAGGCGATGATGACGGCCAGCAACAGGCAAATGGGGATCATTTGTGCGGCCACAAAGGGCAGTTTACAGGCAAAGTAGACAACAATTCTTGGAATCGAAATACCGGCATTAATAAAATTGTCAATTTTTTCAAAAAAATCGACAATATAAAAAAGAAAAATCAGCGACACCATCAGGGTCGCGAAAACCCTGACGATTTCTTTGACTATATAATGGTTGACAATCGACATAAGCGAACGCTCGCAGATTCAGGTTGTCTATAGTCGGGATGTCGTTACTTCTCCGGGTATTGACCCTGCCACAGCTTGCGGAGACTAATAAACTTAAAGGTTCGATTATCGGCGGACCGATAGAAAAAATACGCGGTGATGATCAATATCACCAGATTGGGCACCCACATCCCGATGACCGGTGGATATAGACCGGTTTCCCCAAACACTTTGCCCGCGGACATGAAGATATAGTAAACGAATAGAAATAACATTCCCAGTCCCAGCCCGAAGGACTTTTTCAACCCACTGGATAGAATTCCCAAAGGAACCGCCAGCAGCCCTAGAAAAAGACACGATAAGGGGATGGCAAATTTATTGTGATACGTAATCAGCCTGGAGTAATAACTTGAATCTTTTTGTTTCGCATTGCGGATATAATTCCGCAGCTCAGTCAGACTCATCTCCTTACGATGCTTACGTTTTTTTCCTGGTGCCGTGGGGGTGGCAGCGAGTTTTAAATCCATCTGTAATTCATAGGTGCCGAATTTGATCGAATTGACTGTCCGGTCTTTTAAATCTGCCTGATTCCAGGTCCCATCAAACAACCGTGCCCGGACAACGAGACGATTCGGTTCACTTTGCAAGATCGCCCGGGGCGCCACGATCGTGCTGACTATATGCTTGATCCGCCGGTCTTCGATGAACACATCCCGCAGCTCTTTCGTGCTCGGATCAATTTCGTTCACATATATCGTCACTCCGTCAAAACTGTCGGTGAATGTCCGCTCTTTAAGACCGAGCTCCAGACTTGATACGGCCACCTGATAGGTCAGTTTTTCCAAGGCCATTCTTCCCCATGGCATTCCATAAGCCGACACCCAGAAAGTCAGGACCACACCGATTAGGCTAAAAAGAACGACGGGCGGTAAAAGACCAGATATTCCCACGCCACCGGCCCGTAAAGCGATGATTTCGTTATCACCGGACATGCGCAGAAAGGTTAAAAGGACACTCGCCATTACTGCAATGGGAATCACATAGACAAGAAAATTGGGAACGAAATAAACGATCATCCGTAAAACCGTTCCAACCCCTACATTATAGTTAATGATCATCTGGGTGATATCCAGAATTTTGGTCATCAGGAAAATGAAGGTAAAAAAAACCAGGTTAAGAACAAATGGAAAAATAAATTCGATAAAAATGTAACGATTGATGATCAAGTTTATTTTCATGCGACTTTCAAAGGTCTCTATCCGGATATCGCCATATCCCTGGATGATTGGATTCGGCACAGGTTGTAATAGGCGCCCTGCCTGCCGAGTAATTTCTGATGGGTTCCCTCTTCCACGATGTGGCCTGCGTCGATAACGACAATCCGATCCGCATACCGAACGGTGGACAGCCGATGGGCAATCACAAATGTCGTCCGGCCGTGCATGAGATTTTCAAGCGCTTTTTGAACCAGTTGCTCCGATTCTGAATCCAAAGAGGAGGTTGCCTCGTCCAGGATCAGAATGGGGGCATCCTTCAACAACGCCCTGGCAATACATAGCCGCTGTTTTTCGCCTCCCGAAAGGCGCTCGCCCAGTTCGCCGATCAACGTATTAAAACCGTCGGGAAAGTTCACGACAAAGTCATGGGCATAAGCGGCCCTGGCGGCTGCCTCGATCTCGGCGTCCGAAACAGCCTGGTTGCCATAGGCAATATTGTTGCGAACCGAGTCGTTGAATAGTATCGGCTCCTGGGTGACAATGGCAATCTGCCGGCGCAGGGAATCAAGCGATAACCGACGGATATCCATTCCATCGATTAAAATTGTTCCCTGGGTGACATCGAAAAAGCGGGGAATTAAATTCACCAGGGTGGTTTTACCGCCTCCGCTGGCACCGACCAAAGCCAGAATTTCACCGGGACGAACATCCATCTGAATGTCCTTTAAAACCGTTTCTTCAGCAGCATACGCAAACGAAACATTCTCAAATGTGACTCGATGGGGACCATCCGGCACGATAATGGGATGATCGGCCTGTTTAATGTCCGACGAATGCTCGATAATATCAAAGACCCGGTCGGTAGCGGCCATCCCTTGCTGAATAGTATTGTTGAATTTGCTCAGCCGCCGGACCGGATCGTAGAGCAGCAGGGCGGCGGCGATAAAAGAAGTAAATGTGCCCACGGTTTGAGTCCCGGAAACAACCTGATGCCCACCGAACCAGATAATAAAGGCGATTCCCAATCCCCCCAAGAAATCCATCACCGGTGAAGAAAGGGCCCGGACAAAGACCTGTTTCATCTGATGTCTGAACAGATCCGCCGATTTTTGAGCAAACCGCTTTTTTTCCCAGGCTTCCATACCGAACGCCTTGACAATCTTGTTACCGGCAAACGTTTCATATAAAAATGCGCTCAGGTCCGCCATGGCCGCCTGATAACCGGTGCTGTACCGTCGAATCCGCCGGCCGAATTCGGTGATGGGATAAAAGGCAATGGGAAGAACCACCGTGGCGGCTATGGCCAGTTTCCAATCCTGTGAATAAATATAACCCGCCAGGCCCAAGATCATCACGGCATCTTTTAATAAACCGGTCATGGCATCCGATATCATTTCCCGAACGATACTGACATCGTGGGTGATGCGCGCCATCAGCGATCCTGTTTTTTCTTTATAAAAAAAAGACAGGGGAAGATCCTGAATCCGATCGTACAATCGATTCCGAAGCCGCATCACGATTTTTTCCCCCACATACTTCATCAGGTAAGCCTGATAATACATGGCCGTTCCCCGAACCAGAAAAAGTGCGACCACACCGAGGGGAATCAGATTCAGCATACGGACATCTTTATTGACAAAGATATCGTCCAGGACGTGTTTCAACACGAAAGGGATCGCCACCTGGGTAGCCGCTACCACTACCATGGCCACGACGGCGAAAAACAGGCGCCCCTTATGGTCTCCCACCATTCGAAGCAGTTGCCCGATCCGTCCCTTGAAAAATTTGGTAAAATATATCGGCATTCTTCTTTCTTTTTCTATTCAATCCGCCTGCGGCGGGTTCGATGTTTATTTTTTCAGTCCCTCCAATGAAAAGACAACTTAACGTTTGTACCTCTCAGCTGTTTGGCCGACAAAGCTCAACCGATCATCTCCAACGCAAGCTCTGCCACGCGTTCGGCGGCGCCGCCGGTGCCGAGTCTCTTACGGACAATCGCCAGCTCCCGGCGGACGGTATCAAGCCGGCTTTCTCCGTTCAACATTGCGACCACCTCATGCGTGATATTTTCCGGCACTACTTCTTTCTGGATCAATTCGGGAACGACCTCCCGTCCGGCAATCAGATTTACCAGGCTGATGTGGCTGACTCGAATCATGATCCGTCCCAAGAGATAGCTCAGCGGTGATACCTTATAAATAACGATCATCGGCACGCCGGCGATGGCGGCTTCCAGCGTCACCGTGCCGGATGCCGCCAGAACCAGATGGCATCTTGGGAAAACCGCCCGAGCGCCACCGTCGACAATCTCGCACACATCTGGTGGAACGCTTTGGGCCTGCATCATGGCCTCCGTTAGCCGATGCTGCCTTTTATCGGCCGGTGCTACCAAATAGTGTGCCTGTTCAAAACAGTGGTTGATCAGGGACATACTTTCCAGCATGATCGGAAAATGACGTTCGATCTCCTGTTTTCGAGATCCGGGTAAAAACCCGATGACCGGGAATGGATTATTATTTGGAATCTTAACTTCCGGCCAGTCATGATCGAGCAGGGGATGTCCCACATACGTCACCGGGACCGCATTAGCACGAAAAAAACGGGATTCAAACGGAAAAATCACGGCCATGTGATCAACCCGTTTTTTGATCGTGCGTACCCGGCCGGTACGCCAGGCCCATATCTGGGGGCTGATGTAATAGAGTACGCGGATACCCAGCAATTTGGCCGTCCGTGCGACGCGAAGGTTGAAATCGGGAAAATCGATCAGAATCAACAAGTCGGGTCGAGACCGTCTGAGTGCCTGCTTGATGATTCGAAATCCCTTCAGGATAGCACCCGCCCGGCCAAGCACTTCCGTGATTCCCACCACGCTCAATGAGGCTGCATCGACCAGGATCCGTACCCCTGCCGCTGCCATGGCCGCCCCTCCCATACCGATAAAAACGGTTTCCGGCCGCTGTCGTTGCATCACCCGAACCAATTGAGCGCCATGGAGGTCACCCGACGTTTCACCGGCGATAATCATCACCTGTTTTTGTCTGGCCATGCCCATCGCCTTGGTATTACCCGATTAACCGCCGTGTATTCGCATCGATCTGATCAATAATATTCAACGCTACCGCCAGGGCATCGCGTCCGGCCTCGCCTGGAATTTTCGACGATTCCCTGGAGCGAACTGAGCGGACAAATGATTTTAATTCAGTGTTGAGGGGATCTTCCTCTTCAAATTGATGGCTGCTGATATGCATGCCCGGAATCGGGCCTGGCCCATTCGGATTTCCTTTCCGCACCGTGATGATTTCCCGCTTGGCGAAATCCACCGCGATATAGGCATTTTTCTGAAACAATCGTATTTTACGTTGATTTTTCATGGAAACCCGACTGGTGGTGACATTGGCGACACAACCACTTTCGAATTCCAGGCGGGCATTGGCGATATCCACTCGATCGGTGATCACCGCCACTCCGGAAGCGTGAATCCGTTTGATTTTCGAACCGATGAAATTGAGAAGAATATCGATATCGTGGATCATCAAGTCAAGCACAACGCTGACATCAATCGCCCGATCCTTGAACAGGCTCAGCCGATGGGACTCAACAAACATGGGACCATCGATCGCATCTTCCAGTGCAATAACCGCCGGGTTAAACCGCTCCAGGTGTCCCACCTGGATAATCAACCCCTGCGACTTTGCCAGGGCGATCAATTCATCTGCTTCGTCCAGCGTGGTCGTCATCGGTTTTTCGATAAGGACATCCACTCCCTTTTTTAGAAAATCGCGGCTGATACGATAATGCAAAGGGGTCGGTGTAACGATACTGACCGCATCGACCTTGCCGAAAATATCCGTATGTCGGGTATAAGCCTGCGTGTTGAATCGGTCCGCCGTTATTTGTGCACTTGGCTTATCGACATCCACCACCGCCACGAGATCGACATCCGTCATCCGGGCATATTTTTCCGCATGGAATTTCCCCAGATACCCCACGCCGATGACGCCGACCCGTAGTTTTTGTTTTTGCCGGCCCATATCCTATTCCAATTCTTCGATAATGATTAGAGATAATTCAAACCGTCATGGCGAGCCCTGGACTGGATTTTGAAAAAGACCTTTTTAAAGCAGTCCTTATTGCTATCGCGTGATCCCCCGGCTGGAGCTTTGGATGAACTTGATCAAAGCCGTCACTTCAGGGATCTGACCCATTTCCGCACCGACCCGCTCAATGGCCTCGTTTAACGTCAGGCCGATTCGAAAAATGATCCGGTAGGCTCTTTTGAGAGACAGCAGGGTCTCTGTCGAGAATCCATGCCGCTTCAGCCCGACATTGTTCAAGCCATGCAGCCTGGCCCGGTCTCCGGCGGCGATGACATACGGGGGAATATCCTTGACCACGGCCGATTTTCCACCAATATACGCATAAGCCCCGACCCGGACAAACTGATGGATCGCCACCAGGCCGCCGATGGTGGCATGGTCTTCACAAGTAATGTGTCCGGCCAGAGTGGCGTTGTTCGCCATGATAACGCCTTTTCCGGTCTTGCAATCATGAGCGATGTGGATATACGCCATGAGAAAATTATTTTCACCCACTTCCGTGATGCCGCCCCCAAAAGCGGTCCCGCGATTAAGCGTGGCAAATTCACGGATCACCGTTCCCCGTCCGACCTTTAGATACGTCTTCTCACCCTGATATTTCAGTGCCTGGGGGGCCGCGCCCACCGAGACATGGTTAAATATCCGGCAATCAGCGCCGATATCCGTATACTGATCGATAGTCACATGGGATCCGATCTCGGTCCCCGGGCCGATGGTCACGTTGTCCTTAATGATGCTGTAGGGGCCGACGGCTACCGATGTATCCAGGTCCGCTTTTCTATCGATGATTGCCGTGGAATGTATCATGCGCCATATCCGATCGCTGCCATCAGTTCCGCCTCGGCCACCCGGGTGCCATCCACCCGGGCGATGCCCGTCATTTTTGCCGCCGTGGAGCGTTGTCGCAATAATTCAACCTCTAAAATCAATTGATCTCCCGGCACCACCTTTTTTCTAAACCGCACCCTGTCCATGGCCGAAAAATAAAAAACCATCCGGTCTCTCTTCTCCTTATCGACCGGATCCAAAACCAGGACAGCACCCGCCTGGGCCATGGCCTCGACGATCAACACGCCGGGCATAACCGGCTCATTGGGGAAGTGTCCCTGAAAAAAAGGTTCGTTGATGGTGACGTTTTTAATCGCCACCAGTTTCTTGCCGGGAACGAGTTCCAGGATTCGATCGATTAACAGAAACGGAAACCGATGCGGTAATCGATCCATGATCGCAAGGATATCGTACGATTTTTCCATGGGGTCCTTTCTTTTCGCCCAGCCCTTGATGGGTCACTCGATCGGTTTGTTTTCCAGAGTTTTTAACCGTTTTTCCAATTTGGACAATCTTTTCACCAGATCGGGGAGCCGGGGAATAATTCGGCTGACCTTCAGCCACAACCGATGGGGCAATTCCGGTGAACCGGACACCGTCTGTCCGCTTTCGATGGACTTGGCCACCCCGGCCTGGGGACCGATGGTAACGTTGTCACCGATACGTAAATGACCGGAAACCCCGGCCTGTCCAGCCAGAATCGCGTGGCGTCCCAAGGTCGTACTCCCGGAAATACCAACCTGGGCCACCAGTGCCGAATGTTTTCCCACGATGACATTATGGGCGATCTGAACAAGATTATCGGTCTTTACTCCTTTTTTAAGCCAGGTTTTGCCGAACGTTCCACGGTCAATCGTATTGTTAGCCCCGATCTCCACATCGTCATCGATCTGGACGATGCCGGTATGGGGAATTTTGATATACTTTCCCTCGTCCGGGGCGAAGCCGAACCCGTCACTACCGATGACCGTTCCCGGATGAATGATCACCCGGTTTCCGATGCGGCAACGTTCACCAATGGTGACATTGGGATAGATGGTGACATCATCGCCGATGGTCACTTCGAGTCCGATTACAACACCGGCATGAATCTTTACCCGGCTACCGCACCGGACCCTGTCTCCGATCACGGCACAGGGTCCCACATAGAGTTCTTTGCCCCTGTAAAAATTCTTTCCCACATCGGCTTTAGAGTCAATGCCAACGCCCGGATCCCGGACGGGGAAAAACTTTCCAATTATTCTGGCAAGCGCTGCCTGGGGATTATTCACGCCCACCAGGTTCTTTCCCTCCGCCCGGAAATGACGGGGAACAATCACGGCGC
>RCNC010000927.1_pt1 | contig 19482 bp, 18 predicted proteins | sample 2041301 | NCBI WGS metagenome assembly RCNC01 (sample SAMN09708231, study PRJNA481090) | Marine sediment metagenome, whole genome shotgun sequencing project. | biome: marine sediment; feature: ocean; material: sediment; isolation source: Sewage treatment plant 13A marine sediment (STP13A) ...
GCGGGAGTACCCCATTTCCGGCCGACACCAAGCCGCACAGATTTGTCCGGGACACCCGGCGGCCAGCTAGAACGTGTTCCGCTTGCCAACATGTGTGCCTCGGATGACTGGCATGGTCGCAACCCGGGGGTAAACCATGAAGCCATCAAAACCATCATTGCCAAGAGAGATCATCGTTTTCTTTGCCGTCCTTTGGGCCATCTGCCTGCCACTTGCAGTGCCTGCACAGGAATGTCTCCACTACAGCGAGTACATTCATTGGCTTGGCACCGCGGAGGTGCCATACGCAAGAGGAATCACGATTCATGACGGATTCGCATACGTAACGGGCATGTCTTTCGGTGTGCAGATCGTCGAGATCGAGGATCTCGCCCAACCCTATCTTGTTGGAGAGTTCGACACCCCGGGGTACGCTCGCGCCGTCGCCCTTGCTGGAAAATATGCATACGTCGCCGACGACGACGAAGGATTGCATGTTGCCGACGTCTCGGCGCCGTCCTCACCGTCGATCATTGCCAGCATCCCGACCCCTGATGACGCCATGGGTGTCGCCCTTCGCGGGGAGATCGTTTACGTCGCCGCCAGCAGTGCGGGCATCATGATGATCGACGTATCGGACCCGACGTCTCCCCAGATCGCGGGCGATTTCGGATTGCCCGCGGCAGCTACCGACGTCGAATGCTTCGGTGACCGGGCGATCTTCGTCCACGCAGATGGTATCCAGATCGTCAGTCTCTCGGATCCTCTCGCCCCCTCGGTCATCGGGGGTATCGAACTGTCGGGTCACCCGACAGACGTGGCGATTCGAGGCGACATCGCCTACGTGGCTGCCTCGACGTCCGGATTGCACATCGTCTCGATGGCCGATCCCGGAGTTCCCATTCTCCAAGGCTCCGAAAGTCCGGCGTTCGACTTCAGTGCGGTCGGAGTCTGGGTCAGTGGGGACTACGCATACTTGGGTACGACCCACGTCAATCCTGATCCCGATCTCCCGGTTCTTGGTCGTCTCGACGTCATCGACGTCAGTAACCCTACAGGGCCGCAGCGGGTCGCGCGGCTGAACTACTCCCTCCCTGTCTACGGAGTGGCGGGCGGCCACGGCTTCGTCGTCTACGCGAATCACCAGGATGGCATTCACCTCATCAGCGACTCGTCACCCCTGGCAGCTCCCGAGATCGGCTGGTCCTTGGGCAACTACAACAGCATTGCCGTGGTGAGTCCGTTGGTGGGTCCCTACGCGCTCGTCACCCGCAACGCGGTATCCGGTGCGCACCTGATCATCTATGACATCTCGGCCCCGGCCGTGCCTACATCCGTTGCCACCATGTCCACGGGTACACCTTACGGAGGTAAGGATGTCACGATCGCGGGGAATCTGGCGTACATGGCTGCGGGATATGCTGGCCTCTTGGTGATCGACGTGGCCAATCCTACCTCGCCGATCATTCTGGGATCACTCGACCTGGATGCGGATGCGATAGAGGTAGCCGTTTCCGGAAATCACGGTTACGTGGCCCTTTTCCACAACGAAATCGTGGTCGTGGACGTCTCCGTTCCGACGGCACCATCAGCGGTGGCGTCGATCAGCATTCCAGCCAATGCTCGCTCGCTCGACATCGCCGGCTCACACCTGTACGTCGGGTCCGCCGAATACGGACTCCACATCTATGACATATCCAATCCTACGGCACCCGCGAGCGTCGGCACCGTCGCAACGCCAAGCTATGCGGGTGGTGTCATGGTCGTCGAGGGTATTGCCTACGTTTCCGACTCCGACACGGGATTGCTCGTCGTCGATGTCGCGGATCCCACGACTCCGTTCATCATCGGACAACTGGCTGTCCCCGGCCATGCAAGCGACGTCATGGTCGCCCAGGACGTCGCCTACGTTTCTGCCCGCGACACCGGGTTACAGATCGTCGATGTCAGCGATCCAGAATTCCCGACATATGTAGGAGGCGTCCTGGACATCGCCGGCAGCAGCGTGGTCGCCAACAACCTCGTCTACGTCGCAAGCTATAGCGGGCTTCACATCGTCAATCTTCAGTGCCCGATCGTCACGGCGGTTGCGCTCGATATGGTCGAGCCAGATCACGGGTACCTCCAGATCCAGGCACAACCCAATCCCTTCAATCCGTCCACGACGATCAACTACACGATTCGCGATGCAATGCCTGTCTCGCTGGATATCTACGATCTCCGTGGACGGCTGATACGGAGGCTCGTCAACGATCGCTGGCGAGAGCCGGGAACTCACGACGTGGTGTGGGATGGTCGAAGTGGCAACGGGCGCGCGGTGGCCTCCGGCGTGTACCTGTGCCAAATGAGAGCGGGAATTCACCGGGCGTCCCAAAGGCTCGCACTGGTCCGTTGAGCGGCCAGCATTCATAATTTCTTGCCCGCCAGAAGGGAGGCCAGCGAGCAGGGAGGGGATGGTGAGGAAGTACGGCTTAGCGTAACCTGCCCCACCATTAGTACCATACTCAGAGTGAAGTTGCGGCGGATATTGACGGCCTAGGAGCCGCCTCTGGTGCAGATGGCCGGGACACGACCCGAAACCCGGTCCACTTTCTTGCACCGTGCATACCCCAGAGCGGTTTTTGGCAAAAAAAACCCGCCCTTGCATGGCGGTTAACTTATTTATTTACTTTGTTTTAAATTGGTGGAGCCAAGGGGGATCGAACCCCTGACCTCATGACTGCCAGTCATGCGCTCTCCCAGCTGAGCTATGGCCCCACCCGATTCGTAGAGCCGGAAATATAACAATCAGGGTCATCTTGTCAAACATTTCCGTATCTTGACTTTCCCCGATTCCGGAACTACCATCCCCGCTGGAATGACCGCAAACCCCGTTGATTATTGGGTTTTGTAGTATCTCCGCTCCCGGTGCCGGAGTGGTGGAATTGGTAGACGCGCTGGACTCAAAATCCAGTGTTCCTCTGGAACGTGTGGGTTCGAGTCCCACCTCCGGCACCACCTCCCCCCCTGCTCCCCTCATTTTTTGTCTTTTGGCTTTGGTATGTTGTCGTGTTTTCGGGCGTATGGAGGCCGCGGAGGCATGGATGCCGGAGCGGCCGGAACCCGAGTCGCCAGGGGCTGGAGGCCCCTGGTGACGCCCCGTACAAAGGACTCCATACCAAGGCCCAAAGACAAAAAACGAGGGGCGACACTCCTGCCGCCCCTCTCCTTGCTCACCCATCCGAAAGGTCCGGGGATTTCTCCCCACGCATCCTCATCGGGTGGACATGTATGGGTACGGATAATTCCGAGGGGGGTCAAACGTTTCCTTGACCGTCCGCGGGCTCGTCCAGCGGATCAGGTTCAAGTAGCTGCCCGCCTTGTCATTGGTGCCCGAAGCGCGGCTGCCTCCGAAGGGCTGCTGCCCCACGACCGCCCCGGTGGGCTTGTCGTTGAGGTAGAAATTACCCGCGGTACCCTCCAGCTCGTCCTTCATCATGATCAGCGCCGCCCGGTCCTGGGCGAAGATCGCGCCGGTCAGGGCGTAGGCCGAAGACTTGTCGCACAGGCGCAGGGTCTTCAGCAGGTCCTTCTCCTTGTAGACGTGGATCGACAGCACGGGCCCGAAGATCTCCTCGACCATCGTCTCGTACAGGGGATCGTCCGCCAGAATGACCGTGGGCTCGATGAAGTAGCCCTTGGAGTCGTCGCACTTGCCACCGGCGATGATCTTCGCCTTGCCTTTGGCCGCCTTGCTGCGCGCGCGGGTTATGTAACCGCTGATGCTGTCGTAGCCACCCTGGTCGATCACGGCGCCCATGAAGGTCCGAAAATCGGTGACGTCACCCATCTTGATCGTGGCGATCATGGCGACCAGCTTCTTCTGGACTTCCTTCCAGAGATTCTCCGGGATGTAGGCCCGACTGGCCGCGCTGCACTTCTGCCCCTGGTACTCGAAGGCGCCCCGGACCAGGGCGGTCACCAGGGCATCGACGTCGGCGCTGGGGTGGGCGAACACGAAGTCCTTGCCGCCGGTCTCCCCCACGATCCGCGGGTAACAGCCGTAGTTGTGGATGTTGGTGCCGATCTGCTTCCACATGCCCTGGAACACCGCGGTGCTGCCGGTGAAGTGGATCCCGGCCAGGTCGCTGCTGGCCATGACCGGGTTGCCGATCTGGCCGCCGCTGCCGGGCACGAAGTTGATGACGCCGTCGGGCATCCCGGCTTCCTTGAGGATCTGCATGATGTAGTGGCCCGAAAACACCGAACTCGAAGCGGGTTTCCAGACGACGGTATTGCCCATCAGCGCCGGCGCGGTGGTCAGGTTGCCGGCGATGCTGGTGAAGTTGAACGGGCTCACCGCGAACACGAAGCCGTCCAGCGGCCGCTGCTCCAGCATGTTCCACATGCCGGGCGCACTGTCCGGCTGCTCGCTCAGGATCTGGGCGGCGTAGTGGGGATTGAAGCGCCAGAAATCGATCAGCTCGCAGGCGCTGTCGATCTCGGCCTGCAGGGCGTTCTTGCTCTGGCCCAGCATGGTCGAGGCGTTCAGCAATTGCCGATGCCTTCCGGCCAGCAGTTCGGCGGCCTTCAGCAGGATGGCGGCCCGGTGCTGGAACGGGGTGGCGGCCCAGCCCTTCTTGGCCTTCTGCGCCGCCTTGATGGCCAGCTTGACTTCCTTTTCGCCGCCCTTGTGATAATGGCCCAGCTTGTGGCTGTGCTTGTGGGGCATGACGCAGTCGGCCAGTTTGCCCGTCCGAACTTCCTCGCCCCCGATCACCATGGGAATGTCGATCTTCTGGCCGGCCATCTTCTTCAGTGCGGCCTTCAGTTCACCCTTTTCCGGGGAACCATCCATATAGCCCTTGATGGGCTCGTTCTCGGGGAACGGTACATCGAACCTGGCTTCGGACATGGCATTTCCTTCCTGAATGGACAGAAACGGACCGAGGGGAATGTATTTTCTGGGCAAGGGTGGCAAACAAGATCCTCCAAATCAAGAGAATCGTTGTTCCTGCCGGACAGACTGTTACAATAGGGGAGCAAACCCGAATCCATGACCCCATCAGCGCCCCCGGGGGCGCCACCGAGGTGGCCCGGACATGACCAAGGCTCCCAAAAACCTGCAGACCATCGAGTCCCACGTCCTGGATCTCCAGCGCCTTCATCCCAGCGCCAGCGGGGACTTTACCAGCCTGCTCAACGACATCTCGTTTGCCGCCAAGGTGGTCAGCCGGGACGTCACCAAAGCCGGCCTGGTCGAAGACATTCTCGGCGCCACCGATGCGGAGAACGTGCAGGGCGAGATCATCCAGAAACTCGACGATTTCGCCAACAACGTGTTCCTCAAGTGTCTCGGGCGCCGGGGACAGGTCTGCATCATGGGCAGCGAAGAACTGGAAGACCCCGTGTTCGCCGACACGAGCCAGGGCACCGGCAATTACATCGTGGTGTTCGACCCGCTGGATGGAAGCTCCAACATCGACGCCAACGTTTCGGTCGGCACCATCTTCGGGATCTGGAAACGCAAATCCCGCCTGGCCCATGTCAACGAGGACGACCTCCTGCAGCCCGGTTCCGAACTGGTGGCCTCCGGCTACATCATCTACGGATCCAGCACCATGTTCGTCTACACCGCCGGCAACGGGGTCCACGGATTCACCCTCGACCCGGGCATCGGAGAATTCCTGCTCAGCCACGAAAACATCATGACCCCGTTCCAGGGCAAGATCTATTCGGTCAACGAGGCCTACGAGCCCCGCTGGAGTCCCGAGGTCCGCGAAGTCCTGCGGCAGCTCAAGTACGGACGGAATTCCAAGATGTCCACCCGCAAGGACGCCCCCACCGAAGGGGCCGGCATGTCGTCGCGGTACATCGGATCCCTGGTGGCGGACTTCCACCGCAACCTGCTGTACGGCGGGGTCTATCTCTACCCCCCGACCACCGCCCATCCCCAGGGCAAGCTGCGCCTGATGTGCGAAGCGGCCCCCCTGGCTATGATCGTGGAAAACGCCGGCGGTTACGCCAGCGACGGGCAACGGTCCATCCTGGATGTCGTACCGGATTGCCTGCACATGCGGGTCCCCCTGTACATCGGCAGCCGCGAAGACGTGATGTGGATCGAAACCATGCTCAGCCGGGGAACCTCCGCCCTCTAGAACATTTCAGGAACAAAAAAAAAGGCGGCCACAAGGCCGCCCTCCTTCATCCCTGGAAATCGATTCACACCTGGGGATCCATCTGTTTCTGCAGTCCGCGGGTCTCGACCACCAGGCCGAGGGCCATGTTGCGGCAGCGAGGCCGGTGCAGGGTGCCCGCGGGAACCAGCAGCGCCTCCCCCTGGCGGACCTCCACCTCCTGGCCTTCCATCTCCACGACCATGGATCCCTCGAGGATGTACACGAACTCATCCTTGTCATGGGAATGGACGATGTAATCTCCGCTGTAACGCACGATGAAGGCGTGGTAGTCGCTGTCGATGTTGGTCACTTCGACGGGCCGGAAGACCTGCGAAAGCCCACGAGCCAATTTCAATACGGGAAACTTCGTCACTGATCCAACTCCTTGCCGTGCGCGGCCAATGTGCCGCACGAGATCATTCGTCCCCGGATTCCGCTTGCAGGAGGGCCGCTTCTTCGGAGTCGGGGAACCGGGCCACCAGATCCTCCGCCATGGCCGCGGCCTCCCCGGGCCTACCCAGATTCAACTGGGCCGCCCGGGCCTTGTACATGGCCGCCGGAGCACGGTCGCTCTCCGGAAACCGGGCCAGTATATCTTCAAAATAACCCAAAGCGGTTGCATCTTCACCCTCGCCGTAGGCCAGATCGCCCAGCCGGAAGAGGGCATCGTCCGCCAACTCGGAGTTGCCGTACTTGGACAGGAACTCCTCGAAGCCGGACCGGGCCAGTTCGACGTTGCCCCGGTTGCGGTCCAGCTCGGCCATTTCGAAAATGGACCGACCCTCTTCGGGAAGCGTCTCGGTCGCCGCGCTGGTGGCCGCCGGGGGCTTGTACTCCCCGAGGGTCGGAATTCCCATCCGAGTGGCCAGCAGACCGACCCGGGCCGAGAGATCACGCTGGTATTCAGCGTTGTCCTCGAGCAGGCGGCTCAACTGGTCCATCTGCGTGGAAATCTGCGACAACCGAGCCAGCCGCATGGCCGAGGATTCGGAGCCGGCGTCTCGATCCATGCGCAGCAGTTGTCCGAGTGCTTCGACCTCCCGCAGCAGCCGCTTGTTTTCGGTCTGCAGGCGGGCGATCTCGTCCTGGTTCTCCTGGACCGACACCTCGATGCGGTCCAGTTGAGGGGCGCAGCCGGCCAGCAGGATGCTGGCGGCCAGGACCGCCAGCGCCAGGCCGGCAGTCCGTAGCCGTCTTCCCCGATTGCAGGGAGCATTGCTCATGTTACCCGTTCCCATCCGACCCTAGGGCCGCTCGAAATGCGCACGCCTGTTCTTGGCCCAGGCGGTCTCGGAGCTGCCCATCGCGAAGGGTCGGCTTTCCCCGTAACTGGTGACCCGGAGTTGCCCGGTCGGCACCCCGAGGCTGACCAGGTAGTCGCGGACGGCCCGTGCGCGTCGCTCGCCCAGCGCCAGGTTGTACTCGATGGTCCCCCGCTCGTCGGTGTGGCCGGAGATGAGGATCATGACTCCGGCTTCCTTCAGGATCCGGGCGTTGCGGGACAGGATGCCCATGGCCTCGTCGTCCAGGTCATACTGGTCGAAGGCGAAGAACACGTCACCGACGCCGAAATCGGCGGGATCCATATTGGCGTAGTCCGGCTCTTCAACCACGACCTCGACCTCTTCGGCCACCGGCGGCTCGGGCACTTCCTCAGTGGTTTCACCAACGGCCGTTTCGACCGGATCGGTTTCGACTTCGGCTTTCTTGCCGCAACCGGCCATCAGGACCAGACCCAGCACCAGCAGCAGGGCCAACATCGCGCTCCGTGAAATCCATCCTCTGTTCATGCCTGTACACTCCTTGAAATGATGAAAAGCGGCCTGTTCCTACCGGGACCAGGCGGGGGTGATGTCCGGGTCGTCCCCGAACGTCAATTGACGGAAATCATCTTCAACCACATCGTAGACATACAACTTGAAAAACCCGCTGCGATCCGAGGCGAACACGATGTGCCGCCCGTCGGGCGCCCAGCTGGGGTCTTCACAGTTGCGCCACCGGCCGTCGGTCAGAACCCGTCGATCTTCGCCGGTGGACTTCATGATCACGATCTGCGTGTAGTTCCCGACCCGGGTGGCGTAGACAATCTTGTCGCCCCCGGGAGACCACGTCGCCGAGTCGTTGTAGCGTCCCTCGAAGGTCAACCGGCGTCTGCCGGCCCCTTCGCTATCGATAACATATAACTGAGGGGTACCGGTCCTGTCACTGGTAAAAACCAGATCTCGGCCCCCCGGAGACCAGCAGGGGCTGATTTCGATGGCCCGGCTGGCCGTCAACCGCTTGATGATCTCGCCCTCGGGAGAAATACGGTAGATTTCCGGATTGCCTTTGTGGGACAGGGACAGCAGCAGTTCCTTCCCCTCTGGATGCCAGTTGGCCCCGTAATTGAGCCCGTCCATGGCGATGACCCGCCGCACCTTGCCGTTGGTGGTATCGAGACTGTAAAGCGCCTGCTGGCCCTCTCGGTAGCTGGTAAAGGCTATTTCGCTCCCATCCGGTGACCAGTCGGGGCACAGGTTCAATTCCCGATTGGCGGTCAGACGGAGAAGGCCCTCGCCGTCATAATCGACCACGTAGAGGTCCCGGCGTTTCCCTTCACCCCGCGAAAACACGATCCGGGACAGGGCCATGCCCGGCTCCCCGCTCAACCAGTAGATGACCTCGTTGGCGAAATGATGAGCGGTGGCCCGCATCTGTGAAGGCAGCGGTCGGTAGCGCTTGTTCATCAGCAGCTGGCGCTGCGGGAAGGACAGCAGATTCAGGGAAATGGTGACCGGCACGTTTTCGCCGGTCTGTTGTGCATCGCGCAACGGCCCCTCCACCGTCCCTTCGATGGTGAACTCGAAGTCGAGGGTGTCGGAATCGCCCTCGGAAAGACCCACGCGGAATAGGCCGCTCAGGTGCAGGTCGCTGGCGATGATGTCGGCCATCTTAATCGCCGCGTCAGCCGATTCGACCCCGCCGCTCAGGACATCCATTTCGCTGATCAGAACATCGGTCTTGATGAAAGCCGTGCTGGTGTGTTCGATGATGACTTCGTCATTGCGCCCCTGGGCCGCGGCCGAACCGCACCACAGAAGGCAGACCGCCGCCAGGACCAAAAAAAGTCGTCCGCATGTTTTCATCAGGTTCCTGGCTCCAGGTTGAAAATGAAGGTCACGCCCAGGGACGAACCGGTGAACTGGGGCGGCAGCGGGGGCAGCTTGGTGGTCTGCACTGCCCGCAGGGATTCCCGGTCGAAGACCCCCACCCCGCTATTGCGGACCAGGGTTACCTGCGTCACGGCGCCGTTCTTGGCGATGCTGAAATGCACCGCGCACGAGACGACGGCGCGCTTGCCGAAACCGATCTGCCGCGGTTTCCAGTTGCGGGCGATCAGACCCTCGACCCGGGACAGATACCAGGAGAAGGGAAAATCGGAATCCGTGTCCCCGACACTGGGGCCGCTGATGATGGGCGCGGCCACCTGTTCGACGGGTTTCTCCAGGGGCTCCGCTGGCTTCTCCTGCTGTTCGGGAGCCTCGATCTTTTCCTGCGGCGCCTTCATCTCCTGCTGCTGCTCGGGCTTGGGTTTGGGCAGTTCCTTGGGGGGCTGTTCGGGTTTGATTTCCGGTTGCGGTTCGGGCTGAACGACGATTTCCGCGGGCGTCTGGGTTTCCGGCGGCCGGGTCTGAGGCAAACGGACCATCTTGACCTTGATGGACCGAGAAGGGCGCACCGGATTGCGCGCGACATGATTGCCGAACATGACCAGCACCACCAGGGCGACAGCGTGCACCAGAACCGATACAGGGAGCCCGCGGCTCAACATCACTCGTCATCCACCGGTTGGCCGGTCACCAGGCTCAGGTTCAGGAAGCCTTCGACTTCGACGGCCGCCATCACCTTCAGGACAAATCCGTAGGGCACCTCTTCATCGCTGCGCAGGTAAACGGGAACCTCATCCTTTTCCTCTTCGTAGGGAGCCAGCAACATGGCCAGGTCGCTGATCTCCACGGCCTGCTCCTGGAAGAACACCTGCCGGTTGTTGGTGATGGAAATGACCGGCCCCTCCTTGACCACCACGTTGCGCGTGGCCGCCTCGGGCAGGTTCACCTCCACCCCGCCCTGGATGTAGGGCGCCGTCAGCATGAAGATGATCAACAGCGTCAGGGTCACATCCACCAGTGAGGTAATGTTGATGGTGGCCATGGCACTGTAGGACCGTTTGCGTCCGGCCATCAGATGGTCTCCCGTTCATGAGGCGCCGGGCGCAGGCCCTGATCCCGGCCCACGGGGGCAGCCTCGCCGGCGGCGGCCTCTTCCAGCACCGTGCGCAGGCGGTCGATTTCGTTGGCTACCAGATCGATTTTCCGGACAGTCATGTTGTAGAAGATCACCGCCGGGATGGCCGTCGCCAGGCCCGCGATAGTGGTGATCAGGGCTTCGGCGATTCCCGGAGCCACTACGGTCAGGTTCGCGCTCTGCATCGAAGCCATTCCCCAGAAAGAGCTCATGATCCCCCACACCGTGCCCATCAAGCCCAGGAAGGGAGAGATGGTCACGGCCGTCGAAAGCAGGATCAGATACCGTTCCAGGTTTTCGGTCTCCAGATAGGCCACGCGCTCGGAGGCTCGGCGAATCGCCGGCCACTGGGTCATCGACTCCGTTTCGAGAACAAGATTGCACAGGGGCAGGTCATTGTTGTCCCCGCACCAGCGGATCAACTCTGCCCGTTCGGACCCACCCTGGGACGTATTTTCCAGCCAGCGTTCGCACTTGGCCCAGAATTCCGCGTGGCCCGCACGGATTCGTGACAGGGTGCGTGCCTTGTCAATGAACACCGCCCAGGACATCACCGACAAGACCAGCAGGACCACCAGGATGAACTTGCCGAAAAAGGTGGAATCGGCCACCAGTTCGACCAGCTGCCCGGGCCCCAGAGCCGCCAGGAAGGTCGCCGAAATAATCGTGGCGGACATGCGTTCTCCTCGGATATTCGGTTATGAGGGGGATTCGGCCTCGTTCCATCCGGCCGGATCCGGGCGGTCCGTCCCTGGTCCGCCACAAGGTCCCGAACGGGACCAGATCAGTTGTACGTCAGAAAGCCATCGCCCGCGGGAAGGAACAGGGGGGATATCTGAAAGTTCCCGCCAGGTCTAACCAGCTACGTGAAAACCGGGTTCAGCCCCGGCCCTCGAAGACTTTCAGGGCGAAGGCATCCTGAAAATCATATTTGTCGATGAAATCGGCCAGGGAATCTTCTTCCCGCTTGCGCAGCAGCCCGTCCTCCACCAGATGGAAGACGATCCGCCCGAAATCAATGGTCGCCTGGACGCCCCAGGCATTGAAGACCTCGCCGGCCATGACCCCGTAGCGCTCACAGCCCAGGTCCCGGATCCAGTCCAGGAGATCCTCGCCGCTGATATGGCCCCGCTCGTCCATGGCCGCCATGGCATTCTCCAGGGCTTCCAACACGAAGAAATAGGCTTCGGGGCGAAAAACGCCCCGCCTTTCGGCAAGATTCCGAATGGAATGCATCAGGTCGATGGTTTCCTGCATGCCCTCTCCTGGGATGTGCCTGAGCAAATGAGCGATCACCACTATTTTATAGCCAATGGGCCTCCTGTCAACCACCAGTGCCACGTTTGGACCCGGTCAGGGGCGGGCAAGGAGATTGTCGTACAGGTCCAGATACTGCCGGACGACGCACGAGGCGCCGAAATCCGCCGAGGCGTCACGGCGGGCTTCCTCGGCCATCTCCTGCCGAAGATTGTCATCCCGAAGCACACGGACCGCGGCCTCGGTCATGCCGTCCACGTCATGGGGATCCCTCAAAAACCCGTTCATTCCGTCCTGGATGAACTCTTCGGCCCCACCCCGGTTCGTGGCCAGGGCAATGACGCCGCAGGACATGGCCTCCAGCGCCACCAGTCCGAAAGATTCGTGCAGCGATGGCAACAGAAGCAGGTCGCCCACCGGCAGGATCTCCTCCAGGTTGTCAACCTGGCCCAAAAATTCCACCTGCCCGGACAGGCCCGCCGCGGTGACCTGTTCGCGGACCTGGGGCATTTCCGGCCCGTCCCCCAACAGTAGAAGGCGGCTGGGAATTGCTTCGGTGACCTTGGCAAACACTTCCACCACCGCACCTACATTCTTGACCTTGCGAAAGTTGGAAGCATGGACGAGAAGTTTTTCCCCGTCGGGGGCAAAGCGGGCCCGCAGTCCGGCGACATCCCGGGGCTTGAACACCCGCGCGTCCACGAAGTTGGGAATGACCTCGATATCCTCGCCCACGCCAAACACCTTGACGGTTTCCCTCTTCAGGAATCCCGACACCGCGGTAACGGCGTCGCTCTGTTCGATGAGGAATTTGGTCATCGGGAAAAAAGAAGGCTCCTGCCCCACCAGGGTGATGTCCGTACCGTGCAGGGTGGTCACGGTTTTCACCTTGTCGCGGCCGATCATCTGCTGGGCCAGGTAGGCGCTGGCCGCGTGTGGAATGGCGTAGTGGACGTGCAGGATGTCCAACCCGCAGCGCGTGGCCACGTCGCTCATGGCGGTCGCCAGGCTCAAGGTGTAGGGCGAATGCTGGAACACCGGGTAGTGGGGCATTTCCACCGGATGGTAGAAGATGTTCTCGTGGTACTGGCGCAGCCGGAAGGGGAGTTCGCTGGAGATGAAATGAACCTCGCACCCCCGGCGGGAAAGGTGCAGCCCCAGCTCGGTGGCCACGACCCCGCTGCCCCCCTGGCTGGCGTAACAGGTGATGCCCACGACCGGCATCTTCATGGCACCCACCTTTCGTCGGGCAAATCGGTCAGCACGGGATGGGCGGCGCTGCAGACCGCTTCGCCGTACTCGGCACCGGCCCGGCGTCCCCAGGTCCGGGCGCGGCGTTCGATTTTTTCGAGGAAGGAAGCATCGTTGATCCAGGTTGACCTTCGACCCTGGCCGCGGGAGAACTGGCTGGCGTAGCAGGCCAGAGCATTTTCCTTGGCGGCCCAGACGCCGGAAACGTCGAAAATAGCCGCGGGAACCCCGTCGTCCGAACACACGGAGAACAGGGCTTCGGTTTCCCAACGCTCGGCGGGGTCCGGATACGGGGCACCGTCTTTCCAGAGGCGGCCGACCGGCGTGCCGGGATGCCAGGATCCCAACCGTGCCAGGAAGGCGGCCCTGGCTACCAGAGGCGGTGTCTGCTGGTGATCCGGATGGCGAACCGGATCCGGGGCCGTGACGATCCAGCGGGGCCTGAGGCGACGAATCACCGCGGTCACCTGCGACACCTGTTCCCGATCGGTGCTGTCGATGAACCCATCCGGCAGCTCCAGCTGGGCGCGTCCGGTCAGCCCCAAGACCACCGAGGCCTGTTCGGCCTCCACCCATCGTTCGTCGGGCGTGGCGTTGGTCCCCAGCTCGCCGCCGGTCAGATCCACTGCCCACACCCGGCGACCCCGGTCGGCAAGCAGGCGCATGGTCCCGCCCAGGCCGATTTCCGCATCGTCGGTATGGGGAGAAACCACCAGCAGGTCACAGGCCGGTCCGTCATTGTTGATCATGGTCCCCAAGGTCCTCTCGCTTGCCGGGGTCCGGCACTTCGATGGTGAATTCACGCCAGTCGTCCTTCAAACCGTTCTGCAAATGCCTACCCGCCGCTTCCAGGACGGAGGTCACCAGATCTTCCCCCCACAGGGCCGCAGCGCACAGGCCGGCCAGGCGCCGTTCCTGGCGCTCCCCGTCGGGAAAGACCCAGGCGGGTTCCATGGTGTCGCGCCGGGCACCGCTGCGCTGGATTTCGTCCTTGAGCATGGCCGCCACCCCTTTGCGCCAGCGGCGGGCGCGGCCGGCGGCCAGGGAATCGGCGCGGTCGGGATCCAGACCGAGTTCCCCCACCAGAATATCCTGTAGAATGGATCGGGCCCCGTCTTCCGCCTGTTGGGCCAAACGCTCCACCTGCCTGGGGTCCTCCCGTCCATGTTCACGGAAAGCCGCCAAAAGATCGGGGGAAAAATCCGGGGGAACCAACCAGGCGAACAGGCGAGGCACCAGTGGAGATCGTTCGATGCCCAGCGCCTGGTATACGGGATCGAGTTGGCGAAGATAGGCCAGTTCACCCGGTCCGACCACGACGGCGGCCGGCTTCAGAAGCCAGTCCTGCACCGGGCTGCGCAGCATGACCCCCGGCCTCAGAAGGCCGGCTTCCGGAGGGTCATCTCCTGGCGGAAGGGTAATCCGACGGTTGCCATCGGTGGCAAAAAGTGGGCGGGCCGCCGACCTGGCGTTGATCTGCGCGTGCCAACCGGCTGCCGTGAGGTCTTCGCCGCGGCGGATCGCCATTTCGGCCAAGTCACCGGTGCGGGCCAGGATCTTCTGGTATAGCGGCTCGGCAGCGGCGTGCAGTCCTGGATCATCACCCGACACCACCATCAAACCCTGCCCCCTGAAAATCCGCAGCAGGGATCGACGTGTCAGACGGGCCCAGGTCCATCCTTCATCATTGGCCATCCGCCAGATGGCGGCCAGATCCACCGGCAGGGAATCGGCCCCTGGACCATGGGAAACTTCCTTCAACCAGTCCGAACCGGCGGCAGTCCAGGGATCGCGGGCCATGGTGCCCAGGCGGGAAAATCTCCCGCCGGAACCGGGTTTCGGCAGAGGCGGCCCTCGGTGCAGGGCCCCGGATGCCGGATCCCAGACCACCGGGTTGAGCGCTTCGGCCAGGTCATCGTCAGCGTCCCCGCTCCAGAACACGGGGATGGTGGGTAACCCGTTGGCGGTACGGATACGCGCCACAGCCACCGTCGTCGCGATTTTCAGCAACGTGTAAAGGGGACCGCCGAGAAATCCAGGCTGCTGGCCGGTGACCACGACTTGCGCCTGCCCGGACTGCAAAGCCGCCAGATCCTTTCGGAAAAGGACCCGGTCGTTTTCGGTGGGCAAATCCGCACTCACCGATTCCACCCAGAGCGAAACCCAGCTGGACCGGAAAAGAGGTGGTGACTCCTGGCCCCCGACGGACCCACCCTGCAGGGCCAGTGCCAATTCCCGGGATGCTGACCGGTGTTCGGGAGGCAGGAAGGCAGCTTCCAGGTCCCCTTGCACCCAATCCCTGAACAGGGCCGATCCCGGCAGGGCCTCTTTGAGTGTTTCCTGAGTGTTGATTTGCATCCTTATACCATATCGTCTTTTGGGGCTTTGCGAAACACCAGGATCCAACGGTCGCCCTGGCCAAGTGTCTCACCCAGATACCCTCCGGCGGCCGCCACCCGTACCAATCCTTCACGGGCCGCCATGGAATCCAGTTCCTCCAGGGTGAAAACCGCCACACTTTCCGTGTAGTCCAATCCTTCGGCGGGGACACCGAAGGCGGCGGCTTCGCCGAAGCAGCCTTCCAGTGGGGCCAATCGGACATGTTTGGTCACCTGGGACGAATCGGGATCAAAACGGCGTTCTTCCCTCACGGCCACCGGTCCCATTTCTCGAACCCGCACCAGGGACCCCTCGGGTCGGGATAGATCCCGACGGACCCGCTCCCCATCAAAATAATCCAGGAACCAGTGTCCTCCAGGTTGAAGCACCCGGGCCACCTGACATATGGGCTCCCCGTTGGCAGCTGGGGGTCCGAAATACCCGAAAGCCGTGAACAGGGACAGAACCGAGGCGAAAGTCTTGTCCTGAAAAGGCAGGTGCCGCATGTCGCCCCGCACCAGAGCGGGCTTGGCCTCGGCGGCAAGACGCTTCCCTGCGCTCAGGAGTAGGTGCGGGGAGAGATCCAGACCGACGGCCGGGATCCCGCGCCGTGACAATATCTCGAGATGCCGGCCGTCGCCGCAGCCCAGATCGAGGATTTCCTGATCCGGCCTCCAGGTCAGGGGCGCCAGCCGGGGCAGAAGATCCAGACACTGCTCCGCCTCGGCATCGTTCCGATGCTGATACAGTAGGGGGTAGTGGGCCCCGAAAGCCCGGGTGTACCACCGGTCATCCAAGCGCGTCACCCGTTTCCGTTGGCTCCCGTTCCCAGCTGGATTCACCTTCCAGGATATCCCCCCGTGAAATGATGGTATCGGCCTCGAAGTCCAACTTGTGCGGATGATCCAGGGTGTAGTGCAGGCCACGGCTTTCCTTGCGGGCGCGGGCGCACAGGACGATCAGCTCTCCCAGCAAAGCGATATTCCGCAACTCCACCAACGGCGGATTGATGACCGACGACTGGTAGACCATTTCCACGGTCTGTCGGATGGACCGCAGCCGCTCCAGGGCGATGTCCAGCCGTTCGCGGTTGCGAACAATACCGACGTAGTCCCACATCACCCGGCGGACCAGATCCCAGTCGTGTTCCAGAACCATGGCCTCAGCACCGGGGCCGTGGCTGTCCCGTCCTCCGAAACCCGGCGAAAGGACCGGGGCCGTCGACCCGAGGATTTCCGGCTCGGCGGCCACCGCCTCGGCGGCTCGGGAGGCGAAAAAAACCGCTTCGAGCAACGAGTTGCTGGCCAGGCGGTTGGCCCCGTGGACTCCGGTGCAGGCCACCTCGCCAATGGCGTACAACCCGGGCAGGCTGGAATGGGCAGACAGGTCCACAGCCACGCCGCCGCACATGTAGTGGGCCGCCGGGACAACCGGGACCGGTTCACCGGCCATGTCGATCCCGAAGCGGGCGCACATCTCCATCAGGTGGGGAAAACGCGCCTCTACCTGGGTGCGGTCCAGATGGCTCAGGTCCAGGAATGCCGAAGAATCGCCGCTGTTCTTCATTTCCTGGTCGATGCTGCGGGCCACCACGTCGCGGGGCGCCAGCTCCCCCATCTGGTGGTAACGGGCCATGAACCGTTCCCCTCGTCCGTTGATCAGATGGGCGCCTTCACCCCGCACGGCTTCGGAGATCAGGAAGCTCTTGGCCTCCGGATGAAACAGGCAGGTGGGGTGGAACTGGACGAATTCGAGGTTGCGGACTTCGGCACCCGCCCGGTAGGCCATGGCCAATCCGTCGCCGGTGGCGATATCGGGATTGCTCGTGTAGCTGTAGACCTTGCCGCAGCCGCCGGTGGCCAGCACCACGGCATCCGCGAGATAGGCCTGCCGGGTCAGGGTGCCCCGGTCCAGGACCAGACAGCCCACCACCCGGTCGCGGTATTCCTCTTCCAGACCCAAAACATCACCCTTGAGCAGCTCCAGGCCCATGTGATCTTCTTCCAGGGTGATGTTGGGATGCAGTGCACAGGCTTCCAGCAACCGGGTTTCGATCTCCCGCCCGGTCAGATCCCGGCAGTGCAGCACCCGGCGCCGGGAATGCCCGCCTTCCCTTCCCAGCGCATAGTCGGCGTCGGGGCCCTCCCCTTCGCGGCTGAACTGGACGCCATAGGAAAGCAGGCGGTCGATCAGGTCCGGTCCCGCCTCGACCATCCTCCGGACGACATCGGTGTCGCACAGGCCGTCCCCGGCCATCAGGGTGTCCTGAACATGGGTTTCGAAGTCGTCCAGGGGCGATACCGCCGCCGCGATGCCTCCCTGGGCGTAATTCGTGTTGCTCTCGCGGCTTTCCTTCTTAGTGACGACCCGCACCGTCCCGTTTTTGGCCGCATGCAGGGCGAACTGGAGGCCAGCGATTCCGGTACCTACTACCAGGCAGCGACTTACGATCACGTCAGCGACAAATTGAGAAGTCACGAAAAACTCGCCTCCAGTTGAGGACCGGTGATTGAAAACCACCTCAGGATATTCAGGTTAAATCTGCTAAAGGTCAGCCGCCAATGGACGAATAAATTCCTGTCAATTGGAATCTCTATATTCCACAGGATGTCTGTCCACCGGGAGGGTGAAACTGTGAATTCCCGTGCGCTGATCACTATGATGGCCCTGATGATGGGGCTGGCCGCCCTGACCGGCTGCAGTGATAACAGCAATGAACTGCAACGCCTCGTCTGCGAGGTGGAATCCGTCAATGAAGGTATCCCCCTGATCTCGGCGGCGCTCAACGCCGGCGGTGACGGTTTTGTGGGTGGTGGGGACGATTTCGTGCCCATCGACTCCGTGCCCGTGATCTTCCGGGCCAGGGCCTACAACGCGTCCATGAACATCCCGACTGATGGGGTGTACAGCTCCTTCATCATCACGGCCTACGACTTGACCTGGACCTCCAACGACCCGAACGCCCCGGCGAACCTGTCCGACTTCAACATCACAGACGGTTTTGCCAGTGTCCAGGTGCGACTCGAAAATGACGCGGCCATCAGCGTCCTGGTCGCCCCTCTGGAAATGAAGCAGCAGACCTGGTTCCAGAATTTGGTGAACGTTCCGGGCACTCCTGCGTTCACGGCCTGGGCCGCCCTCACCTTCAAGGGCCACGTTTCGGGCACCGACCACATGACCGAGATCCCCACGGGCTTGATGGTCAACTTTATCGGCGTCGTGGTCGAATAACCGACCTACCGCCGGCGAAATTTCTCAAGGCGCTCCCGGACCAGTGCGGGGAGCGCCTTGTCGCGTCCCCAACCGATCGCCAGGTCCGCCACCAGCACCTTCCATTCCGGAGGCAGGAACGGTCCCAGTTTGACCCAGTCCTTGGCCGTCGTCACCAGGAAATCGGCTCCCTCTTCCCGGGCCGCCCTCAGGATACGGGCGGTGACCCGCGGCCCATAGGCGGCATGGTCAGCGCACCTGACGGACAGGACGGGGTCTTCTGGCAGGAGGTGGACCAGGGAAGCTTCGAAAGATTCCGGTCGGGCGATTCCTGAAACGAGTGCCGCTCGTCCAGCGGGTTGGTCCACCCGAACGTGGGCCACTGGATCCCGCAGGGTCAATTGCCGCTGGAAACGAACCACCGCCTGTCCGCCAACACCCTGGTCCGGTCCCCGATGGTCGGTTTCCAGAAGCCATATCCCGGCCCGGACGGCGCCGGCGGCAGATTCCCGCCAGGGACCAAAAGGAATGACGGAGCCGGTGACCGGACTGATTCTGGAAGCGCCCCCGGCCGTGACGGTGGTCCAGCTGTCGAGGATCAGGATGTCCAGGTCACGCCCCAGGCCCGCGGTCTGGTGCCCATCCTCCACGATCACGATTTCCACATCCGGTGTCAGTTGGAGCAGGTGGTCCAGGCCCGCCGGGCGGCGCCGCGCCTGGATCACCGACCAGCCCTCACCCTCCAGGGCCAGGGACAGAAGCCGAGCTTCATCACCAGCCAGGACATTGTCCGAGCGAACCGCCAGGGGCCCCGCCAAGGGGGAACCGAATCCCCGGGTCAGAACCGCACCTTTGATACCATCGGCGGCCAGGGCGGTGGCCAGGGCAGCCACCACGGGGGTCTTGCCGGTGCCTCCCAGGGCGAGATTCCCGACCGAAACGATCAAGGGGCCCTGGCCTTGAG
>RCNC010002045.1_pt1 | contig 19477 bp, 15 predicted proteins | sample 2041301 | NCBI WGS metagenome assembly RCNC01 (sample SAMN09708231, study PRJNA481090) | Marine sediment metagenome, whole genome shotgun sequencing project. | biome: marine sediment; feature: ocean; material: sediment; isolation source: Sewage treatment plant 13A marine sediment (STP13A) ...
TCTGCAGACGGGCCATGACGGTGAGGGGGGTGGTGACCGTTACATCGAAGGAGGCCTCGGCTTCACCCACGATGATCACATCATCAAGAGTGCACTGGACCAGATAGGACCAGGATAGGAAACGCATTTCATTGCCGTTGGCCAGGAGATCGCCTTTGAAAAAACCACTGTCCAGGGTGAAGGGGCAATCGGGCTGCAGTACCATGCGGCCGTCTGTCATGTCGGCATCACCAAAGAGTTCGAGAGCAGAAGCAACGATCAGATCACCGGCAGCAACATTACCAAAGGTGAGGTTGGTAGTAAAACCGGCCCCGGGCTCATGGCTGATCTGTCGGTCGTCAGCACCGGTGATGGTGGTGAGATTGTTGGTCCAGCTGCCCGTGTTGTGCAGGTTGCCACCGATTTCGAGATCCAAGGTGAAAGGGCCATTGTCGATGGTGCCGTCGTTGTGGATGTTTCCAACCACAACCAAAGTACGAGGTGGTGCAACGGCTGCACCACTCACCGACCCGGGCGGGTTCACTTTAAGACTGTTGCAGTAGGCCAGTCCGGGAACCAACACTGGTCCGGCGATCACCACGTCGTCGTTGTTACCGGGAATGACGCCACCGATCCAGGTGGAGCTGTTGGACCAGGAACCACCGGCTTCGGTGGATATAATGATGTCGGCAAGGGCAAAGGAAGCCATGGCCAAAAAGGCCAGCAAAAGCAGAACGACACGAGCAGTCTTCATGAATTCCCTCCCAAGGCAGAATATTGGATGTCAAAAATAGTCTACCACAATTGTCGGTTTTTGAGGAGGGTATTCAGGGATATCCTAGTAATTCCCTGCCCGAAAAGCCCGCACCCCAAATAATCTGCCCAAAATCTATATAATTAATCCGCGTAAGTTTAATAATTAACAGTAAATGACACCCCTATGACATCACTTTTCTTGCCCCTTTGTAACCTCTTACCACTTTGAACCTTAAGACAAGACCACCTTGCTGGCCGCGTGCTAAAACAGGAGAACCAAATGCCCACCGTTTACAAAATCGGCACCCGTGGAAGCGATCTTGCCCTTTGGCAGGCTCACACCATATCCGCCCAGTTGCGGGAGCTCGGAATTGAACCCGAACTCACCATCATCAAAACTACGGGTGATAAGATCGACAATGTCCCATTTTCCAAGCTTGAGGGAAAAGGATTCTTCACCAAAGAATTGGAAGAGGCCCAATTGGATGGCCGTGTGGACCTGGCTGTTCACTCGCTGAAAGACCTGGCCACCAACATGCCCGATGGTCTGGTTCTGGCCGCCATGGTTGGTCGTGAAGATGCCCGTGAAACTCTTCTGGTGCGGCCCGAAGCGGTGGATGAAAAGCGATTGGCCGCCGGCGATATCTTGCCTCTCAAAACCGGTGCGAAAATAGGGACCAGCGCGGCTCGTCGTCAGGCTCAGGTGCACATTCTGCGGCCGGACCTGGAGATCGCCGATTTGCGAGGCAATGTTCCCACTCGGGTGAATCGTCTGCGCGAGGGTCTTTACGACGCCATCCTGCTGGCCCATGCCGGGCTGTTGAGGTTGGAGTTGGATCTGGCAGACCTTTTCGTCAAGAATCTGGATGTGGACAAGTTCGTCCCCGCACCGGCTCAGGGCATGTTGGGTATTCAGTGCCGAGATGAAGTTGAATGGGTGCAGGGAATCGCCAAGTTGAATTGCCCTGAAGCTGCTGGGGCCGTGGCCGCCGAACGGCTGCTCCTGAATCGCTTGGATGGCGGGTGCCAGCTTCCTTTTGGTGTGAACATAGAGCGTTTCGAAAACGGCTGGCGGCTGGAAGCATTCCTGGCCGACAGTTCCGAAGACCCCAATCCGTTGCGCCTGAGTTTGCAGGGTGATAACCCTGATGATCTGGCTGAAGAAGCCTGGAAATCTTTGGGTTTTCGCCAGAAGAGCAGGGAAGGCTAGGGGCGTGAGTCGCAACCTGCGCATCATCCTGACTCGTCAGGAGCAGCGGAACAAAGTCTGGCATCAGAGCCTGACTGAGGCTGGATTTCAGGTGCTGGATCTGCCCCTGGTGCAATTTACCGTCCTGGATGTGCCTGCTGAATATTTTGGCAATTCCTATGACTGGATTCTCTTCACTTCACCCCAGGGCGTCGATGTTTTCGTGGCCTCGGGAATGAAGATCCAAAAAGCAAAAATAGGCGCCCTGGGACCCGGTACTTCGGCGTCCTTGGCCGCTGCCGGCCTGCCTGACGACCTGGGCTTCAAAGGGTTGGATGGCGCTGAATTAGCACAGGCGTTTATAAATCAAGTGACCGCCCCTGCCACAGTGTTGCTGCCTGGAGCGGCCAAACGCATGGCCGATCCCCGTGTCACTCTGAACACCGCCGGATTCCAGGTTGCCACACTTCCTTTGTACGAAACTATGCCCGTTCCACCGAATGAACTGGCCTCTGATTTTCAGGCCGACGACATCATCTTTTTCTGCAGTCCTTCGGCCGTGCTCGCCTTCGTGGCCGCCTTTACCGAAAGACCCGATTGCGTGGCCATTGGCGCCACCACCGCAGCGATCTGCCTCGAAAACAAATTCCCCACTCAAGTGGCCCAAACCCCAGACTTGAGTGCCATGGTCCGCGCCGCCGGTTGCGAACCTCTCACCATCACTCCGGAGAATGAATCATGAATCTCATCGACCGTCCCCGCCGTCTGCGTTCCACTCCCGTGCTGCGCGAAATGGTTGCCGAAAACGAAGTCGCGGCCCGCCACCTGATCACTCCCCACTTTGTGGTTGAAGGCACCGGCGTTCATGAGGAAATCGGCGCCATGCCTGGCGTTTACCACACTTCCGCCGACACCATCGTCGAAGAAGTGGGCCGGGATTTGGAGTTGGGACTCAAGTCGCACCTGTTGTTCGGCATCTCCGACCACAAGGATGCCCACGGCAGTTCCGCCGTCGATGACAACAGCGTGGTCAACCGCAGTTTGCGCGCGTTGAAGGATAAGTTTGGCGACGATATCATCACCATCACCGATGTGTGTCTTTGTGCCTACACCGATCACGGTCACTGTGGCTTCGTCAAGGATGGTCGCATCCTCAACGATCCTTCAGTGGAACAGTTGGCAAAGATGGCCGTTTCCCACGCCCAAGCGGGCGCCGACATCGTCAGCCCGAGCGACATGATGGATGGCCGGGTGGCGGGTATTCGCACAGCCCTCGACGACAACGACCTGGAAAACACAATCATCCTGTCCTACAGCGCCAAGTATGCCAGCGCCTATTACGGTCCTTTCCGGGATGCCTGCGATAGCGCTCCCCAGGGCGATCGCAAGTCCTACCAGATGGACATCCGCAACGGCCGTGAAGCCATCCTCGAAACCATCCTGGATTTGCAGGAAGGCGCCGACATGGTCATGGTCAAACCCGCCCTTGCATACCTGGACATCATCAAACGTGTGCGTGATGAAGTGCTGTGTCCTTTGGTCTGCTACAACGTATCGGGTGAGTACTCCATGGTGAAGAACGCAGCGGCCGCCGGTCTGGTGGATGAAGGGGCCATGGTCAGGGAAAACCTGCTGGCTTTCCGCCGCGCCGGTTGCGACCTGATCATCACCTACCACGGTCACGAAGCTATCGAAAAGGGATGGATCTAAGATGAGCAACAACACCTGGTGGCAGCGAGCTGAAAAAGTTTTACCCGGCGGCGTGAACTCGCCCGTGAGGGCCTTCAAATCGGTTCCGGGCGACCCTCTGTTTTTTAAAAAAGCGAGTGGTTGCCATTTCACAGATGAAAACGACAAAACCTACATCGATTGGTGCCTGAGTTGGGGCCCGATGATCCTTGGCCATGCTGATCCCGACGTTGCGGCGGCCGCACTGGAAGCCATCGAAGAAGGAACCAGTTTTGGCGCGCCCTCCCGCAGGGAAGTTTTGTTGGCCGAAGCCTTCCTCGAACGCTTGCCGCTATTTGAACAGGTGCGTTTTGTCAGCAGCGGCACTGAAGCCGTGATGAGCGCCATTCGCCTGGCCAGGGGTTTTACCGGCCGGGACAAGATCGTCAAATTTGCCGGCTGTTATCACGGCCATGTGGATCATTTGCTGGTAGAGGCCGGCAGTGGTTTGGCCACCTTTGGAACTCCCAGCAGCGGTGGTGTGCCTGAAGATTTTTCCCGCAATACATTCGTATTACCATTGGATGATGACGAGGCTCTGGAAGCCTTCTTTGCCGAGCATGGCGATCAGACAGCGGCTTTGATTGTGGAGCCTTTCCCAGCCAACGCCGGGCTGCTGATCCAGCGCCAGGAATTCTTGGAAAAGTGTCGTGATCTGACTACGAAGCATGGCGCACTCTTGATTTTTGACGAGGTGATCACCGGTTTCCGAGTGGGCAGAGGTGGAGCAGCAGAATTGCTGGGCATCACTCCTGACCTGGGCACCTACGGCAAAATCATCGGCGGTGGATTTCCGGTGGGTGCTTATGCGGCCCGCAAAGAAATCATGGATCACGTATCTCCCACCGGTCCTGTGTACCAGGCAGGTACCCTGAGCGGAAATCCCGTGGCTATGGCCGCCGGTCTGGCTGCTCTGGAAAAAACCGGTCAGCCTGGTTTTTACGAGGAACTGGAACGCAAGGGCGCCTTGCTGCAGTCGGGGTTGGAAAACGCGGCTGCCGATGCTGGCATCACCGCCACGGTGGTGCGCCAGGGATCCTTGTGGTGGACCGTTTTCCAGAACGAAGCCCCTCGCGCTTTCGAAGCCATCGACGGCTCTAAAATGGAAATCTACGGACGCCTGCATCGCGACCTTATCGAGCGTGGCATTTACCTGGCTCCTTCCGGCTGGGAAGTGGGCTTTGTGAGCGCCGCCCACACCGACCAAGACATTGAAAAAACCGTGGCCGCCGTGGCCGATACCTTCATATCCTGGAGCTGACCCATGAGCAATATCAAAGACAGCATCTTCCTGAAAAATCTGCGCGGTGAACCGTGCGACCGTACACCTATCTGGGTTATGCGCCAGGCCGGTCGGTACTTGCCGGAATACATGGCGGTGCGCAAAAAATTAAGTTTCAACGAGCTGTGCCGCACTCCAGAAGCCGCTTGTGAAGTGACGCTGCAACCCATTCGGCGATTTGGTTTCGACGCGGCCATTCTGTTCAGCGACATCCTGGTGCCGCTGGAGCCCATGGGTGCCCCGTTTCAATTTGGTGATGGCGGTTTAACACCAGGAACTTACACATTTGGTAGTCTATCAATCGAAATATTTCCTTCAAATGAAGGGTTAGTTATTACAATACTTGATACAGACACTGGTGAACAAACTCAGGTTATTATCCCAGAATGAAACTACTTATGAAAAGAATACTTATTAGGTCAATTGCTTTGACCGGTTTTTTGTTTTTAACAAATTGTGGTGCTTATTTCAATCAACCTTATGATATTCAAGAAGCAAGATTAGGAGAAACTACTAATGCAACACAGAGGCTTAATGATTTAGCTTTACCAAAAGAACCTGTAGTAGTTGGAGTTTATAAGTTTCGTGATCAGACTGGGCAATATAAACCATCTGAATTTGGAGGTTCATATAGTACAGCTGTTACTCAAGGAGCAACAACTATATTAATAAAAGCATTAGAAGACTCAAAGTGGTTTGAACCCATAGAAAGGGAAAATTTGGCAAATCTGTTAAATGAACGAAGCATAATTGCTAAAACTAGGCAGGAGTATAGAAGGACAACTAATCCAAATGAACCACAATTACCACCTTTAATGTTTGCAGGTATTATTTTAGAAGGAGGTATTATTTCATATGACACTAATATTATTACAGGTGGTATGGGAGCACGATATTTTGGTATTGGTGCTTCTACACAATATAGACAAGATAGAATAACTGTATATCTAAGAGCAGTATCTACACAAAATGGTAAGATATTAAAATCAGTTTATGTATCAAAAACTATTTTATCTCAAGCTGTAGATGGTAGTTTATTCAAATATGTATCATTCAAACGATTGTTGGAAGTTGAAATAGGTTTCACCAAAAATGAACCCTTGCAAATGGCTGTGGCAGAGGCCATAGAAAAATCTGTTGAGGCATTAAGATAAATTATGGTCTCCACAGGCTAGTGAAGCCGAAATTCAGGCATTAGTAGCAGATTTTGATTTGGAAAAGCAAGAGGCCATTAATACTAAATTATATGATAGGTTTTTAACGGAACGAAGAGGGAAAAGCGCTATTTCTGGTACTGTTGGTTTTACATCAATGAACGGAGATTTTGCTAGTCCTGAATTAGAGTTTAGTGCTAGACTAGGATATAAACATTATGTCAAACCTTATCTAAATATTAACTTTAATTATAATAGATTTAACAAATAGCAATTTATGCTCTAGAAAAATATGACTTATGACTACTTATTGAAAGGTATTGTTTCTATGATTATTTCACTGCTTTCTCAAACAGATTACCTTATTGGGTATTAATTTTTAATCTTAGCTCATTTGAATACTCACCTTCAAGCATAATATTTCGCTGATAATTACCCCAGCTTAAATCAACATAATCCATTAAGTTGCTGGCAAAAAGAGTTAGTTTGTTAGACGTTTTACTTAACCTACCATTTAGATTACCATTGCTAATCAGGGAAATTATTTCTTGCCCATTATTATGAAGTGAGTATGTTTTAAGATTCTCTTTGGTAGACTTTGCACTAAAGGTGAGTTGTTCGTGGATTCGCTCATCTTTTATTCCGTTATAATAAAAGCTCTTAACGTCCTGATTCCATTCTTTAGTTGGTTCTGTTCTATATATTTTTTGAATGCTTGTATACAAAGGAGTTGTTCCTGTTGAGGCTGAAAGGTGCTTTTCAGGATAGGAGCTCCAGTAGGGATTTCTCTCCCAGGATAATGAGTCAATATTATTTTCCAGTTCGAACCTGACACCTATTTCCCGGATAAACTCCTTTGGGATATTTTGAATTAGATAATCTATGCTTATTTCTCCATTTGAAAGAATATCCAGATTAAACTTAACAGGTATTGTATCATCATATTCACCTGCAATTGAAAAAGATGCCTGTGTTTCAGTTTTATAATAATCGAAACTTTTTAATATCCATTCTGAACAATACTCTTTTATCTCATGATATGAATATATTACTGATTTTCCCCTGGTTCTCAGGTTTATGGATGGTCCTACAAACGTATAAGTTCCGGATGGGTTCTGGATTTGGTCTATCAACCCGCTTTCTTTATCAAAGTGTATCAAGGTATTGTTTTCACAAATTACGGTTAAGGACTTTTCATCCTCTTCTATTTGGATTTTTTCTGAGAGTTCAGGGACTTTCATAGCCTTCATTTCAGAAGCTTGAGATAGTGCATACTTATCAGTCAGTTTATTATTAACATCGAAAAATTCCACATAAATCTTTTCCTTAGGATCCCATTTTTTTATCGGAATAGTCAACTCACCTTTATTATGAGGTTCTATATTGGGGGCTAATAAGGTAATTTCTTTCCCCTGGTATGTTCCCCTGATGGTCAATTCATTGATATTTGTATGATCAAACCGGTTATAAAGGGGAATGCTTACAGGGATTCCTGGCTTATAATTCTCAATTTCTGTATTAAGTAGTTTAACAGGAGAATAGGCTTTTTTTGTATTCCAGAACTCGGGCTTTTTTCTCCTCCAGGTGTCTATTATTCCCCACTCTCCATATCCAATTGTATTACCTGAATATTCAGCCGGAATTACATTTTTGTCAATCTTACCCCACCATTCATTAAATCCAGGTAGTGTATCAGGGAGCATAAAAGTCTCATCTATCATACCCCAGATGGCTCCACCAAGACCACCATCTGCCTCAAAGGTTTTTTGCCACATTGTATCGAGACTTCTTCCCCAGAAGTTTCTAATGTTAGGGTCTTCTTTTACTGTAAAATTATTGTAACAGGCCACATGAGCCCACTCATCAAAAATAACTGGCATCTTAGAATATCCGAATCCTTCGGTTACTTTTCCTATTTGATCCAAATTGCCATCTATCCCTGGATAGTGCATACTTAAAATATCATAGCATTGAATGCTATCAGGCACATTACCCGGATAACTAAAAATTATAGGGCGACTGGGATCATTTTCCTTAACCCAATCATATGATTTCTTGAAATTTGTTCCAAATGAATTTTCATTGCCAATTGACCAAATAATAATGGATGGATGATTTTTGTGATTATTTATCATTTCTGTAAGCTGCGATAAATACGCCTGAGTATAGTCATTATCATTTTCAGAAGCACCTGGAAAATACTCTTCAATTCGATGAGATCCTACAAAACAGACTGCAGTTTCATCTTCAACATACAAACCGTATTCATCACATAACTGCAAGAAGTGCTCAGTAGGAGGGTAGTGTGATGTTCGAATGAAGTTGAAATTGGCTTCTTTTGCTAGTTGAACATCTTTAAGTTCATAATCTGGAGTAGAAACCCTGCCCAGTAATGGATGTATATCATGCCGGCAGGCTCCCCTTAGTTTTACTTCTTTTCCATTTATATGAAGTTTATTTCCAACCAGGTTAATTTCCCTAAATCCGATTTTGTAAATTTTTTGCCAGACTAATTTATCTTTTTCTGTAAAAGAGATTTGCAATTGATAAAGCTTAGGGTGTTCAGCATCCCATTTCTCAGGCTTATTAATAGTATTTTGGATTTGAAAAGATTGTTCATTGGTTAATTGAATAGAAGTATTTTCAATATGAACTTTCTTATTAGAAGGGTCAAACAATTCAAAACTTATCTTAGCATCATCAGAAAGCATTCTAGTTTTTCCTGAAACAAGGAGGGAGGCATTCTCAAAATCCTCATCAAAGTCAGTATTTATAGTGATATCATGGAGATAATTGGAAGGCAACGCTATCAAATTTACATCTCGAAGTATTCCACCAATTTGATGTTTTGCATAGCCGCTGGCATAAGAAATTTCATCCGCCTTATCAGTTACTTCTACTGTCAGCATGGCCGATTCCCCAGGAGTTGCATATTGAGTTATATCACATTCCCATCTTGTAAATCCTCCAGAATGGTCTCTCACATAATTGCCATTTATCCAAACACGTGCATAGCTGTAGACTCCATCGAACTGAAGAAAAATAGTCTTGTTAAGGAAGTCTGTTGGAACGTCAATTCTTTTTTTATAAACAAAGGGGATATCATGTTTTATTAGGTACCCCTGCATCATACATTCTCCGGGTACCTGAATATCATTCCATTCTTCATTGAGTATATCCATTTCCCAAAATTCTACCGAAGGATTTGTGTTTATTTTCCAACCTCCGTTTAAATTAATAATGGGATTTGATACACCTTCTACATAAATAAGTGGGGACTCATTAATTTTGCAACTTGCAAGTAATAAGATAGATACAATTATAGTTACTATTTTATTCATAGTTTGTTATTTTCAATTTGAAAGCGATGTAGATAAGAAGGCACTTACCACAGTAAGACGATTTATTTCCAACCTGGCATCTCATCAAGTGTGATGACATTTGGATTATTGTATACTTTTATAATTTCTTGTGTAGAATTACTTTCCTTTACCAACTCGGCCCAGGGCATAAAGAACACCCAACGTGCTTGAGTGGATAAAATCTCGGAGCTAGGCAACTTTGAACATTCACCAATAGCCATCGGTTTTTCTCCAACAATGGGTAGGATATAATTGTACCACGAAGGATCGTATCCTTTATCATAGATATCAAAACCAAATACATCCCAGTATTCATCACCAGGATTATAGGCTTCGAAATCTCTGCTCATATCCTGCATATCCCAGACCCAGATCAGGTTGGTGAGTTTTTTTGTTTTTGTAAAATAGTCATGAATTATCCGAAATAACTTAGCGGTACCATTTGGGCCAGGTCTGCCTCCCCACCAAAATTTCCCCTGGTTCATTTCATGTAAGGGTCTAAAAAGAACTTCTACGTCATTGTCTTCCAGGTATTGGAGATAAACTGCAATATCATCCATTCTTTTTTCCCATTGTTCACTGAGGGGAGTTCCGTCGGTAATCAATTCTTTCCATTGATCATCATCCAGCTGTGCATTTAATAATCCAGGATCCCACCGGCAGGGTTCCCCTTCATCCGGGGGACAGGCATGCCACATCAGGTTGATAATTGAACCCTTATCCCATTGCTTTTTTGCTTCATGGATCATAGTCCATCTTTCATCAATATTCTCCTGCTGAAAAAGAAAGTCACCACTCCACAAAGCAGGGAATTTACCGGTTGTTTTTTTAATAAAGTCAGTCCACATAGCAGGATGGGAATTGGGTTCCTTATTGTGCTGGCCAGCAAGGGTTTTTTTACCTGAAATTTGATAAAGATAATCTAACACCTGGGACGATTGTGCCCATGCTCCTGTTGCAATTAAAAGCAGGACGAAAGTAAATTTTAGATTTTTCATATTAATATTTTTAGAATATAGGTCAACTCAATTGCTATTATAAGAAATACAGTTCTACAATTTCTCTGATATTTATGATTTACCTAGTCAACAATAATATATATCGTATCTAGCTTATTCCATTTCTGCAACAAAGTTATGGCCAATCAACAAACTATCCTGCCTTGTATCATTAATCAAGATTGAAAGGAGCTTATCGGTTTTTTCGAGTTTTATCATAAACTGCTCATATGTAATTTGTTCCTTTGTATTCCAGATCCGTTCCAGATAGGTTGGTAATCGTTTACGAAGACTTGGGATTTCTACCTTCTCTGCTTGTTCCCAGGAACACATTTGAGCCCCTATAACCAAAGGCGACTCATTGATTTGAATAGGTTTAATTGAAGGTGCTTTAGGATACCAATTTTGCCACAACCACATGTTCCAATTATAAATAGTCTTAGGTTCCCATTTCTTCTTATTGACTACATAAATAGGTTTCCATGAGGTATTTACTACAGTATATCCATCCTCAATCAGATGATTGGGCAAATATCGATTTGTTTCAAATTCAAAAACAATAATATCTTTTGGTATTGTAAGTTTGCCTTCTCTCCTAAAACCTTCCCAAACACACATCTGCTTGTTGTGTTTTTTCACGATATCATTCATTCGAATAAGAAAATTGCGATATAATTCATGCACATCGTCGCCCAGGTCATAGTTAGCCATATAGGTCTTCACATCCGGATCATCGAGCACCTTTTCAAAAATTGCCTCATCTCCACCTATATGAAAATATGGAGTGGCTTTAAAAACTTCAGAAATTTCTCCAATAATCTGGTCCAGGGCTTCATAGACTTCTTCTTTTCCCATGTTTATAATCCAGGGGTTGTCATTGACATCTTTTATTGCAAAAATTTCAGGATACATTTTTACAAATGGGCTAGAATGTCCGGGGATATCAATTTCTGGAATAATGGTAACTCCTCTCAGTTGTGAGTAGGCCTCTAGTTCTTTCAATTCCTCAAAACTGTAATGCCTGTTAGGTGTGGCCAAAAGGGGATATATTTTAGATGGCAAAGTGTATGATTGATAATCTGTAAAATGCAACTGGAGATAATTTATTTTGTAAAAGGCAGCTAAGTCAATAAACTGTTTTATGGAATTAGTACTATGCCATCTGCGGGCCAGATCAACCATAAGTCCTCTATATTGAGCATCGGGTTTATCCTTAATTTGAACGACTGGGAAAACTAAATTATCTCCCTGTTTGCTCGCAAGCTGAAGTAAGGTAGCTTTAGCCATAGTTATTGCCTGATAGCTGCCACCAGTAATTTGAATGGTTTTATCAACATTGAGATAATACTCATCTTCAGAAAGGGAAGGGTTGATCTTAAAAATAATATCCGCTTTCTTGTTTTTTTCCTTTGTTGGCTCAATGGTAATTCCAGTTAATTTTTTTACTTCTGATTCAAACAATTGAAGAAGAGGTTGCAATTCTTCGTGAGAAGAATAAGTCTTGCTCAGACTGCTAAGAAATAGAGTATTTTCTGATAATGTAATTTCTTTGGGATGAGGCAAGACAGCTACATCTACATCTACATTACTATTCCTTACATGTGTTGTTTTATCACAGGATGGCATAAGAACAATTATGCAAATTATAATTAGGTTTTTTTTCATTTCCCGGTAGTTTAATTAGTTTAAATTTCGGATTCTTTTCTTGATCAAAATGCTATTAAAATTATTGTTCAAAAGTATTGACAACATCCTTTCTCCTGCTTTCAGGAATCACTTTTAGTTGAATGAGTTCCCCATCTTTTAATATTCCCTCCACAGTTGTATTATATGGTGCATGTAATTTAAAGTCAACATCCCAATCTTCTGGCCAGGATGGAAATAGGAGAATTTGATCTCCTATGGTTTGCAATAGCATTTCCTGAAGTCCAATCATTCCTGATCCTCCCCAGTTATGATCAGGAACCCAATCATGGCCCGGACCCCAGAATGTTGGAAACCTTCGCGGGCTATCCTGAAGTTTCCGGGTATTGTAATCGGCAGCTTCCCCTATCATTCCCATTCGGGCAAAAAAGATCCCATCCTGATGCCAGCTTTGAATAGTTCCTTTTCGGAATTCAGGTGCCTGGGCATAGGTGTTCTTGAATACTTGTATTTCTTCGTCTCCAATTTCAAACTGGTCAAAAGGAAAGAGTGGATAAAATTGAGGCAATTCCTGGTTGGCTTCTTTCAGCCATTCCTCAGCTGGTTTTATTACTCTCATTCCATTTGCTTCAGTGTAGGAATAGTCGGGAATTCTGCTTAGAAATCTGCGATAATATTCTTTTTCTTCTAATGTAATATAGCTGTTATCTAACTTCAACATACTATTCAGGCAGGCGCGCAGTCCAGCAATCAGGTCAGTAGGATTTTTTGCTCCCCGATATGATTCACATGAAGTTGAGGGAAATATTACTAACTTTCCATTTTTACCAAGTGGCTCCCCACTGCGCATTTGTTGCCGTAGCTGATAATGCTCATCAAAAAACACAACAGCTGCTTTTACAAAAGGCATATACGTAGAAATATCTCTGCCTGAAAAACGGTGGTATTCCAGAATCATGTAAGCATGTTCAAGTTGAGATTCCCAGTGATAGGCACAGGACTGATTGGCCATAACCCCTTTTTCAACTATATCGTTATAACCGGTTGCTCCGGTTGCCCGAGGATCTCCAAAAGGAATTTCTTTGCCACGGGCTCGGTATCCATTTCCTTCCCATCCCCAACCAGAACCAAATACTATTCCTGGAGCACTCATGTATTCGGGAAAAACTGCACCATTGTGGCCGAAATGAGTTTTGACCCGGGCTGTGGCACCAGCTAATCCTTTTCGATACAATTCAAACTGTGGAATGATGGCATCAAAGTCACCTGCTTTTAGCATTGGCCAGTACAATAGTCGCTGGTTTTGGGCCGTATGCACTGCGCCACCCCATTGTCGCCAATCTGGTTCATAATTGGTTTTATTATTGATTAAAACAGGATCGAAAATAAGACTTCCCCCGTTAAATTTAGTGGGATACTCACCAAAGGCATTCCCTCCAAGCTGGTACCTGAATAATTGATAATTACGGCTCATTTGCCAGACAGGGCTGGACGGATCTACTTTTTCTGATTGAACAATAATATGGCTTCGGTTCCAGAAATCATGCCACCAGGTTATGGTCTTCTCAAATGCATCCTGATAGTTTTCAATAGCCCTGTTTGCAGTCTCATTAAGATTTTTACTCCAATCTTCTATTGTTTCTGCCTGCTGAATGTGTGTGCCAATCAGTATGTGATGTTTCTTTTTTGGCTTTTCACTTTTTAATTTCCAGGATTTATAGGAGGTCCCCTGGTATTTCCCCTCGCCTGTTCCATTGGGAATTAATCCATCACCATAGAGGAGTCCCCCAAAGGTTCGGTCTTTTATGTCATCAAAGATTTCATCCGCACTTTCCTCCAGGCCTTGCATTTTAATAAGAACTTCAGGGATAAGTTTTTCTTTTGGGTTGCGGTGGTAAAATAGAATTCCCTTATTGGTGGTTTCTATTTGATCTTTTACACGAATTACTTTTCCTGGATATCCTTCCAGATTAAAACAGGTAAAACGTTCTCTGCCAAACTGAATGGGTAGAAGCTCTTTGTCATTGTTACGCCAGCTTTCGTATGAAACACTGAGCTCAATATTTTGTTCCGCTTCAATATCCAAATGGACGACGGGGTTGTACACATCTACCCACAGTTTAACCATTACATTGTTTCCATCATTCCTTTTTGATTGAATCTCGATATAACCATCACTAAGCTTTAATTCCTGTCTAAATGAAGCATTGCTGGTAAATGGATTTGGAGATAACTGTATGCGGAATCTACCCATCTTCAGGTACTCGCCATTCTCACTCAAACTGCCACTTCTTTGGAGATAGAACAGAATATCCCCATTCTCAACCCACACATTGCATGCCATATCACCACCAACCAATGGCATCGATTCACTGGAATTATTACTTTGTTCTGACCAGATAATGTTGTAGTCCTCCATATCTTTAGGTTGACTCTTCGCAGGGTTCAATCCTAAAAGAACAATTAATAATATCAATAGTTGTGTTCTGAGTTTATTCATGATTCCTATTAAGTCCTTATTTATCTACTCAAGTGCTTAGCTTAAGTCAAGTCATTTATAATGGCTGTAATCTCTTTATCTGTAGTGTCTTTACTATAACCATAAATAACTTTTCTGATTACCCGGTTTTCATCGAGAATGAAAAATACAGGGACGGAAGTTATATCGTAATCTTTGGTAACACTTTCAACTGATTTAAGGAATTTGAAATTAAAATTATTATTCTCCTGATACCTTCTTAATCCTTCGATATTATTGCTCCAGGTTTCAATAGCCACAAATTCAAAATCCCTATTTTGATAGTCTTTCACCAATTGCTTAATAAATGGAAGTGATTGATGACATGGACCACAGCCAACACCAGTAAATTGAATCATTATTACCTTACTCTTTAGGTCTTTCAAACCAATTGAGTTATTTTCTACATCTTTTAAGATCCAATCAGGTGCAATTTTTCCTTCCAGGTCGTGATTTTTTTTCCTTGCTTCTCTTTTAAATTGAACAATCTCAAAATGATCTGGAAAATAGTCCCTTGCATTGAAGTCCACTTCATGTGCAGTGTTAAATACTGCTTCGTCACAAGCCTCAAAGAAGGTGGTATGATGCCACTTGCTTCTCATACGATAGGGTAAGTTGTCGGATTTTTTAATCCAGATATCAAATTGTGATATTTCATCTTCTGGGATGTAGTCATTTTTTATAACAATGGGTTTTATATGAAAATAAACATGTTTGTCATAAATATTGAGACTAAACAATAGGCTATCCCCGTAGTCCTGAAGTACAGTCTTAATGCTGTCTTCTGTGGCCAAGGAGTATTTTATAATTTCCTGTATTTTAGTGTAAAAAGGGTAGTGTACCAGTCTAAAAGGGTAGGGGTGATTTTGAAAGCTATCAACCTTTGCGTATTGTTCATCCCAGTTTACTTTTCCCCGGACCAGGCCATCGTAGAAATCTGTCATTTTTGTAGTATCCTCTTTAGCATAGAGGGCAGAACTGGCACCCACTAAAGTATCGGATGGATTTATAAATATTTTTACATATCGAGTGTTTGGTTCTGTGAATTTGGAAGTATCTCCAGGTGCACTGGCTATACCTGTGGAATAGTAGCTTGCAGATTTGATTTTACTCAGGTTAGATAAGACCTTTTGTAAATAAGCAGTTTCGTTAGTTTTAGTCCTGCTGCAGTTAAATATTAAAGGCAAAATTGAAATAAAAGTTATTGCAATATAGAATCTTGATTTTATCATGATTTTATCTCATTTATTTTGCATGTAAACTACCTTACTTGGTTGTAGCTCCGCCCATTTGGGTAAGGAAGCTGTCATTGGGTTCCCAGAGTTCAATTTTATTTCCTTCAGGGTCCATGATATGAACAAATTTTCCGTATTCAAACTCTTCAATTTTGTCGACTATAGTTACCCCATTTTCCATAAGTTTTCTTACCAGGCCTTCTATATTTTGTACTCTATAATTTATCATAAAATTTTTCTCAGAAGGAGCAAAGTAATCGCTTCCTTCTTCAAAGGGACTCCACCTCAAATAATTTATTTCATCTGGATTGTTCGCATTCCGGAATTCAAAAGGTGAACCATAATCATCAATGGCAAGTCCTAAATTTTTACCATACCATTCACTTGTTTTCTTTGGATTTTTTGATTGGAAAAAGATTCCACCTATGCCTGTAACTTTTGGTGTGGTATCGTTCATAACATCCTCTTTTGCGGTAGGTTTATCGACTAGAATATCTTTATCACTATCCTGGTTAGTAACGGAATTGCAACTATTGAATACGAATAGGATAAGAACAAGGTAAGAATTTAAATATTTCATAGAATATTATAGTTAAGCATATTAATAGACCGCTTTTGGCTTATAATTTTATTTACTTTTAATTTCATTTTCTAAGTTTTCACATTCACTTCTCATTTTCTGAAGAACATCCTTGTAATCAGGATTGTTCGCCAGGTTTTCCAACTGATTCGGGTCTTTTTGTAAATCGTGTAAATACTCATAAGGGGGATTTTGTTCATAATAATTCGCATAAACATATCTTTCCCCTCGAACTCCAACATATTTAGGAATTTTTTCATGTTCCATTCTATGTTCACAGAGAAAGCTTTCTCGCCAGTTTTCAACATTAACATCACTTAAAATGGGCAAAAGACTTTTTCCCTGGTAAAGCTGAGGTGTTGAAATTCCTGCCAAATCAAGTATGGTAGCTGGAATATCAATGTTTAGGGCAATATTGTTTTCAATTCTTCCAGTTGTTTCTTTTGGTACTCGTGGGTCATATATTATCAGGGGGACTCTGAGCGATTCCTCATAATGAGACCATTTGCCAGCAAAGCCTCTGTTGCCCATGTAATAGCCATTGTCCGCCGAATAAATAATTACCGTATTCTTATCAAATCCTTTTTCTTTAAGGGAAGAAATTATTCTTTCCATTACTTTATCATAGCCACTAATCATGCGATAGTAGGCGATCATATTGGTTTGATATTTTTCTTTGGTATCCCAGCGCCAAAAGTAGCGTTCCCTGTTTAGTGAGTTTTTTAAAAATGCTGGATGATTTTCAAAAATTTCAGGATTGGATAAATATGGCTCGGGAGCTTCAATGTTTTCATACATATGTGCAACGGCCTTTGGGTAAGGATAATGACCATCATTTCCAGGTTTATGGTTGTTATCAACGGCATGAACAGAATTAAAACTAATAGAAAGACAAAAGGGCTTTTCAGAACTTTGGGTATCAATAAATTCTATTGCCTTATCGCCCCAGACTTCAGCAGAGTGCCGCATGCTACCATCAGCTTGTTTTACAAGGTGCGGAGCATTCATAGGTGCTGGCCTGTAAAAATCAAACATTTCTGTGAGAATGCTATCCTGCTCCTCCAGCTTTACTCCAAACTTTCCGACAAAACCAGTATGGTAACCCGATTTTTTAAGCAAATATGGATATGAACTGGTAATGAATTCTTTTTTAATAGGGTCTTTACCAAAAGTGTAATTGTGTTTGCTCTCATAAAGACCTGTGATAATAGAGGCTCTACTTGCAGCACATATTGTAGTTGTAACAAACATGTTTGTGAACCGAATTCCATTTTCGGCAAGTTTGTCAACTGTAGGAGTTTTAACGATCGGATGCCCGGCACATGATATTAAATCATTTCGCTGATCATCTATAAGGACAAATAAAACATTTGGTCTTTCCTCACTATAGGTATCCTTATTTTTACATTGAATTAATAAGATGGCTAAAATAAAATAAAAAAGTATTCTCCATGTATTTTTCATATAATTTGCTGTTTGGGCTTATCAGTTTTGCCCCATTTTTAGAAGTAATTGGCTAAGATTCCTCCAATAAAAACTGTAATGCCTGCAAATCCTGAGTATAATATAATTTCAAAAAGCATCCTTAATTTTTTTCTTTTATTATTCTGGACACCTCATTTAATAGCAATGGGAATGCTGGTTCAGTCATACTGTGACCATAACCATCCAATTCAAAAAGTACCGTTTGTTTGTGTCCTGATATTTTCATCATCCGCATGAGGTATGCATTTTCCTCATATCTACCCAGCAGCTCCAATTCTCTATCACCGGTAATTAGCAATAAGGGAGGGGCGTCAGGTCGAACATGATATAAAGGTGCCAGGCTATCAACTATGGGCTTGATACCTGGAATACCTCTTTCTTTACGGACGGTAAAATGGGTAATAGTATGGCCACTAAAAGGGATGAGGCCTGCTATCTTGTTGGCATCGATGTTGTGATTTCCTAACCAGGATTTATCCAGGCCAATCATACTTGCTAAATAACCACCTGCTGAATGACCAGAAATGAAAATCAGAGAAGAGTCTCCTCCAAATTTGTTAATATTTTTAAACACCCAACTTACCCCAGCTGCCGCATCCTCAATATATTTGGGGGCCATTACTTTTGGGTATAATCGATAATTTACAGCCACAATACCCACTCCTTTTTCTTTAAGAGCCGAAGGAATTTCTTTATTTCCTGCGGTTAATCCGCCGCCATGAAACCATACAATTGTGGCATAATTCTTAAGATCTTTAGGGAAATAGATATCCAAAACACAGCGTTTCTGAATGTATTCATCAGATTGATTTATTGATTTGTTGTAATAGTGAATGTTTAGTTTCGTTTCATATTTAGTATCCTGAGTATGAGCATACAACGCTAATCCCGTGATACATAATATTAGCAAAATTCTCTTCATAGTATATATGTTTATTTTGTAAATGCTAATGAAAATTCCCAAAGAAGCCAGCTGCTTACTTCTTTGCCCTATGATAATTAAATTTTATTTCTTCCTTTTCCCCACCATCTTCTATTACCACATACATATTAATTTCATCTTTAGAAATCTTTTCAATAGTAAACCCGTCAAAGTATACTCTATTTTCCTCCACCTTTACCAATTTAAAATCAATAGTTTCATCCTTTTCCTCCCAACCCTTCAGGTGCTTATCAAAATGCTTTAATCGAAGAATAAGAGAATTGTTTTCCTCCGAAATAGTCTCAATTTCATAAAAGATTATGTCCCCATCGACTACAAGCTTAAAAACACACATCATGGAATTCCCCAATGGAGGACCCCATATTTCTTCTGTAATTCCCCCAAAAGCTTCCCCTCTCCAATGGCCTTCAATCCAACTTATATCATTTAGACTTGCTGTGGGTGATCCAATAGCTTCATTATAGAAAAGAGTGTTTGGAAATTGATCTTGTCCAATTACTGGGAGAGAGGATAAAAAAAGACAAATAATAAAAAGCCAGGTTATTTTCATATTCATATGGTTTAGGTGCTATAAATTCTAAGTTGTTGGCAAAGATTAAAAATAAGAATATTTATACTGCTTAA
>RCNC010000928.1_pt1 | contig 19468 bp, 11 predicted proteins | sample 2041301 | NCBI WGS metagenome assembly RCNC01 (sample SAMN09708231, study PRJNA481090) | Marine sediment metagenome, whole genome shotgun sequencing project. | biome: marine sediment; feature: ocean; material: sediment; isolation source: Sewage treatment plant 13A marine sediment (STP13A) ...
CAGGTATCACACCAGTTTCTGCCAACCGTTGATAACTGTTCAATGCACAGGGAATACATTTAAATTCAGTCTTCATAAGTGCTAATATAACACCATGTAGTTAATCGATAAAAAAGGAGGCAGGAAATAGATCTAGAGAAATAGCTTATCAGAAAGTATATTCATTTTCGTGCTTTCTTCTCTTTCCTTTTTTTTTATGGGGACGTTTATTTTTACTGAATTCTTCCCTGGCAATATTTTTCACCCGCTCCGGCTTTGAAATTTCGAGAGAAACCTTCTCGCCCTCAAACTCTACATTCTCCTTGAATGCATTCAGTACATCAGATTCATGTTGCTGATCAATTTCAAAGAAGGAGAATTTCCTCATGATATCAATCTTCCCGATTTCAATATTTCGAATACGGGATTTTTCATTTACCAGTCCTATTAAATTGGTCGCAGATAAATTGTGCTTGGTACCTAGATTGATATAAAAACGGGTAAATCCTTTTTTCGAACGCCAATTATCCTTGTCCCTCTCAGGCGCATTGTCTTTCTCATAGGTTTTGTCCTTCTCATAAGTTTTACTCTTATCACGAACTTTACCCTTCTCATAAGTTTTACTCTTCTCATGGGTTCTGCTCTTCTCATGAGACCTGTTCTTCTCATGAGACCTGTTCTTCTCATAGGTACTGCCTACTTCAACGTTCAAATCCGGAGCGTTTTTGTAGTAGGATAAGAAGCGGTTAAATTCAACTGAGACGAAATGCTTTATGAGGTCCTCTCTGCTGAGCCATTCAAGCTTTTTATATATCTCAGGTAAAAATTCTTCTATTTGTCCATCATTCAGCTCAACATTTTCAACTTTATCAACCAGGTTAAATAATTGCTTTTTACAAATCTCTTTTCCCCCGGGGATCATCACCCTGGTAAAGGGTTTTTTTGCTATTTTCTCCAGTTCTTTGATCTTTCGATTCTCACGGGTGTGGATGATTGTAATGGAAGTGCCACTTTTTCCTGCCCTGCCAGTTCTTCCACTGCGATGAATATACACTTCCAGATCATCAGGTAAGTTATAGTTTATGACGTGGGTTAAATCATTAACATCCAGTCCCCGGGCTGCAACGTCAGTAGCCACAAGCATTTGAAGATTCCTGTTCCGAAAGCGGTTCATGACAAAATCACGCTGGGATTGTGACAGATCTCCATGTAAGGCATCTGCGTTATACCCATCACCCATGAATTTATCCGCTATTTCTTTTGTTTCACGGCGGGTCCGACAAAAAACAATTCCGTATATTTTAGGATTCATATCTGCAATTCTCTTCAATACTTCGTATCTATGCCTGGCGTGAGCTACATAATATTCGTGCTTTACGTTTTCGGCTCCTGCATTTTTTGTCCCAACAGAAATCTCCTCGGGCTGATGCATATAATTATTTGCTATCCGGAGTATCGCCTTTGGTATTGTTGCAGAAAATAAAAAGGTTTGTTTCCCTTCTGGTGTACTTTCCAAAATCGCATCCAGTTCTTCTTTAAAACCCATGTTTAGCATTTCATCAGCCTCATCAAGTACTAGCCAATTGATCTTTTGAATTTTAAGAATCCTCCGATTGATCAGATCACGCACCCTTCCAGGGGTACCAACCACAATTTGTCCACCTTTTTTCAGACTCCTGATCTGTGTATCTATACTGGCACCTCCGTAAACTGGTACAACCCTTAAACCGTCAACATAAGTAGCGTATTTTTTTAGATCGCTGGTAATCTGTACGCAAAGCTCTCGGGTTGGACAAAGAACAAGACTCTGGGTATCCTTGTTTGCTACATCAACCAACTGAATGATTGGAAAACCGAAGGCCGCTGTTTTACCTGTCCCGGTTTGTGCCTGTGCAACCAGGTCATTTTTTTCGGTCAGAATTTTTGGAATAACTTTTTCCTGGATAGGTGTTGGTTCCTTGAAGCCTAATTCTTTAACAGCCTTTAATAGTGAGGAATCCAGCCCCATTTCATCAAATAATACCATAAATAAAACTTTAATTTAATCCTGATTAATTAAGGCTGGCGGAGTCATTTATAAGGTCACCTTATTCCTCTCGAAATCGATCGGCAAAGGTAAGCTTATTATATTGAAAACCAAGTTTTAAGTTTTAGTGTCTGATCCTGAGCACTAAGCTCTTGTATCTGTATAACTTCAAAGCGAGCATTCCAAATAAAATTATCGTAAATTGTTCCTATGATTTTCCATTATCTTCAAATCGCTCTCAGGTATGCCCTGCGGCAAAGAACCTATACCCTGATCAATATACTGGGACTATCTATGGGTGTTACAGCAAGCATCCTGATCTGTTTCTGGGTACTCGATGAAATCAGTTATGATAGTTACTTTGACAAGGCGGAACGGATCCACAGGGTTGATCTTTACGCCCAGACACCCCAGACAAGGACCCCACATCCAATGGCCCATGCCCTGGCACGGGATTTTCCTGAAGTAGAGATGGCAACCAGCCTTACACCGGTATTTGGTCCCAACATGTCAAAACCAACCTTTGCAGTGGAGTACGAGGAGATCCGGTTCGACGAGAAAAATGTTTTTGGAGCAGATACAAACTTCTTTGATGTCTTTTCATTCGAATTCATCATGGGTGACCCGAATACGGCCTTAAAGTATCCAAATGCTATTATCCTCACCCGTGAGATCAGTGAAAAGTATTTTGGGAAAGAGAATCCGATAGGCAAAATGCTGACAGTTAATGAGGAAGAAGAATTCATGGTGACCGGAGTCCTGGAAAATTTACCCTCAAACATCCATTTTCATTTTGACTTCCTGATCTCTTATACCATCATGAAACAGATGGACAATAGTGAATGGTTTACATGGTCGGATCCAGGCCATTACAACTATGTGATAACCACGCCTGAGGCGGATATTCAAGGCTTGCAGGCAAAACTGCCGGAGTGGGTTTTACAATATATCGATTATGGTGAGGAATTTAATCAGGATCTGCTGGCCGGGAATATCTGGTTCCAGCTCACCCCGATCAGGGATATTCACCTGCATTCTGATATCCGTTGGGAGCTTGAGACCAATGGTAATATTTCCTATGTATATATCTTCCTGTTTACGGCCCTGCTTATTCTCATTGTAGCCTGCATCAATTATATGAACCTTGCTACAGCCAGGTTCAACCGGAGGTCCAGGGAAGTTGCCATCCGGAAAACCAATGGCGCATCCCGCTCCAGGCTCATCTACCAGTTCCTCGTCGAATCCTTCCTACAGACTATTATTGCCGTGATACTGGCCGGAATTCTTGTAGAATTAGTGCTGAATTCATTCAGCACATTAACGGGCAAGGATTATGCCTTTTATTATTCCCAAACGGGACTGTTTCTGATCGCTGTGGTTCTACTGACAGTGATTATTGGATTGATCACTGGGAGTTATCCGGCATTTTACCTTTCCTCTTTCAGTCCAATGAGAATCTTTAAAAACAAATCCAAATCCAGTGCATCTGTTGTAACCATAAGGGTTATCCTGGTAGTTTTTCAATTCACCGTATCAATCTTCCTGATCATTGGTACACTGACCATTTTCAGCCAGTTGAAATTCATGAATAACAGGGATCTGGGTTTTGATAAAGATAATGTGGTGCTTATCCCCGTTAAGGATGACCGCGTACGGTCGCAGATTGAACAGATCAGGGAATCCTTACTGCAGTATCCCGATGTGGAAAGTATTGCGGCAGTTTCAAACATACCAGGGGGAAGGATTAACAATAATATGCTGGGGCACGATGAGCAATCAGTGTCCGTTGAGGCTTCTGAGGTGAGTGTGGATGATGAATACATAGAGACTCTTGGACTGGATATTATTGAGGGAAGGAATTTTTCAAGGGAATTCGGTGCCGACTCACTGAGCAGGTTTATTGTAAATGAAAGGGTGGTCCGGGAGCTAGACCTCACATCGCCTCTAAATCAGCGGGTAACATGGTATGACGATGATAGTACTTACAGGGGAGAGATCATCGGTATCGTCAAGGATTTTCATTATAAATCCCTCCACGTGAACATCGCCCCCCTGGTCCTGATGGTCAAGCCCTCAGAATACAATTACCTGCTGGTCAGGATAGATCCGGGCAACATCTCAAGAACGCTTAAAGAAATAGAAATGGAATGGCAGAAATTCGACGATCTTTTCACCTTCGAGTATTCCTTCCTGTCAGACGAATTCGATGACCAATACAGGAATGAAGAAAAAATGGGAATCATTTTCCGGATGATGGCCATCCTGGCCGTTTTAATTGCCTCACTGGGTTTATTCGGACTTTCCACTTTTACAGTCGAACAGAAAACCCAGGAATTCGGTATCCGTAAGGTTCATGGAGCCACTGCCCTTGGGATTCTCAAAAAATTATATTTTGACTTCTCAAAATGGGTTTTGCTGTCATTTCTGCTCGCTGCTCCACTTGCGTATTGGGGATTGGTATACTGGCTGAGAGACTTTTCATACCAGATTGATCCCTCTTTTTGGACATTCCTGGCAGCAGTAATAATTACAGAAATCATTGCTATCCTTGCGGTGACCTACCAATCCATCAGGGCTTCCAGGCTGAAACCTGTAGACTCCCTGAGATATGAATAACATATCAGGGTATGATGGCCAATGGCTAAGGTTTTTTGAGTTCCATTAAATAAAATGTAAATTTAGTGACAAGATCATGATAGTATTATAGTATGATAGTATGCAAGCAATCATCCAACCTACCTGAAAATTAGCCTGCTTCACAAATGGAAATCTACTACATTGTCATCGTTGCAATCCTGTTTTTGTTTGCCATCTCCGACCTGATCGTTGGTGTCAGTAATGACGCCGTCAACTTCCTGAATTCTGCATTGGGATCAAAAGCTGCACCGTTTAAAATCGTTATGCTAATTGCTGCCATAGGCATCATATTCGGCGCCACTTTTTCAAGCGGGATGATGGAAGTAGCCAGAAAAGGCATCTTCCATCCGGAGATGTTCTTCTTCGGCGAAATCATGATCATTTTTCTGGCCGTGATGATGACAGATGTAATTCTACTGGATGTTTTCAACACCCTGGGGATGCCAACATCCACCACTGTTTCCATTGTATTTGAATTATTGGGAGCAGCTGTAGCCATTTCCATTATCAAGGTAACTGGTTCAGGAGAGGGGATGGAGAATGTGGGGAACTATATTAATACTGCAAAAGCACTGGCTATTGTTTCTGGCATTTTACTCTCAGTGGTGATTGCTTTTACGGTAGGGGCAATCATTCAATTTATCGTTCGATTTGTCTTTACTTTTGATTATGCCAAAACATACAAATATTTTGGCGCCGTCTGGGGAGGCATTGCCATCTCCGCCATCACCTATTTTATATTGATCAAGGGAGCCAAAGGATCTTCATTTCTGACAGCTCAATCTGTCATCTGGATCAAGGACCATACCACCTGGATACTACTGTTCAGTTTTGCAGGATGGAGCCTAATACTACAACTGGTGATGAGGATATTCAGGATTAATATTCTTAAAATAATTGTCCTCATAGGTACTTTTGCACTTGCCATGGCATTTGCCGGCAATGACCTTGTGAACTTCATCGGTGTTCCCCTGGCAGGATTAGAATCCTTCAGGGCTTTTGCATCCAGTACGGTCTCTGAACCCGGACTATTTAGCATGGAGGCTTTAACAGAACCTGTTCAAACACCAACCATCTTTTTATTGATTGCCGGACTGGTAATGGTGGGGACACTCTGGTTTTCCAGGAAAGCAAGGTCTGTAACCAAAACAACGCTTGATCTGAGCAGACAGGATGCAGGAAAAGAACGATTTGAATCCTCCGCGGTTGCGCGTTCTATTGTAGGCAATGCCATAGGGTTCGCGAATATTTTCAGGATTGTACTTCCCAAAAGGGCCTCGAAGTACATTGAGCGAAGATTCAACCAGAAGATCTCAAGGAAGAGATTAAAAAAGGAAGGGCTCTCTTTTGATCTGGTCAGGGCTTCCGTCAACCTGGTAGTTGCGAGTATCCTGGTTGCTATTGGTACATCATTGAAATTGCCCCTTTCGACTACCTATGTGACTTTTATGGTAGCCATGGGTACATCACTGGCTGACCGGGCCTGGGGTCGTGAGAGTGCCGTTAACCGAATTACAGGAGTTGTTGCAGTAATAGGAGGTTGGTTCCTGACAGCTTTCAGTGCATTTACCGTTGCATTTATTGTCGCCCTGATTATCCATTTTGGAGGGATGATCGCTATCTCTCTGCTTATCGCCCTGGCCATATTCTTTTTATTTAAAACGCATACTTTACACCGCAAAAAAGAAACAGAGGATAAAATACTGGCTGAAATTGAAAACCTGAATATTAAAGAAGATGGAAAAACAATCATGGAAAGTTCTGATATCACTATCATTACTTCTCTTTACATCATATCAAAAACATACCGCAATATTATGCAGGGATTTGTAAATGAAAAACGGAAAAAGTTAAAGAAACAAATCAAAGAAATTGATCGTCTCGACATTGAGATTCAAAGCCTGAGAGATGATCTTCATAACGTACTCTTAAGACTGCGGGAAGATGACATTGAAACTGGCCATATCTATGTTCAGGTTCTTGATGCATTGAAAGAATTATGCCACGGATTAATCAATATTGCCAGGCCGATTTATAACCACTTAAATAATTTCCGGCCACCGCTTAATCCCAACCAGAAAAACGACCTTATTGAATTCAATGACCAGGCATCAGTGTTTTTCAATATGGCCCTGAGTATACTGAAAGATAAGAGAGATGATGAAATGGAATTATTCCTGAAGCAAAGACGCGGATTAATTAAACGAATTAAAAGCCTGAATAAAAATCAGATTAAAATGATTCGACGTGAGGAGATCGGTACCAAAATCTCCGTGTTGCATTTAAATACCATGTCGGAATCGAAAAATTTATTTCTAAATACAGTAAAACTGGTAAAAGCACACAGGGATTTTCTGCGTCATAGTAAATAGGTACCCGGATTATTTTCATTCAGATTCTAGTTTCTCTTCTGGTATCGTATGAGATACAATAATTTTTCAGAATTATTGTTTAGATTGCATGCCCAATTCCACTATCGTTTTCATGAAGCATTTGATAGCACTTTTCCTTTTCATTCTGGTATTTTTACCCAATACCCGGGGACAGTTATTTGAGAGTGAAGTCTACAATGTTAATCCCTATATAGACGGGGCCATAACCGTAGGAGCCATTGCTACTAATTACTGGGGATTGGTGGTCCTTGACAGGAAAACTCCTCTGGACTCAGCGGAAATAGCCAGTCTTGATGCAAACAACATTAATAGCTTTGACCGCTCTGCCACCCAGCAGGATGCTGATTACATGTACACGGCATGGAATATCTCAGATGTGGGAATGGCCGGGAGCTTGATGCTGCCTGCCTTGCTGATGTTTGACAAAGAGATCAGGCAGGATTGGGCCCCGGTGCTTCTTTTATTCCTGGAAACCGAGGCCATTGTAGGAAATCTTTATTCCTGGGGTGGTGTTATACATTTTAACAGGATCCGGCCCCTGGTATACCACCCTGATGTTTCATATGAGGACAAAACATTTGTCCGCAACAAAAATTCTTTCTACAGTGGGCATACATCTACTTCAGCTGCTGCAAGCTTTTTCGTTGCCAAGGTTTATTGTGACTACCACCCGGAGCTGGGAAATAAAAAGTTTATTTTCTATGGACTTGCCCTGATACCACCTGCATTTACAGGATATTACAGGTATAAAGGCATGAAACATTTTCCCACAGATGTCCTGACGGGAATGGCAATAGGTGCGGCTACCGGTATCCTTGTACCTCATTTACATAAGCACAGGAAGAATAAGAACCTGACCTTCGTACCTATAACAGGACGGTATACAGGACTGGCGATGAGCCTGAAATTTTAATTCCATTCACCCACACCATTATACGGCTATACCAATTTTCTTGGAGGGTGTATAATTATTGTAATTCCAACTAATTTGACTAACTTATTTGTGGATTTAGATATGATCTGGCATGAAAAAAAAGATCAAACCATTTGAAGCCATCAAAAAAGATAGAAGGATCTACAGGCACTTCTTTGAGAACATGGTGGAGGTTCTGTACAGGGCGGATAATCAAGGAAAAATCACCCTCATCTCTCCATCTGCTATAGACATGTTCGGGTATGGTAGTGTGGAAGAATTAATCGGTGAAAATATCGCAGAGACCTTTTACAGCGATCCGACTGACAGGGATATATTTCTGGACAAATTAGCCGAGCTGAAAAAAGTCGTTCACTATCCACTGGTCTTGAAAAAAAAGGACGGATCAGACTTCCACTGCAAAACAACCTCCTATTATATTTATGATGATAACCACAATATGGTTGGTGTGGAAGGGATTATTATGGATACCTCTGAGCAATTTCTTGCCGAACAGGCACTTCAGCAAGCCGCGGACATTGTTGATAACATGCAAGTGGGCATTTATATATACCATTTGGAAGATCTGGAAGATGATGGAACGCTCAGAATGATCTCAGCAAATCCTGCTTCTGAGAAACTGACTGGTGTACAACCCTCGGAGGTGATCGGTAAAACCCTTGATGAAAATTTTCCTGGTCTGCGAGAAAAAGGTATTCCACAAAAGTATGCAGAAGTAATACGTTCTCAGGAACCATGGGAAATAGAAGATATTTATTATGGAGACGATCGAGTCATCTCAGCGGCATTTTCGGTAAAAGCCTTCCCTTTGCCCAATAACCAGGTAGGTGTATCATTTGAGAATATCATGGGCAGGAAAAAGATTGAAAATGAAATCAGAGCTAAAAATGAGGAACTTGAAAAAAACCTGGCCAGGATCAAGGAGATGCATATCCAGCTGGTTATGTCTGAAAAAATGGCCTCTTTAGGTGAAATTACTGCCGGCGTAGCACATGAGATCAAAAATCCATTGAATTTCATTACCGGAACTATTGAACCACTTAAAAGAGATATTTCAGATCTACTCGAAGTCCTGGAGAAATATGAATCTGTGATTGCGGATCTGCACTTACAGGAAGCTTTCTATGAGGTTGATAGCTTTAAATCAGAAATCGAATTTGATTTCCTGCTCAGTGAGATCCATAAGCTTATGGAAGGGATTTCAGAAGGGTCAAACAGAACAAAAGAGATAGTAAAAAGCCTTGGCAGCTTCTCCCGCAAGGGTGATGATAAATTTGTGATGCATAATATTCATGAGGGTATAGATTCTACCCTGATCCTTCTGGGAAACAAAATAAAGAACAAGATCACAATCCATAAGGAATACGGTGATACACCAGAGATAGAGTGCCTGCCTGACAGGCTGAACCAGGTATTCATGAATATCCTTTCCAATGCCATCCAGGCCATTGATGAAAATGGAGAAATATTCATCAAGACAAAATCCGAGGGTTCCAATGTTATTATCCAAATCCGGGATTCAGGGAAAGGCATGACCGACGAAGTACAAAAGCGGGTATTTGAGCCCTTCTATACTACCAAAGGTATGGGAAAAGGAACCGGACTTGGATTGTCCATCAGCTATTCAATAGTTGAACAGCACAATGGAAAAATCGACATTTCGAGTGAACCTTCCAAAGGGACAGAATTCATTATTACCCTGCCAGTTCAGCAAAAAGCGGCAATCCTTGATCCCTTAAATCAGTAATTCTTCGATCGACTTTTCATTTGTGAATACTACCGTGGGTTCGAACCTGATTGATCTTTAAGATAATTGTACGTTTCTATCTGCGCCCTGAATTGGCGACCTTCCCCTGCTGGTTTGGGTAAATTCTTATGTTCGCTGTCGAGTATTCTCGCTTTTGTATTGTCTTTCAGTTGCAGGTCCAGGATTTCCAGAACTTCCTTTTTAATATCCTCATCGTACACCGGAAAAACAAGTTCAATCCTCCTTTCCAGATTCCTGTTCATCCAATCCGCAGAAGACATGTATATTTCAGGATTTCCTCCATTGTAAAATACAAAAACCCTGGCATGCTCCAGGAAACGGTCCACAATCCTGGTCACCCTAATGTTCTCACTGAATTTCTTGCCAGGGACCAGGCAGCAGATGCCACGGACAAGCAAATCGATTTCAACTCCATTTCGGCCCGCCTCATAGAGCTTTCCTATCATTTTAGGATGATCCAGTCCATTCATTTTCAAGATCATCCTGGCCTTACGACCGGCTGCCGCATGGCTGATCTCCCTGTCAATCATTCTGGTAAGTTCTTTTTTGATATTTAGCTGTGCAACCAGCAGATGCTTTAGCTTTGGTTTTACATCCTGTACCTCCAGGAAACAGAAAAAATCTTTCAACTCGCTGGTAATATTCTCATTGGCCGTAAACAATCCGTGGTCAGCATAAATCCTGGCTGTTTTTTCGTTGAAATTGCCAGTACTGAGAAAGGCATATGCAACCTGTTTATTATTAACCGGTTTTTTCAATACCAGTGCAACTTTTGCATGCACCTTCAGTCCGGGTATACTGTAAATAATCTTTATACCCGCTTTACTCATAATTTTAGCAAACTGTAAATTGGCATATTCATCGAATCGAGCTTTCAATTCCACGAATACGGTTACCCGTTTACCATTATTCTTTGCATTTAAAAGTGCATTCACCACCGCCGAATCAGACGCGACCCGGTACTGGGTGGTTTTAATCTCCTCTACTTTCGGGTCAATAGCCGCTTCATTTAGAAAGCGAATGACAGGATCATAGGAATGGTAGGGATAATGAAGCATCCAATCCCTCGCTTTAATAGCATCGAACATAGAAGGATATGATTCAAGATCCTTTTTATGGAGGCGAGGAAGGGATTTTATTTCCAGTTTAGGGGATAAGGGATTGGGAAAGGAAAAAAGATCGGAGAAATTATGGTATTTTCCACCGGGCACCATGTCTTTCCTGGGTATTTTAAGGCTCTGGACCAGAATGTCCAGAAATGATGCCGGGATTTTTTCATCATATAGAAATCTGGCTGTAGCCCCTGTTTTTCTTTTCACAAGTGAACTGCTGATCTTTTCCCGCAGGTCACCTGTAAATTCATCATCAATTCCCAGATCAGCATCCCGTGTAAGCTTAATACTGTAGGATGCTTCTATATCATATCCAGGGAACAGGGCATCCAGGTTCATCCTGACGATATCATCCAGGAACATGATGCAATGCTGTCCCCTGGATTCAGGCAATTCAATAAACCTTGGAAGATGGTCGGTGGGAATATTGACAATGGCGTAACGAGCTTTCCGTTTCTTTTTAGGTTCTTCACCATAACCGGACTTTTTCACCAGCTTTACCGCCAGGTAGACTGCCTCATCCTGGAGGAAAGGAAGAACCTTGCCTCGTAAGAGCAATACAGGCTGGAGGTAGGGTATTACCTGGTAGAAAAAAAATTGCTCAATGAATTCCCTGCGGGATATATTCAATCGTTGATTTTGGTACAGGTGGATCCCGTTTGTTAGGAGTTGTGGGACAAGCTCCTTCCAGAAGACTGTACCGAACTCTTTTTGCTGCTGATCAACGATTCCCAGTATTTGCTCCAACAAGGCTTTGGAATCCTGGGATGACCTCCGGTAATCGGCCACTCGTACCTTGTAGAATTCATCAAGGTTGGAAGAATAAATAGCAAGGAATTTCAATCTTTCATACAAGGGTAACTCACTGTCCTTTGCTTCATCAAGTACACGTCCGTTAAAAGACAGCCAGCTGATGTCGCGGTTGATAAGCTTTATACTTTTCTTTTTCATCTACCAGTTTGTCATTCAGTTAGATTGCTCACAGTATTCCTTCAGCTGATTGAAAGAACTTCTCAATCTGTTCCGCATGAAAGGTCTAATAAATATACTTAGCAACCAGGTCAATACAGGTATGGGCTCAAGATGCAGTTCGTAATACACTTTTGTCCCTTCCGCATGATTTTCAAGTATGGTATAACTGTACATCTTCCTGGCTATTGGTATCTTTTTCACAAGTTCACCATATACCAGTCTATCATCACCAAAATCCTGGGATATCGTTTCTATACTGATATTCCGATTGTTAATAACACACTCATGAACAAATCCTACCCTGTTGACCCGCTCCTTGTCAAATATAAATTCAGAAACGTCTTTGTTTATACTTGTCCTGTATTCCAGGTTACTGGCTGTTTCATATACTTTTTCCCTTGGTGCATTTATGATACCCTCATATCGTACCGGGTTTTTGAATTTATGCGGGTGGACCTTAGTAGGAAGCTCCTTTACCCTGTCATGCAAGTGGTTTAACAGGAAATACCTGTACCTGGTGCTGCCTATTTCATCGTAATTCGTTGTCCCCTCATTCATCTTCTTTAAATCCTTGATAAAGGCAGGAGATTTTTCTGGATAAATGTCAAATGTCTTTTCAGACAGTAACAAGTATTCACTTTCCTCTATGTTGTTCTTCAGTAATTTATGCGCCAGGATAACATCCCTCCCATAGGGTTTAACCGTATTGTTAACTGTGGTAAAAGTAAATGTCCCCAGATGAATTATGAACTTGAGACCGAGTTCGGTTGCAGTACTGCAGGCTCCACAGTGACAGATTCTGTAATGTTCATAATACTTTAGATGTGCATGGAAATTCAGGAACATTATCCTGACCTGGTCAAGCAGTTCTTCTGCCGACGGGGTAAAATTCTCACGGTAGAAAAAAATGGCGTCACCCTCAACCTCCGCCACTTTTAGTTTAAGATTATTGGAGTGAAGGATCACCTCCAGCAATTCAGAAATAATATGTTTACTATGCGATATTTCTGTCTCCTGCGCAAAATGGGTAAACCCGCTGATATCGGGTAGACAGATGAATGATGAGTTTTTTTCCATCTGATGTATTAAACATTTGGTACCGCCAGGATAAATATAGCAAAGAGGATGCTCGAAACGATCAGTCCCACCATAAAAATGGTATAGGCCACCCTCAGCAATTTATATTTTTTACCTATCACCTTCCCCAGGCTGTACTGGTCTCTGATCATGCTGGTATATAGATAATTGCTGTCTTTCATCATTTCCTTTACAGCCCATTCATATTCATCCATTTTCATTCTGAAAAAATTACCAAAGAACAGCAGATTGACCCTTTTATTATGGATATCTTCCTTTGTGAACTTACCGGAAGAGATTTTTGGGCGAGTGGAGAGGATGGCAAAAATGATGGTGACAAGACATGCGGACAAAAACACTATCCCGGGTATAATGAATTTCGGATAATCCCCTACCCTGCCAACTCCCATTGACACCAGGACTGTTAATATAATGGAGTTGATCGAAATAAGAATGTTCGCTTTATTGTCTGCAATCGCACTGAGGTTGATCTGGTTCCTGGCTGTCAATCGGAACATCGACTCTACTCCCCTTGCCGGAAGTTTTTCCTGCTGCAGTTTTTGATTCAGCTTTGTGTTCTGGGATTTCATTTTTTTCAGGACCTTTTTGGACTTGTCCGACATCTTCGAGAGCCTTTCCAGCAATAACTGGAAGTTCACATACTTGCCAGAAGTTAGTTTATGCCGGCCATATTCTGTATGGTAGGTATGATTGTTGAAAAGCTCAATCGTTTCTACATAGTAATCCTTTTTGCTTATCTTTTTCTCTCTGGTTGTGTTCCATTCCTCTCTCAAGAGCATGGTGCGTTTAATATAAAAGTCCTCTGACAGATACGACATATCTGCATCACAAAGGACAGACGCAATAGGGTCATCCCCTGGGTCCTGGGGCATCCTGGTGGCTTCAATACATTGAAGCACACGATCAATGACTTCCTCCAGAACACCATTGGAGGATAGATACTCCCTGGCCATCTTCTGGCTTTCAGTCTCATGATCTTCAGTAGTATTGAGAAAACCTATATCATGGAACCAGGCTGCTGTTTCAGCTATATCCTGCTCAGCTTCGGTGAGTCCGGATTCTTTTCCAATCATCCTGGCCTGACTTGCCACATATTGAGTATGATCCATGTCATGATAGCTTATTCCCTCAGGCAATTGTTTATTGAATGATTCCTCTACATGCGATTGTACCGCACTGATATTTATGTCAGCCATTTGGATGGATTATGTTTGAAGTTGTTTTTTCCGTATTTTAGTTTTTTCCAGATTTCTCTAAGATGCCACTACTGATAAAAATACAGAAATTTTACTTAACCGGCGCTTCATTACTCAAGAGTATCCTGGCCCTTTCCATCCTGTTGGGCCTTATGAGTTTATGCAAGTCCCCTGACATACCCTTCAAGAAAGGCTTGTATAACCTGGGCAACCCGCATCACAGATACACTATGCCTGCCAAACTTGAAGAAATCTCAGGCATAAGCTGGACTGGAAAAGGATCGCTGGCATGTATCCAGGATGAAGATGGAATTGTTTACTGTTATAGTCTTGAGAAAGAAAAAGTCGTAAATGAAGTTAAGTTCGGAAAAGATGGTGATTATGAGGATATCTCCGTTGTAAAAAACACTGCCTATATCCTGAAAAGTAACGGGCACATTTACCGGGTGAAAAACTTCAAAAAGGATGAGATAAAGGTTAAAAGGTATAAAACCCTGTTGTCAAGCAAGAATGATGCAGAAGGAATGGTTTATGATTCTTCAGAAAACCGTTTGCTGATTGCCTGCAAGGGATCACCGTCTATAGAAAAAGGAAATCCTCATAAGGGTTACAGGGCCGTGTATTCTTTTGACCTGGAAAAAAATCAACTACTCGAGAAACCTGTATATCTCATTGATCTCCGTAAAGTTGACAGTTATAAAGACCAGGGTAACTTTACGCAAGCCTCGAGCAAACTGGCAAAGATACTTGGGATAACAGATCCTTACGGGAATTTCAGGCCTTCCGGCATTGCCATTCACCCCCTGACCGATGAAATATATATGATCAGCAGTGTAGGGAAATTATTGGTCGTGCTTAACAGGGATGGTTATATTCTGGGCGTTCATGCCCTGGATCCAAATCTATTCAGGCAACCGGAAGGGATTTGTTTTTCCCCGGAAGGTGACATGTATATTTCCAACGAGGGACGGGGAGGAAAGGGATATGTACTAAAGTTTAAACCAAAAAGAAATGAATAAGGTATTGCGTTTTATCTATTTACTGTCTATCCCGGGCATATTCTCCTGCGCCACAAACGAGCCATTTTACAATGAAAGGTTGGGAGAATGGGAAGAAAGTGTACCAGCTGCATCAGCTTCTACAGTATATTCGGTCTTTCTCATAGGTGATTCCAGGAAAGCCTATGAAAATGAGCCCATTCTGAAAATGATGGAAACCCACCTGGAAGCAGCAGGAGAGAACAGCGCTGTTGTATTTCTTGGTGACAATGCCCAGCCAAGTGGATTGCCTGATGATTCAACCAACAGGCATTGGGAGATAGCTGAAAAAAGCCTTATAGCCCAGCTGGATATTTTAAAAAACTACCATGGTGAGATCATTTACCTCCCTGGAAATCATGACTGGGCAAGGGGCGGCAAGGAAGGCCTCGAATACGTAAAAAACCAGCGGAAATACATCCATGAGTATCTTGACAAGAAAGATGTATTCCTTCCCAAAAAAGGCCGTCCAGGACCCGAAGAAATCAAGCTGAGCGATGATATTGTTATGATTGTTTTTGATTCGCAATGGTGGTTCCACGAAAATGAAAAAAGCTATTCTGGTATCGTAGATGAGGCAGATCTTTTTGTACAACTTGAAGATGCCATTAGCCGAAATAAGGAAAAGAAGATCATCATAGCTACCCACCATCCCCTGTACAGCGTTGGGAACCATGGGGGGCATTTCCCGGGATCCAGCCTTCTGTTCCCCCTGCTGGAGGTAAACAATGCCCTGTGGATACCTCTGCCCGGATTCCTTTATACCGGTTACAGGAAATTTCTGGGTGCCCCCCAGGACCTTGCCCATCCCCATTATAAATTGCTTAAGAAAGCCTTGCTTGAAACCTTTGAAGGACATTCCAATATCATTTATGCTGCAGGCCATGAACACAACCTGCAGTATGCCGAAAAAGACTCCAACCACTATATTGTCAGCGGGGCAGCAGGAATGGCGACTTATGCGGCCCAAAGCAAGAAAACCGATTTCTCCCAGATGCAGACAGGATTTGCCAAACTGAGCTTCAAGGACAATGGGGATGTCTGGCTGGAATATTTCACCACAGAATCACCTGATGATCCCGAAGGACACCTGGCCTTCCAGAAGAAGATATTCAATAAACCTGTCTATGATAAGAAACAATACAAGGAATACCTCAGCGATATAGATTATTCGGACAGTACCATAACGACCTATCCCAATGGGGAAAAATATGAGGCAAGTAATTTTAAACGTGCCTTCTTCGGGGATAATTACCGGGAGGAATGGGTCATCCCTGTAGAGATCCCTATGTTTGATTTCAACAGTGAAAAAGGCGGTTTGGAGATCGTAAAAAAGGGAGGCGGCGGACAAACAAAATCCCTGAGGCTGGAGAATGACGACGGACAACAATATGTACTCCGTTCCATTGAAAAGGATCCTTCAAAGGTCATTCCGGAAGTGGTAAAAATACAGCTGGCAGTTGACCTGGCACAAGACCAGATGTCAGCCTACCTTCCCTGGGCAGCTCTTGCCGTTCCCAGGATGGCGGATGCTGCAGAAATATTCCATACCAATCCCAAGATAGTATACCTGACCAAGGACCCCAGGCTGGGGAAGTACCTTGATGATGTCTGGGAGGGAATGTACCTTTTCGAAGAAAGGCCGAACGGGAACAGGAAAGATGTGGAGAGCTTCGGGCGATCAAAAGATATCATTGGCACACCTGACATGATGGATGAAATGCTTGACGACCATGATAACATAATGGACCAGGAGCATTTCCTCAAATGCAGACTTTTTGATGTTTTCATAGGAGACTGGGACCGGCACGAGGACCAGTGGCGATGGGCATCATTCAAAGATAAAGACCATATGATCTATAGGGCTGTGCCGAGGGACAGGGACCAGACATTCTTCCTGAACGAGGGTTTCTTCCCCTGGATCTCAAGCCGGAAATTTGCCCTGAGAATGAACCAGGGATTTAAACATGAGATCAAGGATATGGGTGGACTAGTATCCCAGGGTAAATGGCTTGACAGGAGATGGCTGAATGGGTTGGAAAAGAAGGAGTGGATCAGGGCAGCAGAGAAGATGCAGGCTAATCTTACCGACGATATCCTGCAAGCAGCCATTCACGATATGCCCCCCCAGATCGCTGAAGTAAAAGGCGATATAACCCTATCCAAGCTCAAGGCCCGGCGTGAACAATGGCCGGAATTTGCCGAAAGGCATTATGATATCATTTCTAAGAAGGTTGACATTGTGGGGAGTGATAAGCGTGAACAATTCTCTGTCGAAAGGCTGAATGATAATGAAACCGAGGTAAAGGTCTGGTCGGTAAGCAGCAAAGGCAATAAGAAGGATAAGATCTATGACCGCACCTTTCAGCATGATGAAACCAGTGAAATTCGCTTATATGGATTGAAAGGCAAGGATGAATTTGATGTCGAAGGTTTGGTCGACAAAGGCATGAAGGTCAGGATAATCGGTGGACCCGGAAAGGATGACATCAAGGACAAATCACAGGTTAGTGGACCAGGCAAACGAACGATAATCTACGATACAAAGGGGAAGAATGAGATCGAATTTGGGACTGAAGCGCGAAACAGGACGTCCAAGAGGCCCGAAAGCAACACTTATACCTACAATGCATTTAATTATAACAAGTTTATCCCCCTGGCCTATTTCGGTTACAATGCAGATGAAGCATTTATCCTTGGAGCAGGATTTTTCTATACGACGCAAGGTTTCCAGAAAAGTCCTTATGCCAGCCATTCTACATTTGGAGCCCGGTATGCCTTTGCAACCAATGCACTGGAATTCACCTATGACGGGAAATTCACTTCTGTTTTAGGGGGACTCGACCTGCAACTTCATTTTATTTTCAGGGATCCCCGCTATGCGGAGAATTTTTTCGGGCTGGGAAATGAAACCAAGAAAACCACAGATGATAAAAATTATAACCAGGTTCGGATCGGCCAGCTGCATGTGAACCCTGAGATCAGTAAAACAATCAAGAACAGTACGCTATCAGCCGGACTCTTCTACCAGGCTTTCGAAGTTGAAGACACCGAGGACAGGTTTATTACCGACATTCCTAATAATGGACTTAGCTCCGATGTGTTTGATGACCAACGATTTGCCGGTATTAACCTGCGCTATGAGCTGGATTCCAGGAATGACAAAGTGCTCCCTACCCGGGGTATTTACTGGAACACAAGGTCTACATTTAATTACAGCCTCTCAAGCAATGCCCATACTTTCAACCAGCTGGCCTCTGATTTCAGCTTCTTCCTGAGCTTCAGAAAACCATACCGGGCGGTCATCGCTTTCAGGGTGGGCGGAGCATTTAACGTTGGCGATTATGAGTTCTTTCAGGCTAACAGCGTAGGCGGGAATATAAACCTGCGGGGCCACAGATCAACCAGATACTCAGGTGACGCAAATGTATATCAAAACACAGAACTGCGGTTCAAACTTTTTAATTTCTCCACATATATTGCCAAGGGAGAAGCCGGGATCATGGGCTTTAACGATTTCGGAAGGGTCTGGCTTGATGGAGAGGATTCCCGGGTATGGCACCATGGAGCCGGCGGTGGACTCTGGTTATCTCCATTCCGCCTAGCCGTTCTGAATGCTACATGGGAGTGGTCTAAAGACGAACCCAGTGGATTGTTCGCTTTCAAGTTCAGGTTCCTGTTCTAATATCCGGTCAATATTATGAAGAGATATACCACCCTGATAGTACTGGTAGCACTATCACTGAGCAGCTGGTCTCAGAAAATAGACAGCCTTGACCAGAAAGTCTACAATATAAGAGCAGTCGTTGATATACCCATCACGGCGGGAGCTTTTGCTTTGAATTATGGGGGACTAAGAATACTGCAACAAAAAACACCCCTTGATTCAATGACCATCGTAAACCTGGATCCCAATGATGTCAATTCATTTGACAGACGTGCCATGCAGCAGGATGCAGCATATGCCGAAACAGCAGCGAAAATTTCTGATTATGGTATGTATGCATGTTTTGCCCTGCCACTGCTTTTCCTGGCCGATAAGGAAACCCGGAAAGACTGGGCGCCCCTGTTCCTGCTATACCTGGAGACCGAGGCCATTGTCGGTAGTCTTTATTGCTGGGGAGCGGCCATGCATGTAGATCGCATAAGGCCCTATGTATATCATCCGGAATGGGGAAATAAAAAATATCTGCTATACGGAGCTGCTGCCATCCCCCCGATTATCATCGGATACTAGAGGGTCAAGGCGATGGAGCATTTTCCAACTGATGTCATAACTGGCTTCATTGTCGGTACAACCACCGGGATACTGGTCC
>RCNC010000929.1_pt1 | contig 19468 bp, 18 predicted proteins | sample 2041301 | NCBI WGS metagenome assembly RCNC01 (sample SAMN09708231, study PRJNA481090) | Marine sediment metagenome, whole genome shotgun sequencing project. | biome: marine sediment; feature: ocean; material: sediment; isolation source: Sewage treatment plant 13A marine sediment (STP13A) ...
CGAGTCAGGAGGTAGGTGAAATTGCAGTTTCGGTAATCCTGCCGCCAGTCTTCAAGATCGTCGATGAGGACAAGGGCGATGTGATGTTGGTCGAGGGAAGTGGCCAGGCGAGGGATGTCTTCCGTTCTGTCCGCAAGAAAGGCGAGGGCCATGGAGAAGGGCCTCAAGAGCGCCGTCTTCCCCCTTGCGAGGGCACAGAACCGTGCCATCGAAAAAGCTCCAAGCCGATAGGCATGACAGAGCCTCTCTTCGCGGACACTCTTCCACGTTTCGGAATAGCAGTCGTAGAAGTACTCCCAAAAGGCGTGATCGGCAGGGAAGAATGAGTATAGGCGTTTCAGGCTCTGCATGTGTTCCAGCTGGGCAAGAAACAATCCGGTTGTGTCGATCGACAATCCCTGGTCCAAAATTCGATCGTATGACAGCAGGTGATCGGTATAGAGCCGATCCGAACGAGCCAGTTCCCGGACGGTTTCTATTGGAACGTCCAGGAAGAAGGTGTGAAAAAGGAAGGGATAGTATGCGTGCAGCGGGGAAGAGAGTCGTTTCGAATGAGGCGAGGGTTGATGTCCGGCTGTCGCGGTGGCCGTGCCTTTGTTCCCGTCAAGGTCCTCTCGCCATTGTGCCCTGCACTCCCGGATGTCCCGATACAGTGCAGCACCCTCGGTGATGACCGCATGATGCAGCGATGATTCCACGTTCTCAGCTCCTCGTGAGAGAGGCTCTGTCGTTTTGGCCAGCGTTCCACACCCTGTAGGCGTTGAGGGCAGCCTTCTGAAAGTGCCTGGGGAATTCGAAACAGTGCGGTTGATTCAACTTTCCGGTCGCTCTGTAGGCAAAGGCCTCACACCCTCCGCCACAGAAGAACAGGTAGGGGCATGAGCGGCATGTTCGAATCCTCACGACACTCCGGTGGTGCCATTTCTGGATAGCCTGCGGGTCCAATTCAAGGAGGCCGGGTCCATACAGGCCGATGCGGTGTTCCGGATGACCGATCACTTCCCAGCAGGGATAGATGTCACCGAAGGGATCGAAGAGATACATGGCCATATTGCTTCCGCAAAAAGCCGTCCTCCAAAACGGAAGGTCCTCCTTGTGCGAAAGGTGCGCCAGAATCCTCTTTTCGACTGCATAGGTAAGAGCGTCTGTCTGGAAAAAAGAGGGCTCCTCCTCGTCTCCGCCCGTGCTGTCCTTCCCTCGGATGGCTTGCCGCATCTCCAGGTGAGAGGCAAACCCGTCACCACCATGCTTGCTGCAGATGCTTCCATGGACCGGCGAGCAGTAGGCACGAAACAGGGGACTTTGGGACCATTCTCTTTCCTGAAAGAAGTCTTTCAGCCAGTTTACGTGGTTTGCGTTCTTGCGGTCCACGTTGATCCGAACCGATACCCGGGTCCCTTGTTTCATGGCCATGTCGATGTTCCGGACGATGTCTTCGAACGTTCCTCTCCCGTCCGGAAGAAATCGCCGGCCATCGTGGACGGAGGGGGGGCCATCGATCGTGATTTGCAGGAAGGAAATCCCCTTGTCCTTTCCCAGGATGTCCGTGTAGTGGTCTAAGTCAACTGCATTCGTGATCGCGGAAAACTGTCGGAACCCCTTCGCGCAGGCCTTTTCGTGCAGGTGGCGGATCATGGTCTCGTTGGATTTCTGCAGCGGTTCACCCCCATAGAGGGTCATACATCTCTGGCGACGACGGGGTGCGTCTATTTTTGCCATGGCTTCGAGGGCAGCCTCTGTCATCTCCTCAGACAAGCGCTTCTCCAGCCAGGATGCGCCCCTTCCCTGAAGGTCCTTCTCGTAGCAATACGTGCAGCGAAGATTGCAGGAATAGGTTGGAACGATCAGAAAGCCGGGCGAGGCGTGCTTCCTCAGGACCGCGTGGACACGTCTGCCAAGCTCTACCACATACGCCTGCTCGGCTTCCGGTGTCTTCTCCGTCAGGTATCCTCTTGATTCTAGATGAGACAATGTGTCCGAGGACAGGGAATTCCGGATCCGTCCATTCGAAGAATCCGAATCCGTGAGGGGACCAGCGATACGGGAGGAGACGATATCCACGGCCCCGGAATAGCCGTGGAACATCAAGACCCTGTCCGTGTCGGGCAGAGGAACGGCAACGATGTATGAACTTGCTCTCACAAAGAAGCTCCAATGCTCGAGTGTTCTGTTCTCGTCTGGTCCCTGAGGGTTGCATACAACACGCCCTTGTCCCGCAATCTGCAGAAGAGATGGAAACAGAGATCGCAAGCGCTGTGGTAGAGAATTCGGCCCGCGTTCTCCAATGCGGGCTCCCTTCGAGACAGGAGAGCGGCCAGGGTGCTGGGGCCCTTGGAACGCAAGACCGTCAGGACGGGATCCCGGGAGCGCCTGTCCAGGAGGGAGCCCAGAGATTCCTTTTCGACGCTGCCCAAGACGAAAGGATAGTCTGTCGGTTTCATGTCCTGGGCCGGAAGGTTGCAGCAGGTCAGGAGATTTCCGTCCGGGAGCAAGACGGGTGGTGTATGGCATCCTGGCCCTGCGAAGTTCATCGCGGGCTCGAGCTTCACTGCCGAGCGCAGGGCCGCGGCTCTGCCCAGGGGAGAAATCTCCTGGACGAGTACTCTTGTCGAGCTTCTCCTCAGTGACCGGTAAAGGCCTTCTGCGACGGGATCGTGACGTAAACGGGCGATCTTGACTCCCGCTCGAAGCCCGATATCTCTTGATGCGTCGAGTGCGTTCTGGAGGTTCTCTAAGGGGACCTCCAGCAGGTGATATCGGTCCGTGCTCAGGGTGATGGACTCGAGGCCGATTTCTTTCAGTTCAGCGAGGTACGCCTTCGTCTCGGTCCCGGAGGACGCCCAGGCCGCGTTCGTGATCAAGGCGCTTTTCATGCCTTGCTCGGTAGTGTGGCGGATCAGGCTCCGGAGTTCCCGAGGATGGAGGAGGGGTTCACCGCCGGTGAATACAATCCTCCGGATTCCGGCCCGGCTGGCCTGTTCGATAAAGGCTTCGGCTCGACGGATGCCCATCGTTCGTTGATCGTCAGGTCCGCAACGGAAGATACAGTGACCACAGGACAAATTGCAGGCGAACGAGTACGCAAGATGCAGGGTCGAAATTTCGGTGGTGCCTTCGCGACTCAGGGTCATGCGTGTGTCCTCGAATAGCGTCAAGAGTCTGGGCCCACTACCAAATGGCCTCGCTCGTTGAAGACCTTCAAGTAGACGCTGCCGCGGAACTCCTCGATGAGGTCCGTGAGAAGGAGAAAGTCTCGGTTTCCACGAAGGCGAACGGACAAGACCTCACCCGCCGGGCTTTCATGCCGGATGCAGTAGGACTCACCATCTCCTGGCCGGATCTCTCGTTGCCAGACAATAGACTCCTGGGCGTCTCGTATCTCGAGATAGGCCTCGGAACGGAGACGTTCGCAGGTGAAGGCGATCAGAACGAACAGGCTCCGGCTGTCGGCAGGAATCGTCCATTTCCACTCTCGATTGCACCAGAGGCAATGAAATTCACTGCCGGTCAAAGGGTCCTGAAAGACCCGGGGCTCGAGGGTTTCACAGGAAGGGGGCCCCTCCGGGTGGATTGTCGGGTCTGTATCCGGTGCGACTTCTTCACTTCCGCATCCGGCAACGGCGAGCCACAAGAAGAGGAATAGGAAAAGTCTGGTCCATTGATTTCGATATTCCATTTGGGGACTCTTGCTCTTTCTTTCGACTAGGAGTTGGATGCCTCCATGGTTCTGCGTGGGGTATTCTCCCTCAGCATTTTCCAGGCCGCCTGCTCGATATCAGCCCTTTCTTCACGGGCAGGAACGACGTGAAGAGCAGAGACAGCCTTCCGTACGTATTCTTCTGCTTTCCGAAGTGTATGAGAGAAGCCGCCGTGGTCTTCCAGAAGAGCTGTTATCTCTCTGAGGTACTTTTCACGTTGAGGCGCTGAGAAGATATGGCGGATCCTCTTCTTGTCTTTCGTGCCCGCCTGGCTGAAGGCAACGAGCACGGGCAGCGTTACCTTCCCCTCTGCCAGATCGCGGCCCGGTTCTTTCCCGGTGTGCGACTGGTTGGAGAGGTAGTCCTGGATGTCGTCGAGCAACTGGAAGGCGATGCCGAGCTGCAAACCAAAGGATTCAAGGGCGAGAACCTGATCGGGGCTCGCGCCGGCAAGGACACTGCCCAGCTTGCAGGCCATGGCGAAGAGAGAGGCTGTCTTCTTCTCGATGATCCGCAGGCTGGTCCGTTCGGTGAGAGTGAGGTTCCCCTGATTCTGAAGTTCCATCATCTGACCCTCTACGAGCTGTATCAGGGTTTCCACGGCAAGGGGGGGAATGGAGGGATGCTTCGTCCTGAGGGCAAGATCCATGACCGCGGCCAGGAGAAAATCGCCGGCAAGGATGGCGACGCCATCCCCCCAGAGGCGGTTGACGGTGGGCCTATGGCGCCGGACTCTCGCACGATCCATGACGTCGTCATGAAGAAGCGTCCCGTTGTGGAGAGCCTCCACCAGGGTCGCAGCTTCTGCAAGGTGCGGTGTTGCGTCGCAGAACAATCGGGCAGACAGACAGAGGAGGTGAGGGCGAAGGCGCTTCCCCTCGGACTGAAAGACAAAGCGGATGACCGGGTGCAGCCCATGGCAGGGTGGATGGATTCGGTCGAGAATCTCGTTCGTGGTGAGAGCGGGCACGGCAATCATGTGAGTGGATTCTGTGGACTTCTCTTGGGGAAGCATCGGAGTTCCGTATTCCTTTTCTGTTGTCTTCGTTTTGCAGAGGAGCCTGCGCAAGAAGGGTGCCAACCGGATGAAATAGCATTCATTGCCCGATGGTTGGCCCAATCCAATCTCTTTGTCCCGTTGGGTCCTGCCGCCGAATGTGTACCGTCCGTGGCAGCTTGTCGACGTGGGTCGAGGGGTGTGAAGGGGTGCCGTTGAAAATCCGGAGCAGAACGGGGCTTGCCTCGATGGTTCAGGCACCACAGGCCGGGTGCGTAGGAATCTTCACAGAGCAGGGGATCTAGCCATTCGCTGCAAGAAGACAGATTTGATTTGGACACCTCGAAAGGAAAGGGCGGCACCTGACACGGATACCGCCCTCACTTTCGTTTTCTGTGAGATTTTCTGGAGGGGCTAGAGTTCGCGCATGACCGTGTTACGGGTTGAGCCTTCGATGAACAGATCCTTCGCTTCTTCGAGCATTTTCCAGTAAGCATCGTCGGCCAAGGCCTGGTTCTGCACCCCTTCAAAGGTCGCCAAGTCGTTGAAATCCATAAAATAGCGGATTGTTCCGGCATCGCCGAATGAATCCATATACACACTGCAAGAGGACACGCCTTCATACTTCTTGGCGAGTTCAGCCATCTCCTTGGCATGCTTCAATGCCGCCACGGCATTGCCCCTTGCGATGCGTGAGACACTCATCCATCGAATCATTTTGAGGCCCTCCTATCTGACATTCAGTTGCCCGACGGGATCGCCGAGTAGTGGGAAGAGACGACGAGCCACTTTCCGTCCGACTTTGCGCAGGTGACCGTGAATCGTCCGAAAGTACTCGTCATGGGGCCATCCTTTAGCTTCACCGCAAGGGCGTAGTGTCCCCAGACAACACCGGTACTGCCGCTCACGAGGAACTGTGGGTTTATCGCCGTAAAAGTTGAGCTCTCCATCGCGGCCCAGATGGTCTTGATGCTCTTCTGGTACGCCGCCTTTCCCTTGATCGCGAACGGTGAGTAGGGAGCATAATATACGCAAGCGTCGTGCACGGAGCCGAAGAAGGCGTCATCGTGACTGTTGTACGCAGTCACTGCCTTTTCATAGGTCGCCTTCAGGTCGTCCACATCGGCAGCGAGTGCGGGAGTGGATACAAGAAGCCCTAACACAACCAGACATCCGAGAAATGCTCGCTTACTGGGAAACATGATTTACCTCCTTTACAGTAGTTTGGTCGCTTCTTCTGTGTCCATTACGATGGCTATTTCACTCTTGATGAGATCACTCCATCCCAGACCCCACTGGGCCAGAGCTTTCGCGTCATCTGTCTCACAGAGTATGAACGATCGACATCCGCTCACGTCTGCCCACTGGCCGAGTATCTTCACGTTGTCGGGAAGCAAATTTCCTTTTTCCATCAGCCTCTTGAAGATCTCATCCCTTTGGCCGGGTTCCCAGGTATCGATACCCATGAGAAGCATTCTGTGCCTCCTTTCATGCTAGGGAGTTGCTTCCGTCTGGCGTTCCTACGCCTTCGGCGGCTGGTAGTCGACGGTGACCTTCGTTACCTTGTCCATCTCTTCGGGCGTCATCAGGAGGACGGTCTTCGTGTTGGCCAATCCACTTGAATTGATTGCCAGACTCATGGCGGCTGCGGTTGCGTTGTCCGGCACGTCACCGATTGCGACCACGTCGTATTCCCCGAAGGCGTAGCAATACACCTCCAACTTCCCGCCCATTTTCTCGTACATGTTCGCAATTGCGTCTCGACGTTTGGAACCACCTTGCTGGGCGAGGACCTTGAGGCCTTCGGTCGTAAGGGAAGCCAATGCAAGGAACTTCGGCATGACACACCTCCTTTTGTTTCGTGAGACCATTGACAGGAGTGAAAGGTGGGCCTCCAGGGAGGTTGCGTCGCCTCCATGGAGGCCACGTATAGGCACCTTTTGTAAGGCCCATTTCATGCTTCACCCCCGAAGGTGATGTGATTCTGCCACTTCATCGATGGGGCGCAGAGATGATGATTCCGTGAGGGAATTCGGACGATCGTTGAGGTCGTCGTGATGGGTGTTTTCGTGCGAGGTGGAATCTACTCTTTCTGATAGTAGTGCGCGGGCGCCTGCATTGTCAAGTAATATTATGACAGTCAGCGAGCTGTTTGAAAATATAGACAGCCCGTTTGATTTCCGGCGCCCGGACAAGCCGTGCCGGGTCGTCACATTCGGAGGGTGATGTCTTCTTACGCGGAAAGGGACTGCGCCAGCCGCTGTCTGAGCAGCGTGTAGCGTTCCTGGGTCTTGTTGTTCCGGATGGCGATGCCCATGGCCTTGCGGGTGCCGACGATCACCACAAGCTTCTTGCCCCGGGTGATGGCCGTGTAGAGGAGGTTGCGTTGGAGAAGCATGTAGTGCTGGGTGACGAGGGGGAGGATCACGGCCGGGTACTCGTTTCCCTGGGACTTGTGGACCGAGATGGCATACGCAGGTACCAGTTCGTCGAGTTCGGCGGCCTCGTAGGGGATGGAGCGGCCGTCGAAGAGCACGGCGATCTCGTTCTGTTCCTGGTCCACGGTGATGATCCGGCCGATGTCGCCGTTGTAGACCTCCTTGTCGTAGTTGTTCCGAAGTTGCATCACCTTGTCGTTCAACCGGTAGATCCAGCCCGCCCGGCGCAGTTCGGGCCCCCTCGGGTTGAGCTCGTTCTGGAGGAGGGCGTTCAGATTCTCGGCTCCGGCCGATCCGCGGTGCATGGGGCTCAAGACCTGGACCTGTTCGAAGGGGTCGAAGCCGAAGCGTGAGGGGATTCGCTGGGTGCACAGTTCCAGGATGAGGGTTGCCACCCGGTCCGGGTCCTCTTCCTCGATGAAGTAGAAGTCCCGGATCTCTTCCTTCTGGTCCTTGGGCGTGGAGGGGGCTTTGCCCTGCAGGATGCGGTGGGCGTTCTTGACGATCAGGCTCTCCTGGGCCTGGCGGAAGATGTGGGAGAGCCGGACGACGCCGATCGCATCCGAGTCGATGAGGTCCTCGAGGACCCTTCCCGGGCCGACCGAGGGGAGCTGGTTCACGTCTCCGATGAGCACGAAGGCCCCTTCCCTTGGCAGGGCCTTGACCAGGTGGTGGAACAGGATCGCGTCGATCATGGAGGCCTCGTCCACGATCAGGAGCTTGCCGTCGAGGGGGTTCTTCGCATCCCGTTGGAAGCCGCCCTTCTGGAAGCTGTACTCGAGGAGGCGGTGAAGGGTCTTGGCCGGCTCGCCCGTAACCTCCTGGAGCCTCTTGGCCGCCCTGCCCGTGGGCGCGCCGAGGAGGCAGCGGATTCCCATGGCCTGGCAAATGGTCACCAGGGTCCGCACCAGGGTGGTCTTGCCGGTGCCCGGGCCGCCGGTGATGACGAGGCACTTCTCCTTCAGGGCCAGCTCGACTGCCTGGCGCTGCTCCGGGACGAGGGCCATGCCGAGTTCCTGCTCCGCCCTGTTCAGGGCGTCCTGCACATCCAGGAGCGGGATGGGGGAGGGGTGCTGGAGGAAGGAGGTCAGGTTTTCGGCAATCCCTTTTTCGGCCTGGTAGAAGGGCGGCAGGTAAACGGCCTTGTTGTTCTCCTCGTAGGCCTCCACGTCGTCGTTCAGGTCCTCGAAGAAGATTTCCTTGGCGGTGAAGAGGTTGGCGATGGCCCTCTGGAGGATCTCCACGTCCTCGATCTCCAGGAGCGCCTTGCTCCGTTCCATGAGCGCCGGGTAGGGGAGGAAGAGGTGCCCCTCGGAGGCGGCCTCCTGCAAGGCGAACAGAATCCCGGCCTCGGCGCGCCTCGTGGAGTTCGCCTCCACACCCATCGACCGGGCGATGCGGTCCGCGGTCTTGAAGCCGATGCCGAAGACGTCGGAGGCGAGCCGGTACGGGTTCTCCTTGAGCATCGGGATCGCCTGGTTGCCGTAGCGCTTGTAGATCTTGATGGCGAGCCCCTGGCCGATCCCGTACCCCTGGAGGAAGAGCATGATCTGCCGGATCTCGCGCTGTGCGTCCCAGGTCGACCGGATCTGGGTGATCTTTGCCTGGCCGAAGCCCTCTACCTCTCGCAGGCGGTCCGGTTCGCTCTCGATGATCTCGAGGGTTTCCTCACCGAACCGGTCCGTGAGCCTCTTGGCCAGGACCGGGCCGATGCCCTTGATCAGGCTGCTTGCCAGGTACCGCTGGATCCCGTCGATGGTTGTGGGGGTGAGGACCGTGTAGGTTTCGATTTGGAACTGCCTGCCGAACTTCTTGTGGTTCATCCACTGGCCGGTGAGGTGCAGATTCTCGCCCGGGTTCACGGAGAACAGGTTGCCCACGACGGTCGTCAGCTGGACCTCCCCCTTCCGCCGGATGCGGGCGACCGTGAAGCCGTTGTCCTCGTTTGAGTAGACGACGTTGGTCAGTTCGCCTTCGATCTGAAGGGGTGCCTCCACCGCCTGTTTCTTCCCTTCAGCTTTTGTTCGCATCGGTGGGCCGCCCTTCGTCCGGCCGGGTCTCCGGCTTGCCTGCCTGCTCCGCCCCGTCGTACGGACACCCCCCTGGCGGCGGGCCGTGAGACCCTGCCGGGGTTCGCCCGGGCACGAAGTTCACGTTGCCCATCTGCTTCAACTCGTTCAGGGTCTCTGTCCGGGACCTCCGGATATTCGAGGAAAAGGAAGAAACGACTCTCTTCGTCTTTCGGCGGCCGCACTGCTTGCACTTTCGTGGAAACAGGTGCCATTCGCCCTGTTTCTGCAGGTACTCGCTTACGGAACCGCACTTGCGGCATTTGTATTCGTACAGGGGCAAGGGTTTCTCCTGCCTGGAAGGTGGTAAACAGGGATCATGGTAGGATGATCGGTTCCCGGCGTCAATAGCGAAGGCCCACCCACGTCACCCTGTCGGAAAGCCTCGCTGATGCGAGGCAGACGAGGGCCGAGAATTATCCCTGTCGGTGGGTAACATGGAATTGTACTCGTATGCCCGCATTGGAGTCTCCAATCACGGTTTGTCCTGGGTATCCGACCTTTGATCTTGGGGGATAAGACAGTAGTGGTGTGGTACGGTTGTGGTACGGTTGTGGTACGGTTGTGGTACGGTTGAATGAGCCAGATGCAGAGGAGGTGACACTAGCCGAAGTATAGCGAAACGAGTGAAACATCTGAACAAAGAACACTATCGAGGAGTGGGATCAAAAGCCATTTTGAGATTTTGTTTGACAGACTACCTACTTTTTTGGTAATAAAACAAGAGTAGATTATGATTTTACATCGGTGGCCCGGAGAACACAACTGAGCTTGCACAAGGGAGCGGGACCCATGACGAGCCGAGGCACGGTTTTGGGGACATTTGTCGTGTTGTGTGTGGGAATCCTGATCGGCGGAGCCGTCCAGGCAGATCCTCTGTTCAACCCGGAGGTGCCGTATTCGGTGGGCGACGAGCCTGGTTGGGTGGCCATGGGGGATCTGGACGGAGACGAGGATCTGGATCTGGTTGTGGCGAACGAGGGTTCGGATAACGTGTCGGTCCTGTTGGGCAACGGGGCAGGCAGTTTCCTGCAGGCAGTGAACTACGCGGTTGGGCCGGAACCGTCTTATGTCGCTGTGGGGTTGTTCGATGCGGGAGACGCTCTGGATCTCGCGGTCGCCATTGAGAGTTCAAATAACGTTTCGATCTTGTTGGGCAACGGGGACGGCACGTTCCAGGCAGCAGTTGACTACACAACGGGCTGGTCACCGACCTCGGTGGCCGTTGGGGACGTGAATGAGGACAATGACCTGGACCTGGTGGTTTCGAATCATAGCGACAGCGACGTGTCGGTCCTGCTGGGCAATGGAGACGGTACGTTTCTGGCGGCTGTAGACTACGGCGTTGGCGTCAGCAGCAACCCATCTGAAGTGGCCATTGGGTACGTCGATGGAGACAGTCATCTGGACCTGGCCACGTCGAATCAGTTCTCGTCGGACGTGTCCGTACTGCTGGGCAATGGGGACGGTACGTTTCAGATGGCGGTACACTACGATCTCGATGACTACACGTACCCTTCTGCGGTGGCGATCGGTCATCTGAATCCGGACGGTTATGCGGACTTGGTCGTGGCCAACGAGTTTGGGCCCGACATTTCGGTCTTGCTCGGGAACGGGAACGGAACCTTTCAGGCAGCGGTGGACTATGCGGCAGGCACCTCGCCCTTCTCGGTTGGCATCGAGGATCTGGACCTGGATGGCAACGCGGACGTGGCAGTGGCGAACTGGACGAGCACGGGAGTTGTCTGGGTCTTTCTGGGCAACGGTGACGGCATCTTGCAGACGGGACAGAGTTACGCCACGGGATCAAAGGCGGCTTCGGTGGCGATCGGCGACCTTGACAATGACCATGTCCAGGATCTGGCTGTGGCGAACTACGGCAGTGATACGGTCTCAGTACTCCTGAATCTGAAGGAAGCATGTAACGATACGGATGGGGACGGGTACGGTTCGCCTTTGAATCCCAGTTGTGCATATGCGGGAGACGACTGCGACAATGACAATCCTGACATCAACCCGGGTGCATCGGAAACGTGCAACGGGGTTGATGACGATTGCGATGGAAACACGGCCGACGGCGCGGACGAGGCGTGGATGGGAACTCTCTGCGACGGTCCGGACTTGGACGAGTGCGACGAAGGTACCTACTCCTGCGAGGGCGGCCTGCAGGCCTGTTCCGACGACACAGACGATGACGTGGAAGTCTGTGATGGCCTGGACAACAACTGCGACGGCTTCCTTGGAGACTGGGAAACCGACGATGACGGAGATCATTACGTGGAATGCGTCTCGTGGGAGGGGACCGACCCGGAGATCGATGGCGGAAGGGACTGCAACGACCATGACGCTGCCAGGAATCCCGGCCTCGAGGAGAACCTGACAGCCGGCAATTGCGAAGACGGGAAGGACAACGACTGCGACGATCTCATAGACGTAGAAGAACCCGGTTGTCCCACACCCGGGCCTTGCGCCGACGTTCCAGCAGGCTAGTGTCGCCTTCTTTCACGACAACGTTCTACTTGCAGAACTTCTGAAACCCTGCGAGCGAGAAGTAGTTGATATCCATCTCGGCATAGAAGACCCAGATGTTCCGTGGGCTGCAATCCTCGATCACGCTCGAGCGGTCCGCACGGTCATCGACCATCTGTTGGGATGACAGGGACAGGAACCGCATGTTCTTGTCGTCGCTGTGGCAGGCCGCGCCCGAGATGAAGAGCGTCTTCCAGTAGGCCCCTGCCTTGTCGTGGATCACCTTGTAGATACACCCAAATGTCTCTGCTTCGATCCACAGTTGCTGGGGGCCGTAGTTGTAGTAGCGGTCTTTCGCATCCATTTCCAGGACAATGACGGGCCGCTTGACCCAACAGAGATTCGTGGGTGCCCACGCGGCCCCCTGCCAGCCCTCTTTCTCATATCCGTAGATCACGGGTTTGATGCTGCTCGTCGTCTCCCACTCTCCGCGCTCGTTCAGGACGATCCGCACCGGGTCCACGTCCAGGATCGGCACGATCGCCTCCTGCCTTCGGATAAACTTCCAGTTGAAGGCCGGGACCTTTCCGTCGTAGCCGTTTGCGTCGTCCACGGCAAGGTCCGATCCGAAAAGGGCGTCCGACCGGTTGGCCGGGCTCATGCGCCGCACCCTGCGGATGGCGGGCGAGTAGCCGAAGCTGTTGTCCTGTTTGTCGGGGGCAAGGTAGCGCCAGGTCATCACGGCCGTGCCGGCCACATCGTAGGGGGCCTTTACGACCAGGATTGCGTATTTCTCCATGCCCCTCGGATTCGAGACCTCCACCGCTCGCGGATATCCTTCCACCGCCATCTGCATCCAGATGGAGCTCGACTCCCGCAGGTAGCCGGAGCGGTTCAGGTAGCGTCCCTGGAAGGGAAAACGGAGATTACCAACCAGGTACTGCATGTAGTGATTGTTCTGCATGATCTTCTCGGCCAGCCTGGGATCGTCCTGTGCGATCCCGGGGAAGGGGAGGCCGACGATACGCTCCGAGGGTCCTTTCGTCTTTGCATCGATGATGCCGCCCCCCTCATCCAGTTCGTACTTGCCCACATTGGTCTTGAATGCCTTTATCTGAAAGGGTGGAAACACCTCTTCGAACTCGAAGTTGGGCTCATCGATGTTCAGGATGAAGTCACCCTGCTTTACCCAGTTGAGGACCGGCTCGGGAAGGAGCCCTTTGACCTTCTCCCAGTTCGACTCGTCGATTACATCCCCTGGGGAGACATCGGCCGGCGCCGTGTGAACCGAGGCGAGCAAGAAGAAGAGAACCAAAGTACACGACAGACAGCGCAGTACATGTTTCATTCTTCTTACCTCCTGTTCCTGTGTGATGTAACTCCAATACTCGAAAATGCAGTGGAAGGTCAACAAAAAAACACAGTTTGTTGTTCCTGCGGCGGCTTGACAGCATGCTGGGGAGAAGGGGATGATTGGGCTCGTCCGAGGAGCCAATCATCAAACGACAGGAAAAGCGCAACATGAAGGAGAGTTCAGAGAAGAAAGAAGTCACACTGGATGAGGTGTTTTGCCCACGGGGCGTTGCCGTTGTGGGTGTTTCTGCGTCTAAGCTGGCCTTCGCGGAGCTGGTTGTCCACGCACTCAAGGGGGCGGGTTTTCCCGCGATCTATCCGGTCAATCCGAAATACAGGGAGGTGCTCGAGCTTCCATGTTATCCGAGCGTCACGGCCATTCCCGGCGTCGTCGATCACGTGGTCGTGAACATTCCGGCAGAATCGGTCCTGAAACTCCTGGACGAGTGTGCGGAAAAAGGGGTGAGATCGGTCCACTTCTTCACCGCGGGCTTCGGGGAGAGCGGGTACCAGGAGCGGGCCGACCTGGAGAAGGAGATGCTCGTCAAGGCAAGGGCCGGAGGCTTTCGGATCATCGGCCCGAACTGCGTGGGCCTGTATGTACCCAAGAGCCGGGTGCTCAACCATTTTGATGATCCCCTGGAGCCCGGGCCCATCGGCTTCATTTCTCAGAGCGGAGGCCATGCGCAGAACATCCCGCACTACAGCCGTACCCGGGGCCTTCGATTCAGCAAGGTTGTCAGCTATGGGAATGGCCTCGACGTGAACGAAAGCGAGCTTCTGGACTACTTTGCAGAAGACCCGGAAACCGAGATCATCGCCGCTTACATCGAGGGGGTGAAGGACGGCCCGCGTTTCCTCGCGGCCCTGGAGAATGCGGCGTCGCGGAAACCGGTCGTCATCTACAAGGGCGGCCGGACCGAGGCGGGCAGGCGGGCTGCCCACGGACACACCGCGAGCCTGACCAGTTCCGTGGCCATCTTCGATGCCCTCTGCCGTCAGGTGAAGGCCATTCCGGTGGATGACCTGGACGAGATGATCGACGTGCTCACAGCCTTCCGCTTCATGAGGCCTCTGCCCCGGGAGGGCGGGGTTGCCCTCGTGGGAGCGGGCGGTGGGCCGAGCGTGCTTGCCGGCGACGGGATGGAGAAGGAGGGCCTTCGGTTGCCGGGGTTCTCGGTAGAGGTTCAGGAGGAGTTGAAGAAGGTGCTTCCCGTGCCCGGCAGCATCTTCATCAACCCCTTGGACACCCCGAACCTTGCGACTGCGGGAGCGGTCTCCGTGGCCATGCAGGTCCTGGGACGGGTCCCGGAGATCGACCTGCTCGTCTACCATCTCGGATTCCACCCGATCAGCCGCTGGGGATCGGGCCGCCTCTCTACCGAAGATTTCCTGAAACCGGTAATCAGTGCGATGAAAGAAACCATGCGGGAGAACGGGAAGCCGGTCGTCCTTGCCCTGCGTCCCCCTCAGGACCTGGACGGGATGAAGGAGTTTCTGGCTGTGCAGGAGGCTTTCGTCGAAGCCGAGTTCCCCGTGTTTCATTCGATGCGCAAGCTGGCCCGATCCGTGGCCCGCGTGATAGAATGGAAGCGAACATCGTCGAGCGACGGGTGATGATGGAATTCCTGAAGCGGCGCTATGTCGTCCTGGGTACGATCCTGTTCGATCTCTTCCTGCTCTGGACGGTTGTCCATTTTGTGCTCGGAGGGTGGGAACGGACGGTCCGTATATATTCGACGGTGCCGACCGTGTGGGGCGGGATCATCCTTGTCCTCGTAGCGCTCAATCTCATCAAGAGTGATTTCAGGACGGACATTCCCATGTATCTGTCCGCCTTCGGCCTTGCCTACTGGCTCGAATGGTGGGGGACGACGAGGGGCGTGTGGACCTACTCCGGCAATCAGACGCCTCCCCTTGGCGAGATCTTCCTGTGGGGGATCTGCCTCCTGAGTGTGTTTCATGGGAGTCTTCTTTTTCTTGGAAAGGGTGAGAGAAAGAAAGGGAAATACACGACTTGGGGGATGGTCCTCGTCCTGTGCGTCCTGCCCCTGATCGGTCTCATCCTCACTTGGAAGTTCATCATCAGTGTGGACTGGATGAAGTACTTCGACCTGCACTCTGTGTTCGCCGTTGTGTTCGCCTCTGTCCTGATCCTCAAGAATTTTGGTCTGAAAGAGACCTTCCTGGTCTTTGTCGGCGGGACCTTCCTCGGCGGGCTCCTGGAGACCATGGGAACGGGGTCGGGTCGCTACGCATACCTGTCAGGTACAGGCGCTCCCCTGATGGTGGGGCCCATATGGGGGGTGACGTGTGTGGTGATGGTCAAGTTCGGCCACCAGATCAAAAAGGGCGCCTCCAAAGCGATCTTGCTAGTATCCCACTCACCGTCATCCTCGCGAAAGCGGGGATCCAGGAGGGGCGTGGGAAGTGGGAGCGACCCCAGCAACGGACATTGCGAGTCGCCGTAGGCGACGCGGTAATCCCCCGGTTAAGAAAGCCACATGGCCTATGCTCGAAGAAGTTGGTGTCTAGGAGGCTGTTGAAAAAGTCCCATCTGCGGCGTTCGGCTTCATCCCTCGTCATTCAACGTACAGGAAGTACGCCTCATTGTTGAACTGGATCCCCGCCTTCGCGGGGACAAGTTTCGCCTGCCTTGCATCTCGAACTTCTGGAACTTTTTGAACAGCCTCCAAAAGTCACTTTTTCAACGGGCTGCTAGGAGTTCCTGTTCTTCTCCAGCCTGCGGATCGCCTCGGCTACGCCGCCGGGGGGCACGTCGATATGGGTGACCAGGCGGATCATCGTGTCGGAGAGGGGCAGGGCCATGATTCCGAGTCGGTACCAGGTCGTGAGCGTCTCCTCGGTTGTGGCCTGGCCGTCGGTGTGGACCATCAGGATGTTCGTCTCCGGCTCCTGGACCCGGTGACGCCCGTCGAGCACGCGGCGCAGGCCCGCGGCCAGTTCGGCCGCCTGTGCGTGGTCGTCCTCGAGTCGCGGGAGGTTGTGCTCGATTGCGTAGAGTCCGCAGGCGGCCAGAACCCCTGCCTGGCGCATACCGCCGCCGAGCATCTTGCGGTACCATCGGGCACGCTCGATGTCAGCGCTGTCGCCGATCACCAACGAGCCCACCGGGCAGCCCATTCCCTTGGACAGGCAGCAAGAGAGCGTGTCGACCGCTCGTGCGTACTCGGGAAGCGGCGTTCCCCCGGCCACGGAGGCGTTCCAGATGCGGGCACCGTCCATGTGAACGCGCATGTCCCGCTCGCGGGTGAGTTGATGAAAGGACTGTATGTGTTCCAGGGGAACCACCCGGCCGCCGGCCAGGTTGATCGTGTTCTCCAGGACGACCAGCCGGCTGATCGGCTCGTGCACGTCCCTGTGGCGGATGACGCCCTGTACCTGCTCGGGGGTGATGATCCCGTCCAGGCTGTCGAGCACGTTGAAAAGCACCCCCAACAGGGCCGCACCTCCGCCCACCTCGTGGGCAAAGGAGTGGGTGCGACGCTCCATGATGACCTCGTCTCCCCGCTGGCAGTGGAGGGCAATCCCGATGAGATTGGCCATCGTGCCGGAGGGCACGAGCATGGAGGCCTCCCGGCTGAAAATCTCGGCAATCCGTTCCTCCAGCTCCTTGACGGTGGGATCCTCACGGAAGACGTCGTCTCCCACCTCGGCTTTGGCCATCGCTTCCCGCATGCCGGCAGTAGGTTTGGTGAACGTATCCGACCGGAAGTCGAGTCTGACGTTCTCGAGCGACATGCCTGATTCCCCTTTCAGCTTGAATGTTGATGACCTCGGACGGCCGCTTCTATATTATAGACTTCAACATCCACGATCCAGTGGTGACCAAGTTTTTGCCGTATGTCGAGATCAATACCCTTGATACAAAAAGGGGCGGGACTGGGAATGTATACAACTGCTCGATACATACACTTTCTCCAGACCGAAGATGTTGAGCAAGATCTGACAGAAGAAGGGGTCCGGATGCCATGATTATTCTATATATTTTGAACGAGGAATATGTTAAGGTTTGCCGCATCTCATAAACCACGGCAGGGTAATAATTCGAGCTAATAATATTGCGATGATATTATCTCATAAACACAAATTCATCTTTATCAAGACTCAGAAGACGGCTGGAACAAGCATTGAAATTGCATTATCAAGCATATGTGGACGAAGAGATATTCTTGCTCCAATTTCTATGGAGGATGAAAAACATAGGTGTGACTTAGGTTACAGAGGAAGTCAAAATTATGTGTTGCGGCCTAAGTTGAGGAGCAGAAAAGACTTGCTGAATTTGATTCTCTTTAAACAAAGAAAAACTTTCTACAATCATATTCCTGCCGTTCAAATAAAAGAATTAATAGGACGAAATGTCTGGGATAATTACTATAAATTCTGTTTTGAAAGAAATCCATTTGATAAGATTATTTCCTGGTATTATTGGAATGGGGGAAAAACAAAATATCCATCCATTATGGATTTCATGAAAGCAGGAAAGGCTGGAGAAATAAAGGGTTTTGACCTGTACACAATCAATTCGTTAATTGTAGTTGATAAAGTCTATAAATATGAAGAATTATCAGCTGCGATGTTAGACATCACCGAAAGGTTGAATCTCTCAGAACCACTTGAACTTCCAACTACAAGAGCAAAAGCGGGTATTAGAAAGGATAAAGGGCATTATAGAGAAATATTGACAAACGAAGAGGTTGAATGGATATCTAAGACTTTTGCTCGGGAAATGGCATGCTTCAATTATGAGTTTTAGGAGTTGTTTAACTTACAGTTTGATCAAATTTTCAATGCTGAAGACTTCTATAATTTAGCCTGTACACTTCATTCATACGCCATGATATCGCTTGCGTGATTGGCGAAGGCTGAATTTCAGATTACTCTTATTTACCGATTGTGAGTCCTCGGGTCTCGGAGGATAAAGATTGCGTTCCGTCTGGGCAAGCGGATGAAACGAAGATTGCGTTCGATTACCTTGAATCAAATTGACCAGGCAAAGAGTTAAAGTGATACTATGAGATTGCGGCCCTGGGCGCCATACTCGCCTGAGCCGTTTCCGAGGGTTCATCCCCGAAGCGTACTCAGGGCTTGCCTTGCTCGCGTTTGTGGTCTTCGATCCACTGGTTGATCCGGACTTCGAAGGCCTCCATTTGCTTGCGATCGAGGCCTTTCGGCTCGAAACGCATTTCCATCCAGCACATGACGTGACTCTCGAGAGCCTGGAAGTCTGCTGCAATCTTGTTCCGGATTCTTCTGGCCGTCTGATCGATGGTCAGGCTTTTGCCGTCGGGCCAGACGATCCGTCTTTTCTCTACGTCCAGGTCAACCCCTTCGAGCGCCTCCGCAACCTCGTCAATGGCCCTCATCGAGGTCATGCCTTCCTCGGTATCGAGCCACTGAAAAAGGCTCACAAGCAGATCATCTCCGGGTAGGGTGGGCTTTCTCACTTCCCGCCTTCGACTATGACTGGAGACCGAGGGTGGTTCGTTAGGCGTGTTGACGCTCGCACTGAAAGCCCTTACCGAGATCACAGTAGACGCAGGTATCGGGGAAGTCCGCGTTCATGGAAAGCTGGGATTCACATTGCCCGCAAAAGTACTCTTCTCCGGGCTTCATCGGGCCGTTGCAGGGCGTGATCGTCATGGGACAGATATCGACGCACATGCCGCACATCTTGCAGAAATCCGGGCGGGCGCCGAAGGGAAAATCGACGCGGCGATCCCTGCCGCGACCGACGAATCCGATCGCCTTCGCCTGCCAGACTTCGGCGCAGACGCGGACGCACCGTCCACAGAGGACGCAATTCTCGTTGCGGAAGGGGTAGCGCACGTTGGTGACCCCACAGCGCAGTGCAACATCCTGTATGGCTCGCGAGTTGGGCGCTTCTGCAACCAGGAGTTCCGCCACATTCTTCCGCAGGGCCCTGACCCGGTCCGAGTTCGAGCGAATCACCATGCCTTCCTTGACCTCCAGTGTACAGGAGGTGGTGATCTTGGATTTTCCGTTGCTCACGTGCTCGACGATGCACAAACGACAGGCTCCGATGTCCGTGAGGTTGGGGACATGGCACAGGTGCGGAATACAGACGCCATATTCGATCGCCACATCCAATACCGATACACCTTGCGGTGTCCTCAGTTTTGCGCCGTCCATACTCACCGTAATGTAGTGTTGCACCTTGATTCCCTCCTAATTGACATAGATTGAGTCAGACTTGCACTCACTTCGACAGATGCCGCAACGTGTGCATATCTCCGGGTCGATGACATGGGGCTCTTTCTTGGCTCCGCTGATCGCTCCCACAGGGCAGGCGCGAAGGCAGAGACCGCACCCGTCGCAGTTCTCCGGGTCGATCGCGTAGACGGTGAGCGCACGACAGACGCCGGCCGGACACTTCTGTTCCTGGATATGGGAAAGGAACTC